>Ga0233444_10000581_pt1 | contig 46711 bp, 44 predicted proteins | sample SI_124_October20_6_FD_182792 | JGI IMG/M metagenome (GOLD analysis project Ga0233444, IMG submission 182792) | Seawater microbial communities from Saanich Inlet, British Columbia, Canada - SI_124_October2016_10_MG | ecosystem: Environmental > Aquatic > Marine > Inlet | place: Canada: British... | reverse complement strand
AAGTGGGCACGTGAACGTTGTCTTGCCACTTACAAGGAGGCCTTATCAAACGTTTAGATTAGTCTGCTGTGTAGCCGAAAAGCTCCTTTTCCTTAATTACGCGATCCACGTATTGCGGCAAACAGCTCTCCCAACCTTCTTCACCCGAACGTATTTTACGCAGAACGTCACGAGAGAAAATATTTTTTATCTCTTCGTCAATGTGCTCGATATCAATAATGCGGTTGTGAAAGTTTAAGTAATCTATAATGGGTCTAAACCTTGGATGTACTTCTGCATCTTCCTTTCTTAGGATTTTTGCGGTTTCATTTTCTTGGAACGGGTAGACCAGTATCTTCAAATCCTTGGAGAAAATTCTACCGAATGCCTCAAGTATACCTCCTTGCAAATCGCGGTAGTATTTCTCATCGAACAACTCACTAAGATTATTTACTCCCATTACCAATCCTTGACGTTTCTTTGAGAAGCGGCCAAAATAATCCACGAGTTTATAGTACTCCTGGTAGTTTGATATCAGCACGGTCTGTCCCAAACTGCAGAGTATTTCTGCTCGATCTAAGAAATCTTGTTCGTCTAATTCGCCGTCAGCCAAAAGGTTGTTTAAGGTGATTTCCCATAGTACAACTGTACGGTCAGGATTAACCTTTTTGTCATTGGAAAACAAATCGTAGCCACGTTTGATCATGTCCATGTTTACTCGTGTAACTGGACGGAATGAACCTCTCATGGCAAGAATATTCTTTTTATAAAGTAATTCTGCTGGTAATAGATTGTTTCCTTCTGGCCCGAATATTACAGCTTCAGTGTAGCCGTTTTTGATCAACTGTAAAGACATTAAACGATTGTCTACCACTTCGAAGTCTGGGCCTGAAAAATTGATTAAGTCAATCTCGATAGCATCTTTGTCAATATTATCGTAAAGCGTAGATAAAAAGAACTTGGGATCTTCAAAATAATTATACGCACCAAAAATGAGATTCGTTCCAAGCCTACCGACGGTCTCTTGTTGATGCTTCGCCTCATTCTCTCCAAGTCTGAAGTGAATTATAATTTCGTTCGTTTCCTTTGAAGGATCCGTTTGGAAACGAATTCCCATCCATCCGTGACCTTTGAAGGTCTTTGTAAAATTTATGGTTGCAACTGTATTTGCATATGCGAAATACATTTTATCTGGATGAAGGTTGCGGTCTAAACGTTTTTCTATGAGATTGTATTCGTGCTTAAGCATCTTACGTAACCTACTTTCAGTCACGTATCTGTTATCTTCTTCTATACCGTAAATGTCATCAGAAAATGCTTTATCGTAGGCGCTCATTGCCTTTGCGATGGTACCAGAAGCTGCACCGGCCCTAAAAAACTCTCGTACGGTCTCTTGTCCTGCGCCTATTTCGGCGAAGGTGCCATAAATCTCTGAGTTTAGGTTAATTTTAAGTGCCTTTTGGGCGGTGGTTAAGATGACGCGGTCATTCATGCGGTTAGCTGATAGGTTAATCACTGAAACAAAAGTAACATTTAGTCTTCATCCTTAAGAATGTAAAAGCGCTAAATACAAACAAAGAATGAGCCAAAGAGGGGAATTGATATTTTTAGGTTCTGGAACTTCTCAAGGAGTTCCAGTGATTGGCTGTGATTGCGAAGTTTGCATGAGCAAGGATGTCAGGGATAACAGGACAAGAAGCTCGGTACATATTCAGTTCGCAGGCCTTTCGCTTCAAATAGATACCGGCCCTGATTTTCGTACCCAGATGTTACGTGAAGGATTGACCCATGTGGATGCCGTATTGTTCACTCATGAACATCAAGATCATGTCGCGGGTTTAGACGATGTTCGACCAATCATTTTTCGTGTTCGCAAAGAAATGGCTCTTTACGGTCAGCAGCGTGTTTTAGATAGAATTAAAAAGGCATTCGACTACGCTTTCAAAGCACAGCCGTATCCTGGAGCCCCCAGTTTTACAACTACATCAATTGAAGCAGAATTGGCTTTTACCATAAATGGGGTAGAAGTACTTCCGCTTGGTATAAACCACGGTAACCTTCCCATTTTAGGCTATAGAATTGGCGACACTGCCTATTTAACGGATGTTAACGACATTCCCGATGAAGCGATGGAGCAGTTGAGTGGCTTAAACTATTTGATCTTAGATGCGCTTCACAGAAAGGAACATTATAGCCACTTTAATCTGACACAGGCTATAGAATGGGCAACTAAAATAGGAGCGAGACATACTTACTTTATACACATGAGCCACTACATGGGGAAGCATGAAGATGTGGAGAAAGAGTTACCAGAAGGGATGCAGCTTAGTTTCGATGGGCTGCGTATTCCAGTTACGATTTAGTTACCTAGGTATTTTCCATTGACATAAACCCCAACCACTCGGTGCTTAGTCGTAGTTCCCTTGAACGGGTTATTATAGGCTTTAGACGCAAATCCGGTTAAATCCGAACCGTTTTCATCCAGTATAGTGAATTCTGCTATGCCTCCTTCGACAATCTTTAATTCAGGCAGACCAAGCAAATCTCTAGGATTGGAAGAACATAGTTTCTGTAAGAGTTCCCAATCCAATTTCTTCGCATCCAATAGATGTACCAAGGCGCCTTCAAATCCCGCCATTCCGAAAGATGCATTATCGAATTCGCATGCCTTTAACTCAATATCGCTAGGAAGGTGGTCCACAGTTAAACAATCGACTGTACCGTCTTGCAAGGCATCCCAAAGCGCGTTCTGGTCTTCAGTAGTGCGTAAGGGCGGAGCTACTTTAAAGTTCGTATCGTACGTTGCAACTGCTGTTTCGTCGAAAAGTAAGTGGTGGATATTAACGCTACAGGTGAGGTTGAGTCCTTTTGATTTCGCATCACGAACAGCCTTAATTCCTTCGGAAGTGCTCACACTGGCAATGTGCATGCTGCCTTCAGTATATTCCAACAGCTTTAGATCGCGCGCTATTTGAACAGATTCTGCAATATCTGGGATTCCTTTTAAGCCTACATACGTAGAGGTTACACCTTCATGAACCTTACCGTTGGCCGCCAAATTCGCATCTTCTGGGTGCACCATGATGCGACCAAAAGGTTTACTGTATAAAAGAGCCAATTTTAAAAGATTCGCATTTCGCATGCCTTGCTTGTAATCTCCAAACAAGATTGTGCCATGCTGGTACATATCGAACATGTCACTCATCTCCTCACCAGCACTAGATTTACTAGCCGATCCTACAGGTACAAGATTGATCGCCGTGCTTTCGCCTTTACTTAATATGAATTCTATACCTGTTTTATTATCAATTCCCGGAGTTCCATTACTAACCACACCTACTGCAGTAAAGCCACCGGAAGCCGCCGCTGCAGCACCTGTCTCCAACGTTTCACATTCCTCATTTCCAGGCTCTCCAAGATCACTGTGCAATTCTGCAAAACCAGTGGTTAATGTTGCACCCTCTAAATCTACGGATGGGCAATCCATCTCAGGGAGATCGCCTATAGAAGTAATTTGAGATCCTTCAACTAAAATGTCTACGGTTTGTAAATGGTAAGGACTATGAACGTCAACTACGTAGGCATTTTTAAATAGGAGTTGCATCTCGATTAAATTTTAGCAAAAATAAGTGCAATTAGGGCGCAAAACAATGCAAGTGCCAAAGCTATTTTACTTTCTGTCCAAAATTGGACCGATTTCTGTACTTCTTTGACCGATTTCACCCAGCTATAATACTGGACCTTCGTCTGATCTAATTGGGTAATATTTGAATCATATCCATCTTCTCCATAATTCACGAGAGAAGAGCGCATTCCTTCCTGCTGCTGTTCTGAAGCCCACTGGAGCAGGGCCTTATAATAAGGATGTCCCGCATCTGCTATGGGAAAGGATTGCTCGTAGAGTACGGCGCCATCAGGGAGTTTTCGCCATCCCGACAGCACGACATCGCGTTTCGTTTTTAGAAATGGCGTAAGGCCGGTAAATGCTTCTCCAGACCATTTTTTTGGAGATGGCCAACGGTTTCGCTCCGATGCCCCAATGAAGAAATCGGTATAAAAGGGATCATCGAGCACGGGGATAACCTCTTGATCAAGCACGGCTGTTTGTTCATTTGAAAAACGCAGGAGTACATACCCTTCATTTTTCAACTCTTCAGGGACGAAGGAAAATCCATTCAATACAAGAATCGCGGAGGTTGGCAATTTTTGAAGGTCGCCTGTATTCCTATACACCACCTTGTTCTGTATCGGAAGTGAAGCGAGGCCAGGAGCGCCAGGGGTTATTAATTCAATGATTGGTAGGGAATTTGGTCGGTAAAGAAGGTGGTTATTATCTTCAATTATGGAGTCGCCTGAATAGGATAGAACCAACTCTTCCGCCTCGATAGACCACCATGGAACACGAACAATACTATCGGCTTCTTGAAGAATTAAAGTATTTGAGTCACGGACTTCCCATTCACCGCTATGTGTGCCGTTTGTTATTGTAAACCATTGCTCCTTTGCATTAGCTCGAACTTCTTTTACCAAAGCATTGAAAACTGAGCTTCGTTTAGGTAGGACGTACGTTGACGCTCCTTTTGGTAAAACAGAATAACCGGCCGACAGAATATAGCTGTTTTCATAGTCTTGAAGAGGGGCTTCTGACGCAGGCCAATCCTTAAGGGCTTCAACTACTTCGTCTGCTCGAAGGGTTCCTATCCCAATCCCGCCACGAACGTTTACGGTATACGTACCCTTAGGTAATTGTTTTAATGCTTCCGGCAACCAATACGCCTTTCGAGACCAAAGTGCAGGTGAATTATCAATCAAAATAGTGGTTGAATCTCGAGGTATTCTAGGACTTGCTAACGAAAAAAAGAAGAGTGCTATCACCAACATTCTAAGTAGAACGAGCAGCCATTCTTTCAACTTATTGCGTCGCCGATCTTGTGTTTTGAATTTGTCCAACCACATTAAAGATGGAATGGGGATGGGTTTTATTGATCGTTGTCCCAATAAATGAATAATGGGTACCAAAAGAGCTAAGGCTGTTCCCCACAACCACTGTGGTGAATCAAAGAGCATGGGTAGAACAATTATTTAAAAACACCAAAGTAGTTTCATAAACGTTCACTGCTTCGGAGCTGGTCTGGTGGTTATGAATCACATGGTCTTTGCAAGCGCAATTGGCCCATTGTTTTAAAGGTGAGCTTAAATTAGCATGCATCCATTGTGCTTTTTCAACGCTCACTACCTTGTCGCGTACCTCTACTGATTCATTCCACATCATAGTGAGTGACGGGGCTCTAACGGCTTTAAAAGTTTCGACTGTCATCGTGGTCTCCAGTAGCCATTGCATTTCTATCACACTCTCCCAACTGTAGGAGCGGTGTTTACAATCCTCAGTGACGCCGTCTTCCCGAGGAGACAGGTCCCTATATTCCTGGCCCGATATCCATTTGAGCAAATCCAAACCCCATGGGCCGTTCGTCAAGCTCGCTAAGGGATCATGCAATCGGATATTAGGACTATAATTGACTAGAGCATGTACCTTATCCGGAAATGTTGCTGCCAACTTGATGGCAAGGGGAGTACCTGTACTACAAGACATGATAATGACTTTATGACCTAAAGTAGTGGCCAAAGCAAAGTCCTTTTTCGCTTTTTCCCAAGCTTCTGTTGCTGTGTAGGTAGCATATCTTAATGAATCAGGCTCTATTAAACCATGACCTGCAATCCTAGGGTAAAAGGCATTGGCCTTTAAATGATCCGCTACCCAATATCGAACAGAATCACCCTCGTGTTGAGAAGCACTGAAACCATGAAGATAGAGCAGTACATATTCGGTAGGAACAATGCTATCGAACCAATCGACGGTGCTTAATGCACAAGGTTCTGCTCCAGCTTGAGCGTCAAACTTCGCTAAGCTGTCATTAATAGTCGCAAGTGGCGTTTGTATGGAAGGAAAGGACAGGTCATAGGTTGGTGCCTTCGTTGTGGGGCCCGTGAAATAGAAGGACGTGACAAGAAGGAGTAGGGCAAGAGCACTTATTGCTATTCTTTTTAAATACTTCATTCACTTGCTTCTTTTAATGTGAGCGGGAACTTTAGTGGATCTTCATTCAGCTGCAACAGGCCAGTAAAGGTGATCACATCGTCTGTCAGATACACTTTGCTAGACTTCAGGTCCAATTCTAAAACACTTTCCGGGCCCGCTGCCCCACAAAAAAAACAGCTTGAGAAGGGAAAGGCGCTTAGAGCATAAGTCTCACTTACCGCATCTAACGCGATAACATAGCCCGTGATTTTGACCCGTTTCCCGTTCCATTTTCGTAATTCATCTGACCATATGGGTACCTGAACCCAACTCGCTGTGGTGGGTTCATAGACTTCTTCAAAAACCAGGCGTTCAAACGTATTCCACGTCAATCGTTCCTGCGCGAAGCCTAGAGTACTTAGGAAAGTAAAAAAAAGAAGTGCTCGCTGTTTCATCCTGCGAATTCTACATTTTTCAAAATAAAGAAGAGTCGATAGGGGTCCTTTTTATTGAAGACTAGTAGTCCTTTCACAACTACGAACTGATCCGTAATTAGCGCATCAGGGCGTTCCTTGAAGAGTAATTCGACAACGGTATTTGGTTCGGCATTTCCGCAAAAAAAACAACTGGAAAATGCATAACGACTTAACGCATATTGACTCCCTTCGACATCTACAGGAACAAGATACCCTTGGAGTACAACCTCTTGCAACTCATAAGCATCCAAATAGGAAGGAAATTGTGGAGAATACAGTCCATCCGGGGTTGTGGAGTAAGGCACAGCCAACAGCTCCCATGGGACGACCTTTTGGGAAAATGCAGGACTGGCGATCAAACTAAAGACAGTAGCGAGTATGATTGTTTTCATTGCTTATTCAGATTGATGTACAATAAAATGGTGGATACTACTAACGGAAGTAAGCCTAGGACTGCATTCATAAGACTCAAAGAAAGTCCCATAATGTCAAACAAAGTTAAACCAGCGATCAGTCCTAGTAACCCTGAGAAGATATATAGCCCATAAGTAGCTGTAAAAACTACCGACTTTGCGATGCCTTTGATACGAAGCAACAACACAGTGGATCGTTCCGTCATGCCAATAAAAAAGAGAAATCCGATAAAAAGTAATGCCACAAAAATCGACACCATTCTTCCGTAGATTGCGGCACGATCTAAAGTTGGCTGCCACTGCTTTTGCAATTGGCCAAAGATGAAAACGGGGAAGGCACCTTGTTCATTGGTTCGTTTTGAAATCACTCCCGGCAACATCAACAAACCAGACTTAGACTTTAACTTCATTAATAATGATGTAAACTCTTCTTTAACAGAACTATGCATGCCGGCATATGCTGCATTAGTCACGAAATATGCTTGCTCATCTGATGAACGCTCAGCATTGAATATTCCTACAACCTTAAGATCGTGATGTGCGTGTGTAGCACCCCTTGAGTCACTACCGTGAGAGGAGTGAAGCGTCGCCCCCAAACTCAGGTTGTTTCGCATCGCAAGCACAGTACTAACGGCGATTTCATCAGGATTCGTGGGTTGTTTGCCTTGGTCGAAAGTAATACCGAACCATTCGAAGTAATTAGAATCGGTCCCCACGACGGGAATCCCTTCTATATTATCGCCAAGGGATATGGCGCAAGCCTCTTGAACAAGCGGGTGTTTTCTCCAGTACTCAGCCGTAGCGCTAGGTAAATTTCCAGTGGGGTTTTCCATTCGGTAAAGTGAACTCGCAATAATCTGCGTCGGTGCACCTTTGTACCCGATCACGACGTCCACCAAAGAAGCGCTTTCTTGCCAACGTTCATAGATGTAACGTTGCGTGGCGCTGGGTAAATGGAGTAGTATTGAAGTTATAAACGAGAGGAGTAGGGCGATGCCTAGAACTACCCATCGTTTGCGCAATTGTGCCCTCCATATTTTCAGCACAATCCTCATAATGCGATGCGGTGGTTGTGGATGTTTCCTTGAAGCAATCGAACATCATGGGTTACGATAATCATTTTTGCCTTTACATTCTCACGGCGAAACCGATCAAATAGACTAATGGCTGCAGTTGCCCAATCATCGTCGAGGGCACTCGTAGGTTCATCCAATAGTATCCAATCCGCATTATCTGCCAGTACCCAAGACAACCAGAAACGTTGCTGTTGGCCTATGCTTAATTGGTCCGGTAATTTGTGAAAGTGGGATTGAAGTCCCAAGGTTTCCGCTATGGTTTGCCATTGTTCGCCTGCCGTCATCGAAAGCTGCTCGTACATCGTCATGTAGCCAATCCAGTACTGCTGTTGTGGCATTAACGATGTTTTTTGTCCTTTTACGATTGAAGAAAAACTTGTTCCCAACTCACCGTGAAGCGCACGAAGTAATGTTGTTTTTCCCACTCCAGAAGGGCCCGTGACCAGGGTAATCCCATCGGGGAAGGTCATATCTGGGTAGGTGATCGAGAAGGAAGGGCTGAGCTGTATATCCATTATCATCAAGTCGAAACTAGTAACAATACCAACGCAACGGCAGCCACGGTATAGATTAATTTACCAATGATACCAAGGACTATACCAAGAGTGGCTAATAAAGCGCTACGTAGACTCTTGACGATATTAGTGTTCGAGCGGTATTGACCGATAAACGCTCCAACAAAAGCGCCTATAAACATTCCCGGTCCGGTTATTAATCCCAAGAGTAAGCCAATCGTTGCGCCGCGTGTAGCTTCTTTTGACCCACCGCCTCGTTTCGTTATGATACCAGGCAAAAGATAATCGCCAATAAAAAATAACAATCCTGTGATTGCCCAGAGGTACACCCATAATCCAGCATTCTGCGAAAGGTCATTTGTCTGTGCAAAAAGAATCAAGCCTACGGATGATAATAAAGGGCCGGGTAATAGCGGAAGAACCGATCCAATTACGCCGACGATCAGTAAAATAAAAGCGATACTCTCCATTGGATAAATATACGAACTGCACTACAAGGAATAAGACGCGTATACCTAGATTTACAGGGTGCATTACGTAGTAGTAGATATAGAGACCACAGGGGGCAGGCCGAATGGAAACGACATTACCGAAATAGGTATTGTCCATGTGGAACATAATAAGATTGTGCGCAAGTGGTCCTCGTTCGTAAAGCCCGACCGCAGCATTCCCTATAACATACAAATGTTAACTGGAATTACAGATGATATGGTCGCTGATGCACCTACGTTCAAATCCTTAGTGCCTGAATTGCTCAAGGAATTAGATGGAGAAGTGTTTGTTGCACATTCTGTGAATTTCGATTACAGCTTTATTGAACGGGCATTTAAGGAAGCCGGGGTCAATTGGCGCATGCCAAAATTATGTACGGTAAAATATGCGAAAGCCATGTTTCCAGAGTTTGGCAGGTATTCCTTGTCGCATCTTACGCAGGCTTTGGAGGTTGCCAATGATAATCCACACCGCGCGTTGAGCGATGCGTTGTGTGCCGCAGAGGTGCTTGTTCATTGCTGCATTGCAGATTATGACGATCAAAAGTTGAATGACCCCAAATTGGGCTTGCTCAAGCGCATCCAACTTCCTGACCTTATGCCGGCGCATCATTATGACGATTTACCCAAAGAATCAGGGGTATACCAATTCCTAGACGCATTCGGGATGCCCCTCTATATAGGTAAAGCCAATAATATCAAAAGTCGTATTACCCAGCATTTCAGTACGGACCAAGGTTCAACAAAGTACCAGCGCCTTATGAAGGAATGCCACAGTTTGACCTACGAGCTGTTCCCAAACGAAACATTGAGCCTTATTTACGAGGATCACCTGATAAGGCAACACTGGCCGCCCTTAAATAAGGCACAAAAGAAGCAGTCCTTGAAGTTTGGTTTGTACAGTTATGAGAATGGTAGAGGAGAGGTGAAATGGGTGGTTCAAAAAGCTATTGGAAGCGGGGCATTGCGCAGATTCGGTTCCTACGTTACGGGACAGCAATGGTTGGCCGATTACCTTCAATTGGCCCGTAAAAATGACTGGACTCAAAGAGAAGCATTGGACCAATTAGTTACGAGTAATCATCAGCGCCTCATTTTGGCACTTCCTTACGAAAATACAGGAGCACTTTTTATCGAACGCGGAAGTATTACTGGAATCTACACTCATGACGATTACCTCACAAATGAAGAGTGGGCGAGAGCTAACTTTATACCAGTCAGTCCTTCGCCCACTATCAATTCTATCGGTATGAAGCTTTTAGAACAGCATCCCGATCATGTATTTCTACTCTAAGGCTACTCTTTTAAATCTTTGGACTCTTCCTTTACTGTAGATTCTTCGTCGGCACTTGCCTCAGGAAGTTCTTCAACTGCATCCTTAGCCTCAACTTGAGGTGCTTTGTCTACTTTAAACACTAGAGTTTTATCGTCTAGGCCAATATGAATAGTATCACCTTCTGTAATTTCCTTTGAAATAATCTTCTCCGCAAGCGGGTCTTCAATGAGTTTCTGTAACGCACGCGCCAAAGGTCTTGCGCCAAAAGCTTCATCAAAACCTTCGTCAGCTACAAAATCTTTCGCTTCATCACTCAGATTGATATGGTAGCCCAAATCTTGGATTCGACCAAACAGACTGCGCAATTCAATATCAATTATGCTGTGAATATCTTCGCGCGATAGCGAGTTAAACAGGACGACATCATCAATTCTATTCAAAAACTCCGGTGCAAAGGCCTTTTTCAAAGCTCCTTGTATCACACTATTCTCAATATCCGATTTGCGTTGGGTGCGAGCCGATGTACCGAATCCAACACCTGTACCGAAATCTTTCAGCTGACGACTACCTAGATTCGACGTCATTATGATGATGGTATTCTTGAAATCAACGCGACGGCCAAGACTATCTGTGATTTGCCCGTCATCCAATGCTTGCAGGAGGAGGTTAAACACATCAGGATGTGCTTTTTCAATCTCGTCCAAAAGAATCACTGAATACGGTTTGCGACGTACCCGTTCCGTTAATTGGCCACCTTCTTCGTATCCGACGTATCCCGGTGGCGCACCAACCAGCCTGCTAATGGCAAATTTCTCCATGTATTCACTCATATCGATGCGAATCATGTTGTCCTCACTGTCAAAAAGTAACTTCGTCAATTCCTTCGCGAGTTGTGTTTTACCAACTCCAGTAGGTCCTAGAAAAATAAACGAGCCGATAGGTTTGCTCGGGTCTTTCAATCCCGCTCTGTTGCGCTGAATCGCACGAACAATCTTTTTAACGGCTTCATCTTGACCAATGACGTTTGAACGCAATTGATCTTCCATCTGAGACAGTTTCTCAAGCTCCTGTTGAGCTACGCGCTGAACAGGTACTCCCGTCATCATGGCAACTACTTCAGCCACCTCAGGTTCATCGACCGTCTTTTTGTTCAACTTTATACTGGCCTCCCAGGCTTCACGAGCACTTTCAAGCTGCGCTTCCATCTTTTTTTCATCATCACGCAAGCGAGCAGCTTCTTCATAGCGCTGGCTCTTGACCACGGCAATCTTTTGCGCTTTTATCGCTTCCAATTGCCCTTCGAGTTGGGTGATGTTTTCAGGAACTTCAATGTTAGTGATGTGCACGCGAGAGCCTGCTTCGTCTAGCGCATCAATTGCTTTATCAGGCAAATGGCGATCGCTAATGTAGCGTTGCGTCAAACGCACACATGCTTCAATAGCTGCCGGCGTATAAAGCACATTGTGGTGCTCTTCGTATTTATCTTTAATATTATTCAAAATCTGTACCGTCTCTTCAGGTGAAGTTGGGTCTACAGTAATCTTCTGAAAACGGCGTTCCAAGGCGCCGTCTTTCTCAATGAATTGACGGTATTCGTCCAACGTAGTGGCACCTATACATTGTATTTCTCCGCGTGCAAGGGCTGGCTTGAACATATTTGAAGCATCCAAACTTCCCGTTGCGCCACCAGCGCCGACGATGGTATGCAATTCATCTATGAACAGAATGATATCGTCGTTCTTTTCCAATTCGTTCATCAACGCCTTCATGCGCTCCTCGAACTGACCGCGGTATTTAGTGCCCGCAACCAAACTGGCCAAATCTAAACTAACCACGCGCTTATCGAAAAGGACGCGACTCACCTGCTTATTGACTATGCGCAAAGCCAAACCTTCTGCAATGGCACTTTTACCTACGCCAGGTTCACCTATCAATAAAGGGTTGTTCTTTTTACGTCTGCTTAGAATCTGAGATACGCGTTCAATCTCCTTCTCACGACCCACTACAGGGTCCAATTTTCCTTGCGACGCAGACTTAGTTAAGTCCTTACCAAAATTATCGAGAACAGGAGTTTTACTTTTCTCTTTCCCGCGGTCGCGCTGCGGCGCTCTTCGCGCTCCACCAGAACGTCCCGCATCGTCCATATCGTCTTCTTCATAGCTCATGGAAGGGGATGGAAGATCTGCATCGTCTGAATCACCTCTGCTGTCCGTTTCAATATAGTTGCTCTGGTATTCGCTTTTAACCGCATCATAGCTTGCACCTAATTGGCCCATGATACCGCTGATAGGATCATTATCGTTACGAAGGATACACAACAACAAATGCGGGGTTCTTATGACCGGGCTTTGGAACAGCTTCGCCTCAAGAAATGTTGTCTTTAATGCTTTCTCTGCTTGGCGCGTCAAAGGCAAGTTTTTTCCACTTACTTGAGTATTGGTGGCATATGGCGCCGCTACCTGTTCAATTTTGCTACGTACTTGTTTTAAATCGAGACCCAAATCCTTTAGGATCTGAATAGCTGTACCGTCACCATCCCTGAGGATGCCCAATAACAAATGTTCAGTACCTATATAATCATGGCCAAGACGGAGCGCTTCTTCCTTACTAAAGGTGATCACATCTCTTACTCTGGGGCTAAAGTTCTCTTCCATAATTGTTGTTTTGTGGTGTACTACTCTTAGAACACAATACGTGCCAAAGGGTTCTTTTCAAATCTAATGGCTCTTTTCGGCAGTTTCAGTGGTCCAATTCAATGGTTTGTTAACATTCGAATGTGGATAAATGCTCTAAGTAAACCCATAGCAGGTGGGACTTTCAGCCCATCAAAAAGCTATATTTGAAAATTACGAAAAAACCCGGCTTCGGCCGCACTAAATACTGACAATATGGCGCAGGGAGAACGCATTATTCCCGTAAATATTGAGGAGCAAATGAAAAGCTCCTACATCGATTATTCGATGTCGGTCATCGTTTCTCGTGCACTTCCAGACGTACGTGACGGATTAAAACCCGTTCACCGCCGCGTTTTATACGGAATGCACGACATGGGTGTTACCAGCTCGAAAGCATATAAAAAATCAGCAAGGATTGTTGGGGATGTACTAGGTAAGTACCATCCACACGGCGATAGCTCGGTATACGACACGATGGTTCGTATGGCGCAAGACTGGTCATTACGGTACACTCTCGTTGATGGTCAAGGAAACTTTGGTTCTGTTGATGGCGATAGCCCAGCTGCAATGCGTTACACGGAAGTCCGTATGCGTAAGATTGCGGAGGAAATGCTTGCAGACATCGACAAAGACACTGTAGATTGGCAATTAAACTTTGACGATTCTTTAAAGGAACCCACTGTGCTTCCTACAAGAATTCCTGGCCTACTGGTCAATGGTGCCTCAGGTATTGCTGTAGGTATGGCAACGAACATGCCTCCGCACAACCTTACAGAGAGTATCAATGCCATCAATGCTTACATCGATAATGATGCGATAGAGATAGATGAGTTGATGCAACACATCAGCGCACCAGATTTCCCTACGGGAGGTACAATCTACGGTTATGAAGGCGTAAGAGATGCATTTCACACGGGTAGAGGGCGCATCGTTCTTCGCGGTAAGGCAACTATTGAAGAAGTGCGTGGTCGTGAGTGTATCATCGTTACAGAAATTCCTTACCAGGTCAACAAAGCGGAAATGATCAAGAAAACCGCTGAATTGGTCAACGATAAAAAGATTGAAGGCATTTCAGACATACGCGATGAAAGTGATCGTAAGGGTATGCGTGTAGTGTACATTCTTAAACGCGACGCTGTTCCTAATGTCGTTTTAAACAAACTCTATAAATACACACAACTTCAAAGTTCATTCTCTGTGAACAACATTGCATTGGTCAATGGACGTCCAGAGATGTTGAACTTAAAAGACATGGTGAAGCACTTTGTGGAACACCGTCATGATGTTGTGGTCCGCCGTACAGAGTATGAACTTCGACAAGCGGAGAAGCGTGCACACGTTCTTGAAGGTTTACTTATTGCGATCGACAATCTCGATGCTGTTATTAAACTTATTCGTGCATCTGCCACGGTAGATGAAGCTAAGTCTGGCTTGATGACTGAATTCAAACTTTCAGATGTCCAGGCGAAAGCCATCCTAGAGATGCGTCTTCAAAAGCTGACGGGTCTTGAGCGTGATAAAATCAAGTCAGAGTATGAGGAATTGATGAAGACCATCGAATACTTAAAAAGTATTCTAGGCGATAAAGTCTTGAGAATGGAAATCATCAAAGACGAACTTCTTGAGATTAAAGAAAAATACGGAGACGACCGCAGAACGGATATTGAATTCGCCGGCGGCGATGTAAGTATCGAGGATATGATTCCTGATTCAGAAGTGGTAATTACGATTTCACACGCGGGTTACATCAAGCGTACGCCACTGACGGAATACAAGAAACAGAACAGAGGTGGAGTGGGTTCTAAAGGTGCTAGTACACGGGATAAGGACTTTATCGAGCACGTGTATGTCGCAACGAATCATCAGTACATGCTCTTCTTTACCGAACTAGGAAGGTGTTTCTGGATGCGGGTGTACGAAATTCCTGAAGGAAGCCGTCAGAGCAAGGGTAGAGCGATTCAAAACTTGATCAACTTACCTCAAGATGATAAAGTTTTAGCATTTATAAATGTTCTAAACCTTAAGGACGAAGAGTACATCAACAGTCACCATATCGTGATGTGTACCAAGAAAGGAGTGATTAAAAAAACGTCCTTGGAGGCGTATAGCCGTCCTCGAGTCAATGGTATTAACGCAATTACCATACGCGAAGGGGATACCTTGCTTGAAGCCAAACTCACAAATGGCGAGCAAGACATTATGCTTGCTGTACGCAGCGGTAAGGCCATTCGTTTCCCAGAAGCCAAGGTCCGTACTATGGGCCGGAGTGCATCCGGTGTTCGTGCTATCACCGTCGATCATGACAACGATGAAGTAGTAGGAATGATTGTAGTTAAAGAAGGTGATGGTTTTGATGTGATGGTCGTGAGTGAGGCCGGCTACGGTAAGCGTTCTTCGTTAGAAGATTACCGTATTACCAACCGTGGAGGTAAAGGTGTGAAAACCATTACAGTTACGGAGAAAACAGGGGAGTTGGTATCGCTCAAAGCCGTAACGGATGAGGATGATTTGATGATCATTACGAAAAAAGGAACCATGATCAGAATGGGTGTGGATACTTTAAGAGTAATGGGTCGAGCTACACAAGGTGTACGATTAATCAACCTGCGCAGCGGTGATGAAATTGCGTCCATCGCTAAGGTTCCAGCTTCAGAGGAAGAAGAAGAGGTGCTCGATGCAGAGGGCAACGTTATCGTCGCAACAGAAGGAGAAGAGGGTGCAACAGCACCAGAGGCTCCAACGGAAAGCGAAGATTAATACAATGATTTAGAACAATGGCGCGGTGTTTGTTCTTTTAGGGGAACTGACATATGTGACCTTATTTAAAAATTTGAAATAGAATAGAATGAAAAAAGTACTCTTCGCCTTATCGATGGTGATTACATTAGGACTAACTGCACAGGAAGCACCTAAAGTAACCAGTGCCATTATCGCATTAAGAGGCAATGAATTAGTAGAAGCAAAAGGCTTTATCGATGAAGCAACTGACATCATCGCAGGTAAAAATCAAGCAGAAATTAAGGAGAAAATCTTATCCAAGTTTTACTACAACAAATCCTTGATTTACGCTAAGATTGCTGCTTCACCTGATGCTGAAACAAAAGCATTAGCTGCCGATGCTAATGATGTTGCGGCTCAAAGTATTTTGGACTTAATCAAGTTTGAATCCGCAGCGAAAAAGCAGCCTTACACCCTTGATGCTATTCAAAACATCCCAAACATTGCTTTCAATTATCTTGTTGAAGCCAGTGCTGCTTACGACGCAGGGAACTTTGAAGGGGCTTACAATGGATATATGAGTGCTTTCGAGCTGAAGAAAAATGAACTTTTAGGTGAATATGCTAGCCTCGATACAAGCTTGTTGTTTAATGCTGGTATCATCGCAGGTCAATCGGGTAATGTAGAGGCTAGTGTAGACGCTTTTCGCAGTTGTTTAGACTTAGGGTACAAAGGCATTACCTACACGGCAACCTACGCAGCAAGCGGTGAGCCACAGCAATACCCTAATAAAGCTGCAATGGAGAAGGACCTACAGATTGGTCTAGCGACAGATCCTGTCATTGGTGAAGATGTTCGTCCGAGTGTATATATCAGCTTAATCAATGCGTACAAGAAGTTAGAGGATACGAAGAATTATGAGGAGGTATTAATTGAAGCGAGAACGATGTATCCCGAGAATAAGGATTTACTGGATATTCAGCTTCAATCTTTCCTTGACAACAAGGATTACGACGGTGCATTAGCCAACCTTGATGAAGCCATTGTAAAGAATCCTACCAAAGGAATTTACCACTTTGTTAAAGGGAACATCCTACAGACAGAGTTAAAAGATTTAGATGCAGCGTTAATTGAATATAAGCGTGCAGTTGAATTAGATTCTACGTTGAGTGATGCCATGTACATGTGTGGTCTTGTATATATTGATCGTGCGAATGAAATTACTGAGCAGATGAACAACCTGGGTTTGAATGAAACGCGTAAATACAATGCGTTGAAGGACAAACAAAAAGGTGTGTTTGAAGAAAGCCTACAGTATTTCGAAAAGTCATACGAAATGAATCCTAACGATATGGATATTGTTCGTGCACTGATGGAGGTTTACAGAAAAGTTGGTGACTACCAGAAGTCTATGGATATGAAAGCTGTTTTAGAAGCGGCGGCAGAATAGAACTTAAGAGTACATGTTTTAGAAACCTCAGTTTAACGGCTGGGGTTTTCTTTTGCCTATTTCCTTTTTAGGTTATAATATATATTATGTTAAATAGTATTTTAATAGAATAGATGATCTACCCTGTTGTGCGCTTGGAGCCACGTTTCATGGTATCCTTAGTTTTACTGTAATTATCTTTTGAACGGGCCATTTGGTCTTCGTACCGCGGATCTGGAATAATAGCAATCTTATACAAGGCCGAAGCCTCGATACTGTAAAAGCCAAATTCTTCAACAACACGACCTTGGACTTTGTACAGCCCTTTACCACGAAATGGAAACTGAGCAGCAATGTTTGGAAAATGTACGCTATCCAGGAAATCCCCGTTCTGATCTACAAATGTGGCAAAATTCATACGGTCCCCTTTTTGCGTCTTCGTATCCTTTACCGTAACCAGATAGCCATAAGCAATAACGAAATGTCCTAGTTTATCAGGTAGTTCTGCAGCCGTAGTTCCTTGATCTAATGGCTCATCAGCGAGTAAAAATGGATCTGCTAATGGAAACCCTAATAATTCTATTTCATCAAAAGCCCGTTCTAAGGCAGATTGCTCCAGCAGTGGCACCTTATAGTCGTGCGAACTGATCGTTCCCTTAAACAAACTGGGCATTATAGCGGGTACAGCCGAAGCTTTGTGTCCCTTTAACATGTGGTGCGCTTCCCATAATAACGTTTGTTTAGCAATACCTGTAAATCTAAATGCACCTATTCTAATGAGCAGTGTTAATTGTTCAATACCAATATGCACGCGGTCTATGAAGTCTGTGAGGCTACTAAAGGGGCCTCCCTCCTGTCTTTCTCTTCCGATCGTCACTCCTATGGTCTCGTCTAAGCCGTTAAGTAAAATAAAGCCTAGATAGATTGTCGTTCCATGAATGACTGTGGGGTAATCGCCCTGCTGTACACACGGAGCTTCCACTATTCCGCCAAGCTTTCTGGCCTCATGAACATAAAACTCTGTACTGTAAAAACCACCGAAGTTATTGATGACAGCCACCATGTACTCTAAAGGATAATGCGCCTTCAAATAGAGACTTTGATAACTCTCAACGGCATAAGAAGCGCTATGTCCCTTGGCAAAAGCGTAGCCTGCAAAACTTTCTATTTGACGCCAAATATCTTGTGCTAATTCTAAACTATACCCTCGCGCTTTACAATTCTCAAAGTATTGATTTTCAACACGTTTAAACTCCTCTCTTGAACGAAATTTTCCAGACATTCCGCGGCGCAACACATCGGCTTCGCCTAAGGACAAACCCGCAAAATAATGGGCTACTTTGATGACATCTTCTTGATACACCATCACCCCGAACGTATCTGGCATGATATCGAGCAATACCGGATGTGCGTCTTGGCGACGTTCCGGGTCTGTGAAGCGCAGTATGTATTCACGCATCATTCCACTGTTACTAACACCCGGCCGGATAATGGAGCTCGCTGCAACCAAGCCCAGGTAAGTATCCACCTTTAGTTTCTTAAGCAACATGCGCATCGCAGGCGATTCTACATAAAAACAGCCCATAGCGCGACCGTTGCGCAAAATTGATTTGATTTTTTCATCCTGCTTAAAGGCTTGCAGGTTTCGAATGTCTAAGAGTATGTCCTCTGGTTTATTCTTACGGACAATGTGCAACGCATCTTGAATCTTTGAGAGCCCGCGTTGACTAAGGATATCAAATTTATGAAGTCCAATATCTTCTGCTACAACCATATCAAATTGCGTTGTTGCAAAGCCTTTAGGCGGTAAAAAAGTCCCAGTATGGTAATGGATACTCTTTTCAGCAATCAAAATCCCTCCAGCGTGAATGCTTAAATGGCTTGGAAACCCTTGAATATAAGTGCTATAGCGTAATACTAGATGGCCCAACTGGTCCAATTCGTTACTGCTAAACTTCCCCCTACTCAATTTATCAATCTCATGTTTAGGCAGACCAAACACCTTCCCTAGTTCGCGGACCACCGCACGGTATTGAAACGTATTGTACGTTGCCAACAACGCCGTGTGCGGGAAGCGTTTAAAGATGTATTGGGTAATGTCGTCTCGATCACGCCAGGAAAAATCAAGATCAAAATCTGGAGGAGATGTCCGGTACAGATTAATGAAGCGCTCAAAATACAAGTCCAACTCAATGGGGTCTACATCTGTGATTTTCAACAAATAGGCAACAATGCTATTTGCTCCACTCCCACGCCCAACATAGAAATAGCCACGTTTTTGGGCATAATTGACAATGTCCCAGTTGATCAAGAAGTAGGATACAAAATTCTTCTTTGCAATGAGTTCCAACTCCTTCTCAATACGCTCCTTTACTTTGAAGTCTACTGTTGGGTAACGGTAAGGTATACCGTCGTAAGCCAATTTTTTGAGCAGTCGTAAATCCTTCTGTTTTGAACCGGTATAGGTCTGTAAGTTCAGTGAGGCTTCATCGGGCAATAGAACCTTACAATCTTCTAATACCTGCTGCGCCTGACGTAGCAAATACGGCACTTCAACATAAGCGCTCAGCAGTTCATCGTTAGCTAAGTAGCGGTCTTCTTCTTTCGCTTGTTTATCCTTTGAAAGTTTACTCAGCAAGGTATTTTCGTCTATAGCACGCAATAGGCGGTGAGCATTATGGTCCCGTTTTCCCCTGAACGTTGCCGTAGGCATTGCAATGAGTTTGTGCTGACGGTGAACATGCGGCGAAAGATGTAAGAAGCGTAACTGATCTGCCCCTACTCCTATAAGTTCGTTAGGTGCCAACAGTGCATCGGGTGGAAGAGCTTCTAAAGGATAAATGATCCAAGCGTCTTTAAGTGCTACGGCCGGAGCGCGCGATGAAAAGCGCTGCTTTCGATGAAGGTGTTCTGATAGGTGATCATTGATTTGGCGGAAGCCTTCCCAATTTTTCGCTAGTGCTACATAGCAGGGCACTATTCCATTTCTAAAATCTACCCCAATGACCGGACGCTTCCTAGCGTGATTGCGCAAAAGGTAAAGGACCGTCATGCATGCCGAAGTGTTATTAATATCGGTGATGGCCATCGCATTCCATGGCTGGCTTTCAAAGAAAGCCAGCCACTCTTTGGGCGAAAGTACCCCGTAACGCAAGCTGTAATAACTGTGCGAGTTCACTAACATCTCTTCTGCATTTTATCTAGAAACCTAAATCCAACTTGCGTTGACGTGCCTGAGTCATGCCCATTCCTTGTAGGCCAAGGTGAGTATGAATTTCATAGTCGTATTCCGTAACTAAACGTTGGCCTACAGGCTTGAGTAGTTCCGGCCCATTGCTTCTGGGATTCTTTATTGCAGCTGATATAGGATAGGCATTGAGCTCCTCTGCAGGGTATGGATAAAGTAAGTCGGTTACTTCTGCTAAAGGCGTCGTAGGATCTAGCCAAATAGATTCATCTTCTTCATTGAGAATTACAGGTGATCGGTGGTGATCGATAGCAGCTGTGATTTTATTGCTCACCGTTGTAATAATCGCAAAACTATCGACCATCTCGCCGGTATCTGGATTGACCCAGGTATCGTACAATCCCGCGAAAGCGAAAGGAGCTCCGTCTCTTTTGTAAATGACATAAGGCTTTGACAAACGTTCCTTTTGTGGTCCTTCTATAAATCCATCTGCCAATACTAGACAGCGTTTAGAGCGAATGCTCTGACGGAAGGCTGGCTTTACCGTAATGCCCTTTGCGCCACGATAGGTAGGATTGTTTTCTTTGTTGTGATCCCCTTCTGAACGAGCGTTAAAGAGGTAAAAGGGTTTCTTTGCCCAATACGGGGTGAATCCAAACTGATAATGCTTTATACGGTCGGAATGCTCCTGTGTAATCACAGGTGCCAATGTTCCTATACCAATATTAGTATTTGGTGTAAAGAGCTCTGGACGCTCTATAAGCGCACTAAAACGCTTCTCTATTGCCTTTACTTTGCTAATAGCTACATATCTACCACACATACTTCTCTGTTTATCTACGTTTACTGATGTCTGTTTGCTAAAAGTGGTGGTGGCTCACCGTTAAATGGATTTGTCCTTCCTATGGTTTTAGCGCCTAGAGAAACGGCGCGCAATACTGAACGGTCGCCAAAGCGTTGTCGTATATGGTCCATGGCACTATAGAGTTTACTGAGTTCCTCGCTCTCTTCAAACAAATTCATCTGGTACCCACCGCCAACTAAATGGGAGAAACGAACACCCACCAAACGAACGAGTAATCTACGTTCAAAGAGTTTTTGAAAAAGCTCCTTGACTTTAGGAATGAGAAGGTGATCTGCCGCTGTATATGGTATACGCGCCTGAAGCGTATGGGTATTAAAGTCTGAATACCTGATTTTAACAGTAATACAAGAAGTAAGCTTATCCCCACGACGCAGCTGATAAGCAAGATTCTCTGTCATAGCGACAATAATTCCTTCAAGTTTAACCACATCTATGGTATCCTTAGCAAAAGTGCGTTCTGTTGAAATACTCTTTCGCTCTTGGTAAGGAACAACAGGGCTTTGATCAACACCCTGAGCCTTATGCCAAATCACAGCACCGTGCTTGCCCATGACACTCTGCATCATTTCCAATGGCATTTCTTGTAGCGTATGAATACGTCGCACCCCTAGATTTCGCAAGGTCTGGTAGGTCTTCTCTCCCACCATGGGAATCTTGCGAACCGATAAAGGTGCTAGAAACGGACGCTCCAGCCCTTTTTGAACGAAAATCTTGTTATTAGGCTTAGCTTCCCCTGTGGCGACCTTGCTAACAGTCTTGTTTAAGGACAATCCAAAACTAATAGGCAATCCTGTTTCACTAATGACACGGTCCCTTAGTTCACTGGAAAATTTGAAGTTTCCAAAAAAACGATCCATACCGGTAAGGTCCACATAAAACTCATCTACCGACGTCTTCTCATAGACAGGTACCTCCTCTTTAATAACATCCGTAACTAAGTTTGAGTATTTACTGTAGTTCGCTGAATTCCCCCGAATGATAATGGCCTCAGGGCAGAGAGAACGAGCCATGCGCATAGGCATGGCCGAATGCACGCCGAACTTCCTTGTCTCATAACTACAAGCTGCAACTACTCCACGATCGCCGGTACCGCCAATGAGAATAGGCTTACCGTTTAATCGACTATCCATCAAACGTTCAACAGAGACGAAGAACGTATCAAGGTCCATATGTAGGATAGAGCGGTCCATGAATTAAAATGTAGTTAGTTAAGTAAGGACACACCACCGGCACTTCGAACGGCTCTAAGACCGCTCAAAAACACACTAGGCTAAACTCCTTTTACGTGTTAATTAGTTGTCTTTCAGGTGATTCATCTCTTTTTTGAGATCGGCCATCATGTGCATGATCTGAGACATTTCCTGACCCGTACCTGCTGCAGGGAGTTCAAAGCTGGTATAACCAACCGCTTTCCAAACCTCTACCAGCCTATCGACAGGTACAGTATAAGGAGCAAACTGTGGATTATCCGATTTTAGCATTAATTCACCGATATGGAGGTTATTAATGACGCGCTTGTACACGACACCTTCGTCTTTTGTGATCAAAACATGACACTCGTCATTGCGAATAGACTTCCAATCTTGAATATATTCTGTGATAACATAAGCCCCAGGTTTGATCGGAAGCATGCTCTCTCCTCTGATCTGAAATACTCTGTAGGTGCGGTCCTGAGGCAATTCTGGAAAGGGCATGGAAAAACGAGGTAGTGCACCAATATAATCGGCATCGCCATAACCACTGAGGTATCCTGCCGAAGCCTTCACAGGAACCAGTGTTCCTAATTCTCTCTCGTCTGTACCATCGACTACAACGGGTAAAATACGCAACTGGGCACCGCTAATGTCCGCTTTAGGAATACTGCTCGAACCCGAAAGGTCCTTATTTACAAAATCATCTAAGCGCACCTGAAAATAAGCGGCTAAGTGCTGCAACGTATGTAGACGAGGTTCTGCCCTACCTTCTTCATACGCACCTATCATGGCGCGTTTTACACCAATTTTAGTAGCCAATTGCTCTTGTGTGAGCGCTTCTTTCTTGCGAAGGAACTTAAGGTTATTTTTCACGTAATTCATAAGGCTGTATCTTTAGTACATCAAGGAAAGCAATTAGGCATTCCTTATTGAATATGCTAATTTAGTTAGAATTCTAATATTTTCATCATTACTACTGCTAATTTTTTTTGCACGTGGATTTAGAGTACGCCTTAAATGAAATAGATAGCGCTAAAGAATGGCATTACGCGCCTCTAGTAGCAGAAGGATTAGAAAATCCCATAGCACTTAATGCTATTGTCGAACGGGCCTTTAACGGCACTAAGAAAGAGCGGATGCGCGGCTGTTGGATCCTACACCATATCAGCGACATCAGGCCTGAACTATTTTACAAGAAGGAGCGTGAAATGATAGCCCAATTGGACCAAATGAAAACCGATGCAGAAGCACGTTTCATCCTGCGTTATTACTCAAAATACCAACTGCCTCGGCACGACGAGCGAGAAGGCCGATTGCTCGATTTTAGTTTTAATACTATCATCAACCCGAACCAAGCTGCAGCGCCCAGGGTATATGCTATGAGTATTGTACATCGTATGGTGAAAAAGTACCCAGAACTGGCACCAGAATTGGCTCAAAGCATAGAGATAGCATGTGAACACGGAACACCCGGCATGAAAAATCGAGGCGGTAAAATTCTAAAGGATTTAATGAAAAAAGGCTTACTCTAACGGATAGCCAGCCATCGCATTTCCGGCCAAAAAACCACCCGTCCAAGCCGCTTGAAAATTGAAACCTCCCGTGATTCCATCTATATTTAAGATTTCACCCGCGAAATAAAGGTTGGTACATACTCGCGAACTAAATGACTTAAAGTCAACATCGCGAAGGTCTACCCCACCCGCCGTTACAAATTCGTCCTTGAATGTACTCTTGCCTGAAATTTGGAATACCGCACTACATAGCTCAGAAGCCAAATGCTTTAGGTCTTTTCCTGAAAGATCGCCCCAGGTCGCTGTATTTTTAATTCCAGCCCCTGCTATCATTGACTTCCAAAGGCGAAGAGGAATACCATAATGTGCATGGTTCCCAATTCTTTTTTTACCACTATGCTTCTTTTCATCATTGAAATCTGCAAGCACCTCATCTTCATCACGACCGATCCAATTAATCAAAATAGGAAAACGATAAAAACGATCGTTTAACTCTCTTGCTCCCCAGGCGCTAAGACGTAAGATGGCTGGCCCAGAAAAACCCCAATGCGTAATAAGCAAAGGACCCGAAGCCTCGAGGTCCGAAGCCGCAACTTGAACAGTTGCATTTGGAACACTAATACCGCTCAACCCTTTGATACGCTCATCTTTACTATTGAAAGTGAACAATGAAGGGACAGGCGGAACTATTTTATGACCCAATTTTTTGAGATTATCCCAAACCGCTTTTGAAGAACCTGCCCCAATCATTAATTGGTTCGCAATGTAGGTCTGCCCATGCGATGTGGTTACTTCCCAGCGCTCATCTTCCAGTTGAGTAAACGACTTCACACCAGCGCTTGTATGCACCTTGATTCCCGTGCTAGAAGCTATTTCCTTTAAGCAATCAGCTATAGTCGCAGAAGAATCTGTTACTGGAAAAACTCGATTATCAGGTTCGATTTTTAATTCTACCCCACGATCAGCGAACCACTCCATGGTATCTCCAGGTTGGAATTTATGAAACGGACCGAGCAATTCTTTCTCACCCCTTGGATAATGCGTAACCAACTCTCGAGGATCAAAACAAGCGTTCGTCACATTGCAACGACCGCCTCCAGAAATCAACACTTTTCCTAAAACGTCTTTTCCTTTTTCAAGTATAACAATGTGGGCTTCAGGTTGTGCCTCCGCACAAGCTATTGCCGCGAAATAACCCGCAGCGCCTCCTCCAATAATAACTATCCGTTCTGACACCTTTCAAAATTACGATAAAGTGACGCACAAAATCACTGTTTAAAAAATAACATTTATCTACATTTGCAAACAAAATCAACATAAGATGAACTTGAGAGAAGCCCTTGAAGAATGCCTTCGCCGCCGTCCATTTATCGAAGAAGCATTGAGCGAAGACCTGATCAATCTCAGCTCCCTGGCCCGATTGATAAGAGCAGACATCGAGCACCTAACGGGTAAAGAGATTAAAGAAAGTGCCGTGGTCATGGCCATTCGAAGAAGAGAGCCGCGTCTCCAACTGAAAATGCAGCACAAACTGCAACAATTTATTGGCAGCTTAGGCGATATTATCGTTCGCTCCAATCTGGTAGCGTACACCTTCAAGAAAACACCGTTGTTACCCTCTAAACAGGCTCAATTCATTTCCTACATCGCAGATCTGCCCAATGGTTTCCACAGCTTCACCGGTGGTATGGAAGAGACTACCGTGGTCGTCAGTGAAGATTATATACCTGCTCTTGAAAAGGCTATGAAAGGAGAAAAACGACTAGATAAAACTAGAAATCTAAGTTCGATCACATTGCGTTTACCAAATAGCAGCTCAGACGTTATAGGACTATATTACTTTTTCTTTAAGCATATTGCCTCTGCAGGAGTTCCCATTAAAGAAATCATCTCAACCACCAATGAAGCCACTTTCATCGTACACAGCAATGATGTTAATGCCGCATTCGCTACGATTAACACCATAAAAAAGCCATTGTAGAAAACCTATAGTTATTCACATAATTTGGGAATGACCTGCGAGCGTGCCAGATTAATAGGACTAATCTTAAAAACCATTGTTATGGAAAATCATGTTCAATTAATCGGGAATCTAGGAATGGCTCCAGAATCCAAACAAATCAACAACACGCTCCGCACCTCTTTCAGCCTGGCGACAAACACTGTTTACAAGGATGCCGAAGGCACAAAGAAAACCATGACCGATTGGCACAATGTAGTAGCCTGGGGCAAGCTTGCGCAAACCATGAATGAATACCTAAAAAAGGGTGATAAAGTCGGCATCGCTGGTAGATTGGTAACGCGCAGTTACGAAGACACGGGAGGTCAAAAAAAGTACTTTACCGAGGTTGTCGCCAAAGATTTGCTTTTACTTAGTAAAAAGCCTTCCGACGCTTAAGTAATTTTAGCTCCCCGACTTCTTAAGTTGGGGAGTTTAGCGTACGATCAATCCGTCCTCGAAGACCATAGACCCAAGCACGGCAGTGATTGGTTGCCCAATAATTAAAGGCGCAGATAACGCCATTGCTGCTCCGTTGGTCTCTTTCATGCGCGGTCGCGAAGCTAAATCACCTATTTCATCGACCATATAATACATGCCTTGCGCATGGCCGTTCACGTAATACACGCGCTTTAAGGCAATGTCAATACGCATTCTCGCATAGAGAACCCCTGTAAAGACCCATTCCAATAATCCTTCCTTATTTTGGGGCAATTGGTCGTAAACTGTTGAAGGATCGTCGGTCGCTAGCAATAAAGCTACCATAGCATTAAGCCCAAATATCCGTGCTTTTTTACGTTCAAAATCATCCACACTTACGCCGCTTTCAAAAAGCACATTTGGAATGCCTTGCGCCATTAAGTAGTCGCCAATTGCCGTTGGGTAAAATTCATCGCTGTAGCGACCTATTCCGTTTAACGGGACGTTTAATGAAGACAGTGCGTTTCCAAGACGATTCATGAGTGTCCGACGCAAAGGAGTAATAGATCGTGTCTCCTCTGACGACGGAATTAAAAACGATGTGTAGGCAGGCTCATTATTTACATGAAAAATAGATCGCTGGTCGTGCAGATTAAAGCACAATTCGGGCGCTTTCATCTTGATCCAACCGATCAACTTAGCACTCTCTATAGTCTGAAACGCCCTAAAATCCCGATTCAAATCTATAGAAAGTCCATTTCGACGCGTGAAACGAACATACGCATCCGGATTTATCACCGGAATTATATGAATAGCGAAATCGTTTAAGTCAATTTTATTACGTGTGTATAGATCAATAAGCGAAAGCAACATGTATACACCCGTCGTTTCATTACCGTGCATTCCTGCCCAGACACAGATCGAACGCGATCCAGCACCCAAAGTGGTGTGCAAAATGGGGCGTTCCTCTGATGAATAACCAATAATTTCCCAATTGACCGCCGACAACAATTCGTTGTAAGGCATATACCACTGGTTATCAGACAAATATTTAGAATCGGAGGCTTGGAACATTGCCGTAATTTTAAAGAGTGAAGTTAACGTACAAACACGAATCGTGCATCTTTAAATCCTCAATATGAAAAATATCACATTCGCTTGCCTTGCTCTTTTAATCCTAAATTCAGCGTGCACCACCGAAGAACATGAATTGACCATTGGATTTGGTAGTTGTAATGAACCCGAACAAACGCAGCATTTGCTGCCTACCCTCAACCAAGCGCTTGATAGTTTAGATCATTTCATCTGGCTTGGGGATAACATTTATCTAGAAAACGGGCAATGGAACAGCTACGACAGTACTATGGCGAGATATGAGTCAGTTTTTGGACAGCCTATCTTTCAAGAAATACTGAGCAAGAGTGATCATTTAGCCATCTGGGATGACCACGATGCAGGTCCTAATGATTGTGATGGCTCAACCTACAGCGGGTTTCCGGCGACCATGAAAGCTTTTAAAGAGTTTTGGAAACCCGATTATGCGCAACCCAATAAAAGCAGCTATTACGGGCGTACAATTGCAGCTGATGGAAGCGTTGATATTTTCTTACTGGATAACCGCAGCTTTCGCACTAATCGGGATTCAGCGAATGCCACCGTTTTCGGCATAGAACAATTGAACTGGTTTCACGATGCCTTAGTGCATTCGACGGCTAATGTCCACATTATCTGCATGGGCGGACAACTTTTAAATACCGCCCAAGTTTTCGAAAACATGAGCAATTATCCAAAGGAACGCGAATTACTAGTTCAATGGCTCTCGGAGGCGCCAGGAACACCTATCGTATTAACTGGAGATCGCCACAGCGGAGAGATTAATAAAATGGTCGTTAACGGGAAAGCAATAGTTGAAGTCTGTGCTTCACCGCTCACTGCAAATGCGCATCCGCATCATGAAGAAAATAACAGAACACGACTGCATGAAAATACCACGGGTACCCAACATTTCGGGGTGTTACAATTGAAACTATCGGGTGCAAAAGGTGCTGCATACCACGTTGGGTTATATGATGCAAATGGAACGGCTCTATTTACGCATCGTGAAACACCAATAAATTAAATACTAATAGTCACTATTTCAGCATTTTAAGCACCTTAAATTAAACCATGAGTTGCAACCGGTAATACACTAGATTGTTGGCTGAATTTTTTAATAATTACAACTGTAACACCTTGTTTAAACTGTTTCGTTTGTATTACATTTGTAACTATGGAGGAATTAGTACAACGAATAAAAGCCTACATGGAACTTGAGGGACACTCCCCTTCTAGTCTGGCGAATGCATTAGGAATTAACCGTCCTACGCTGGTGCACATATTAAACGGTAGAAACAAACCAAACCTTCAACTCATTCAAAAACTCTGCGAATTCGACGTTGAATTAGATATACGTTACATTCTATCAGGGCACCGATCCAAAAAACTGGACCGCAATCCTACGCCGATTGTTCAGAGTATTCCCGCAGACGTTACCACAACCGCACCTACCCCTCCAAAAGCGATAAATCAAAAATTGTTGGTATTAAATCCTAACGGTACGTGGGAAACCTATACCAAAGAAGCATAAGTCAACGTATATTTGCGAAGAATTCACAGAGATATGACAGCAAATAATAAGGTATTAATCGGACTCGTTATCGCAGCGCTCATTTCGCGCATTGCGCCACATTACCCTAATTTCACTGCTATGGGCGCTCTAGCGTTCATGGGCGCGCATCAGAACAGAAGTCTTTTCAAGATGATTGCGTTGACTTTTGGAGTTCTTATGGTCACTGACGTATTCATCAATAACCTAATCTACCCCTCTGGATCCTTCGTCCTGATGTATAAAGGCTCGATTTGGACTTATGCTGGATTTATAATTTACGCTGTAGCCGGGCATTATGCAAAAAGTGGCGCAAAGGGCATTGTGGCACTTATTACTGGTTCTGTCGGCTTTTTCTTATTAAGTAACCTCGGAGTCTTTTTGAGCGAGTTCAGTCTTTTTCCTAGAACAACCTTAGGGTTAGTAGCCACCTATGCGGCTGGCCTGCCCTTCTATGCACCAGAATTGATCTCCACAGCATTATTCAGCGCAATCGCCTATGCTGCAGAGATCAAACTAGTAGCGACCGCTAAGGCCTAATAAATTACTTGTCTCGGTATAACTCCTGCTGGAATGGTCTCAATGAGACTACCCGTTGTAGAATACGTACGCACCTCGCCGCTACTTGCGTAGTCTTTAGCATCAAAGAAATATAGATTCCCGTTATGGAAATTTAAATTGTAACCTCCAGGCAAGGTTAAGGTGGATGTTGGCCAGTTTTGACCAGGGTTCCATTTCACTATGGCACCGTCGTAAGAAGCATTCAGAAAATATGCGTCTGTTCCATCCGTAGAAAATCCTATTCCATGCTTACTATTATTGCTAGGTGCAGCAACTTCAGTAGCTCCGTTGGAATACCCTTCATACTTCCAAATACTCCCTGGTGTATCATCACCTGTACCGAAGTTCTCATCTCCGCTACATAAAATAAAGAGTTCATTTCCAATAACGGCAAACGAATTCGGCACATCTCCTATGGCATGATGCTTCACATCGAATGTGCCTAGATCGATCTCTGCTAGTGTCCAAGGTCCTTCATAGGTTCCTACCCCAGCAAATAATTTATTGCTGAAAATTGTCAATTGCTCTGTGTAATGTCCCATATCTATACTATCGACTAAACTTCCATTCGTTTTATCCAACACGTAGATTGAAGAATCCTTCCAATTCGATACGAATAAGCGATTTCCTTCAGAAGCTAAATAGCGAGGTTGCTCGATCGTACTAGACCAACTATGCTTTAAAGTGTTTCGATTGATTCCATGAATTGTATTACTATTATTAATAGCGACATACAGCATAGAATCTGATTCGATCATATGCTGAGCAACATTGCCTAAGGGGAAACCATTTTCTACAGAAAAAGCATTTTGGATAAGGGTATCTTCGCTGTAAGCAGTTATAGAAGCCGACCCTGAGCCAAAGGGGCCCTCATTTAAAATCAAATGTAAATCAGTGTAGACCCCTGACGCACCCGATGGCGCTTCTGGGGTACAACTTACCGTAAAGCTGGTAAAAGCAGCCATTACTGCCATTAGAGATAGTTTTTTCATTGTTTTGAATTGAGTTTTAAAGTTAGTTGGTAGGACCGCCCAGGCATTGGGAAGTACTGGTAATATTGTCTTTCGTTATTAAATACATTATCTACGAGTACTAATAAATTCCAACGCTTATTAGCACCCGCTACTGAATAGCTTAGAGCGCACCAAAATTGTGCCGGAATTTCACCTGCGGCTGTATTATCGCGTAGGGTGTGTCGTAGTCCTGTGTAAAAGCCACGAAACTGGATTACGCCTACGGGCAAGTGATATTCTGACGTGTATACAGCCTGAATCATAGGCCTGTAAATGAGTGACTTACCTACAATTGACGGGTCATTACTGGCCGTTGAAAGCACCCTGGAATACTGATGCGTAAGGTTTATATCAGTAGTCAACTTTGACCAATTCCGAGTTGCGGATGCCGTCGTGGTGCTCGTATAGACGGCATAATAATTCTGAGGAGACCAATTCCCCGAGCTTCCTGGTGCCCATTGAATCATCCGATCATAATACAATTGGTCAGTACTTATCCTTAAGGCAGTCTTACCCATACGATGGAGGGTATATTTCACTCCGTAAGACCGCTCCGCATCCAGTGCCGGATTTCCTCCAGGCCTCCAATAGAGCTCGTTCAATGTTGGTAAACGATAATACGTTCCAGCCGCAAACTGTTTACCCCATTTTCCAGTCTTTGTTGCGCGATTGTAATGGGCGCCTACATGCACACGACCTTGATATCCAGCCCCTTTTATTACCAATCGATCGTTCTTCGTAAGGCTGAGGTTGTAGAGTACATGCGGTAAAAATGCTGTTGCGCTTCTATTCGTGCCATCCGCTCTAAAGTAATTTGAGGTGATAAAAAGCTCTTGGCGCTCGTTTCGACGCGAATATTGTACAGTCGCTTGAGTATAAGTGTTTGTATCCGTGATGGTCCAAGGAGAATTCGTATCCGTATATGCCTGCCATTCCCTGCCCAGGTATACCTGCCACTGATTTGTTCGGTTTCTGATCGCGTATTTAAATCGAAGCATATCGTCCTCAAGATGATTGATATACCCCGGTGTCAGAATGGATCCGCTATTATCCTTTTCACTTTGCGTATACCACAAGGTAGATTCCCAATTCCATCGGGATAATTTACCCTGGAACGATTGCAGGTAGGTCAAATCATTATAGCCATTGCCTTCAAGTACACCGTTTAAGCTGCCCAAGGTATAGGGATAGCTATTTGTCCCTCCTGTACTTCTCAGAGAACTTTGGTACCGCACTGTACCTATGTTGCCCCAAGATTGCGCAAACAATCCTCTATCACCGATGCTTGATGCCGAAAAAAGCGTACTTGTTCCTCGACCCTTAGGAATTTCAGCCGCAACATTCAAGGCACCTACGGAACCCATCGGTGCCAGCGCACCGCCATTGATACCGTCATACAACGCAGTATTATTGAGCATTGAGGCAGGTACTAGACTGAGATCGAATACACCTGAAGCCATGCTACTTATATCAATACCGTCCCATAGCACGCGACTTTGTTCGGAAGATGCACCTCCAAATGAGGACGTAACAACACTTCCTGGAGTGTATTGCTTTAGAATAAATCGGCTGTCTTTAGAAAGATAAGATGATGCACTGCTAATAGTGGCGAGTAAAGAATCGGAACTTGTTTTGACTTCCTCGGAACGATAGGCACCTCCTAGAACATTTGCTGTCCAAAGCGTATCGGCCTGACCATAAAGGGCAACAGGCATCAACAGTGCGATAACCGAGATTATAAGATTCTTCATACTACACCAGTGCTTGACCCAGAGCACCATTAAAGGTTAGTGTAGGCCAAGTCTTCTGGCTCACCGCTCCCCTATTCTCCTTCCCGCTACAGCAGTGGTTTTAAATAGCTTCAACACGATTTACAGCTTCTGGCAAAGCCCCGGACTTCAACCGGGTTCCTTTTTAAGTATGCGTTCCCGCATGCAACCTACACTGCGAAGATACATTAAGAATAAGGCCCTAAAACCTGCAACGCACTATTATATGCACTTTCTATTCGCAAGGGGTCTAGCGAATGCGAATGGTTCGCAAGTGTCAATGCACTCAATACTTTTTCGGTAGGCATATTGCCAATTAATTGATCCGATGCGAAAGGACAGCCCCCATAACCCTTCAATGCAGTATCGATACGCCTGCATCCAGCGCTTACCGCCGCTAAAGCTTTCTCCGCCGCCTCATCGTAAGTACTGTGCATATGAGCCCCCCATGGAACGGTACTATGGTCCTTCATTAGAGAACAAAGTTCTACGACTTTTTGAGTCGTTCCTTGGCCCGTAGTATCGCTTAAGGAGATAATGTCCGCTCCGCACAGCAAAGCCTGTTCAAGTCGCTCTAGAACAAGGTCTGTGTGATAGAACTCGCCATAAGGGTTTCCAAACGCCATACTTAGATAAATGACCAATTCCACATTCGAATGCAATGCCAAATCCTTTACACGCTTTAGATCATCAATCGCCCTTTCAATATTTTTCCTGCTATTGCGTTCTTGAAAAACTTCGCTGACACTGAAGGGATAGCCCCAAGCATCAATATGATTAAATTCAGCGGCTCGCTTCGCGCCTCCTTCACTAGCTACAATGCTAAGAAGCTGGGTCGAAGAAGATTCTCGTATTTCCTCTAATCCCGCAAACAATTCCTGTGCATCCGCCATTTGAGGCATTGCTCTAGGACTTACGAAACTGCCAGCATCTATGGTATGAAAACCGCAGTGCATAAGGCTTTTAATATGTTTAATCTTCTCCCCTGTGGGGATAAAATCATGAAATCCTTGCCAAGCGTCTCTTGGACATTCAACGATAGAAATGGTGGTCATTAGAATGGGTTAGATAGGTGTTCCGACCCTAATTTACAAATTGCGGAGCATACGGCGCACCATTGCAGGACCTTCATACAAGAAACCGGACCAAACTTGTACTAAATCTGCGCCGGCATTTAGTTTTTCACGTGCATCAGCACCCGTAAACACACCACCAACAGCAATAATTGCAATGTTGTTGTCCAATTTTTCACGCAGGTATTTGACCACCTCAGTACTCCTCGATCTAAGTACTCTTCCACTCAAGCCGCCCGCACCCATGGCATCCACCTTTTGCTGTGCCGTCTTTAATCCAGATCTGGAGATAGTTGTATTTGTGGCAACAATCCCATCGAGTTTTAAGGTATTTACAATGGTTACAATATCGTCTAATTGCCCTGTAGTTAGATCCGGTGCTATCTTAAGCATCAGCGGCTTACTACCCAATTTATCGTTGAGCACTTTAACATCGCTAAGCAGTGCCATTAAGGGCTTTTTTTCCTGCAGCTCTCGCAAATTTGGTGTGTTCGGTGAACTCACGTTTACTACGAAATAATCAACCACAGGGTGCAAAGCCTCCACGCCTTTCAAGTAATCCGAAGTCGCATCTTCGTTGGGTGTTGTCTTATTCTTTCCAATATTTCCACCAATGATGATATCCGTTTTCTTTTTCGCTAAACGCAAAACGGCTGCATCTAAGCCGCCATTATTGAAACCCATTCTGTTGATTACGGATTCATCTTCTACAAGGCGAAATAAACGTGGCTTTGGGTTACCCGCCTGAGGCTTAGGCGTGAGTGTCCCTATTTCGATAAAGCCAAATCCAAAAGCACTAAGTTCATTATAGAGTTTCGCATCCTTATCAAATCCTGCAGCAAGTCCTATTGGGTTTTTGAAACGCAAGCCCATGACCACTTTTTCATGCCCTTTCAATGAACCAAAGAATGTAGTTACGATGCTACTTATTCCAGGTACTCTAAAAGCCAACTTTAACGACTTAAACGTAAAATGATGTGCTTGCTCAGCGTTTAGGGTGAAAAGTAAAGGACGTATTACGGATTTGTACATCTAAATATTCTTTAATCGGGCCAAATCGCGCTTGGCATCTTTTTCCTTTAATGACTGACGTTTATCGTAATTCTTCTTACCACGAGCTACCGCGATATTCATCTTCACCCAGCCTTTTTCACTGATAAATACTTTTGTAGGAATCACTGTAATGCCAGCGTCCTTAGTAGCCTTTAGGATCTTATCCAATTCTCTTTTAGCCAAGAGCAACTTGCGCTCCCGCAGCGGTTCATGGTTAAATATATTTCCATGAGACCATTCAGAGATTGTCATGTTTTTAACAAACAATTCTTCGCCAGCGAAATAACAATACGCCTCTGCGATGGACGCTTTCCCCATACGAATAGACTTCACCTCAGTCCCTTGCAACTGCATGCCCGCAGTGTAGGTTTCGAGCCATTCGTAATCAAATTTCGCTTTGCGGTTTTTTATCTCTACGGTTTTCACTTGACAAATGTACGCTACTCGCGGTCTTTGAGCATAGGAACGAACGCTGCATCTCCTAACACCTTTTGAACAAAGCTACCGTCCGATTGCTTGGTGATTTTAACCATTTTCTGAGTGCCTTCGCCTACTGGAATGATCATAATTCCTCCCGCAGTTAATTGCGCTAGAAGTGCCTTTGGCACGAACGGCGCGCCACAAGTAACTATAACCCTGTCAAAGGGAGCGAAAACGGGCATTCCCTTAAAGCCATCACCAAATTTCAATTCGGCCCGATAACCTAATTGGAGCAACATCTTTTTCGAAAAATCGAACAATGCTTTTTGACGCTCGATACTAAACAATTTCACGCCTAATTCACACAAAACAGCAGCCTGATAGCCACTTCCGGTGCCGATCTCCAATACTTTCATCCCTGGCCGTAATTCCAACAATTCAGATTGCCAAGCTACCGTTGAAGGGTGAGAAATGGTCTGATCTGCGGCAATAGGAAACGCCTTGTCCTGATAGGCATGCTGATGAAAGCTGCTTTCAAGGAAGAGGTGTCGCGGGATCCGATTCATTGCACCCAGCACAGCCTCTCCAGCCAACCCCTTAGCTTTTAAATCACTACACATAATGGCCCGCTGGCCTTGGTAATATGGACTGTCCTCGTTTTGCATAAAATGAAAGTACATCGCGAACCCAACTTGTAGTCCTTGGAAGGAGGCTTCTTTTTAACAATTTAAAACACTAGGATGCCTACCTTTGTACTTATGTTCAAATCGATCGTTTTTAACACCATTCTCGGTAGTCTTTTGCTCCTCACCTCTTGTGAGGACGAAACCGCTCCAGCGGTGGCCTATTTAGAAGTTACTGAACTGCGCGTAGCAGCAAAAGCTAGTGAGGGAACGTCATCGTCTAGGCTGAATACTATTTGGGTAGAACAAAACGGGCAACAAATTGGGGCTTTTTCCCCACCGTGTAGGATACCGGTGTATGCCGGTGAGAATCAATCCCTCCGATTCATTCCTGGAATGTCACTCAATGGAGTGTATTCCCAACGGAACCAGTATGAGATGCTATCGACGATAGAAAAGAATTGGACCTTGAATGAAGGATCAACTAGGGTGCTTTCCCCGGAAGTTCTCACATTCGAATACAATCCTACGTACACCTTAATGATTATTGAAGATTTTGACGGTATCGGATTAAACTACAACCGAACCGTTCAAAGCGATACGAATCTACTGATCACCTCAGATACTAGTGAAGTCTTTTCCTTTCCTGGAGAATTACCAAATAAAAGCGGCAAATTTGTCTTGCCTCCGGTGTCTTTGGGGGAGTTCAAAACACTTCAAGCCTTCGAATTGCCCAAATACGGTGCAAATGTCTGGCTTGAGGTTAATTACAAAACAGAAGTGGCGCTCACCTTTGGCGTTACTGCGAATGAGATTCTTCAAAGTATTAAGACGCCGGTAGTCACACTATTTCCTAATGAAGAATGGAATAAAGTTTACATTAACCTCGTTACAGAAGTAAGCGGGTACCCGAATGCTTTGGATTATAATCTGTTTTTCGGAGGTATTAATACCACAGACGATACTGCCACAGTACTGATTGACAACATAAAGCTATTGTATTGAGCACCTCTAAAAAGCTGGAACGCAAACTTTTCTTTCGATATGTATTGCTGGATATAATTGCCGGTACCGGCGCATACACTGCGCTTCATATGGTACGAAAGCTTTACGTCGAACCCGAACGGTTCGGCACAGCGGTTCCATTAAAATTTGACCAAACATTTTTACTAGCAGCAGCGGCCACTACTGCATTATTCATAAGTATTAGTGCACTCAGTGGAATTTACCGTGACCTAACCCGAACAAGTCGCATAACACAGGCCTTTAACACATTTGGCGGTACAGTGATCACGGCGGTATTGCTGTTCTTTCTAGTTCTACTGGACGATTACATTACCCAATACAGCGACTATTACATCACATTAGGCGTCTATTCAGGAAGTCTCCTACTTCTAAGTGGTTTATTTAGATTCTTACTAAGTACTCGCGTTCGTCACCTTATAGACAAGGGTTCACTCAAGTTCCCTACAATACTTATAGGCAGCGGTAAGGAAGCTGCCGAACTTTTACTGGCTTTTCAAAAAGACCGCAGCAAGGGCTACTCCTTCCTGGGGTATTTACATACGGCCAACGGATCTGTTCACGAGCAAATGAATGCGATTCCGTGTTTAGGAAGTACGGAACAGTTGGCCGATATTATCAATGACAATACCGTTGAAGATGTTATAATCGCCCTACCGTCTGGAAATTCTGATCGTATTGCCGAAATGGTTAGCTCCATAGAGCGCAGTGATGTTCGCATTCACGTACTACCGAACCTTTTTAGTATCCTGTCCGGTCAAGTCAAGATGGAAAGTTTAGGCCGTTCGCTCATTGAGGTGAAAAGAGAATTGATCAAACCACACGTGGCCTTTATTAAGCGTTTGTTCGATATTTTGGTGGCCTCCCTTCTGCTCCTCATCGCAGCACCCATTATCTTATTTTCTATTGCCATGATTGCCGTAGGTTCTCCTGGAACTATTTTTTACACACAAGAGCGGTTGGGTAAAAATGGCAGGACCTTTAAAATCATCAAACTGCGCAGCATGTATAACGATGCGGAAGCGCAAGGTCCGCAACTCAGTAGCGAAGAAGATCCGCGCATAACACCCTGGGGTAGAACCATGAGAAAATTTCGTTTGGATGAATTGCCTCAATTTTTAAATGTATTGAAAGGCGATATGTCCATTGTTGGACCGCGTCCAGAACGTCGATTTTTCTTTGACCAAATCATAGCAACGGCGCCGCAATACCGCTACCTACTCAAAGTAAAACCCGGCATCACGTCTTGGGGAATGGTTAAGTTCGGTTATGCTGAAAATGTGAAGGAAATGATTGAACGTGCACGTTACGATTTGATCTACACAGAAAATATCACCTTGGTAAACGATATCAAAATCCTGTTCTATACCTTAGTCACAGTCTTGCAAGGGCGAGGCAAATAAGAACCACAAATCACCCTACATGAAAAACATTACCGTAATTGGTGCTGGAACAATGGGCAACGGCATTGCTCATGTCTTCGCTCAAAGTGGCTTTACTGTTCACTTATTTGACATTAGCGAAGCTGCGCTGGAACGCGCTTTAAGCACCATCACAAAAAACATGGACCGTCAAATTGTGAAAGAAAAGTTGACGGAATCAGATAAAATAACCGCTTTAAGTCGTCTCGCGACAGGAACGGATCTAAAGAAAGCTGTTGCGGAAGCAGACCTTGTAGTCGAGGCGGCAACAGAAAATACAGCAATAAAATTCCAACTTTTCAAAGACATTGATGCTCATGCGCCAGCGGCGTGTATACTCGCATCTAACACCTCTTCTATTAGTATTACTAAAATCGCGGCACAAACATCGCGCCCGGATAAAGTAATTGGGATGCATTTCATGAATCCAGTTCCTGTAATGCGCCTTGTCGAAATTATTCGCGGCTACAGTACATCTGATGCGGTTTGTGATGCCGTGATTGAAATGAGCAAAGCGCTGGGTAAAGTCCCCGTAGCCTGTAACGATTATCCGGGTTTCGTGGCTAATCGGATTCTAATGCCTATGATCAATGAGGCTATTATTTCATTACATGAAGGCGTGGCTGATGTTGAAGCGATTGACTCCATTATGAAATTAGGTATGGCACACCCTATGGGGCCATTACAATTGGCAGATTTTATAGGGCTAGATGTTTGTCTTTCTATTCTTAAAGTACTCTATGACGGGCTCGGCAACCCGAAATATGCCCCATGTCCGCTTCTCGTAAATATGGTAACCGCGGGCAAACTAGGTGTTAAATCAAAAGAAGGGTTCTACGATTATTCTGCTGGAATAAAAGAAGCTACCGTTAGTACACAATTTAAATAATCTCATCATGAAATTACCTTTACTCCTTGCAGGGGCCCTATTAAGCACGCAGGCTTTTGCGCAAGTCGATCTCATCAATAAGATAAAAGACAACGGTTCGGATGCGCCCATAGGCTACGAATGGGAAACCATCGTTGATATAGAAGCAACCCCTGTGAAAAATCAAGGTGCCTCGGGAACCTGTTGGTCTTATGCGACCACATCCTTTGTTGAGAGTGAGATGATTCGAATGGGGAAAACGCCTATAGATCTCTCAGAAATGTATACCGTTCGTAAGGTTTATCAAGACAAAGGTGAAAAATACATTCGTCTTCATGGGTATCTGAACTTTGCCCAAGGTGGTGCTCTACCTGATGTGCTTTACGTCATCAAAAAGTATGGAGCCGTTCCTCAAGAAGTCTACAATGGTCTAAACTATGGCTCTGAAATTAATCGCCATGGCGAAATGGAGGGTGCGTTGAAAGGCATTCTAGATGCGGTTAAAGGCAATAAGAACGGAAAGTTGTCTACTTCTTGGAGAAAAGCATTTGATGCGACTTTAGACGCATATTTAGGTGAAGAGCCCGCACAGTTCGGTTACAACGGTAAAACGTATACGCCAAGGAGTTTTGCAGATGAGGTTATTGGCATTAATCCTGATGATTATGTCCAATTAACTTCTTGGACAAACCACCCATTCTATGAAGCTTGTCAAATACACGTTCCTGATAACTGGACTTGGGGCATCTCTTACAACCTTCCTATCGATGAGATGATGGAAGCCATCAACACTTCTCTTGAAGCGGGCTACCCAGTGGCTTGGGCTTGTGACGTGAGTGATAAAGGGTTCTCGATTAAAAACGGTATTGCAGTTATGCCAAACCAAAGCTGGAGCGATATGAGCGCAGAAGAAGCTCAGGCCATTTACGCTGGACCTCATGAAGAGGCGGTTGTTGACCAGGAGACGCGTCAAGAACAGTACGACAACTATCTTACACAAGATGACCACGGTATGGTCCTTCAGGGCATGGTTAAAGATCAAGAGGGCAATGTATTTTACATTGTAAAAAACTCTTGGGGTGATATTCCAAACGATTTCCGTCCAGGTTACCTATATGCTTCTGAAGCTTATGTGCGCCTAAAGACAATAAGTGTCATGATGCATGAGGATTCGTTACAGAAATCCACTAAGAAGAAATTAAATTTGTAATAAGACTGCCTAATCTAATACTGAGCCGCTTACCCTTGGGTGAGCGGCTTTTTTTGTACCCTTTGGGATACGGAATGAACCACTAAGGCTATGCCTGTTCCCAATACTGCACCCGCCATCACATCTGTGACCCAATGCGCCATTAGATAAACTCTTGAAACCGCCACCGCAATGGCGCAGAACGCGGCGAAAACCTGAATGGCAGGACGGCGCCAGTGTAAAGCAATGAGGGCAAAAAATACAAACGCTGTGGTAGTATGACCACTTGGAAAGGCAAATAGTAGCGGAAGGTCTAGATCTGTGACCAATAGTGTTTGGCTCCACTCAATGACCCCCATTGGACGCGGCGATGGAGCAAAGACTAGCTTCTTTAAAAATTGGACCAACACACTGGATAAAATTCCGGCTGCGACAAACTCTCCTGCACGCCACCACGCTTTCTGCAGGGCGTAGGCGATGATCACCAACACAAACATAGGTCCTTCGCCCCAGCCGGTGATAAAACCCATCAACGTATAGCCTCGTGGGGAATACCAAGCCTTATGCAAGGCTAATTGGGCCTCGACCTTGTCCGGGAAGAAGGATAAAAAAATCCCGCAGACCATAACAAACAGGAATGCGGGTATGCTGAAATACGGAATGTTCTTCATTAAGCGCCGATAGTGTGCTGTAATTCGTGGATTTGGCTTTCCCAAAGCAGCTTCGACTCGTCAACTTCATCAGCTTCAGCGAAGTCCGTAACAATGATTGACGTGTCATTCGTCAAAGCATCAACTTCAATTCTAAACTCAAAGTAGGTATCTAAACCGTCCTCTTCGTCGTTCAACCAGCGGAAACGAACCATTTTATCCGATTGTTTCTTCAATAGTCGAGCCTGTTCTTCTGAACCGTCCCAGAAAAATGTGAAGAGTTCTGTTCTTGAGTTAACATCGTCACAAAACCATTCGCTCAATCCTGAAGGCGTACTCAAAAATGGGAACAACATTTTCGGTGAAGCGCGAAGGGGAAACTCTAACTCAAATTTTATTTTATCCATGGTGGTACGTTACTAATTCATGCAATATAATAAGTCATATGAAATAAGCAACACTTTGTGCAAAAACCCTTGAAAAAACTAAAGTTCTGACATATTCTCTATCTTCAACTCGCTAATGTAAATGCTATGCAACCTAATGCTTCTATATTTCGACAGCCCATCATATGGGTCGCAGCCCTAGGGTACTTTGTTGATATCTATGACTTATTACTATTTAGTATTATCCGCATACCGTCATTAACAGATCTAGGTGTCGCCGATTTAAGTGAAGTAGGTATGCTTATTTTAAATACGCAAATGTTCGGCTTGTTACTGGGGGGAATTTTATGGGGTGTGCTTGGTGATAAATTGGGCCGAACTAAGGTGCTTTTCTATTCCATTGCGCTGTACTCGCTTGGTAATATCGCAAATGGGTTTGTAACAAATGGGACACAATATGCTTGGATCCGATTTTTTGCTGGTATTGGTCTCGCCGGAGAATTGGGTGCCGGTATAACGCTGGTTTCAGAACTTTTACCAAAAGAGAAACGTGGAATAGGCACCTCCCTGGTTGCGGGTGTAGGACTGACCGGTGCGGTTTTAGCCTTCTTCATAGCCCAGTGGTTCGATTGGAGAACCTGTTACTTCATTGGTGGTGGACTAGGTCTACTCTTACTCTTCGTTCGTTTAAGCGTATTTGAGAGTGGTCTTTACAAATCGTTAGCGTCAAATTCTAAAGTATCCAAAGGCAATTTTTTAATGTTGTTTGCGACAAAAGAGCGGTTCATGCGCTACTTGCGTAGCATCTTGATCGGTCTACCTACGTGGTTTGTAGTAGGAATTCTCATCTCTTTTTCCCCAGAATTCGCTCGCCAGTTAGGCATTACTGAGTCCATTGATCCAGGCATAGGTATCATGGTAAGCTACAGTGCTATCGCCGTAGGGGATGTCGCAATTGGCCTTTTATCCCAAAGACTACAATCCCGAAAGCAAGCCATGCACGTATTTTATGCCATCACAATGGTAGGAATGCTTGTATTCTTCACCTCCTCCTCTGCCCTACAGTTGTACATTTCCACGGGTATAATGGGCTTTGGAACGGGTTTCTGGGCAGTGTTTGTAACCATAGGTGCCGAAAACTTCGGGACCAATTTAAGAGCCACCGCCGCCACATCCATTCCAAACATGGTAAGAGGTTCGCTGAACGGTATAACGGCCCTCTTCCTAGCGTTAAATGCGAAATTCACTTATGTCAACGCCGGCATTGCTACCGCCGTTGTTGTGATGCTTATAACCTATTGGGCCATTTCCGGCCTCCAAGAAACCTTTGGTCGGGATTTAGATTTTTACGAGGAATAAAAAAACCCTCTGAAGTTTGCACTTCAAAGGGTTTACTGTAGCGAGAGAGGGGCACGATCCCTCGACCTCCGGGTTATGAATCCGACGCTCTAACCAGCTGAGCTACCTCGCCATTGGTGGGGTGCAAATATAATGCGCCTAATGAAATAGGAAAGTGATTTTTTGAATAATATGAGAACAAGCTTCAACGCGAGTAATGAAGCCGTATACGGTCCTTCCTATTCATTGTAAAGGCACGGTAACAATTGAATAAATCAATAATTTCAAAGAGCTAAACTTAACTGCAGCTAAGATTAATATTATCACGAATTTAGAGGAAAAAGGCTACTTACTATCAGTTTTTACTGTCAGTTTTTGGACTGACCGTAGAATTTCACTCTTTGAGATAAGCTGACTTCTTTGAGCGGGGGGACTTTATTTTTTATATTGTGTCACCAAACCAATTCATTGAACCAATGGAGAAGAAATTCAACCCAAATCCACTTTTTCCGAAAGAAAACAAATTTAACCCCAGAGCATTAAAGACAGTTGCAAGACTGTTAAAAGCAATTGGGGGACTACAGATATTAATAGGCATTGTTATAGCCATTGGTGGAATACCGCTTGGTTTGATTGCTGGTATTGGCCTCGTTTTGTCGGGATTTCTATTTGCAGGATTTAGTGAACTACTTCTTACAATAATGCAGATTGAAATAAACACGAGAAAGTAAAGGTTGATAAAAAGCTTACGTTGAACTAATTGTACATTATAGAAAGTACAATTATGATTATCAAAGAAAGTAACCTCAACGATTACATCGTTCAGAGTAAAACAGCGAAGACTTCAAGAATGCTAATATTCATTACTCCAGAGGAGAAAGAGGCTCTTAAAAGCCTCTCTTGTACATCTGGGTTAAGTATGACGGAGATACTCCGTAGAAGCCTCTACAATACCCTTAATAGCTGATATTGGGGTATAAACGTAGTAGTAAATGGTGTTTAGGGAAGGAGGGGTTAGGCCCTCCTTCTTTGTTTACGTATTTATGAATGGAATAAGCACGGGGAGAATCTTAAACAATTGATTAATAGTTAGATACACTTTATTGTAAATTATATAGTAGGGGAGATTATCTCTTACGATATGACATACAAGAGAAGTGTTTCCCTCGTCTGACTTCTTGAGATACCGTTAAACTTTAGATTGTTTAGCCGTTCTAAATAAACTCAAACACGAAAAGAGGAAGTTCTTTTAACCTGTAAGATGTGAAGCGAGATGCAATCATTGGAAGAAAGAATGGAGTCTTGGTCAACAGCTTCTAAAAAAGGACCCACCGCCCGTCCGTTGAACTTGGAAGGTCTCTCACGAGACTACTGCAACAAGGAAGTGAATGATGATTTGTGAAGTGGTCAAGGTAGTGGCGCTTCACTTAAAGGAAGAGGGCTTTAATAGCCCTTCTCTTTGAAGGGTTTGCATCATATCAAGTTGGCTATTCACCTTGAATATCCTCTGTAAGAGTTTTCCAAGAAGGGGCGGGTGTGTTTAGTCCACAACTCTGGCAAGTCCTCAACATCCAACTGCTTCACTTCTAATCCCTTTTAATAGGTAAGGGATACTTTCATATCGCTTAACCCATTACATTAGCATTAGAAGCTGATTTCAATCCATTAAATGCGAAAATTGAAAATAGAACTTTATCTAAGTCCTCTTCTGGAGAAACATAATCAATGGAAATAACCTCTTTCCACTTTACTATGCTATGATTAAGAATCAACTCAACATCAGAATTTATCGTATTTATTAAGGCAAAAGAATGGTTCGTTTTATACCATTTACCTCTGCCTTCCAAATAGAATGATTTATTGTCATCGTCTAATTTTAAAAGATGGCCTTTACTCCAATGCCGACTTATTTTACCAAACACGCTGCCATTTTTATAAAGATTCATTTCAGTACCCCAAAAGTTGGCTTTAATCACCTCGCATTTACAATCCGAATATTCATATACTAAATCTGATTTATACCATTTTATGCTTTTAGCTGATAAAATAACAGAATCGCCTTCAATCACTTTAAATGCGGAATATGATTTTTTGTCTTTAATGACCTCCATAAAATTATTTGGATTTATTCATAGATGAATCGGTTTGTAACAAAACTATAGAATCCCTAATAAAGTATTGTTTCATTCTGACTTTACAACTCTGGCAAGTCCTCAACATCCAACTGCTTCACTTCTAACCCCCTCAAATAAGTCAAGGATACTTTCTATCACTATGCCCCATAACTTGCTGTAACTTGAGCAGAGAGCCTGTTTATTGGTTTGCAGCAGCTATAGCTTGATTTATCTTATCAGCTACTTTATTGAATTGATTATCTCTTCTTGGGAGAATCATTACTATTGTTGTAATCCTTGAAAATGCTTTGTACGAGACTGCACAAAGGCCTGTTCCTACACAAAAAACATAGGGCTCGAGGAAATCAACTCCAATCGCAACCAAAGGAACGCCAAACAAACCTGTAGCACCACCTACGACGAAGCTCCCAATGTTATTCGTAATACGGTAGTTTTGATTCTTATCCAAACGGATGAATCTATTACCTCTGCGAAAATTCCTCCTTCCAGATTTATATAATACAGTTAAATCATCAATCCGTTGCATTGACAACTCTTCTCCATTATGAGTGAAAGTTCCATTATCGTATTCAATAAGGTCTTGGCTGAAAGCGGAGATTGATATCAGTACGGCTGCAATTGTAGTAAGTAGTTTCATAGGCGTATTAGTTTGTTACATCCAGTCAAAAACAATAGGTATGACGTCTTTTCTAGTGCAAAACTAGTTCTTTAAAAACGGCCATCGCCTTTCTTCCATCTTCTCCTACCGTCACAAAAAATAAGTGTTCCCAAGCCGGCAGCTCCAATACTTCCTCCGGCAAGAAATAATGCATTTTCAGACCCTAGCCAATCTCTCTCGTCAATTGCAAAAGCAATACCAGCAACACCTCCTATTCCTATATATGCCCCCACAGCCATTTCAAGCATCGCAAGCGCTTTTTTACGAAATCTGTGGTTTCCGAACGTTTCTGTTTGAACGAGTATTAAATCAAGATTTTGAGTTGAATTATACTCTGAAACAATCACTCCATTTTTGACTTTGAGAACCATTTCTTTTTCTTCGCCGATTGCGCTGAAAGCAGTGAGGGTTACTAATACGAATAATAAATATTTCATAAGTGCAAATAATTTTGTTCAGTGGAAAGATAACTAGTTATAATTCCTCCGTCATAAGATATAATCTCACGTACAGACACTTTTGCTCTTGTATCCCTAAAAGGTTTACTCATTTCCGCTTATAAGTTTCAATGCTGGGATATATTTACAACTCTGGCAAGTCTTCAACATCTAACTGCTTCACTTCTAATCCCCTTAAATAGGTAAGGGATACTTTCATCTACTTACCGTAAGGAAATAAAAAAGCCCCTTCCGAAGAAGAGGCTATTCGCTATAGGCGTTTAGTTCAAACTATATCTTTTGAATAGTATGTGTGCTACGACCATCGTCATTGGTGATGATGATTTGATAACTACCGGTAGGAAGGTTAGTGATGTCTATTTGACCTTCTGTGTTCCCTTGAGCAACTCTTTGACCATTGATATTAAATACTTCATACTCCGATAAAGAATTAACGACAATATTTAGGATGCCCGAAGTTGGGTTTGGAGATACAACAACATCAGTGAGGACTTCACCAATACCTATATTGTCAACAACAGTAAGTGTAGCCAAGTCGGTTGTATCCATACTACAAGCATCAACTAAACATCTGTATTCGTAACCATTTAATGAAGCCGTGATTCCTGTTAAAATAAGTGAATCCGTTGCTGTACCCGAGTATATTCCTTGGTCGCTTAAATCAGACCATCCAGTACCTGTATCTTCTTGCCATTGATAATTAGCAGTGGTGTCAGAATGAATAACCGTGAAATATGCATCACCAGGAACAGTATAGAAGGTATTTGATTGCGGTTGTTGTTGAATGGTATCAAAACAAATAGAATATACCCTCACGTGACCGGCATTAACACCCGCACCGTCATTAGAATATGCTCCAATAGCTACAGTAGTACCGTCGGAAGATAGAGATACGGAATTTCCTGATTCGTCACCCGCAGCTTCACCATCAATGTCTACGCCCAGTTGCGTCCAGCTGCCAGCGCTGTATTCATAGATTCTCACGTGACCGGCACCAGTACCCGCACCGTCATTAAGACGTGCTCCAATAGCTACAGTAGAGCCATCGGAAGATAGTGATACGGAAAAACCTGATTCGTCACTCGCAGCTTCGCCATCAATGTCTGCGCCCAGTTGGGTCCAGCTGCCAGCGCTGTATTCATATATCCTCGTGTGACCCTTAACCCCTAAATTTTTCCTAGCCC
>Ga0233444_10000580_pt1 | contig 46711 bp, 39 predicted proteins | sample SI_124_October20_6_FD_182792 | JGI IMG/M metagenome (GOLD analysis project Ga0233444, IMG submission 182792) | Seawater microbial communities from Saanich Inlet, British Columbia, Canada - SI_124_October2016_10_MG | ecosystem: Environmental > Aquatic > Marine > Inlet | place: Canada: British... | reverse complement strand
AGGTCATCATGCTCGGCTTCTTTGACGACCAGTCGGAGTTTGCGGTGTGCTTCTCCTTGCAGGGTTGAGATTTCGATGTCCCCTTCCTGCGCTCCGTGGAGAGGAATCATCAATCCATCTGGATTGACTGTGCCGTGCAACTGTTCGACCATCCATGTGAGTTGACGTTCTGGTGCAACTTCGGCGAGATGCGATTCTGGAATCATTCCAGCGGCGACAAGAACCTGCTGATGGTTCATCTGAACTTCAGACAGGTGGTCGGCTTGGACCTGAAAGTCAGCATGCAACTGTTCGGGTTGGGCGTCAAGTCCAATTGTGCTTGCATGTGCCTCTTTCATGTCTTCAATTTCAGAAGAATCAGTCTGTATTACTACGGGTTCCCATGTCGACATGGTGCTTCGGTTGTGTGCGGCCTCCATGAACCTTCGTCCTCCGTAGTTTCATTTGACTCTACACTTCTTCAACGGTGTGGACTCGAGAGAAGAACCTTCGAGCGAAACTGGCCGTTGTCTGTGGGTCGTTGGTGGCGTTCATTCTCAAGTCACTCGGATAACAACTGATGTAGGTGCGGTCGGTATGACGCTGGTCCAATAACAGAATGAGCGCTCGATCTCCAATCGAGCGTATTGGGCGTCCCATCGCTTGAAGAATTGCATTGATTGCTGGTTGTGTAACGGTGTATCTCCAAGCGTTATTTTTCCCGAACCTGTCTCCAGCGTAAGCCTTCAACGAGTCTGATAAAACCGATGGAGGGGCGTTCGGTATGCCTATGCAAGCAACGGCGTCAAGTATCCCTCCGTTGTAATCGATACCCTCGGAAAGTCTTGCGCCATAGACTCCGCACAGCAGTACTCTCTGTCCAGCTTCTTTTTCAGAACGAAGGTTTTCGACGAGTGAGTCGATGTCGTTCTTACTCCATTCCCGGCTTTCCATGACTTTCCGGATTCCTTTGAACCGATGTTCCGCCAATATTTCCTCCATCATCCTGTATGAGGGGGCGAACACTGCAATGTGGCCTGGAGTCCCATCGATGAGCGCTTGGAGGTGGTTGCGTATTTTTGACCACATTGCTGGTGATCTCTGCGTATATTTGGTTGTCACATCACCAGCAACCAAAACTGGTCGGCGTTCTCCGGCGAATGGAGATGAATAGGCGGTTTTGGTTGTTTTTTCTGCTGGCAGGTCGAGAATGTCAGCATACATCTTCGGTGGATACAGTGTGCCTGACATGAGAATCGCACCGTGTACCGACTCAAACACAGGCCCAGATACAAGACCAGGGTCAAGAAGGTGAGAAGTGATTCTTCCTTCACGCCCTTTCGAACTGAACACCAGGCTGAGAGCAGTTGTTTTACCGAACATTTCGATGCATTTCAGAATGTGCCCCATCTTGTGTGCGTCTGGCTCCATGGTGTCTTCATCTTCACCCGTTTCGAGTTCCACTTCAACCCGTAGTAATACGTCAGCGAGTCTCGGCAATCTGTGCGCTCTTTCGACAGCTAAATCTTCTCTGTTGATGTTTTCGCCAAGTGTTTTTTGACCCGTAAGGCCTTCGTACTCGTCGCAAGATCGGTGTATGATGTCAAGGAAACGTTCAACTTCAACACCTCCCTCTTCTTTGTCACTCATCAAGTCTGAGTGCAGTTGGCGGAAGAGGTCTGCTGTTTTCGTACGGGCAATTTTCATTACTTCAAACGCCCATGTAGCCACATCTAACTCAAGGGCAATAGGCACGGAATTATTTTGCTGGTATGATGCTGTGAGTGCTCCGACGTATTCTTCCAATTCCATGGTCGTGTTGCGTGCAATGGTCGGAGTAATGCTGCGTTCCATGGTCATTCGAATTCGGTCTGGGAGATTGTGTGCTTCATCGACCACGACAATGATGTCCTTGAGTGAAATCCCCATTGCTTCAAGGCTTGACTGGCGTACTCCCTCGTCAAAAATGTGGTTGTAATCGCCGACGAACACATCCGCCAGTCCTGCAGCTTCTCGGGCAGCCTTCCAAGGGCATGTTTGAGTAATTTCACCACCGACTCTGTGGATTTTGGTTAATTCAACCAGTTCATCGACATGCAGCGGGCTGTCAAGAATGCGCTTGGTGAGTCCGGGTGCACTTGTGATCCATGGACGGCATGATTTGGTTTTTCTCGCTGTGCTGCACATCATCGAGAAGACGAGGTTTGATTCTTTGGCAAACGGTTGAACACACATTCCCGATTGACCAATCATGTCAACAAGCGTGATTGGTTCTTTGCCGGTCCGTCGCTGGTTAATGCGACGAACAGTATCGACAACTATGCGATGCTGACTTTGTCTCGAGGTGAGAAAAAATACATGCTTTTTCGTAGGTGATTTCTGGGTAATTTCCAGTGCTGCAGACAGTGCCGCAGCCGTCTTTCCAATACCGGTTGGTGCTGCGGCCAAGTGGTATCCTCGACTTCGAAGTGCTTCAGTTGATTCACGAATCATCTCAACTTGCCCAGGTCGGGGTTTTTCATGAGCAAGGTACTCAAACATCTCAGTTTGGACTTGACTCCCCTCCTCTGTCATATCGTGAGTTCTGCGTCGACACCTCTAAAGGATTGGGGAGCAAATGTATGCAGCGGTTGCACTGCTGTGAATCATTGTGCCCAGGTATGTGGGGGTCCTGAGCACGTGGGAACCAACCAACTTAGCAAGCCGGTGTGGAATCTGAGTCCCCCCGCCCGTCTTCCGAGGGGAGGTGTGTTGGGTTTTGGTTCAAAGAACCAGTTCGTCCAGCGCGTGCAAGACGGGCACGCAGACGCAAAGCGGCAAATCCGTACGGCTTGGACATGTCCCGTACGGCATTGAAGGTGGCATCCCGAGACTCGCAATCATCGTTCTGCCAATTCATTCCCATCCCCTCCTGCACTCTCACCCACTCACTCGTGGTATTCTTCGCGTCGTATCGTTGAATTCCTTGCTTCCGCAACGAGTTCATCGAGTTGTTGTGTCAATTCAGAACGTGCCTTGATGGCTTGTTCTATGTAGAGTGAAAGCCCTTCTTGGGCTGCGGCTTCAGGTGTAGTCCCTTGAAGCTCATACAATTGGCCGAGCAACATCTTGTCGCCGTAGCCGAGAGGTATTCGTATGGAGTCCATTCCAGTAAGCAACGGTTGCCCCTTGAGGAATTGTTGAATGGCCATGCGGATGACATCGGAACGATTTCGTGCACCGTCGACTCCAACGCGTGCTTCAAGCAAAGCGATTTCTTCCTCAGTAATTCTGAGCGAGACAAGGTTGCTTGGGTTGGCCATTTTGATTCCTCCGTAACATTGGGTAGGCAAGACGATATATGAATGTTACCCTTTTGATGACAATTTGACTTACAGATGATTACATAGTAAAAAAGCGGCGTGCGAGGCATATGCGCAAATTCGAGTAGTTTTCCAGCCAAGAGCCGTATACGCGAGTTCTGCGGAGTAGAACATTCTAATACGGGTGTCCACAGCACTTTGCATGGCACTCGAACCGTCTCGTGGTCTCTATCTCTATTTGCGAACTTTGACTGTGGCCATGGAGGATTCTATCCTTACAGACGATGAAGCAACCATTCTGCATATACTCGCAGAAGCTCTCGGTATTCTCCCGAGTGATACGGCATTTTGCTTGTCTGTTGTACGTGGGAATGAGACGAATCCGTTTGATGGCACAGCTTTTGATTATTCAGGTCATCATCCTGGCGATGTTGTGACGTATCAAAGTGCGCTGGTGGCTGCTCTTGATGATGAAGTCATTACTGAAGATGAATGGGCCATGCTTACCGCTTTGAGAAACATTGTCGGTATTCAAGAAGACCAACATGCAATGATCGAGGAAGCCATTCATGCAATGGCGGAAGTCGATGCAAACGGGGTTCGAAGACTTGAACGTCTACAGCGGTACATGACGGTCTGTCCGTTTTGATGCATCCTCTTTGACGATTAAACAAGCGTCAGTCCGATACTATCGACGGTAATACTTAGAAAGGGTGTTTCTTTGGGGCGACTAATACATAGTAACCGGTGCTAATATGAGTATAACAAAAGAAATTTACGAATCCGTAGTCGCTCGAGACCCAAGTCAACCTGAATTCCATCAAGCGGTCTGGGAAGTTCTCGAATCACTTGAACCAGTTCTCGAAGCACAACCGGAGTATCGCTCCGTTGTTGAGCGAATTGTGGAGCCAGAACGCTTGATTCATTTCCGTGTTCCATGGGTCGATGACGCTGGAACAATCCAAGTCAACCGTGGCTTCCGAATTCAATTTAACGGGGCAATCGGTCCTTACAAAGGCGGGCTTCGTTTCCACCCAAGCGTGAACGCATCCATACTCAAGTTCCTTGCTTTCGAGCAAATTTTCAAGAATTCCTTGACCGGACTCCCAATGGGTGGCGGCAAGGGTGGAGCAGACTTCAACCCAAAGGGCAAGTCTGATGAGGAAGTTATGCGCTTCTGTCAATCGTTTATGATGGAACTTTGGCGACACATTGGCCACAACTGCGACGTTCCTGCCGGCGATATCGGTGTTGGTGGTCGTGAGATTGGTTACATGTTTGGTATGTACAAGAAACTCCGAAACGAATTCCAAGCAGGTGTTCTCACCGGTAAGGGCCTCTCCTACGGTGGTTCACTTATTCGACCTGAAGCAACAGGCTACGGCCTTGTGTACTTCGCTCGTGAAATGCTTGCTGCACAAGGCAAGTCATTTGAAGGCGCAACAGTCTCTATCTCTGGTTCCGGAAACGTGGCTCAATTTGCATGCGAAAAGGTCCTCGACCTTGGTGGCAAGCCTGTTACAATGTCCGACTCCAGTGGGTTCATTCATGACTCAGAAGGTATTGACCGAGCCAAACTTGCTTGGATTATGGATCTCAAGAATAACCGACGTGGACGCATCTCAGAATACGCAGCTGAGTTCAGCAGTGCTACCTTCACCGCTTCCGCACCTGAACCATCCTCGAACGGACTTTGGGGCGTCAATGTTGATGTTGCACTCCCATGCGCAACTCAAAACGAAATCAACGGTGCTGAAGCACAAATGCTTGTTGACAACAAGGTCATGGCAGTCGCAGAAGGCGCCAACATGCCTTGCACTCCAGAGGCAGTCGAAGTCTTCCAGAAGAATGGAATCATGTTCGCACCTGGAAAGGCAAGCAACGCCGGCGGTGTTGCAACCTCTGGTTTGGAAATGTCTCAGAACTCCCTCCGCTATGGCTGGACACGTGAAGAGGTCGATGCAAAGCTCGACAACATCATGGTCAACATCCACAAAAATGCTGCTGAAACTGCTGAGAAGTACGGTCGCCCAGGGGATTATGTCTTCGGAGCAAACGTTGCAGGATTCTTGAAGATCGCCGAAGCAATGATTGCTCAGGGCGTCGTTTGATTCCGACACCTCTTACGAAGTGTACCTCCTTGCTGAGGCACCTCTACAGTCGACAGAGTCCATTGAGATCACATTTAGCAAGATGGTTTCATTTCCCAAGGCAACTATCGGCTTACTTCATCAGGTCTCAATACCCGCTCACAGGCCCATCTTCCGTTCGATTCGGAAAGGAAGGCGCATGCACCGGGTGGCATTGAATGGTAAATTCCTGTGATTTGATAGAGAACCATTTCACATCCAGGATTATGCGTTACAAGAAGTAAAGTTTCATCGCTATGCGTACTCTCGATAAACTCATGAATGGTTTCTGTCGAGGCGAGGTACAATTCATCTTTGGGTTCAGTTGGAATTCCATGGTATTCTGCCAACAGTTCCACAGTTTCCATCGTTCGTCTTGATGAACTCACCAATATTCTGTTTGGTATCCACCCATGTGAGCGTATGCGACTTGGAGTTTTTTTGGCATCATGCTTTCCTTGATTGGTCAACGCCCTCTCAAAGTCAGTTGGAGCGTTCGGGATGGTTTGTGCGTGCCGCATAATCAATACTCGTCGTTGTACCATTTGCCTCAACTCAGGCTCAACCAATCACTCTGCTTGATACGGAATCCATTGGCCGGTTTCATTATCGTAATAATACAGGCTTCCATCAGCAGATTTCGACCAATTGACCCCATTCTCTTCCCATTGTTGAGATTCAGTCTCAATTGCTGGCAAATCTTTTGCTGATTCATCGTTCATGAACGCTTCAGTTGCGGTATCGCCGTGGCTTTGGGTGGCGAATGGAGAATTGTTTTCCGGTAGGTTTTGGTTTCTTCGAACAACAAGTACCGCACCTAGGCCACAGATGATGAGTAAGGCCAAGATTGCGTAGAGGAGGCCGAAACCACTCGATTCAGCGTCCTGTTCAGATCGGTTTGGATCGTTTGGATAGTAGTCGTAGGTGTCTGAGATGCCGTCTCCGTCAGAATCAGTCGTTTCGTTTGGGTCAAGAGGGAAGTCGTCTTCAGCGTCGTTAACATTGTCCATGTCGGTGTCCATCTGTGAAAGAGCGCATCCATCATCAAAGACAATTGAACTCTCTGGCGTCAATGGGCACGTGTCGTCAATGTTGGACACCCCATCGTTGTCATCGTCAAGTTGGTATCCTGAACATCCGTCCAAGTCGATGCTGTGAGATTCATCTGTATCTGGGCACAAGTCTTTGTCGTTGTTGACTGAATCGTTATCTTGGTCGAGTTGAGATGCAGCACAACCTACAGAGTTCACTTGTTGTCCGCTCGGAGTCGCAGGGCACAAATCTACGGTGTCATCAATCATATCGTCATCGGCATCGCGCTGGTATTCTGCACAACCAAACGAGTCAGTTATGATTCCAATCTCGGTATCTGGGCACTGGTCTGCATCGTTCTTGATAGCGTCACTGTCGTCGTCTTTTTGTGCGTCTGCACAGCCGTTTTCATCAACTTCAGTGTTGACAACTGTCATCGGACATGTGTCCATCATATCGTTGATGCCATCGGTGTCAGTATCACGTTGTGCAGCCGAGCAGCCGACGCCGTTGACCGGCATCTCTGGCGTGGTTGAAGGGCATTCATCGAGTTGGTCGTTGATGCCGTCAGCGTCGGTATCTCGCTGAGTATCAGCGCATCCTGCTGCATCGACTTCATAGCCAAGAGGCGTGAGTGGGCAAGCGTCAAACAAATCCATGACTCCATCGTTATCAGCGTCTTCTTGAGAGCCAGAACATCCCGTCGAGTCGACCGTTTCACCGGGTGGAGTGGATGGGCATGCATCTGCACTGTTTGAAACACCATCGAGGTCATCGTCTTTCTGCTGCTCTGAACAACCGTTCAAATCGACAGATTGTCCGGCAGGAGTGTTCAAACACTGGTCGGCTGAAACGCCGTTCGCATTGTCTCCGTATCCGTCACCATCAGCATCGAACCATTGTGTTGGTTCTGTTGGGAATTTGTCTGCAGCGTTACCGTTTTGATTATCTCCATAGCCATCTCCATCTTCATCGGACCACTGTGTTCCGTCCATAGGGAATGCGTCAGGGTCGTTACCTGCTTGGTTGTCACCATACCCGTCCGAATCAATATCCGCCCACTGCGTACTGTCCGCCGGGAATGCATCTCCGTTGTTGCCGGTGGGATTGTCCCCGTATCCATCTCCATCTTGGTCAGCCCACTGTGTGCTGTCGGTTGGGAACTCGTCAGGTGAATTTCCAGTTGGATTGTCTCCATATCCGTCTCCGTCTTGATCAGCCCATTGTGTGCTGTCTGTCGGGAATTGATCACCGTTGGTTCCGTTCGGGTTGTCACCGTAACCGTCTCCGTCTTGGTCTGTCCATTGTGTGCTGTCGGCAGGATACTCGTCTGCATAATTACCTGACGCGTTGTCTCCATAGCCATCACCATCAGAATCGGACCATTGTGTCGGGTCGTATGGGAATGCATCAGAATTGTTGCCGTTTTGGTTGTCACCGTATCCATCGGTATCATAGTCAGACCATTGCGATGAATCGTTCGGGAATGAATCCGGTGAATTACCGGAAGGATTGTCTCCATAGCCATCACCGTCCATGTCCGAGTATTGAGTTGAATCATTCGGGAATACATCGACTTCATCATCGTAACCATCGTTATCTGAATCCTTTTGTGATAATGCACAACCGTCGATATCGACGATTGCACCCGCAGCGGAGTTCGGGCAAAGGTCGACTTCATTTGCTACCGAATCGTTGTCATCGTCAAATACAAGGTTGAAACATCCACTGTCACCAATCAGCTGGACGTTCGTGTTGGAGTAAAGAAGAGCCTCTGCACAGTATGCGCCTGATATGTTCGGTGTTGAGTAGGTGAAGGTTGGCAGACTCATGTTTTGAGCAGTTGCGGTAAAACTCGTCAATGAGGTTGATGCAATGCTTGCACCTCCTGCATCGGTAATTCGTATGAGCGACTTGTATGAATCACCCGGTACCAAATCTGAACCTTTCACATCGACGTTATTTGTTGCTGCAGTACTGCTTGAGGAGAAACTGTCAACGACCAACGAGGGCAGTTGAGGGATAAATGCATCATCATGAATGCCAATATATCCATCTCCTGTTGTTAGGTTGATTGCAGAGTTGGCTGTATAGAGTATACCAACCAAGATATGTTCATCCATGGTTGTAATACCGCTCCAGTTGATAAGCCAACTTTCTGTTGTCGAAGAACTGGTGAAATTGATGTATTCCTGGTAAACAGCCGAGGCATTGAGTGCGAGATTAATGTCATTTGTTGAGTTATAATTATTCTCGAAATCCACATCGTTTAACACGAACCACCAGAGTGTGTAATCTGTATTGGCGGTCAAGTTGGTTGCAGAGTGTGAGCCTGAAGTTGAGGACAATACGGTTGATTGCAGGACTTCAATCATCGTACATTCCGAGTCAAAAGAGAGGAATCCGGAGGCGTCTGAAAGAGTGACATCAATGCAGTATTCTGATTCAACCATTATTGGACTTTGTAGGGTAAAGGTCGTGTTGTATGCAGTGCCGTTTGCAGTGAAATTCATTGTTGAAGAAGGACTTGTCAAAGTGGTCCCGTTGATGTAGGTCTGATCTACTGAGTAAGTGACTGAATAGTTTGTACCTGATGTAAGTCCGATCATTTCTGCCGTTGAAGATGTAAGTGTAGTTTGGTATACATCAATCGATTCCATGGATTGACCGCCTCCAGGTAAGTCTGTCGTGATTTCAATATCATAGACATTAGAAACCGCTCCTGAGCTAAATGTAGAATAGTGGTACACCTTGAAATAGTTCGTTGTATTCGTTGTAGCGGTGTATTCTGCAGCCTCATTGTCGGAGGAAGAACTCATTGAACCGAAATTATTGAAGGAAAGAGACATCCCTGTAGAACTTTCGATAATCGCATCAACATCCCCATTGGCGTGAGTGAATGTCAAATTGAAGTAATAGGTCACACCGCTGATCATTTGTATTTCGAAATAATCATCATTGGCGACTGATGCAGAATTTATTTCAACACTTAAGCCAGTACAATAGATTGGTAAAATTGATGCTACGGTTGCAGTTGCAGGAGAGTCGTTTGGTTCTAAGATGTCCGGTGAAGTCCCAGCACCTGTACATGGATTAGGGATGGCGCTTCCATTGCTGCCTCCGGTACCACTGCTGGCCGTGAATTTTGAAAGCGTAAGATTCCAAGTTCCAGAGCCAGAGAATCGGGTGATCTCGATGTAAACCATGCCGCCAGGCGAGTTAGTATTGTTGGTTGAAAGCGTTTCTGGATTCGATACGTTTGAGGAACCAAGCCACGTGAGATTCGCGTCATAAAAGGCTAAATCGAAGTCGTTAAAGATCGTTGTTCCGTTTGGATAGGTTACCGAAGGTGTGAATGAAAGAGTGGCAGACAGGCCTTGATTTACGCTTAATGCAACGCGAAGGAAGTCATAGTCGTCGCCATAGTCAAGTTCTCCAGAACCGGAATAGGATGAGGTGAAGATATAGTTGGTAATGCTCACACTCGTGTTGTCTGGCAAGTCGCCGCCAGAATTGAGATCATTCTGGTTTGGACCGACTGCAGATGCATTGAAACTCGCCATGCTGATACTTGTGAAAAGCAGAAGCATTGCCATTGCAACTGCGCGGAATTGTCGTGAGCCGCCTTTCGTTTGGTAAGAGGACATACCCCAACCATTTGCTACAGGTTTATGACAGTATGGAGTGACGGAATTGTTACTTCTTACGGAGTTTGGAGTTAAATTGCAGTTGGTGCTACATGACCTTCTTTTTTGTCGGCAGGTTTTCGAACTCGGGACCAGACTCCGCCCATCAATTCATCGTGATGTGCGTCGCAGTAGTGGAATCGGCGGTAAGCCTCTCGGAAGGAATATGCTTTCTTGCCTGTAGCCACGAGATATCCTTCGGGGGAAAGTCGAGAGACAATCGTGCCTTCCACACCGCATCCTGGGAAATCACACACAGTTGTGCCGGGCATGATTGAGTGTAGCGCTGACAGGTCTTTAAGGGTCGTATGGAATCGCAGATTCGATTTCACTTTTACGGGTACGAATTACTCTGTTCCAGGCAGAGGTTCAATGACCACAAGAGGAATATTTGCTTCAATTGCTTGACCTTCTTCGCAATGAACGACAGTGACAGTTCCACTGATCGGTGCTTGAATCTCATTTTGCATTTTCATGGCTTCAAGGATGAGAATAACCTGTCCCTCAGTAACACTGTCGCCTTCGCTGACTTCAACCGTGACAACTTTGCCGGGGATGTTTGCAGACACGGTTCCGGATTTCTTCTTATTGCCGCTACCGGTTCTCTTCTTTTTGGCAACAGGTGCTGCATCTGGGATCTCAATTTCAAAGGTCTTGCCTTCAACCGTTGCGGACCAAACCTTTCCTTCACCTTCGATGGTAACTTCAAATTCTACTCCGTCAACAATTACTTTTCGTGTTTCAGACATTGTTTCACTTCCATGGTGAGCGGCTCGCTCTTCTGTGCATAAGGGAGGATTGTCCCATGTTCATTCGACGATGATCCTGCGACCATGCAAGTCCGGGCTTACGCGCAACCTGTCCGGGGTCATCGCCGCCCTGTGAGAGCATTGACATGACCGCAGCAATGGCAGCCATCCGGAGTGTTTCTTCGTTCGTTTTGGACATGTTTCACACCTCACAATGGGATGTTGCCGTGTTTACGGGCTGGGCGAAGTTCCTCTTTGTCGATGAGCATTTCGAGTGCCCTGCAAAGTTTACTTCTCGTTTGATTCGGTTCGATGACATCATCGAGGTATCCGAGTGCAGCAGCAGTGTAGGGGTTTGCGAATTTCTCATTGAAATCTTCTGTCAAACGTTGTCGTTCTTGTTCAGCATTTCGGGAACTTGATATTCGCTTACGGTGAATGATTTCTACGGCACCGTCTGCTCCCATCACTGCGAGTTCGCCGGTTGGCCATGCGACGTTATAATCACCTCGAATGTGCTTCGAAGACATGACATCGTATGCTCCTCCGTACGCCTTGCGAAGAATGACTGTGAGTTTGGGCACTGTTGCTTCTGCAAATGCATAGAGTAGCTTCGCTCCGTGGCGAATGATTCCACCCCATTCTTGATTGGTGCCGGGTAGGAATCCTGGCACGTCTTCAAGCGTGACAAGTGGGATGTTGAAGGCATCACAGAATCGAACAAACCGTGCCGCTTTATCGCTAGCATCAATGTCGAGACATCCTGCTAGAACTTTGGGTTGGTTTGCTACTACACCAACGGTGTGACCTCCAAGGTGGCCAAAACCGATAACGATGTTTTGAGCCCAATCGGATTGAACTTCAAGGAATCCTCCATCGTCTAGAATTTCAGTAATCACATCAACAACATCGTATGCCTTTGTGGCTTGGTCAGGCATGATGGAATCGAGCGCATCGCATGAACGGTCAATCGGATCGCTGGTTTTCTTCAGAGGCGGGCGTTCAAGGTTGTTTTGCGGGAGTAGGTCACACAAGTCCCTCGCCATTTGGATGGCAGCCTCATCATCGGCAACGGTGAAATGAGATACGCCCGACTTAGTTCCATGTGTCGATGCTCCACCAAGGTCTTCGAAACTGACTTCTTCATTGGTGACTGTCTTGATGACTTCTGGACCAGTGATGAACATGTAGGACGATTCTTCGACCATGATGATGAAATCAGTGATGGCAGGTGAATAGACAGCGCCACCAGCACATGGGCCCATGATGACGGAAATTTGAGGTACAACTCCGGATGCACGAACATTTCGGAAAAAGATTTCAGCATAACTCCCCAGTGATGCAACACCTTCTTGGATTCTTGCGCCGCCTGAATCGTTTAGTCCAATGACCGGCCGACCAGTTTTGAGCGCCATGTCAAGTACCTTGCATATCTTTAGTCCGTGCATTTCGCCGAGTGAGCCACCGTAGGCTGTAAAGTCCTGAGCGAATGTGAAGACTTGGCGGCCGTTAATCGAACCGTGCCCAGTTACGACTCCATCGCCAGGTATGATGTCATTATCCATGCCGAAGTCTCGACATCGGTGTTCGACAAGCGCATCAATTTCTTGGAACGTGCCTTCATCAAGAAGAACTTCAATGCGTTCTCGCGCCGTCATTTTTCCTTTTTGGTGCTGCCTGTCAATCCTTTCTTGACCTCCTCCAATCTCACTGCGAGATTTACGATTACGTAGGTCTTGAAGTCGTTCTTCAGTCGATGCCATAGGCTTCCCCGAACGCCCTACGCAAAACCCGCCCTTATGCGTTGCCTATGGATGAATTGAGAAATGTCCGTATTTTCGGGCTTCTTCCAGTTTCGTGATTTCAATACCTTTTACATTATTACAGGGGTGTGTTGATAGGGAGGCAGCGTATGCAACAACCATGAGCGAACCGTGGCGAATCGTTGTTGCCAAGCCGGGTTTAGACGGTCATGACCGTGGTGCTAAAGTTGTAGCAAGAGCGTTACGAGACGCAGGAAATGAAGTTATTTACACCGGTCTGCGTCGAAGTGCACAACAAATTGTCGACACTGTTCGTGACGAAGACGCTCGATTTTTGGGGTTGTCCTCTCTCTCCGGTGCGCATCAGCATCTTTTCCCTCGAGTCTGCGATTTGCTCAAGCAAGAAGGTTTGAACGACGTGATTGTCTTCGGAGGCGGAATTATTCCAGTCGATGATAGGGATGCCTTGTTTGCTTGCGGAATACGCGCTATTTTCGGACCAGGAACGCCGACGTCAGAGATTTTACAATTCATCGAAGAAGCAGTGCAAGTAGAAAACTCCGGTGTTGGTGAAGCGAGCGACTGGTATTGGACCTCATCGGCATGAGGTGCTTGAATGACTGCAGAATTTCTCACCGATGCCAAAACTGGAGACCGTCGTTCGTTGGCACGAACACTGAGTGCGATTGAAAACAGGACGCTTCGCCTTGATGAGGCCCTCGCCGTTCTTGGTCCAGTTCCAGTATCTGAAGATGGTAACTGGCAAACATTAGCCATTACCGGTGCACCGGGAGTGGGTAAGTCGTGCTTATTGGACGGATTGCTGACCTCTTGGGCCAAACAAGGTTTACGTGTCGCTGTTTTGGCAGTTGACCCTTCATCTCCTCGCACGGGAGGTGCTCTTTTGGGTGATCGAGTACGGATGACTGTCGTGGATGACAAAGAACTCAATCAGCAAATCTATCTGCGCTCAGTCGCAACTCGTAAAGCCTCAGGGAGTGTCCCAGTTATCGTCGAAGATATGACCAAAGTTTTGCTCTCGCTCGGATGGGAAAAAGTCGTTATCGAAACGGTTGGTGCAGGTCAATCAGAAGTACGCTGTGCTGCCTTAGCCGACCGTATCGTGGTGGTTGAAGGGCCAGCTCGTGGAGATGGTATTCAGGCAGAAAAAGCAGGTTTACTCGAACTTGCAGATGCGGTGCTTGTGAACAAATCTGATCTGCCTGGTGCGGAATTACACGCCGATGAAATCCGAGAATCGTTTGAATTGGGTATCGGCTCAACCCCGCCTGTTGCTCTCACTTCTGCCCTCCACGGTACTGGAATCGATGATGCAGCAACCGTTCTACTCGGCCTTCCTTCCTCCGGCCGTTCAGTTCGTGCAAGATGGAGGGAGCGGCTTCTTGCGTTTCATGAACGGAAAATATTGGAGTCTCCAAAACTCGATGATTTACTCCATAAGTTAGCGAAGGGTTCAATTGATTTGAACGAGGCCATGTCGCTCATAGGTGCATTTACCGATGAGTGAACAAGTCGAACTAACAAATCCCGTTGAACTCTCCGTCGGAGGTATGAAAGGGCATCTTTTTCGCAGGTCAATCCACCTTGGAATGTCTTTCTTGCCACTCATTTACTTTGAATGGGGGAAATCTGTGTCCGATTCGCTCGGATTGACGCTGCCTCAGTTCGTTTCCACAGTGGTTTTCCTTTTGTTTGTAGCAGAAGCAACCCGCCTCAAGTTTGGGATTACGATCTATGGGCAGAGAGAATACGAGGCGCGACAAATCTCAGCCTTGGGTTGGGGTGCATTTGGTATTGGTCTGGTCTTTTTATTGGCGCCCACAAAAGAATACATTTGGCCGTTAATTCTCTCGCTTTCACTGGGTGACCCTTTCCTTGGTGAAATGAGACGCAAAGGGATGGATACCCGTAATGTCATTCTCTCTTCTACCTTGTTTCTCTTCGTCGTCTGGGTCGCTTGCTGGCACTTTGTCCAAACACCATTTTGGTTAGCGTTTCTCTTCGCTCCGCTGTGTGTTGCGTCTGAATGGCCTCGTTTGAGATACATCGATGACAATGCCACGATGGTTTTGATACCTCTCGGTATGATTCTTCTGCTTGAACCATTCCTTGGCTTAATCTAACGCTCTCTCTGAGAAAGATGATTCCATATGTTCAAATGTCGGTTCTAACTGGGAAGGTTGAGTGATGAGGATGAGTGAAGAGGCCAAAGGTTCCGAACCCCCACAGATTACCTATTTTGTCGTGTTTTCTCTGGCCATTCTTTTCTTGGCTATTTCAATGGTCCAATATCCACTTTGGAATCTTTGAAAGGGCAATGATTCAAGAGGGTCGCCTTTGAGGGTCGCTTTATGTGTGGTCTAGGAGGGATGTTAGGTAGCCCTGACACTTCTGTGATTCACCGAATGAATACTCTTTTGTCACATCGAGGCCCTGATGGCAATGACGTCTGGTCCGATGATTCCATAGCCCTTGGGCACACTCGGCTCGCAATTGTCGACCTAGTAGGTAGTGCACAACCCTTGTTCGGTCCAACAGGCGAAGTGCTCATTGTCAACGGTGAAATCTACAACCATCGCACAATACGGAGTCAATCACCCCATTATCCTTGGAATACTCGAGGTGATTCGGAATCCATTTTATCGCTTCTCCATTCGGCCAAGAGCAACTCGAACGATGCACTTACTGCTCGTCAGCATGCACGCTGGTTGTCGCAGTTGAATGGGATGTACGCAATCGCTCTTTGGGATGCTGAGGCAAAGCAACTCATACTTGCTCGAGACCCTATGGGTATCAAACCGCTGGTTCGCACTCAGGTTGACGGCTCCTTGCTGTTTGCCAGCGAAACGAAGGCACTTCGTGCGCATGAATCTTACACCCCTGCTCTCGATGAGTTGGCTCTTGTGGCACGGTTAGCTTGGGAATATCCCCTTGATGGAACGACTTTGCTCAAGGATGTGGTTCAAGTTCGGCCGGGAACTGTGGAAGTTTGGTGTCTCGGTGATGAAGGTCAACCCCATCTGAGTGATTCTGCAGTGATTGAACGGCAACGCGTCGAACCATCTGCTGCATGGAATCCTGACACACAATCTGAGGCTCTATTGGAGAGTTTTGTAGCAGGTGTTTCGGAACGGCTTATGTCTGATGTGCCAGTTGGTATCGTACTCTCAGGTGGCCTTGATTCATCATTGGTCGCTGCCGTGGCACATGAGGCTGCTGAACGAGCGCAGCAACCAGTTCCTGCATGTTGGACCGTTGCAGAAAGTGAAGACAACCCTGATTGGATGGCTGCAGAAGAGGTCGCTTCATCCTTCGATCTTGAACACCATCAGCATATCCTTGAACAGGATTCTTTCGAGACCAAATTACCAGATTTAGCTTGGCATGGTGAAGACTTGGATGTGACCGTCCTGTTTTTCCAGCCACTTTTTGAGAAGATGTCTGAGCATGTCAAAGTTGGACTCTGTGGGCAAGGTGCAGATGAGTTGCATGCAGGATATCCCCGATACCGTGATTTGAAGCAGCACAGTGATTTGATCGATGCACGTTTGGCATCAATGTCGCATCCTTTCGCTCGCCAAATCGAGAACAAGGCTCTTCCAATCGGTGAACATTGGTATGACTCGGACCATACCGGAACAAGCCATACCGATTCGCTCGATGAGTTTCTTCAATTCGAACTCGATCACGGTCAACTTTCAAATTTCCAACTCCGCTTAGTTGACCGCCATTCTATGGCGCATTCTCTTGAAGTGCGAGTGCCTTTCCTGTCATCCTCTCATCGCCAGGCCAGCCACCGGTTGCCGATGGACTGGCGCCTTCCCTCAAACGGTGATGAAAAGGCAGCTCTTCGCTCAGCAGCGGCCCTTACTTCATTGCCGCGAAACATCGTTTATCGACCAAAACTTCCCGCTGGACGAGCCACTTCTCCAAGCTTGATTGACTCATTACTCAACGATTTCAAGCCACAAAGCGAAGCAATAATTGCGCGATATCCACTGTTGGCTGGGGCATTGAACACTCAACCTGAAATAGCACTTGGATTAGGGCTGTTTGAAGCAATGCATTTGCATGGAGATGGGCGACGTAAGCCCAATGGTTCAACATATGATTTGCTCAGTGAGGTGATTGGATGACCTTGGTTCATAACTTAACAGATTTGCTCGAAAACAACCGGCAGAAAATAACCGAATGGATGGATTCGAAGCGTAAGGAAGTCCCCATCCCCATATACGGAAGCGTTGACATTCGCGACGCAGGGTGGAAAATTGGCGTCGTGGATGCTAACCATTTCCCAGCCGGTTTCAATAACGTCTCCGAAGAAGACAAGCCGAACTTGGCTCAACTGTTACAGAATCACATCAAGAGGGAATACGACGACTGCCAATGGGTTCACTTGTATCCAGAATCACATACCCGCAACAAAGGATACGTCGAAAACATTGCAGCTCTAAAGGAACTGCTCCTGCTCGGAGGCTTCAAGTGTACCGTTGGTTCGCTTGATTTTGAAAATCTAGGGCATTTGCTCGGTCTTTCAGGCCCGCTCAAACTGGATCCAGTATCGTCAGAAACTATTGACGGTGAAGAAGTCTTGATGATTTATGGGGCTACTCCTGATCTTGTGCTGTTGAACAATGACCTCACAGAAGGTTTGATTGAAGGATTTGGCAATCAGGTTGTTTCCCCACCACCTTCAATGGGCTGGCATCGTAGACGGAAATCACAGCATTATGAAGTGCTAGAGGAATACGTCGAAGAAATTGCTGAACTTCTTGGCATTGACTCGTGGTTCTTGATGGCGGATTGGTTTGTCTCGAACGACAAATGCCTCGAAAAGGAAGCATGCAGAAAGGACCTCGCCCGTGAAGTGGATTCATTTCTCGATTCAATACGCAAAAAGTACGAGGAGCTGGGGATCGAACGAGAACCAGTTGCCTTCATCAAGAACGACCGAGGAACGTATGGACTCGGAATCATGGCGGTTCACAGCGGTGCAGAACTTCTTGAACTCTCCAACCGGAAAATGAAGAAACTCATGTATTCGAAAGGCGGCGTTAATGTAGATAATTTCTTGATTCAAGAAGGAATCCCTACTTCGCTAAAGACAGATGAGGGTGCACCCGTTGAACCCGTCGTCTATTTGGTCGATGGGCAAGCCAGTTCATGGTTCTATAGAATCAATGCTAAGCGTTCGGACATTGAAAATCTCAATTCTCCAAGCGCTATATTCGAATCATTTGCTCAATCAGGTCGCCGCTACGGTGAACACGCTCATGGATGGCATGCTCTTGTTGCAGAACTCTCGATGTTAGCAATGGGCAAAGAATTGCTATCGTACGGTAGCAGTGAGTAACCCGCTCTTGCTAAGAGGAGAACCTCATCGGCAATCATGAACAGGGCGTGGATGTACATCGGGACCATCGCCCTTGGGCTTTGGTTTTCTGCTACATCGTGCAACGGCCTGTTGGCCGATGAATACGCAGAATGGCCCGTGAATATTTGGTGTTGGGGCTTGTTTGCTTGGTACTACCGTTCTGGTGAACGCAAGCAGCGCATCGAAATGCTGACGGTCGTAGCTTTCGCTACACCAATGGAACTCTTCTTCAGCGAAGTGTGGCTTATTTACGAATATCAACGAGATCTGATGCCGTTATTCGTTCCTGCCGGTCATTACTTTTTGTTCGACCTTGGAAGGATTTGCGCGGACAAAATCAAAGAGAATTGGGCACTCCCAATGCTTCTCCCTCTCGTTCCAATCGTCTTCTACGGAGCATGGACCGGCGGCGATACTTCTGCAGTACTGCTTCTCGTATTTGTTCTCATGTTCATCCGTTTGGGCCCTCAGCCTCGATTGTATGCCGCAATGGTATGGGCAGCGTTGGGAATGGAAATCGTCGGGACGTCTCTCGGAAACTGGACATGGGCAAGTGAAGTGCCATGGACGGGCCTAACTGCCTGGAATCCACCTCTGTTGGTAGGTTCATTCTACTGTTTAGGTGATTTATTGGTTAATTTGGCAGTCGTCAAGTTTGAAGGGAAGGACCGATTGGAGGTTCATGCATGACCTCATCCGATGAGTTGCGAAAGCGCCGTGAGCAAGAGGCGGTTCGTATACGAACTTCTCTGAACCGTCTACGGGGCGAACAGCGTGCATCCATCAAAGGAGGGGAGTCGACAGTAGCATTTGTCGAAGAACGCCTTTGCATCGGGTGTGACCAATGCACAATCGTTTGTGATGACGATGCTATTGAGATGTACAAAGTTGCAATGGCAAGTCCACTTATTCAAGTTGAATCGAATCAAAAAGCGAAAATTTTGCGTGATGATTGCACAGGATGTCGACTCTGTGTATTGGCTTGTCCAACAGACGCAATCACAATGATAGACAGATGAGGTGTTTGAATGTCCAAGAATGATAAACAAGATACAGCCCAACGTTTCGGTGGAGAGTTTGGTCCTTACCGCAAGGAAGGAACACCTGGCGTTTCCCTTTCAACATTCAAGACGCTGGTTTGGACCTCGAACATTGGTGGAATGCTGCTTGTGGTCATTGCGCTGGAAATGCTCTTTGTGCGACAAATGTTTGGTTGGGGTCTTGCATCTCTCATTCTCGGGGTTTTGATTGCACTGTTCCCGTCGAACTATGAAATCACAGGGATGGACGAGGGTCAGTCGCCACCATCAGGCGATTAACTATACTCGCATTTCTTTCTGGCACGATGGACATTGGATCTTGCCAGAGTATCCCGCAGGGACTTGAAGAGATGCGCTGCAGTGCGTGCATTGAACCTTGTCTTTGTCGGAACTTGTGCTTGAATCTAGTCCGAAGGCGCGTTCGATATTGGCCGGCCACCCTGGTTTAAGCTGTGACATGAAAATTGGAAGAGCAACGAGTGCCATGCAAATGAATGAACACATAATGGATGTCAAAATCATCTGTTCGCCCCACGCTACAGACACCGGGTTCGGATTGTCGCCGTGGAAAATCACACTCAGCATTCCAGATACAACCAATACACCCAAGGTCAAGTAAACTCCGTTGCGGTATCCGGCGTAAAGTATTGCTCCACCAACGAGGAAACCAATTCCAAGAAGGAATGCTGGAATTGAAAGGAGCCAAGATTCATCGCTGCTTCCAATACCAATCGAGAATACCATGGCCCAAAACAACCTGAAGAAGGCGTAGAGAATGACAAACCCACCGATGGTCTTTGACATCTCTTCTTTTTGGCTTTGCACTCGGATGTATTGGGGCTGAGGCTGAACATAGCCGCCCATCGGTTGCGTTTGATACATTGGCATAGGCATAGGCTGTGGTGCTGGAGCAGCACGTGTCTGGAAGGGGTTGGATGCTTCGTCGTTCTCCATCAATCGGATGATGACTTCATCTTTGTTTCCGGAAACCCGGAGTCCACGTTCTCTGCAGAGCGTTTTCAGTTGAACGACGGTCATTCCGTTGTAGTCCATACACTGTGTTGTGCCTACTGCGTAAATATATGTTCTTCCGGTTTAGAGGCTTAAGCTTCGACTTCTGTGACTGTGATCACTTCAGTAGCAGCCTTTGCTTTCTTTGCTTCGACTTGCCGTGCGAGGAAGGATACAACATCGAGAATTTCAATGTCTTCGTAACGTTCGTCACCCTCAAACTTGAGGCATTCAAAGTGAGATACACACTTCGGGCAAGAAGTGAGCATGGTGTCCGCTCCAGTTGCTCGGATTTCTTCCATGCGTGTTACACGCAGTGAACGAGCATTCTCGTTGCATGACATCATACTGGATACACCGCAACACATTGCGTCTTCACCGTGGTGTTCCATCTCGACGATTTCCACACCTTCGACACCAGCAATGAGTTCACGAGGTTCTTCGTAGATACCCATTTGTCGGCCAAGGCGGCACGGGTCGTGGTAGGTCACCGTGGTTTCTTCCTCAGCCTTGAGGTTCATGTCAAATCCGTTTTCGATGAGGAACTCTGTCGTGTGCATGACTTTGACACCTTCAAGTTCGTAGTCTCGAGCGAAGGTTCGGAAACATTCAGCACAAGATGAGACGAGAGTGTCAATTCCAGACTGTTCAATCTTCTTTTGATTGTAGGCCTTAAGTTTCTCAAAGACTTCATCGAGGCCTTGCCACTTTTGGTCGTGACCACAGCACTTGAGGAAGTCACGGCCAAGGTAGGATACATCCATCTCCATCTCATCAAAGAGGGTGAATGCAGATGTAGTCGCATCGCCAAGGTTCATTTCTCCCTCATTGACATGTGAGAATACCATTTCTTGGTCGAGGTAATCGACACAGCCAGGGTAGTAACCGATGTTCGAGGTAAGCGGGTAATCTTCGACAGCGACGAAGTCTTCGTTTGCTGCTTCTTCTGCTTCAGCGGCAAGAACAGCTTGGAGGACGGTGTGAGCAATTTCTGCTTGTGGTCCACCGACAATGAGTGAGCGACGAATATCGACGTAAGAGTCGTAATTGACCAGTTGTGGGCAGGCATTGGTACATGCTGTACAGGTTAAACACGAATAGAGAGGAACGCCATCATCCTCATTGTTCCATGAGTTGTAGATGATGTTGAGTTTGTCTCCACCGTTGAACAAACGGACAGGACACGCATCATCACAAAGGTCACATCCGTAGCACTTGTTCATCTCGAACTCGTATCCTCGTCCCATCGAGCGTAAGACGACGAAGACGATTGCTCCGAAGGTCAAACATGGAATGAACATTGCGTAGGTGAGTTTGGCGTCAAGCGCCTTTGGGTTCGTGTGATAGGTCGGGTTTTCAATGGCTGCAAAGCTTGTTCCACCTGCTGCCATGTCTGTCGAACTGGAGAGGTTCACAGTCGTTCCTGCAAGTGCAGTTGGCGCACCTTCTCCCCAAACAAGGAGCGGCTGGAAGGTTGCGATACTGAAGGCAGTCTCTGTTTGGATACTGTTGTTGAGAGCTAGAGCACCACTTGCTGCGACCGTGTATTCGTAGGAATAGGTGCCAACTGGTAGTTCTACAGTTGCTCCAGCACAGTTGTCAAAAGTTGAAACGACCTTGCCTTTGTTATCGGTCACGGTCAATGTTGTTGCGATCATCGATGCTGTAGAGATGTCGTTAATCTTACGCTCTGAAGAACGGTACTCACAGCTGAGGTCGGTCGTAAGCGTCTCGATGGATTCGTGGTGGCCGTCCGGGAAGAGGGATGTGTCTTCGGTCACAGTGAATGTCCCGATATCGATCCATCCGTCTCCGCCGTTGAAGGTTGTACTGCCAGCAGCAGCATTGATGCCGTTTGCAGCGTCTTGGTGGCCGTTTGCATCGTTGAAGTCAATGATGATGTAACGGGCAGGTTGGTAAATCATCCAATCGAGCCAAGCGGTTGTCGGAACAATTTCTGTATCACTCCATCCACGTTCGTCGGTAAATTCGTTTGTTGCGTGAACATGAACATCTGTTGGCTGCGTACGCATTGCCTCAAGTTCAGGATAGTAGTCATGCGTGAGGCCCTTGATGGTGAGCAAACCGCCTTGGTCCCAGAACCCATCGTCGTAGGTGTCCCATGTTGCCACAGTTCCTGCTGTTGAAATCAACAAAGTGCCGATAAGGATTTGCTTGGCATGGCTTGGCTTGAAACCAGCACCCCATGCTTTAACCATCATTCCACGAGCGAGGAAATAGAAACATATCCATGCTAATACTCCAGTCATTACCCAAGGAATCGTGTTGAAGGCTTCTGCCACCCATGGTTCACGAACACCACACAAGAGGTCGCCGTGACTGTCCAGTTTACAGTAATCTGAACGGTTCTTTTCATACAGTTCCAAGAAGATATTAATCGAGAACACAGATATGAACCAAATGTGTGCGAGGTAGACTGCACCTGCTGTGGCGAACCACGGGTCTTCCACTGGTCGCTTTTCACGACCGCCGAGGAAAGGTGGTAGTGCGAGGATGCTTACTGGGATTCCGGTAAGTGCAGCGCCCCACCATGCAGCGTTCCATGGGAACACAGGTTGGCCGACGATTTCACCGATGAATCCTGTTGGGACTGTAAATTGTGGCAAGTATTCACCCCATCGCAGGTATCCGTAGGAAAACAACACATACCAATCAGGGAAAACGAAACCTGCTTGAGCATATGGATCTGCCGCACCGTGCAATGGTGGTGGAATCAACCAGGCATAGAACAACAATACTGCTGCCATGAACGACAGAAGAATCGTGTCACGCAGAACTTCATGAGGCCAGAAGCCGTGACCGGTTCGCGTGCGAGTTCGCTTTCCAGCAACCTCTTGCAATTGTTCTTTCTCCTCCATGTATGAAGAAGCAACACGTCCGAAATTTTCGATTAGTCCCATGATTTAACCTCCGAGTATCAATGTGGTTCTGCAATGCCTTGTACCCAGACAATGAATAAGTGAATAATAATTAGAGTTGTAACGATGACTGGCAGGATGAATACGTGAATGAAGTACATCCGAGTGACGGTACGCGAGGTCAAAGAGGAACCACTGAACAGCAGGGTTGCGATGTACTTTCCAACAAGTGGGCTCGAGTTCGCCAAGTTGATTCCGATAACTGCTGCACCGTATGCAAGCGTATCCCAAGGCAAGAGGTAGCCGGAATAGCCAAACACGATGGTCAAAGCCATGAGTGCAACACCGATTAACCAGTTGAGTTCACGAGGATTGCGGTATGCGCCGGTGAAGTAGACTCGGCACATGTGCAGGAACACACTGGCAACCATGAAGTGCGTACACCAGTGATGGACAGCACGGATGATGTAACCGAACGGAAGTTCGGTCATGATGAATTGCATGCTTGCATAGGCTGGTGAAGGGTCTCCTTCTCCACCAGGAACGTAGTAGATGCCGAGCACTGTTCCGGTGACTACCAAAATGATAAACGACAGGAACGAAATTCCGCCCAAGCAATAGAGTGGATACCAGTACCAAATGATACGGAGTTTGTATTTCTCAGCGTGTGAGAGTGGCATTTGGCGGTGCATGTTGTAGTATGCGCCTTTGGACATGTTCCAGTAGTCTTGGAGTCGGAAACGAGTGTCGAGCCATGAGAATACCCAAAGGAACAGACGTTCTGCAAAGCCCATTTTGCCGGTTGATTCTACTGCACGTAGAATTTCACGGCGTGGCGTGTCGCTGCTTTCTTGACGAAGCGTCAAAGCAACAAGCACCACGACAAAGGCGATGAAAAACCAGAGAACCCAAAACATTGTTGTCATTTATGTTCACCTCAGTCACAGTATGTGTACCAGTCGAGATAGTCTACGATGCCCTCGATCACATCGCCATTCAATACAATGGGGATTATGGGGAGTCCAACTGGGGCAGGGCCTCCAGCTTTTCGAATTCCCGCATACTTGAATGTGGAACCGTTTGACCGGTTTCGGTTGGTGTTCATCTCCAAAACAGTTGGATCAAACCGTGAAGAGTGGCATATGCAGAAGAGTTTGGTTCCACCGTCGTCTCCACCGCCAGGTGTCCAAGAGTCTTCAGTGAATGAGTTTGAAACAAGTTGCCATCCAGGGATGCAACAAAGATGCGTACATCGTCCGAAAATCATCACTAAGTTGTCAGATGGGAGAAGTCGTGGGTCTGCATCGCTCAAGTCTTCAAAGTGGCCGATGGTTTTTCCTGTTTCATCGACTCCTTCGGTAAATTGGAAACGGGCCTTGCCGTTCGAGGTTGGAGAGGAGGCGTATTCGCTGTGAGTGACGTAGGTGACGACGACAGGGACGCCGTTCCAAATTCCAGAAGCGCCAGATGTGCCGGTGTTGGATTTAGCAGCTTCATCAACAAAATCTTGTCTTGTCATCAGTTGCTCGTGCTTTGCACCGTACCAAGCTTCGTCCTCACGCCCCTTTGCCCAGAACTTTACGCCAAGTTCACCTTCGTTGCTGCCTCCAGGTGGGAGCAGAATTGCTGCAAATCCGAGGACGCCGAGTGAGGCAGCCAAAACGCCAGTGGCAGTATTGAATCCGTAGCGGAGGAATTGGCGTCGATTAATCGACGAGGAGATTGATGCGACGCCTGCTTCCCCTGCAGACGGTGCTGGTTTGAGGTCATATTCACGTGCCATTTTAGATCACCACTTGTATTCCTTCCAGTCTTTCTGGTGTTCCGGAACGAACTTGTTCATTCCGTGCTTGACAATGATGGTGTCAGGCAAAACGAATTTGAGGTAAGCCATACCCATCAAGCAGAGCGTGACGAGCATCATGGCGACGTGGTAGGCGAGTTGCTGTTGGTCCCAGCCCTTGGCGAGTCCGTAAATCATTGAGAACACCCAGAAGCAAGACCAGAATATACCCCACACGAAGAAAGCCATAATGAGGTTTGAGCCACCTGATGGAGCAAGGGATGCACTGACAATAGTGCCGGATTCTGCTAGATTGAAAACACCGTGGTCAATCGCAGATTGCATTTGATCTTCGGTAAGAGATGCATCTTCCAATGCGGTTCGGGCATCTTCCACGCTGACTTTTCCACTGGCGACCTTGCGAAGTAGGGTCGTGATTGTATCGTCCATCATTGGTCACCTCTTCGCATGAGTTTGTATCGCAATCGAAGTTGATTGGTTCGTCCTGAGTAGGATGTGGAGAAACTGTATCGCAGCATTAATCCGGCGAAAATAATTACGAGAATAACTGCGCCAAATCCGAGTAAACCGAGCCAGTGTGCTCGAAGTTCAGCACCCATGTGTTCGAGGTCGACGCCGCTGTGAGCTGGCTCTGGAGGGCTGACGTTTCCATCACCGGCAAAGAGTGTTCGAGTACCAAGTGCTGTTGTCGTATCGCTCCCCTCTTGAAGGGAGAAAAGCAATTGATTCCACTTGTCTTCTTGGCCGCCTGCGTTGTTGAGTTGGTCACCGTTCACTGCGTTCCCAGTAATCCAAAAGTTGACAACTCCAGAGTCGGATGCAGGTGCTTGCCATGTGATGGTCCAAAGCCGTTCTGGCTCATCTGCGGTTGCCTCTGTGTGGGTGAGGGTGGTGACGTCTTCGTCCCAATTTTGAACTCCTTCCCCTCCAAGAACGCCATCCGTTGTGCGAATTGCGAATCCTGCAGTGTAGACGCCTGATGCCGGTGGTCCTCCGATGATTTGGAGCGTCATGGTGTATGTTTCTCCACCAATCCATCCGTACGGCACATCGTCGAGGATGATTTGAACAGAGTTGTCGGCTGCTTCGTTGTGGCAAAGACAACCCTCTTTCGCAACATCGTCGATGGTTTCTCCAGCATTGTCTTGAGCACCTCCTACGCCGCTGTGAAGCGAAGTAGCAAAGCCCGGGACGAGCAGTAAAATCGCTAGCGCGAGCACTACTCCCGAACGTGTGGAAAATGAGTTCCTTAGCATAGCCTCACCCATGTGAATAGACCCACCAGTAAGTGCCCCTTAAACATTCCCAGCAAAAACCATCGGCAACATCAACGCAGTGAGTCGATTATAAACGAAATCGGGGGTTCTTAAATCGTTCGTTGTCGATACCAACCTTTCCTTTGAAATTTCACTGTTTTGAGCACTTTTGACACGAGAGTTCATCTATCGATGACGTCTGGGGTGAATGGGTATCGCATGGCAGCACATTTTGACAACACCTACGAACTTTCTCCCGAACAACTTGAGCAACTCGATCAGGCTGAGGAAATGATGCTCCGCAATGACCTTGGAGCGGCGGAACGGCTTCTGCTCTCGATGCTTGAGGGAGATGGTGAATGCATCCCCGTCTTATCCAATCTTGGACATCTTTATGGCCGCCATCTTTCCGAATTCGAAACCGCCATTGAGTATTACGACCGAGTCCTCTCGCTCGAGCCAGATAATGCATGGGCAAGAGACGCTCGACGACGATACCTCCGTTACGTTTGAGCACGTCAATCACAGCCAAAGTTCATTGAGGTTCGGCTGAATGGTCGTTCATGGAAGCCTCTCACATCCTCATTGCTGGTGTGGGTGGACTTGGCTGTTCCTGGGCCAAAGGTGCTCACCTTCGTTGTGAAGGAAATGCCGACCTCTGTCTGGTCGATGCGGATGATGCGAGTTTTACTGACAGTGGATCTGCACATCTTCTTCGGCTTGGCCATGCCCTTGATTCGGTCGGTTGTGCGGCACTCCCTCCGCTGGCTGAACAAAGGATGCGGGGTTACTCTTCTCTGGCCCGAACGGTACTCGAACCTGTCGAGTTGGTCTTGTTGTTGACTGGACTTGGTGGCGGAACAGGCACGGGTGCTGCCCATGAATTTGCTCGCCAAGCACGGCAATCCGGGGCAATTGTAGTTGCCGTTGCCGCTCTTCCGTTTGATGTCCAAGAAACACGTGCCGAAATCGCTCAGGAAGGTCTTCAGCGGCTTGAGAAAATTTCTCACGTGACCGTTCGCTTGTCTTTGGAGCGTCTTGCACGGCAAGCGCGAGAGCGAGGCAAAGCGTGGCAGATGGGAGCTGAGTGGGTTGAAGACTTGGTGGAAGGATTGGTTCGAACACTGATGCGTATGGGACTCATCAATCTGGACCTCATGGATTTGCGGGCCATCGTCGAAAAAGAAGGCGAGGCTACACTCCTTGTCGGCACCGGTCGACCTGACGACCCGGAGGGCATCTTGCAATCTGCACTCATGGCACCACTGGCTGAACTGGATGTGGGTGGTGCTCAAGGCTGCTTGATTCAGGTTGAAGGTGGAATTGGTATGACTATTGGTCAAGTCGATGAAGTTGCAAACATGTTTACTGAAGCACTGGACCCGAATGCTCAGGTCATTTTGGGCGCTCGAGTCAGCGATGATCTTGAAGATACCATCCGAGTCGTAACTTTGCTCTCAGGCATCCGTAGTGATGCTTAGTCTTCCAATTCGATGACCTTGTTCCATTCAACATCTTCGCCGATGGTATTGCCAACTTCACCGCTCCACTGCACGTCTTCGTCTTCTTGCCAAACTTCATCGTTTTGCTCTTCTGAGGCAGGTTTAACCTCAACTTCTTTTTTATTCAATACGGCAGTCTTGGAGGCGTGTTCATCAATTCGTCGCTGAACATCAACTTCCACATCGTGCTGGGAAAGCACCTTGTTGAGTATACTTCGTTGCATCCAGGTAATGGTAAGGAACGCAATGATGTGTCCGATGACCATGACATAGGTGATGTCGTCTAGAGCTGTAGCCAGCATAGCGACGCTTCCAGCGTAAGCGTATCCGAACGCCAAGCCCCAAGGCAAGGCGTTTTCTGTGGAAAGGAGTTTGAACTTCGGGCCGATAGATTTGGATGTAAGTGTCCAAATAGCCATAAAGACGGTGAACATCATGAGCAGGACTTCTTCGATGAATATCTCGATGGTTTGTTGCGACATCACCAATTGTCGCCATACGGTGAGCAGATGCCAAGTGGCAAAAATGTGAGCAAAAAGCGTCCAGCGGCGTGTGAACTTCTTCAAAGCCTTGTCATGCATGGCGGTTCGTCGTGCCTCACGAGTCCAGAATGCGGTTAGTCCAAAGGCAGCAGAAGCGATAACGAGGAATACGACGTTCGATACAATGGCGTTCGTGATGTCCCATTCTTTCTCGTAAAGAAACTCAAACCCAATCAGTCCAATGAGCGAAAGGGACAGGATAACAGTGTACTGAAACACGGCTAGAGTCACGATATTTCCAGTCGTGGCTTGCTTGTCAGGGAGATTCTTGGCGGAAAGCGAAGATGCCCATGAACTGAATGAGCGTCCTTGAGCGATCGCCCATATGACAAATAATGAGGCAAGGCTGATTGGAAACACGGCTGGAAGGTCGGTTGCAGAGTCCTGACTGAACAGAATCATAATGAGAATTCCAATGGCGATTGCAACAGCGAGTGGGAATGCACAGATTTTGAGGCTGGCCTTCACTTTTTGGAACATATTGAATTGGGAAACATCCACATTGCCGGTGACGGTAATCCAAGATCGAACCTTCTCATTGGCAGAAAAAATTGCAGTGATTGCATATCCGAGTGAGAGAGAAATGAAACCAAGCGCTGCAATATCTTCTCCGTTGTTAGAATTCGCTACAAAATAAAGGGCAGTTGACATGAGTACAATCATGAACAAATGTGGCATTGTTTTGGGAGACAGGAGGGTTTTGATGAGAGCGATTAAGGATGTCTCATTCGCAGCGAGTTCTTTCAAGAGATCTTCCGGAGGGCTCGTGCTACGCTCGACGCTCGTTTCGCCCTCCATGTCTGCTCCTCGGATTCCTCTATTTTCATACTATGCACGATTTTAACATCAAAGGTATTGAAGGAGGTGCACCTCCAATCAACCATGGCTAAGCGCTTGTCCAAAGCATTGCGCGGCAAACGAAGATGGGTGGGTGTCGCATGTTCGCCAGAATTCGAAAACCGCTCCTCGCTCCAAGCTCACATGGAGCAACTTTGGAACGTGTTTGGTATTGAATCGAAGATTCGATTAATGGAGTTCTACCCTGCATCTTCTCCAGAAGTGGAACAGATCACATCGACCCTCGGTGCGTCTCAGCCGCTCACATACGCAGTTCTACAAGTACCTCATCCTTCGTTTGCACTGCTTCGCAACTTTATCGAAGGTGAAGACTCCATGTCCACGCACAAACTTCGCAGTTGCACCAGCAGTGGGAAAATCCGATTGGTGCGAGAACGCATGGGTATGCCAAAGCCATCGAGAAAACGGTAACACCGCCACCTTCATTTGTTTACCCTCGCAGGACCACTCATGGCTGGAGGGGGCACTGCACCTGCGATGAAGATGAGTGATTTGTTCATTCTCCTCGGCGTGACCTTTTTGGTTGGTGGTTTGTTTATCCATGGTCTTGCTTTCGCAGAACCCCTTTCTTCGGAAGATGCCGAACCGTACACCAGTGGGGCATCATTGATGAAAGGTGATACATTGGAATTTACAGTTGACGCCATTAACGAGTCGAATGTCGTAATCGAAATAATGTTTGACGATGACGAATCAGTGTACTCGGAATCTTTGGTTCTAGCGCCGGGTGAATCGGCTTCGGATGCCTTTGAGGCTACCGAAGGCGGATATTATTCTTACACGGTGGAGTTTACCAAAGGAGAAGGAGAAGTCTTCGTTGATGTTGACCGCCAACTTCTTGTTGATTTCATCATCTATCCTCTCGGCGCCATCTGCCTTGTCTTCGGACTGTACAAGAGAAAGGATGAGAAGATGGGGGAATCCATTGATGCAGTGCTCGAAGATGGAAACTAATTCCGTGTACACTTTGTCCATTGAATATCTTCGCCGTCATCGATGGAAAACGTACGCTTTTTTTCGTCGACAAGTACGATATTACCGTCCATTTTGAGTGCTTCAAAAGCCATCTTCTTCTTTCTATAGATTGGTGCTCCGAGTAGTTGTATGCTTCTGGAGAATGTCGATTCAAACAGAGCGTTCACCTCGCTCGTTTTTACAGGGGAGATCCCGTTCTTTTGTTCGAACCATGAGGCAACAGCAGCATGGATTATGGGTGTGAATTTTTCTGTTGATGCATGCTCCGACAATTCATCCAATGCGGCGAGTGAAAAATTCTCCTTGTGAGGGTTGGAACTCGACATGTTGCATCCAATGCCAAGGACGATTCGCGTTTTTTTACCCCTGCTGCTGCTTTCGACAAGAATTCCTCCAACCTTACGCGTTTGGTCTACGATGTGCAACAACACATCGTTGGGCCATTTCAGTGCGATGCATTCGGGAGGTGTATCCATTGCCACAACCGCCTCATACAGCGCCAATCCCGCCCTCAATTGCAATTGGTTTGGATTGGGTATGCCTCGTATTTCGTCGATGACCCATGATGCGGCGAACGCCTGTTCCTCGTGAATCCAAGGTCGTCCTCTTCTTCCGTGCCCCGAGATTTGTCGACCAGCCTGAAGCATTGTTCCGATTCCAGCCGTTGATTTCAGCAATGCAGTATTGGTTGAATCTATACTTTCCACATAGTTCGACTCTGCGGCCACATATGGCTTCCAAACCCCGAGAACCTCCAATCGTTCTCCATCCTCAAAGATGTCTGATGCGACGGTTCGAACAGCGAATCCATTCGCAAGGCATACAGTTCGTGCTCTACCGCCTTTCTCGTTCTGAGAAACCAGTAGGAAAGCAACTCCGTCCATCTTGAGGAGTGAGTTTGATTTCAAATGACCCATGAGGCGCGCAACCAGGCCTTTTTGATCGGTGTCAAGCAGTGCTGCTTCCTCCAATGGTCCTAACAATGGCGTGTCTTCTTCGTGGGTAAGGTAGGGGAGGTTCCACACGATGACGTCGAATGGTTCTCGACCGGCCCATTGTTCCACTGAGCCATCCGTGTTCGGTCCAGGGCCACCCTCATTTGCTTCGATGACAACACCGTTTGATGCTGCAGCGTTTCTGGTTGCAGCCACGGCAAATGGGTTGATATCGCACGCAGTAACCTCGAAACCGAGTTGTGCGGCGAAAATTGAAACTGCGCCTGAGCCACATCCAATTTCCAACAGACGTTTACCGCCAGAATTCGGTAAATTCGCAATGGTTTGTGCCATAAGATCTGTGTCTTCTCGAGGAGGGTAAACGGTCGGAGGGATGAGGAGTTGTATTTCACGGGCTTGAGGTGTTCTCCAAACCACATACTTTGCCGTCCTTTCAAACCGTTCAATTTCCTGCTCGGCATCCTTTGGGCCGAATATTTTCTCGTTTCCCATTTGCCTCGATTTCATCCACCATCGGGTAGCATTTAGCCCTATCCGAGGGCATTGAATCGGGCCACACAGCCAGTAATCCTTCTTTTCGGGGATTCGCATGGGTAAGCATCGACTCTTCATTGCGGTGACTTGGGACGAAACATCACTTGCGTAACCTATAAGAACAGTTGGTAAGTCGGGCAAAAAGCCCAAGTTGCTATTTTGGGCCTGTAGCTCAGTCAGGTAGAGCGTCGGACTTTTAATCCGATGGTCGCGGGTTCGAACCCCGTCAGGCCCGCCTGATTGGGTTTACAGGCTCGAATAGTTGGGCATGAGCGGGGTATGAGGATGGTAGTAAAAAGCGCAACAAAGAAGCGACTCATGGAGCTTGGAGTTTCCGAAGAGTCCGCACACAAATTAGCAACTGATCGAAACATGACCGACATCAAGGCAATGTCCTCTGATGAAGTCGCATCCACTCTCGGTGTCTCCAAAGACTCTGAACAATTCATTAGCACCATGTCTGTAATCGCAGAACAAGGCTCTCGTCGACGCTCGAAGTCGAAGAGCAAGAAAATCACCATCCGTGCAAAAGCCATTGATGATTTCGACCGACCTGAAATCACCATGCGTTTCAACGCACTCAATCACGATCTTGTACCTCATCAAGAACTGGTCGGCGGTGCAAACATCTCTGTCGAAGAACAATTTACCATCGAGAGCGAAGAACTCGCTCCTTGGGAAATGGTTCAAACCGATGATGAAACTGGTGAGCCGCGTCTTGCCAAGGAATGGCTTCCGAAAATCCTCATTACGGACCCAGTCGTTCAAGTCATCAAAGAAACTGCGGAAGCACAAGACAACGCTCGTCTTGCTGCTGACCCAGACCACAAACCACTCGCTGCAGGTTGGATCGCCGACCGCGTACTGAAAGTTATCCGCAAGTCCCCATCTGCGGGTAGAACAGTTGCCTACCGACTAATTGTAGAGGGTAACTGAGGGGAGGTGTAAATTATGCAAGAAATCATTCAATCATTTTTCAAAGAACGTAGCCTCGTCAACCACCAACTCGCTTCATACGACGACTGTATCCCGTCTGGCGACAATTCAATCTCCCGCATGGAGAAAATCATTCGTAACATTCGCGTCGGAACCGACGAAGAAATCAACGATGACCTTGGCGGTTACATCAAACTTGACGTTGTCGACCACGACATCACTATTCGTTTGAAGAACATCAAACTCGGTGAACCAACCATTCGTGAAGCAAACGGTGCTGAACACCCATCCACTCCAATGGAATGCCGTCTGCGAAAGCTCACCTACATGTCCCCGGTAACCATTGACTTCCAAATTTCTCGTAACGGTGTACCTTCACCAGTCGAGTCTGGAGTTCAAGTCGGAAGCATGCCAATCATGGTCCGCTCTTCCCGCTGCAACCTTCACGCTAAGCACATTGCTGGAGAACGCCAACTCTATCCTACCACTTCTACTGAAGACTCCGCACTTTGGGATGATTTGCTCCGTAAGCGAGGCGAAGACCCTCTCGATCCTGGAGGCTACTTCATCATCAACGGAACAGAACGTGTCCTCATCTCCATGGAAGATCTTGCTCCAAACCGTGTCACTGTTGAAATCAACAAGCGGTACGCTAAGCGAACCGAAGTCGCTAAGATTTTCTCACAGAAAGACGGTATGCGCAAGCCACTCAACGTTGAAAAGCGTCGAGATGGAATGCTCATGGTCAAAATCAGCACAGCTGGAACAACCGCAATCCCTGTGGTTCTTCTCATGCGTGCACTCGGTATCGAGAACGACCAAGAAGTGTTCCAAACCGTTGCAGGTCCTACTGAGACATTCAAGTACATCGTTGCTAACCTCAACGAAGTCAACGACAATGAAGAGTATGCTGTTCAATCACGTGATGAAGCTCACGAATGGTTGCAGAAGAAATTCGCTGCTGGTCAACAAAAGGAATACCGCGAACAGCGAGTGAACCAACTGCTTGACCGTGAACTTCTCCCTCACTTGGGCGACCAACCAGGAGACCGTAAGAAGAAAGCAATTTTCCTCGGACGTATCGTTCGACAAGTTCTCGAAATGGCACTTACCAACCGTGAACCAAACGACAAGGACCACTACGCAAACAAGCGAGTTCGACTTGCTGGTGATTTGATTGAAGACTTGTTCCGTGTGTCGAGCGGCCAACTTGCTCGTGACCTCAAATACCAACTGGAGCGCCACCACAACCGCAAGCGAGAACTGAAAATCACTTCCTGCTTGCGCCCTGATGTCTTGACCTCCAAGATTATGCACGCTCTTGCTACTGGAAACTGGGTCGGTGGACGATCTGGTGTCAGTCAATTGCTCGACCGAACGACCTACCTCGCTTCGTTGTCGCACATGCGCCGTGTCACCTCTCCTCTTGTCCGCAGCCAACCTCACTTCGAGGCACGTGACCTGCACCCAACTCAATGGGGTCGCCTGTGTCCGAACGAAACACCCGAAGGGCAAAACTGTGGCCTGGTCAAGAATGCTGCTCAGATGATTGACATCTCCGAACACATCAGCGAAGTCGAAGTTCGTGAACAACTTGACGAACTCGATGTTAACAGTGAACTCGAAGACTGGAGTTCCGGTGACCGTATTCACGTCAACGGTGACATCTACGGTATTCACAAGAACGGTAAGAACTTGGTTCGCCACTTCAAGTCGGCTCGCCGACGTGGAACTATTCCTGCTGAAGTTTCAATCCGTCACGACAAGGAAAACAAGGACATCTTCATCAACACCGACAAGGGGCGTATTCTACGACCTTTGGTCATTCTTTACGATGGCGCACCTCGTTTGACCGGAGAACACCTTCAAGCACTCCGTGATTCAGAAATGACCTTCAGAGACCTCGTCAATGATGGTGTCGTTGAATGGGTCGATGCAGAAGAAGAAGAAGACCTTCTCATCGCAGCACGTCCATTCGTCCTACCTGAAACAGTTCCATCCGGTCCTCTCGCTGGTCGCCCGCTGACCAACGAGAACGTCGAATGGGTCAACCTCGGTGAGCCAGGTGCAACCGAAGCAAAGCTCGTTGCTAAGGTTCGAATGCCAAACGGTGCTTGGGACTCCGCAGAAATTTCGCTACCGTTGCTTTACGATGAAGAATACACGCACTGTGAAATCGACCCACAACTCGTTTTGGGTGTTTGTGCTTCATTGATTCCATACCCTGAACACAACTCTACCCCTCGTGTTACCGGTGGAACAGCAATGGTCAAGCAATCTCTCGGTCTACCGAGTTCAAACTACAGAATGCGACCTGACACCCGTGCTCACATCCTCCATTACACGCAACGTTCGATCACTCGAACTGCTGCAATGGAATCGACGCACTTTGACGACCGCCCTGGTGGACAGAACTTTATTGTCGCCATTATGTCGCTTCACGGCTATAACATGCAAGACGCTGTCATCATGAACAAGGGTTCAGTCGACCGTGCACTAGGACGCTCAACATTCAACCGAACTTACAACGCCGAACGCCGCCGATTCCCTGGTGGTCAAGTTGAGGAAATCGAAAAGCCAGGCAGCTCACTGCAAGAAGTCAAGGGGCTCAAACCTGAAGAGGCCTATCGACATCTCGAAGCAGACGGATTGCCATTGCCAGAGATGTACCTCGAAGGTGGGGATGTTTTGGTCGGTAAGACCAGCCCACCTCGTTTCCTTGAAGAATCCGCTGGTGGCGCTTTCCTGCTTGCTCAAGAACGACGTGAATCTTCGATGCTCGTCCGACACGGTGAGAAGGGATACATTGACAATGTCTACGTGACCGAATCCCTCGACTCAGGCCGCTTGGTCCGAGTTATGGTTCGAAGCCACAAGGTCCCAGAAGTTGGTGACAAATTCGCATCTCGACACGGACAAAAGGGTGTTATTGGACGCCTTGTTGAACCTGAAGACATGCCGTTTACCGCAGACGGTATCGTTCCTGACTTGGTCATTAACCCACACGCTATTCCATCACGAATGACTGTTGCACACGTTCTGGAAATGATCGGTGGCAAAGTTGGTTCGATGGAAGGCCGTCGTATCGATGCTACCGCTTTCCGTGGAGAAAAGGAAGGCAGTCTACGTGACGGACTTGTCCGAAACGGACTTGCCCACACAGGCCGTGAAACAATGATTAACGGTGAAACTGGAGAAGTTTACCCTGCTGATATTTTCATCGGCTGTATCTACTACCAGCGTTTGCACCACTTGGTGTCGTCGAAGATTCACGCTCGTTCTCGTGGACGTGTTCAAATCCTCACTCGTCAGCCTACTGAAGGTCGTGCCCGCCAAGGTGGTCTGCGATTCGGTGAAATGGAACGTGACTGTTTGATTGCACACGGTGCATCGATGGTCATCAAGGATCGACTGCTCGATGAATCGGACGGTATTGACATGTATGTCTGTGCTCAATCCGGTCACATCGCTTGGTACGACCCGAAGCGACGCACCTACGTCAGCCCGATTCATGGTGATGGCGCAGAAGTATACAAAGTACAAACATCCTATGCATTCAAGCTGCTCCTCGACGAAATGAAGAGTTTAGGTGTGGCCATGCGTCTTGAACTGGAGGACCGAAGATGAGTCAGAAAAACACAATGATTCCAAAGCGTATCGCTCAGATTCGTTTTGGCCTAATGGAACCAAAAGAAATCCGTCAAATGTCCGCTGTCGAAGTGAAAACTGCTGACACATACAAGGACGATGGACACGCTTACCGCCAAGGATTGATGGACCCTCACATGGGTGTTATCGAACCGGGATTGGTTTGTCCAACTGACAACTGTAAGTACGACGAGTCCCCTGGTCACTTTGGCCACATTGCTCTGGAACTTCCAGTCATTCACATTGGATTCGTGAACCTCATCAAGACCGCCCTGAAGGCTACTTGCTCGAAGTGCAGCAGAATTTTGTTGCACGACACCCCGAGTACTCACCCTTCAAACCCTGAATTGAGCGAGCAAGATTACTACCGAACACGTATCCGTGATATCCAAATCAAGCACGGTGTCGGTTCGACTGAATTTGCCAAGATCATCAAGGAAGTCGAGAAAGTCACGACCGGAACTCGCCGTGGACAGTGTATGCACTGCCAGGCTATGCAAGGCAAGATTATGCTCGATAAGCCTACGACCTTCAAGGAAAAGTTGGAGTCGCAAGGCGCAGGAAAGGCAGAGATTGAGCGTAAACTCAACCCTCGTGATGTCCGAGAATGGCTCAGTGCCATTCCCTCTGATGATTTGATTTTCATTGGTATGGACAAGCAAAACCGACCTGAATGGATTGTTCTCAAGGTTCTTCCGGTTCCACCAATCACCGTTCGACCATCGATTACCTTGGACAGCGGAGACCGCTCTGAAGACGACTTGACGCACAAACTTGTTGACGTGCTGAGAATCAACCAACGATTGCGTGAAAACCGAGATACTGGTGCTCCACAATTGATTGTTGAGGACCTTTGGGAATTGTTGCAATACCACATTACCACCTACTTCGACAACCAAACCTCTGGAATTCCACCGGCTCGTCACCGATCTGGTCGAACCCTCAAGACACTGACTCAGCGTCTAAAGGGTAAGGAAGGCCGATTCCGTAGTAACCTCTCCGGAAAGCGTGTTAACTTCTGTGCTCGTTCAGTTATCTCTCCTGATCCATACTTGGGTGTCAACGAAGTTGGTGTGCCAAAGAAGATTGCAAAGGAACTGACGGTCCCAATCCGTGTTACATCCCGTAACCGTGAACAGATGCGTCAGATGATTCTCCGTGGTCCTGATGTTCACCCTGGTGTGAACTACATTATCCGTGGTGACAATCGACGTGTTCGAATCAACCAACGCAGCCGTTTGATTAACGCTGGATTCCGATGCCACAACCCTGAGTGTAACGAAGAAACTACACTTCGCCCAGACATGCATCAATGCCTACCAGCACCAAACTTCCTGCCTGGCCTTGTCATCAAACCTGAAATCTTCGTGAATCCTGACGGAACCCAAGAAACAAGTTACGTCGTTGATGACGAAGCAACTCTTGCGAACCTTCGCGGTGAAGACATCGATTCACAGAAACTTGCAGAAGATGATCCTCGTGCGAAACTCCACTACCGTTGGATGCACGAATTGGCTCAAGCAGACAAAGTTCACCCAGACCCACACCCAGATCACCTGCAAATCAGCTGCCCTCACTGCGGTAGTCCATCGGACGAATGGGGCGACCAAACCCGTGTCGAAGACCGACTGTCAACCATTGACCGCAACGGAAACCCGAAGCCTGGTCTTTTGGTAGAACGCCACTTGATTGATGGAGACGTTGCAATCTTCAACCGACAACCATCTCTCCACAGAATGTCGATGATGGTTCACGAAGTTCGAGTTATGGAAGGTCACACCTTCCGTTTCAACCTCGCAGTATGTACTCCGTACAACGCTGACTTCGACGGTGACGAAATGAACTTGCACGTGATTCAATCTGAAGAAGCTCGTGCTGAAGCAAAAATCTTGATGCGTGTCCAAGAGCACATTCTGACTCCTCGATACGGTGGAGCAGTTATTGGTGGAATACACGACCACATTTCTGGTGCTTACTTGCTTTCCCGCCCGGGGACACTCATCAACCGCCGACACGGACTGGAAATGCTCGGTAACATCGACTACATCGGTGAACTCCCTGAAATTGTTAAGGACGAAAACGGTAAGGAATGCTTCCGTGGACAGGACATCATTTCACTGATTATCCCAGATAACATCCACCTGCGATTCCGCAGCCGTTCCAACGATGACGTGGTTGTCAAGAACGGAAAGGTTGAAGGAACACTGGATAAGCGTGCGATCGGTGCTGAAGATGGCCGTCTCCTCGATGCTATCGTTCAAACCAACGGACCTGAACTCGGTGCTAAGTTCCTTGACGACTTTACTCGTCTTTCCATCGCTGCATGTACTTCGCTTGGATTTACCACTGGTATTGACGACGAAGATCTCAGCGCTGAGGCTCTGCAGTCGATTAAGAATGCAAACATCGAAGCGGGTGTGCTTGTTCAAGCAGCACTCGACAAGTTCGGAAAGGATGGTCGTGGATACGAAACACGTCCTGGACGTACACCTCGTGAAACGCTCGAAGAAGATATCATGGTCATTCTTGACCAAGGTAAGCAAGAAGCGGGTGATGTGGCAAAGAACGAACTGGCTCAATCCGGTTCGACCAACGCTGCAGTCAACATGGCTATTTCTGGTGCTCGTGGTTCAATGGACAACCTCAACATGATGGCTGGTTCGATTGGACAAGCAAAGGTTCGTGGTAAGCGACTTGAGCGTGGATACAACGAACGTGTTCTTCCTCACTTCCGCCGTGGTGGACGTTCAGCAGCAGACCGTGGTTTCATCTCGAGTTCTTTCAAGCGTGGTCTTGAACCTACGGAGTTCTTTATGCTCTCCATTTCAGGCCGTGAGTCTCTGGTCGATACAGCGGTTCGTACTGCAAAGTCCGGATACATGCAACGCCGATTGATTAACGCAATGGACGATTTGAAGGTCTATGATGACTCAATGCTCTCGGTTCGTAACACTGCAAACCGTATCATTCAATTTAGCTACGGAGAAGACGGAATTGATCCGTCCCGTGGTGTGCACGGTTCTCCGTTCAACATCGATGTTATTGTCGATGAGGCTCTCGGAACCGAAGGTGCAACCGTCGTTGAACGTGATTCCTTTGAACGTGAAGAAAAGGAAGATGACTTCGGTGGCATCGAGTATGAAGATGCTGGAACAGAAGGAGGCGAGAACTGATGGTCGTAAAGAGTGCAACCAAGAAGAAGCTCATGGATTTGGGCATTGCAGAAAACTATGCTCACACCCTGGCTGATGACAAGAAGTGGGACGATGTCAAAATCCTCGCTGCTGGTGAAATCGCACAATTGTGTGAGACCGATTCGGAAACTGCTGCAACCATCAAAGCAACCATTGATGCTGCTAACAAGAAGGGCGGAGATTCAAACAGCGAAAACACCGGACCCACTACCTCGGTTCGACTTCGACGTACTGGACGCTCCATTGCTCGTGCAAAGACTTCCGCCGCCATGACAGAATACAATCTTGAGTCGAAACTCTTGGAATGTGAGGATGAGTTGTCAGAAGATCCAATCTTCAAGTCACTCGTTGACGCTGTTGAAGACAACGGCTCCTCCCGATTTACCAATCGGATCTTCCACGACCTTACCGTTGCGATTCATGCACGTGGCAAGAAAAAGTTGACCAAGGCTCAAGCGAAGAAAGTCGTTGATGGAGCAGTTGTTGCTCTTGACCGAGCAAGCATCGATCCTTACGAAGCTGCAGGAATTATCACCGCTCAATCAATTGGTGAGCCAGGTACACAGATGACCATGCGTACGTTCCACTATGCGGGTGTTGCAACGGTTAACGTCACCCAAGGTCTACCTCGTATTATCGAAATTGTCGATGCACGTAAGGTACCAAACACGCCAACAATGATCATTCGTTTGGCCAAGGACAAGATGACAGATGCCAAGGAAGCGCAAAAGCTTGCTGCAGCCATTGAAGAAACTCACACTGTGAACATTGCATCTTTGGAAACTGACGTCGCTCAACGACGTCTCGTTCTCAAGCTCAACAAGGGTATGCTCAAGCAAAAGAACATGACCGGTGCTGAAGTCAAAGACAAGCTCGAACGTGCGACACGTCTCTTTGTCCAAGCGGACAAGGAAAATAACCCGTCCACGCTCACTTTGATTCCTGGTGTGCACTCCGAAGAAGACTTGGCTGAACTCGCTGAGAACCCACCTTCGTACACCATGCTTTTGCAACTGGAAGAGAAAATCCGCGACATGCGATTGAAAGGTATTCCAAACATTGCTCGAGCGAACGTCCAACTTGACGACAAAACTGGCGAGTATTACCTCTCTACCATCGGTTCAAACTTGACCCGGGTGAGCGAAATCGAGACCATTGATCGTAACCGAACCTACACCAACAACATCATCGAAATCTTCGACTTCCTCGGAATTGAAGCCGCTCGACAAGCCATTGTCAACGAACTGCAAGCTACCCTCAATGGGGCCCGTTTGGAAGTCGACGTTCGACACTTGCTCCTTGTTGCTGACGTCATGACTTCAGAAGGTGAAGTTCGTGCTATTGGTCGACACGGTGTATCGGGTACAAAGCACAGTATCCTTGCTCGTGCTGCTTTCGAAGTTACCGTAAACCACCTGCTTAAGGCCGGTGTTATCGGAGAGAAAGACTACCTCACTGGTGTTGCAGAGAACATCATTGTCGGACAACCAATTTCACTTGGAACCGGTAGTGTTGAACTCTACTACATCCCTGAATGATTATTTTCTACCCATGAGAAACAATGTGGAGTATGGAGGAATAAAATATGGACCTAAGCCGACAACTGAAGAATGCAATTGCAACTGGAGACCTACGATTTGGACAACGCCAAGCACTCGATGCGTGTGCTCGTGGTGAAGCGAAAGTCGTGATTTTCGCTGCAAACTGCCCAACCGAATTTATCGATGAATTGCACGCCAATCACCCTGAAGTGACCAAATTCCGTGCAAGCATGGTAAACCGTGAACTTGGAATTGCCTGTGGTAAGCCGTTTTCGGTTTCTACAATCAGCATCATCGATGCTGGTGACAGCGATTTGTTGCAGCTCGAAACCAACCTTGAGTGATTGCCGTTTTTCAGGCTAAATCACCTGCACTTGGTAGCAAAGGTTTGATGTCAGTCGGCGGTGTCGTTGGGCTATGCGCCCTATGAATACTCGACTCTCAGCACTCTTGCTAACATTCTTGATGCTCGCCTCGGTCATGGTCTTACAGACTCCTGTCCCCGAGTCTATTCTCGCCGAAGGGGAAACCGAGGATGTTCAATTCACCTCAGGCCGTGGAACTTCATCTTCGTATCTTTTGGCTGGTGGTTCTAACGCTCAAAGCATTGACGCGAATCACATTGCAGCACTTGGTTCGGGTGGATGGATTGTTGGTTCGGAATTCAATACTTCACTCACTTTTGGAACGAATACGCTCCAACCAACCTCGCCGTATGCGAACTACGGTGAATTTTTCCTGGCAGTGGCCGATGAAACAGGTGTCTGGCGCTCTGTTTTCGGAGCGGATCACAGTTACGGTGCAGGTGGACTTTCTTTCTTAACCGATGTAGCAGTTGACGTCTCTGGAGATATTGCAATTTCCGGCTATTTCTATGGTGAAATCGCATTCCCAAGTTTCCAAGGGCAAAACATCATCTTGTCCAATACAAATTCTGGTTACCACTTTGAAGGGTTCGTTGCTACTGCGACCCCCAACGGCGATTGGCAATGGGTGAAAGGCCTCGAAACGGTCGTGAACGGTTCAGGCGAATACAGTTCAACAACCGGCGTCGCATTTTCTGCTAATGGTGATGTACTGCTCACTGGAGAATTTGAAGGCGAAACGGACTTTGGTGGCGTTTCATTGAACGTCTCGAACGCACAAGTCTATGTCACAAGCTATGATTTCTCCTCTGGCTCATTGAATTGGGTTACCAGCGGTGGCGGTGTCGGTGTCAACCGAGTTTTCGATATGGCTCCGACAACGAACGGCGGTGTGAAGATTGCAACAATTTCTGATGGCTTTTCACTGTGGGATTCGACCAGTTACCTCGCCAAAGGTACAATTGATGCAGTCGTTGTTGAATTGGATTCAAGCGGTGGTCTTGTCGGCGTAAATGGTTACGGGACTCCAAATGAGCAAACCATCATCTTGGACATCGAAATAGACTTCAATGGCGACACTTACTATGCAGGTACGTTCGGTGGTACATTAACTGGCACCGGATGGTCAGCAACCGCATCCTATGGCGGTAACGATATTTTCATCGTACGTGAGGCTGTCTCTTCCGCTAACAGTTGGGCGTTTGTTTCTGGTTCAAGTCAAGCTGATGAACCCCAAGGTCTTGCAATTACTTCCAACGGTTTAGTCGTGTATGGCGGATATATCATCGCCCAACACACTGCAAGTTCGTACACACTCACTCCTTCGAATCACGATGGATTCGTTGTCGGTCTTTCATCGTCTGGCTCGGCTGAATGGGTTGAACAAATCGGTGGTTCTCAATACGATTACGCTTGGGATCTTGCTGTTAACTTCACCGACGCAATCGGTGTCGCTGGTTCTTATTCCGGTTCGATGACCCATGCAGGGACACCCGTCACATCAACCGGTGGCCGGGATGCGTTCATTTGGGCGTTTGACCCTACCGCATTGAAGGATACAGACAGCGATAGCATCGTTGACGTGGACGATAATTGTCCGACAGTTTCCAACCCGACTCAAGCAAACACAGACATGGACGATAAGGGCGATGCATGCGATTCAGACGACGACAACGATGGCCTCACCGACAACTTCCCTGATCTTTGCCCTCGTGGTGGTGAATTCAACTGGACAAGCATGCAAGACGCATCCAACCCTTCTGCTTCGAGCGATTGGGATAACGACGGCTGTAAAGACGACGTTGAAGACCTCGATGACGACAACGATCAGGTTCTCGATGTGGACGACATTTGCCCATACACTTCCTATGACCCTCCACGGCCAACATGGATTTCCGATTCCTCAAACGACCTCGATGGTGACGGTTGCCGTGACTCTGACGAAGACGTTGATGACGATGCGGATGGTTTCGACGATGTCGATGACGACTGCCCGACAACTTCTGGAACATCGACGCTCGGTACCACTGGATGTCTTGACTCTGACAGCGATGGCTGGTCGGACACTTACGATGATTGTCCGACTGAGGCTGGTAACTCAACCCTTGGAGGCAAGAATGCTTGCCCAGATTTGGATGGTGACGGCTGGTCGAATACCGATGATGCGTTCCCGAACGATGTGACGCAGTGGTTAGACGCAGATACAGACGGCTATGGAGATAACCAGCAAGGTCTCTCTCCAGACGATTGCTCCACTGTTCCAGGCACTTCAACCGTTGACCGATTGGGATGCTTTGATTCCGATGAAGACGGTTATTCGGATGCTGATTCCACATGGTACATCGAAGATGGCGCTGACGCTTTCCCGAACGATGCAACTCAATGGGCTGATTCCGATGAAGACGGATTTGGCGATAACTGGGGCAACTCAACTTGGGACGACCGTAAATCCTCTTGGAACGGGATCTATGTTGACGGAGCCACTGAACAAGATGCATGTCCAAATCAATTTGGAACATCTTGGCAACAAGGAATCCTCGGATGTCTTGACACCGATTCAGATGGGTGGGCCGACTTCATGGACGCCTTCGATAACGACCCTACCCAATGGGAAGATGCCGATATGGATTCATTTGGTGACAATGAAAGTGGAAACCAACCTGATGCATGCCCTTCGCTCCCTGGCAACTCAACAGCAGACCGCTTTGGATGCATGGACACCGATGGTGACGGCTACTCAAACGCTGACATCACGTGGGGATACGAATTAGGTGGCGATGCGTTCCCTGACGAAGCCTCTCAATGGTCCGATGCAGATGGCGATGGCTTTGGTGACAATCCTCTCGGAATCACTCCAGATGCTTGCCCAACCGTTCGAGATTCCTCAAGCATTGACCGAATTGGCTGCACAGACACAGATGGCGACGGATACTCCGACCCTGATGCTTCATGGACGCTCACCGATGGTGCCGACGCTTGTATCTCCGGTGCGGGTAATTCTACGGTGGATCGAACCGGTTGTTTTGATGCAGACGGTGACGGCTACTCGAACCCATCTGGTGATTGGAAAGTCAGCGACGGAGCTGACGCTTATCCTGATGATCCACTGCGTTGGATTAAGGATGCTTCATCAACCGATGGCGCTTCTTCATCCTCGTCGTTAATCCTCGGAATTGGTGCTGTTGTAGCGCTCGCTGCCATTGCAGGTCTTGCCTTCTTCTTTATTCGTAAGCCAGAAGGTGAAGCCGTCGACAAGAACTGGACTGACAGTAATTTTGCTCCAATGGGTGGCGCAATGCCAGCAATGCCAAACATGGGCGCGCAACCTGCAGTCATGATGCCAAATTACAGCAACACTCCAGCGCCAATCGCCGGAGGTATGCCAAATATGGCAGCTCAACCTGCCGCAGCCGTTGCAATGCCAAATATGGCGGCACAGCCATCAGCGCAGCCAGCGCCAGTTCAGCCAGACCCTGCTCGAGAATACTACAGCGGTTTGATTGCGCAAGGATACCCGCAAGAGAGTGCTGTACAGTACACTCAACAGTACTATCCAGCCTTCCAAGGCTGATGCGAATTCATCTTCACTCAAAGTGAAGGATGCAGATGAAAGGTTCACTCGGTTCCAACGAGCTTGTAATCATCGGAAAGTGGTGTAGCACCGGTTTCCATGAGAATGATTTGGCCGTCTTTGAAGCGCATGAAGGACATGACTGCTTCAGAGTCGGAATCGTTTGCGAAGTGGACAATTGAATGAGCGACACCGACTTCGTCGTTCTCGAACAAGATGCGGTTGTTTTCTGATTGAGGGGTGCTGTCGCCACCTGCGAATCCAAGAATGTCAGACTTGCTCATGGTGATTCCACCGACGTGTGGGTTGAAGACGCAGTCATCATGAATGATTTTTGCGAGTGCGTCGACATCTCCGTTATCCCAGGCTTCGTTGTATGCTGCTATGATAGACATGGGCTTCGCTAAGGTCGGTAATTCTTAAACTCGCCGCATATTCAATTTACTCGTACCTTTCACACTCATATAGCGGTGTTTACTGGGAGATTCATGATCAAACACCTTGCTGTACTCATGTGCCTCATTTTCCTTATGGCTCCACTTTCGGGATGCTTTGGGACTTCTGAGGAATCCGTCACAGACAACACAAGCATTGTTGACGATGCTTCCTTCGATGAAAACATCACGAACGGTGGAAACGAAGATGACCAACCAACTCCAGTGTTTTCACCTTACGATGTAGTTTGTCCTGATGGTACGAATGAAACCATCCAATGGGGCAGCGTGACTTGTGCAGCGCCGGTTGCTTTCAAAGCCGCAGATGTGTCCAACGAAACACTCAATCTCACCCTTGAATGGTACAACATTGCATCTGCTGAATGGGGCAACTTTGGGCCGGTCGAATTGTTCATCGTTGGCGAGGATGTTGAGGCTGCCAAAGACTTGGAAGACTTGTTTTGTGAACGCCACATGGCGCTTGATGACAATTGGAACGAAGAATGGGATTGTGCCAATGAAAATTACCAAATCTTCTCGCACTATACGGATGAAGGCGGGGCAGCCATCAGTACGTTCAAGCGAACCTACATTGAATATGATTTCATGATGATGATCATGTCGGCAAAGTATCCTGGACCTTCTGAAGACGACTACAAACCGGTAACGCTCCACGAATATTTCCATATTTTCCAACACTCGCACATCAGCGATGAGTGCACCGGAGACAGCAGAGATTCATGCGAACGCGATTCGAAAATGGGCGGAGAAAATACTCCATGGTTTGCAGAAGGCGGTGCGGAATTCATGGCCCAATCTCTGTACTCGGAACAAGACGGCGTTGGTGAGAATTATCTTCGAGAAGTCATGCAGCGTAAACTGGAGATGTCTCAAGAAGGTTACAATGCCCAAAACACCTCGCTTGACCAGTTGACCTACTCATCCGAAGTAAACGCCTACGATGTTGGCGCATGGTTCATCGCTTATCTTATCCATCACGAGGGTGAGGATGCCTTCCTGAATGGCTTCTACGGTGACCTCGACGGTTCAGGGTTTGATGCAGCCTTTGAGGACAACTTCAACGCAACAAAGAGCGAATATTTGGCTGATTTTGATGCGTTCTTCGCCCAACCTGCTGAAGACGTGATGTTGCTCTTCCCAGAGGCTTCGACGGGTAATGATGAGACTACTGAGTGATTTCACGCGCCACGTTCGGGCACACCGTGGGGTATGGCCGACCATATAGCAACCCGAAAATCCACTTTTACTTCTGCTTCTACAAGCAGAAAAAGACGGACACACCAACCCAGTGTCCGAGATTTCGGTTCGGGGACCGTTTCAGCGAGGTTGTTCCAATCAACACCATTGATGACCCCAACGGTTGCCTTGTAATTGGCCTCATCAGGATGCATGGCGTTGACAAAGAAATGGCCGTTTGCATCAATGTGCATGCCAGTTACTTCTGCATCGGGGGGCATCATCATGATGCGCGTCATCAATTCAGGCGTTGCTCAACGAGAAGATCACGATGAATCAAGCATCCCTTGATCCCTTCGAAGAAGAAAGCATGGCTGTTGAGACCTTGCCCAGCGCGGACATCAAAGGCGTGATGTCAGATGACGGTTACGAG
>Ga0233444_10000579_pt1 | contig 46733 bp, 43 predicted proteins | sample SI_124_October20_6_FD_182792 | JGI IMG/M metagenome (GOLD analysis project Ga0233444, IMG submission 182792) | Seawater microbial communities from Saanich Inlet, British Columbia, Canada - SI_124_October2016_10_MG | ecosystem: Environmental > Aquatic > Marine > Inlet | place: Canada: British... | reverse complement strand
GTGCCCACTTCATAGCCAGCCTGTGTGGCCCCCAGTGCACTAGTTGCTGAGACAATGGCCTGCTTGCGCGCTTTGACCCGAGCAGCATTGGTAATAACCAGCTGGTGCTGGGAGCGAGCGGCCTGGACCGTATTGCGTTTGGCCGCACTGTAGCTCTCGGCTGATTGAATAGAGCGCTGCTTGGCCTGACGGCGCTGGGCATCTACGCCCCCACCCCAGATTGGCATATTCACCGAGATTACAAATTGATGACCGTCTTGCAATGATTCAGTTGGTAAGCCGTTGAAGGTGCCATCGACATCTGAGTCATAATAACTTGCTCGACCAGAAATTTTAGGCAGGCGCTCCGCGGCCGCCGCTTTAGCTTGGTTGTAGGCGGCATCTTTGCCGAGCTCTGCGACCTTGAGTTGAAAATTATTGCCCAGGGCCAGATCAACCCAGTCTTCACTGGTTACCGGGACTGGCGCGTCAGCGCTAAAGTTATCTTTCAGGCCGGCCAGTGCGCCGTGGTTTTGGCCTGTGAGTACTTCGAGACCCTCAAAGGCGATATTTAATGCTCCTCTGGCCTCAAGGCTGTTGACCGCGGCATTATCAAATGCAGCCTGGGCTTCATGGACATCGGTCACTGGCAGCAGTCCCACTTCGAAGCGCTCTCTGGTCTGCTCAAGCTGTCGCTGAATGGCCAGCTCTTCAGCATTGCGGGTTTCTCTATTGTCGTAGGCGCGCAGAACATTGAAGTAGGCCTGGCTAACGCGAATAATCAGCGCCTGTTGATCCGCAGAAAACTGGGCTCTGGCGCTCTGGCTCAGGGCCTTGCCACCTTTAAAGCGATACCATGAAGGCATATCAAAAATCGCCTGGCTCAGAGTAGCGCTATAGGCAGTGGTGGTGGTGTCGGTTAATCCCTGCCGTATGGCTAGCAATGAGTCTTCAGTATTTTCTTGTTCTGTGTAGTCGCCAGAGATAGCGATTCGCGGCAGCAGCGCAGCGCGGCTGATATTTTTATTTTCACGCTCGGCATTAAAACTGGCTCGAGCAGCCCGAAGCACCGGGTCATTTTGCAATGCGCTTTGATAAATATCGTTCAGGGAGTCTGCCCAGGTAGTCTGTATCGTAAGGAATGCAGTACATAGCAGTGCCAGTCTCTTCTTTGAGATAGGGTTTATCAAGGGCATAAAATCTCCGGTGTTAACGCTATTATTATTTGCTGCTAAGTTTAGCAGACTTGGCTTGGGCTTATGGTCATAATAATTAATTGATTGTGGATATCGACTATTACGGATGGGAGCAATAATTTGATTAAAAATCATCGTTTTGGCGCCGCGGATTATCAGGTTGAGTCAGAGCAAACCCTGTTTAAAGGGTTTTTCAAGATTACCAAACTGATGGTGCGCCATCGCCTGTTCGCTGGCGGTTGGAGTGAGACATTATCCAGAGAACTGTTTCAGCGGGGCGATGCGGTTGGTGTCCTGCTCTATGACCCGGTTAACAATCTAGTGGGCCTGGTTGAACAGTTTCGCGTTGGCGCGTTGAAAGACCAGCATGGCCCCTGGCAGTATGAGGTGGTGGCCGGCATGATTGAATCGGGCGAAACGCCAGAAAAGGTGGCAGTGCGAGAGCTGCAGGAAGAGGCGGGATTAGATGTGGAAAAATTGTTGCCCATCTGCGATTATCTGGTCAGTGCTGGCGGTACAGATGAGAAGATGCACCTGTATTGCGGTCTCTGTGACCTCCGTGAGCATGGCGGCGTGTTTGGTCTCGAGGGAGAAGCTGAAGATATTCTTTTCCAGGTATGGTCCTATGCTGAGGTTATCGAAGCCCACAGCCGAGGTCTGCTCAACAGCGCCGCTGTTACCATTGCACTACAGTGGCTACAGCTAAATATCGCCAATTTGCGGGATCAATAGCCTTGCACCGTCTAAAATGAAAATAATCGACTGAATAAAAAGGAAATCAAAACGTTGTCAGTATTTGAATCGCGCACACAGCAGCTTGATTTAGCCCGCTTGCATAGAGAATGCGAGCACAATTATCAGCGCCTGCGTCGCGTGATCACCGACAGCAAACTACTGGGTGCCTGCTTCTCGCTGCGCTACAAAGACGAGCCTCGGGCTGGCATAGAGCTTAAAATTATAGAGGTCTCAAAGTACACCAGCACTGTGCAGATAGTGGCTGACCGCGCCGGGCCCATGTGGCTTCCCGAGATCGAGATCAAGGTGCGTATCTACCGGGACGCCAAAATGGCTGAGGTTATTGAATGGTGCACTGATCGAACGATCCCCTGGGCGATGGTTGAGAAGAATGGCATGCAGGCAAGAGACGAAAAATGGCAGTGGAATATGTTTCTTAGTGAGTTGTTATGCCATGGTTTGCGTCACGGAATTACCGAGCTGGAAGCCTAGCTGTTAATGGATATTCTTCGCCTTACTCAAATTACCGATCTTCATCTTGGGGCTGATGGGGCGGCTACCCTTGGAGGTGTGCCCACCAAGGCTAGCTTTGAGGCGGTTCTTGCGGCTGTTGCCACTCAGGGGCGGGGTGATGATCGGCTGCTGCTGACTGGAGATCTTGCCAGTGACTGTCAGCCTGAAGCTTATCAAATACTTAATCGCATTTTAACATCCCATAACAAGCAAGCATTCTGGTTGCCCGGCAACCATGATGATGCCGGGATAATGGCTGAGCATTTAGTGGATTTTCCTGACCAAAAAATAGTCGACCTCGGCCCCTGGGGCCTGTTGACATTAGATAGCTCTCAGCCGCATAAGCCTGGCGGTCATATTAGTGACGAGCAGTTGCTGCATGTAGAGCAGGGCCTGCAAACACTGGCATGCAAACCACATATTCTGTTGGCGATGCATCACAGTCCAGTACTATTGAACTCAGCTTGGCTGGACAGCCAGCAAATTGACAACCGGGACAGGCTCTATGAACTGTTACAGTCATCGGGCAATGTTAAAGCGGTGATCACAGGTCATGTGCATCAGCAGTTTGAAGGTCGCTGGGGTGATATCCCGGTCTACTCTACCCCTTCAAGCTGTGTTCAGTTTAAAGCCCAGTCAGATGATTTTACCCTCTCCGATCAGCCCCCAGGTTACAGATGGCTGGATCTGCATCCCGATGGCCAGGTTGTGACAGGGGTAGAATTTTTGTCGGACTTTTCTCCGCGGCCAGATCTTGGCTGCGCCGGTTATTAAGCGCAAATCAGTCGCTGACAATACCGCTGCTTTGGCTATAATGGAGCTTGATTTTCAGGTTCTCTAAATATGCCAACGCTGCTTTATCTCCATGGGTTTAACAGCTCGCCTCAGTCGAAAAAGGCCTTGGAGACCCAGCGCTGGTGTACTGAGAATGCACCACAAATAAAATTTGTCTGCCCCGCGCTACCACCGTTTGCCAATCAGGCCATGGTCCTGTTGCAGAGGCTGGTTGAAGCAGAGCTGCCCGAGCAGGTTTATGTTGTGGGAAGCTCCATGGGCGGTTTTTTTGCCACCTGCCTGACAGAGCAGTACAACCTGCGGGCGGTGCTTATTAATCCGGCAGTCAGTCCCGGTCGAGGGCTGCACAATTGGCTGGGAGAAAACAGCAACTATATCACTGGCGAGAAATGGGTTTTTGAGCCACAGCATATAGAAGAGTATTTGGCATTGGACCCTGCCGAGATAGAGTATAAGAATAATTACAGAGTACTGTTGCAAACCGGGGATGAGGTTTTAGATTACCGCGACGCACAGAGGCGTTATCAGGGATGCGACGTTATTATTGAACAGCAGGGAGATCACAGCTTTATAAATTACCATCAGCATCTGGCATCTATGCACCAGTTTCTGATTTCCGCCTAGCGCAGCAAACAACTAAATTGATCTAAAGAGCAGATGAGCAACTACAACGCAAAAGATATCGAAGTCCTGACTGGCCTGGATCCGGTGCGCAAGCGCCCCGGCATGTATACAGATACCAGTCGCCCCAATCATCTGGCCCAGGAGGTCATAGATAACAGTGTCGATGAGGCCCTTGCTGGTCATGCCCGCCGTATCGATGTCACATTGCACAAAGATGGCTCATTGTCAGTGTGTGATGATGGCCGCGGTATGCCAGTTGACATTCACCCGGAACAGGGCCTGCCGGGGGTGGAGGTGATTCTCTCGACGCTGCATGCCGGAGGCAAGTTCTCCAATGACAATTATCAGTTTTCCGGTGGTCTGCACGGTGTAGGTGTGTCAGTGGTCAATGCATTGTCGAGCAAGCTGGATCTGATTGTTAAGCGCGAGGGCAAGGTCCATCAGATATTGTTTGCCGATGGCAACAAAACCTCTGATCTGGCGGTGATTGATAGCTGTGGTCAGCGCAATACCGGCACCATACTGCGCTTCTGGCCAGATGCATCCTATTTTGACTCAGCCAAGTTCAGCGTCTCGCGACTGCGCCATGTATTGCGCGCCAAAGCGGTACTCTGTGGCGGCCTGACCATGAGCTTTCATGATGAAAACACCAACGAGAGTGAAGAATGGTTCTATGAAGATGGCCTCAAGGACTATCTGGCAGGTTCATTACATGGCTGGGAAGTGCTGCCCGCAGAGCCATTTATAGGAGCCTTTAGTTCAGAAAATGAAGCGGCTGACTGGGCGGTGCAATGGCTGCCTGAAGGTGGTGAACTGGTTCAGGAAAGCTACGTTAATCTGATTCCCACGCCCCAGGGCGGCACCCATGTGAATGGTCTGCGCAGTGGCCTGCTGGACGCGATGCGCGAGTTTTGTGAATTTAGAAATCTGCTGCCCAGGGGTGTCAAACTGACGCCGGACGATATCTGGGATCGCTGTAGTTTTGTGCTCTCATCCAAATTAGCTGACCCACAGTTTTCCGGTCAGACTAAAGATCGCCTGTCTTCAAGGGAAGTGGCGGCCTTTGTCTCCGGTGTGGTGAAAGATTCCTTTAGTCTGTGGCTGAACCAACATACAGAAGAAGCGGAGAAACTGGCCGAACTCTGTATCTTTAATGCCCAGCGCCGTATGCGCGCGAGCAAAAAAGTGGTGCGCAAAAAGATTACCCAGGGTCCCGCATTGCCAGGAAAGCTGGCGGACTGTTCCAGTGGTGAACCTGAGCAATGTGAAATATTTCTGGTCGAGGGTGATTCCGCTGGTGGTTCAGCCAAGCAGGCACGCAACCGCGAGAATCAGGCGATTATGCCCCTGCGCGGCAAGATTCTAAATACCTGGGAGGTTGAGTCCCAGGAAATTCTCGGCTCTCAGGAAGTTCATGATATCTCCGTAGCACTGGGTGTGGATCCAGGTCTGGAATCTGTTGATTCACTGCGCTATCACAAGATTTGTATTCTCGCCGATGCGGACTCCGACGGCCTGCATATCGCCACATTGCTCTGTGCGCTGTTTGTACGTCATTTCCGGCCACTGGTCAGTGCCGGTCATGTGTATGTGGCCATGCCGCCACTGTTTAGAATTGATGTGGGCAAAGAGGTTTACTACGCGCTGGATGATGCGGAGCGCCAGGGTATACTCGACCGCATTCAGGCCGAGGGCAAGCGTGGCAAGGTCAATGTGCAGCGCTTTAAAGGGCTGGGCGAGATGAATCCGCTGCAGTTGCGGGAAACCACGATGGATCCGGATACCCGCCGACTGGTGCAGCTCACCCTCGAACCCGGGGATGACACCAACAGTATCCTCGATATGTTACTGGCCAAAAAGCGCGCGCCGGATCGTCGTTCATGGCTGGAAAGTAAAGGCAACCTGGCTGATGCAGCCAATCTTTAATCAGAATTTATCACAGGAAAAACGATGAACGATATCGTCACCTTTAACGACCAGGGCAATGAGAGCCGATCCCTGAGTAGCTATGCCGAGCAAGCCTACCTGGATTATTCCATGTACGTTATTCTCGATCGCGCACTGCCCCATATTGGCGATGGCCTCAAGCCGGTACAGCGGCGTATTGTTTACGCCATGAGCGAACTGGGACTAAAAGCCAGTGCCAAGTACAAAAAATCCGCACGTACCGTGGGTGATGTGATTGGTAAATTCCATCCCCATGGCGACAGTGCCGCCTACGAAGCCATGGTGTTGATGGCTCAGCCATTCTCCTATCGCTATCCGCTGGTCGACGGACAGGGCAACTGGGGTTCTCCGGATGACCCCAAATCTTTTGCCGCCATGCGTTACACAGAATCTAAACTGTCAAAATATGCCGATGTACTGCTCTCTGAATTGGGACAGGGCACCGCCAACTGGCGTCCGAACTTTGATGCCACCATGGATGAGCCTGAGATACTGCCCGCCCGAGTGCCCAATGTGCTGCTCAATGGCACCACAGGTATTGCCGTGGGCATGGCCACGGATATTCCGCCCCACAATCTAAATGAAGTGGTTAATGCCTGCCTGCATCTGCTGGATCATCCCAAGGCTACAGTGCCTGAGTTGATGGCGTATATTGCCGCTCCGGACTTCCCCACAGATGCAGAAATCATTACCTCCCAGAGCGATATTCTCAATACCTATGAGACCGGCCGTGGCTCGGTGAAGATGCGCGCCATCTGGACTAAAGAAGATGGCGATGTAATTGTCACCGCCCTGCCGTTTCAGTCATCTGGATCGAAGATACTGGAGCAGATAGCGGCGCAGATGCGCAATAAAAAGCTGCCCATGGTGGAGGATCTGCGCGATGAATCAGATCATGAGAATCCCACCAGATTGGTTATTACTCCCCGTTCCAACCGAGTGGATATCAGTGCACTGATGGATCATCTGTTCGCCACCACAGATCTTGAGCGCAGCTACCGCATCAATATGAATATTATTGGTATTGATGGGCGGCCCGCAGTGATGAATCTGCGCCGTATCCTCAAGGACTGGCTGAGCTTCCGTATTGATGTGACTCGCCGCCGCCTCGACTACAGGCTGCAGAAAGTTGAGAAGCGGCTGCACCTGTTGGATGGTTTGTTGATTGCGTTTTTAAATATCGATGAAGTTATCCATATTATTCGCACGGAGGATGAACCCAAGCCTGCATTGATTGCCAGGTTTGATCTGTCGGACACTCAGGCAGAATATATTCTCGACACCAAGTTGCGTCAGCTGGCCCGTCTTGAAGAAGTCAAAATTCGTGCTGAGCAGGATGAGCTGGCACGGGAAAAGGCTGAGCTCGAACTGTTACTGGGCTCCGATGCGCGACTGAAAACACTGGTTAAAAAAGAACTCAAAGCCACCGCCGAAGAATTTGGTGATAAGCGTCGCTCGCCTCTGAATGAGCGCGGCGAAGCCCAGGCCTTTAATGAAAAAGACCTGATGACTGCCGAGCCAATCACAGCAGTGCTGTCAGACAAAGGCTGGCTGCGGGCAGCCAAGGGTCATGAGATTGACCCCGGCAGCCTAAGCTATAAATCCGGTGATAAATTCCTCTCCGCCGCCAAAGGCAAAAGTAACCAGAATGTCTTTTTGCAGGACACCACGGGCCGCTACTATGCGTTGCCCGGGCATACCCTGCCCTCAGCGCGAGGCCAGGGCGAGCCTGCCACCGGGCGTCTTAAAATAGCGCCCGGCGCACTGTTTACCGACGTGGTGATGGGAGCCGACGAGCAGAAAATTTTGCTGGGTACAGATGCGGGCTATGGGTTTATTGGCACCATTGGTGATCTGTTCACCAAGAATAAAGCCGGTAAAGCGGTGGTGTCGATTCCCAAGGGAGGACGCATCCTATCGCCGAAAATGCTCAGTGATGAAAACGCCCTGATCGCGGCAGTGAGCAATGAGGGCCGCATGCTGGTGTTCCCGGTTACTGAATTGCCACAACTGGCCCGAGGCAAAGGCAATAAGATCATTAATATTCCAGGCTCCAGACTGCAATCCCGCGAGGAATATGTGATCGACTTCGGCATTATCCCTGTCGGCGGCTCTCTTGTTGTGCATTCCGGCAAGCGCTATCTGGTGATGAAAGAAAAAGACCTCGAGCATTATCGCGGTGAGCGTGGACGGCGCGGGCACAAATTGCCCCGCGGCTTCCAGAAGGTCGACAAACTGGATGTCGAAGCCAACTAAATCGATCTTTCGAAAAAATCCTTTTAATCAACTACGCTTAATAAGAATGCCTGATCGTCCAGATCAGGCAGTTTTATAACGATTAAAAGGATTTAGATATGGGTGAGACGATTGCAGTAATTCAGGATCTGGCACTGCTCTACGGTGCCAAGGTTATTACCGCGCTGGCGATTTTTATTATCGGCAGATGGCTGGCGAAAAAAATATCTGCTGTAGTACAAAAGCTGCTCGCTAAAAATGCGGTTGATCCAGCAATTCAGCATTTTGTTGGCAGTCTGGTGTCATGGGTGTTGCTGATGTTTGTGGTGATTGCCGCACTTGGGCAGCTGGGTATTCAAACCGCTTCTTTTGTCGCTATTGTGGGTGCTGCTGGTCTGGCCGTAGGCTTGGCACTGCAGGGGTCACTGGCCAATTTTGCCGCCGGAGTGTTGATCCTTATTTTCCGCCCCTTCAAAGTCGGCGATTTTGTTGAGGTAGCCGGTGTCTCAGGTGTAGTGCAAAGGATTCAGATATTCACCACAGAGCTACATTCTCCAGACAATAAAAAAATTATCGTGCCCAATGGCGGCATTATCAGTGGCAATATCACAAACTATTCAGCCAATGACACCAGACGTGTGGATCTGGTGTTTGGTATTGGCTATGGCGATGATATAGATGCAGCCAAGGCAGTGCTTGAATCTGTGGTGGCTGCCGAGGCAAGAGTTCTTACTGATCCAGCCCCCACCGTAGCAGTGGTCGAATTGGCTGACAGCAGTGTCAACCTGGTCTGTCGCCCCTGGGTCAATACTGCAGACTATTGGGATGTCTATTTCAATATCACAGAAGCGGCTAAAAAAGCCCTGGATGCCAAAGGTATTTCGATTCCATTTCCCCAGCGCGATCTGCATTTACACAATGTTGGGGCACTGGTTCAACAACCCCAGGCTAAAACATCAATAGCCTGAATAGAAGAGATAACGACTAACTAACGAGGAGAGATAACATGGGTATTTTTTCATGGATTTTGTTAGGCCTGCTTGCAGGTGTATTGGCTAAATATATAATGCCAGGCAAGGACGGCGGTGGCTTTGTAATGACCACATTACTGGGTATAGCTGGTGCCTTTATCGGCGGTTGGATTGGCTCATTGGTTGGTCTTGGCACCGTTGGTGAGTTTAGTCTGGGCAGCCTGCTGACCGCAGTGGTTGGTGCACTTGTATTATTGTTTGTCTATCGCACCTTTAAAAAATAATGATTGAAAATGAAAAACGCCGCAGAGGCGGCGTTTTTTTTGCTTATTGACTATTGGTTACTGATTGTTGCTCAGGAGATGATAACCTTTAAGCAGATTCACCGCTTCATAGAGCTGATTGTCGGCACTGTAATCTTCCCCTGCAGCTTCATCATTGTCTGAGTCTGATCCGCCCGCCGTTTCAAGGTGGCCTTCAAGATCGGCTTCGCGAACCCTTACACGTGTAGCATAGGGGCGGATCTCAGCTCGCTCAACCACTATATCCGGCACAATTCCCTCGGCTTGAATAGAGCGGCCATTGGGAGTGAAGTAGCGGGCGGTGGTGAGCTTGACTGCCCGGCCATCACCCAGTGGAATAACGGTTTGAACCGAGCCTTTGCCAAAGCTCTGGGTGCCCAAAATAGCGGCCCGCCCGTGATCCTGAAGGGCACCAGCTACAATTTCCGAGGCCGAGGCACTGCCCCCATTAATTAGCACTACCACTGGCAGACCATTGAGTAGATCCCCTGGGCTGGCTTCAAAGCTGCGGTTAGCACTGGGCAGTCGACCCTCGGTGTAGACCACTGTTCCACCATCCAGTAGTGCATCGGATATTTCAATCGAGGCTGGTACCAGCCCGCCAGGGTTATTGCGCAGGTCAATCACCAGACCTTTAATGGGCTGCTGTGCAATAAGCTCTTCAAGTGCGGCAATAAAGTCAGCGCCAGCCTTGGTTTGAAATTGGGAAACTCTAATATAGCCATAGCCTGGTTCCAGCAGGCGGCTGCGCACAGCACTGACCTGAATAATATCCCGCACCACTTCAATATCCAGTGGCCCTTTCTCACCTTCCCGGTACAGGGTAAGTTTAATGCTGGTGCCCTTTTCACCACGCAATTTATCCACGGCCTTTTGCAGACTCATGCCACGCACCGGGTTGTCATTCATTTTGACAATCAGATCGCCAGCCTGAATGCCGGCCTTGGCGGCAGGGGTGTCATCTATGGGAGAGACTACCCTAATAGCGCCATTGTCGGTGCCTACCTCCAGACCCAGGCCGCCATACTCACCATTGGCATGTTCCTGCAGTTCACCATAGTCTTCTCTGTTGAGGTAGACCGAATGGGGGTCCAGCTCTGTTAGTAGCCCGGCAATGGCATTATCTAATAGCTCTGTATCGCTGACTTCTTCTACATAGCCGAGGCGTATTTGCTCAAAGACCTGGGTAAACAGGCGCAGCTCTCGCAGGGGCAGGCGCTGCTGTTCTGTGTCCGCTTTTGGCTCAGTCTCCTGGGCCAGGGGTAACAGGCTGAGAGATAGCAGCCAGAGACTCAATATGACTTTCAACATAGGTCGGTTCCTTTTTTTAAACCTAGCATTTAACCCTAGCTTGGATTGTTAAAACCCAGCTTGGTTGCACTGTGTCAGGCAGAGATTATCGCTTGCCTAACCAGGACTTAGGGTCGGCTGGTTTGCCCTGCTTGCGAATCTCAAAGTATAGAGCAGGTTTGTTGAGTCCGCCGGTGTCTCCGGCTCGAGAAACCACCTCATTGCTCTGTACCCAGTCGCCGGTTTCTTTCAGCAGTTCCTGATTATGGGCATACAATGTCATGTAGCCCTCACCATGATCGACAATAACGAGCAGGCCAAAGCCGCGAAGATAATTGGAAAACACCACGCGTCCATGATGCACTGTTTTCACATTGTCTCCGGCGCTGGCACTGATCAGCCAGCCCTCCCAGCGCAACGAGCCGCTGCGGGTGCTGCCAAAGCTATGGGCAACTCTGCCCTTGATAGGCCAGGCTAGTCGGCCTTTGCGGGAGACAAAGGATTCGTAATTTGAGGGCAGTACCAGTTCAGCTGCCGCTTCTTCGACAGCCTTGATAATCTTTTCCAGCGCGGTGCGCTCTTTTTGCAGTTTATTGAGTTTTTTGGTGTCGCTGCGCAGAGACAGCTGCAGTTTGTCCAATGTCTTTTTACGCATTTCTGCGCGGCTGGACAATTTCTTTTTATCGGCTTCCAGTGCCGCTTTGGATTGGTTGAGGGCTAGTTTTTGGCTGCTGATCTCGGCAATAGTCTCATTCAGCTCATTGATATCCTGTTTGTATCGTTGAATCTTCTCCGCACGGGCCTTTAAAAAATAGTCGTAGTACTTAAAAACTCTGGCTAGTTGCTGGGGGTCTTCCTGATTTAATAGCAGCTTTACAGGCTCCTGGTCACCGAGCTTGTGGGCAGCGGAAATTTGCTCAGTAATGGCTTCGCTCTGCTGGCGAATATTTTGCTCTAACTTTTTTTCCCGCTGAGTAAGTTGTCCCAGAGTATTTTCCAGCTTATTGATTTTGCTGCGCAGGCGGCGCACATTTTTATTGATTGCGCTCCTTTCCAGCTCGACCTTTTTAAGGGCCGACTGCAGGCTATTGCGCTGTTTACCGCGGTCCTGAAGTTGCTTTTCCAGATTGGAGATTGAGCGTTTAAGACTATTCAGTTCCTTTTGCTGAATGTCATCGGCGCTACTGACATGGCCAAACAGCAGCAGCGCGCAGGTTAAAGCAAGATTGATCAGCTGGGTCTGTGTGCCGATAAATACCTGTCTTAACGCTCGGCCAATCATTAGATTATTAACGATCGGCCGGTCATCTCGGCTGGTTGTGGCAGATCCATCAGCGCCAACATGGTCGGGGCAATATCTGCCAGTGAGCCACCAGCATCCAGGCTTATCTGGCGGTGTCCGGCATAGACCAGAGGCACTGGCAATGTGGTGTGTTGGGTGTGGGGCTGGTTGCTCGACTCGTCGAACATTTCCTCGACATTACCGTGGTCTGCGGTGATCAACAGTTCGCCATTAGCTGCGGTAACCGCCTCCAGTATCTGGGCCAGACAGATATCAACGGCTTCCACGGCTTTTACCGAGGCGTCGAAATCCCCGGTATGGCCAACCTGGTCGCAATTGGCATAGTTGCAGATAATCGTATCGAACTGGCCACTGCCAATAGCGGCGACCAGTTTTTCTGTCACCTCTGGCGCACTCATCTCCGGCTGCTGATCATAGGTGCTCACATCAGGTGAGGGAATCAGCTGTCGCTCTTCGCCAGAATAGAGGGATTCGCGGCCACCACTAAAAAAGAAGGTGACATGGGCGTACTTCTCGGTTTCCGCAATACGCAGCTGCTGCTTGTTCTGTTTGGCCAGGTACTCTCCCAGAGAATTCACTAGGGTTTCCGGTGGATAGGCGCAGGGGACATCCAGATTGGCTTCGTACTCTGTGGTCATGACAAAGCATGCCAGCTTGGGCACTGAAGCCCGTTCAAACCCGGAAAAGTCTTCATCCACCAGGGCATGGCTGATTTCCCGAGCCCGATCCGGGCGGAAGTTCATGGAGATAACCACATCCCCATCCTCGATTGCGACTGCCTGCTGGCCATCGCCAACAATGCTGGTGGCCTGCACAAATTCATCATTCTCATCGCGCTCATAGGCAGCCTTAAGAGCCGTCTCTGCATCGCTGGCAGTAAATGCTGCTGCACCATCGGTCATCAATCTGTAGGCCTGCTCCACGCGGTCCCAGCGATTGTCCCGGTCCATGGAGTAAAAGCGGCCAATCACTGAGGCAATGCGTCCAACACCGAGCTGGCCGCACAGTGCTTGGGTCTTTTGCAGGGACGGCATGGCACTGCGCGGGGGGCAGTCGCGGCCATCCAGTGAGGCGTGGATATAGATTTTGCTGGCGCCCCGCTGAGCGGCCATTTCGAGCATGGCATTAATATGGTCTTCATGGCTGTGCACACCGCCTGGGGATAACAGGCCAATAATATGCACTGCTTTACCTGTGGCTACGGCTTTGTCTATGGCATCGCAGTAAACATTGTTGGTGTAGAAATCGCCATCTGTAATGGCCTTATTGATGCGGGTAAAGTTCTGATAGACCACGCGGCCGGCACCCAATGTCATATGACCTACTTCAGAGTTGCCCATCTGTCCCTCAGGCAGCCCGACAGCAAGGCCTGATGTATGAATCAATGTTTTGGGATTGTGGTTCCACAGCTTTTCCCATACTGGCGCTTTGGCGGTAGCAACAGCATTGTATTTTGCGTCATCGCTGTAGCCAAAACCATCAAGGATTAGCAGTACTAATGGAGATTTCTCTGTGCTCATAGGGCTCTGTGGATACTCAGTTGATTAAGTTGATGATTCTAAAGCTAAGTCAGGGTTTTCGCTATGCTGAGAGGACAATAAAAATATTGCACTATAGTGCATCCAGCTGTTCCCAGCGCTGGTAGCTGTGGCTGAGTTGCTGTTGCATATCAGCCAGCTGCTTTTCGATTTTCTCGATTTCGGCTCGCTCAGACTTATAAAAGTCCGGCTGGCTAATATGTTCGGAGATTTCCTCGATTTTAGTTTCCATATCTTCAATCTGTGCGGGCAGACTGTCCAGTTCCCGCTGGTCTTTGTAGGACAGCTTTTTTGCCGCAGGTTTTGGCTTGCTTGGCACTGCAGTCGCGGTCACATTTGCTGGCTGCTCAATTTTGCGTTGACGCAGCCAGTCGTCGTAGCCGCCGATATATTGGTTGATGGTGCCGTTGCCTTCAAATACTAATGTGCTGGTCACTACATTATTGAGGAAGGCACGGTCGTGGCTGACCAGAATAATGGTGCCATTGTAATTAATAAGCAGCTCTTCAAGTAGATCCAGAGTGTCTATATCCAGATCGTTGGTCGGTTCGTCGAGTACCAGTATATTTGATGGCTGGGTAAACAGCTTGGCTAACAGCAGACGGTTGCGCTCTCCGCCGGAGAGCGCCTTTACCGGCTGACGGCAGCGGTCTGGGGCAAACAGGAAGTCCTGCAGATAGCTGATGACATGGCGAGGCTTGCCACCAATGTCGAGCATATCGCGACCGCCGGAAACATTGTCCTGTACGGTTTTTTCTTCATCCAGAGCGGAGCGATACTGGTCAAAATAAGCCACGCTTAAATTGGTGCCAGTTTTAATAGTGCCCTGCTGGGGACTGAGTTCACCGAGCAATAGCTTGATTAATGTGGTCTTGCCAACACCATTGCGGCCAATCAGGCCAACCTTGTCACCGCGTTGAATCAGGGTTGAAAAATTGCGTACAACCTGGTCACTGGAATCTGCGCCTTCAAAGGCAAAGCTGATATTGCTGGCCTCGGCAACAATCTTGCCGGACCTTTCCGCCTGCTGAATATCCATGCGCGCGGTGCCCAGCTGTTTGCGCCGATCGGCATATTCTCTGCGCATGGATTCCAATGCTCTAACCCGCCCTTCATTGCGGGTACGGCGGGCTTTGATGCCCTGGCGAATCCAGATTTCTTCCTGGGACAGGCGCTTGTCGAACAGTGCATTCTGGCGATCTTCGATTTCGAGGATCTCTTCTTTGCGCTGCAGGTAGGTGGCGTAGTCACAGTTAAATTCTGCCAACTGGCCGCGATCAATCTCAATAAAGCGATTGGCCAGATTGTCCATAAAGCGACGGTCGTGGCTGATAAATAACAATGAGCCTTCCCATTTCAGCAGAAATTGCTCAACCCATTGAATGGCGTCTATGTCCAGATGGTTGGTGGGCTCATCGAGCAACAGCAGATCCGGGTCGCAGACTAGAGCTCGAGCCAGCAGCACACGACGCTTGTAGCCACCGGAGAGGCTGGAAATATCCACATCAGCATCGAGATCCATCTTGGTAATAATGGATTCCACGCGCTGGTTGATATCCCAGCCATTGACGCGATCCAGTTCTGCCTGACAGGCTTCCAAATCACGCATGGTCTGATCGCTGGGGTCATTGCCCAGTTCTACAATTAGATGATGGTAGCGTTTTGCCAGCTCACCTTCGGCTCCCAGACCCTGGGTAATAACATCAAATACAGAGCCCTTGGCGTCCTGGGGCACCGACTGCTCAAGCTGGGCAATTTTGACCCCGGAGGCGCGCTTTAATATACCGTCATCGGCAACAATCTGGCCATTGAGTATTTTTAATAATGTCGATTTGCCAGCGCCATTGCGCCCGATCAGGCAGACCCGTTCGCCGCGCTCAATAACCAGACTAATATGGTCAATCAGCGGCGGCTGACCATAGCTCAGATAAATATCCTGCAATGTCACCAGTGGCATAAAACTATTTTCCTGAGGCTGAGGTTTGCTCAGAAATGTTGTCTTTGCCCAAGGGCTGGGTCATCAAAATCAATTTTGGCAGTAACGTCATGGAGCCCAGTAGTGCGGCAGTCATCGCCAGACCAGTCAGCAGGCCAAAGTAGATCGAGGGAATAAAATTCGACAGGGCCAGAATGGAAAAGCCAACAATAATGGTCATGGCGGTATAAAACAGCGCCTTGCCAATACTGGCGTGGGCGCGGTGCATGGAGGCCAGGTAGTTGCCATCGAGGGCAAATTCCCGCTTAAACCTGCTGATGTAATGAATCGCATGGTCCACGCCTATACCTACTGTAATGGCGGCAATGGTAATAGTCATCATATCCAGAGGAATACCGGCAAGGCCCATGCCCCCGAGTACCACTCCTGCTGCGAGGAAGTTAGGCAGTATTGCGATAATTGAAATTTTGACTGAGCGGAACAGCACCAGAAACATCAGCATAATACCGACGAATACTGCACCCAATGTAACGATCTGGGACTTGTAAAGGCTCTGCAGCATATTGTTATACAGCACCAGCAGGCCAGTGTAGCGAATATCTGCCTGGGCTATGCCCACCTCATTGACCGCGAAACCGTTGATTTTTTCGAGCAGGTCGGCGCGGCGCAAGCCTGCGGTTTCCATGGCGCGCAGCTGGATACGGGCCTCATCAATATCTTCGAGCAGGTAGGGAGCTACCATCTGCTGGTATATTTCCGGCCCCAGACTTTGGCGCATAAAGGCCAGCTCAAAATCATTAAGCTTGTGGCCGCTAAGGTCAGTGGCTACCTGATAGATCTGCACCAGGCTGCTGACTTTGCCAATCTCTGGCTGGGCTTCAAGGAATTCCTGTAATCTGGCCAGGTCAGCCAGACCGGCAGAGGAGAACCAATAGCTGTCTTTTAAGCTGCTGGCTTCATCTTCAACGGCGTATTCATCGCCGTACTCATCGTCCGCATACTCGTCTTGCGCATATTCATCCTCTTCATACCCATATTCGTCATCCGCCACTGATGTTTCCTCAATGACCGGGACGTCGTAGGTAGGCGCCTGGATAATAATATCCAGTGGGGTGGTGCCACCCAGAGAGGTGTCAATAACCTCCATTCCCTGATAGATCTCGGTATCGGCACGGAAGTAATCAATAAAGCGGTTCTCAACCTCAAGCCGCGAGATGCCGTAGGCCGACAGCATGCCCAGCAACAGGGCAGCGACCAGCACTACAGAGCCGTAATGTTCAGTAAACCAGGAGAATTTGCTGGTGATGGCGACACTGTTGTCCTTGTCCGCTGCATTGGCCCCTTTGCCAAACAGCATCATGCCAGCCGGAATCACCACAAAGGCTACAACCAGTGCCAGACTGATACCCATGGTCATCATCCAGCCAAAATCAATCACAGGACGAATATTGCTCACTACCAATGAGGTAAAGGCAACAATGGTGGTTAGCACTGTATAGAGGCAGGGTTTTGCCATTGATGTGACAGTATCACTAACCAGCTGACGTTGGTCTGCATCTGGCTGCAGGGCTTGCAGCTCCCGATAGCGGACAATCAGGTGGATACACAGAGCCAATGTAATAATCAGCAGCAATGAGACAAAGTTGGATGAGATAACGGTCAGTCGCCAGTCGATCCAGCTTAAAAACCCAAGAATCATCACCAGACAGATTGTGCAGGTTGCCAGAGGTATAACCACCCAGCGCAGCTGGCGGAAGATCAGTGCCAGAGTGGCAATAATAAACAGCAATATGCCAGTACCAAAGATCAGCAGGTCGCTCTTGATAAAGTCCACCATGTCGGCAGTGATCATATCGGCACCACCGAGGAAAATTCTGGCGCGATCGCGATAGCCATCCATTAGCGCTCGGACCTCGGCGACACGACGGTGGTCTATGACTGCTTTTTCGGTGCGATAATCGAGAAATTCCTGACTGACATTGGTCAGTTCCATTTCCTGCTCTGGGCTCAGGCCCTCGGTGCTTCTAATCAGGCGCAGGGCATCGCGCTCAGTGACCAGTCGCAGATAGGTTTTATCCAGTGCCATGGTTGCCAGAATACCCGTGGTTTGGCCATCGGCGCTGAGCAGCACATCTTTGTAAATTGGGCTATTGAGGAACTCCTGTTTGGCCGCCTGTTTGTCGACACCCTCAGAGAGCAATGTATTGAGTTCGTCCTTTAAGTCGGCCACGCCAATTTTGGGGCTGTACAGCAGTGGGACATCGAGCATGGAGAGCATGCTTTCAACGCCATCAATTTTGCTGAGTTCGGTGCGCAGAGAGGCCAGGGTGTCGAGATTTTGCTGATCGAACAGGTCCCCTTGGAGGGGCGAAAAGGTAACAATCAGAAAATTGTCACTGCCGTAGCGCTGCACCACTTCGCGGAAGAAATTAAGGTCCTCATCATGCTCCAATGTCAATGAGTCGGCGGAGGCGTCGAGCTTAAAATTGGGCAGGCCCATGGCCATGGCAAAGGTCAATACAAGCATAACTAGCAGTGCTTTGACCGGATTGTCGAGAATGACTTTTTGGTAAAGGCTTAATGGAGATGACATTAGAATGAGCTTCCCGGCGGCGAATTTAAACAATCCGCCATTATGGGGTTTTACGGGCCAAGATCATAGACCTGCGATCAGCATCTGTAGTTTGCTCAAAGGCTGGTTTCAATTACACTTCCCGGCTCTAAATCACTAATCAGTAGCTACTTATGCGCGGAGTTATTCTCGATTGCGACAGCCTGGGTTCAGATGATCTCGATCTCAGTGCACTCTATGATTTGCCTGTGCAATGGACGGTGTACGGGGACTCCGGGCCCCATCTGGTGGTCGAGCGTATAGCCGATGCCGATATTGTGCTGACCAACAAGACTCCAATTGATGCCTCGATTCTGGGTCAGGCGCCCCAGTTAAAGCTGATCAGTCTCTGTGCCACTGGGACCAATATGGTGGATCTGCCAGCGGCAAGGGCCCATTCAGTCACTGTGTGCAATGCGGTCAACTATGGCACCGCCTCTGTGGTACAGCATGTCTGGAGTTTAATCCTGGCCCTCACCACTCAGCTTTTGCCCTACAGCCGCACTGCTGTGGATGGCACCTGGGCTGAGAGTAAGCTGTTCTGCCTGCTCGATCACCCGGTGCGGGAGCTGGAGGGTAAAACCCTGGGTATTATCGGTGCCGGTGATCTGGGCAAGGGGGTAACTAAAATTGCTCAGGCCTTTGGTATGGAGGTTATTTTTGCCGCTCTGCCGAATCGACAATACAGCGATGATTTGCCTCGGTTACCTTTGCAGGAGCTGTTGCCTTTGGCAGATGTTGTCAGCCTGCACTGTCCATTGACCGAGCAAACCCGGGGACTTATTGCCAGACCAGAGCTGGCGCTGATGAAAAATACTGCTGTACTGATTAATACAGCGCGGGGCGGAATTATTGATGAGTCTGCGGTCAGGCAGGCTTTAATCGATGGCGAAATAGCTGGGGCTGGTTTGGATGTGCTGTCGGCGGAGCCACCGGTAAATGGCAATGTGCTGATTGATCCGGCTGTGCCCAATCTTATTATTACCCCTCATACTGCCTGGGCTGCTGCAGAGGCCAGACAGAGATTGGTGGGGCAGATGGTGGGCAATATCAGCGCCTTCCTCGATGGCAAGGCGCTGCGTCAGGTCAATTAGCCGGTAAATTCAGTTGGCAGTTTCCTGGGGGCCAGCACTTTCTTGAGTTTAGGATAATGGGGCACGCCATTTTTATAGGGTGGGTAATCCTCGCCTACAATTAAGGGCTGCAGATAGTCTCGCGCTTTCTGGGTAATGCCAAAACCATCTTTGCTGATAAATGATCTGGGCATTTTCTTTTCTACATTGGCCACTTTGAGCAGTGGGGAGTCCCCCAGCCCCCAGGAATATTTTTTACTGTCCTTGCGCTCTATGGTCACCATAATCGCATTTTTTCCTTCCAGAGCTTTTTCCACTGCGGCGCGGCCCACGGCATAGGCTTGCTCAACATCAGTTTTAGAGGCCACATGGCGCGCCGAGCGCTGCAGGTAATCGGCGAGGGCATAATGGTATTTGTAGCCCAGAGAATGTTTAACCATGCTGGCTAATGTGGGAGCCACACCGCCGAGCTGCTGGTGGCCAAAGGCATCTTTATTCAATGAGCCAGAGATAAGCGCGCCGTCGGCATAGCTGGCACCTTCAGAGGCCACCACCACACAGTAGCCCTTTTCATTGACGGTCTTTTCGACCCGGGCAATAAAGTCCTCGCGGACAAAGGGAATTTCAGGGAAGACAATAATATGTGGCGGGTCACCGGCTTCTTCAGCGGCCAAACCTCCGGCAGCGGCAATCCATCCGGCGTGGCGGCCCATCACTTCAAGAATAAAAATTTTGGTGGAGGACGCCGCCATAGAGGCGATATCCAGACTGGCCTCTCTGGTGGATACAGCGACATATTTGGCCACCGAACCAAAGCCCGGTGAGCAGTCGGTGAAGGGCAGATCATTGTCGATGGTTTTGGGAATATGGATGGCCTGAATAGGGTAGCCCATCTTGGCTGAAATCTGTGACACCTTGAGGCAGGTATCTGCAGAGTCGCCACCGCCATTGTAAAAGAAGTAGCCAATATTATGGGCTTTAAATACCTCGACCAGCCGTTCGTATTCGGCACTGCTTTCTTCCAGGTTTTTCATTTTGTAGCGGCAGGAGCCAAAGGCACCACCTGGGGTGTGTTTGAGTGCAGCAATGGCAGTGGGGGTTTCTTTGCTGGTATCGATCAGGTTTTCGTGGAGTGCACCCAGGATGCCATTCTGGCCGGCATAGACTGTGCCAATCTTGTCCCTGTGTTCCCGGCAGGCTTCAATAACACCGGATGCCGATGCATTGATTACAGCGGTCACCCCTCCTGATTGAGCATAAAACGCATTTTTTTTAGTCATAAAATCCAGTTTTCCCAATAGTCCATTTAGAATGGGCGCCATCTTACTGCACTGACGACCTTGGTAACAGTGCAATCAATCAGTCGATGGCGATACTCACAGTAACTCTCATTTCAAATTGGCTGGGCCTCAGATCACTGTGCTCAGGTTGATAAATATAGCCCGCGCTGGCAGATAACCAGGCTGCTTTTTGTAATAGCTGCCAGGGCCTGTGGTAGCTTAGTTCCAGCTGTTGCTCGCGGCCTTCGGGCTGCAGGTCGAAGTGCAGATCCTGATAGATAACCTGTCGATCAATGGTGCGGCCACTGGCGACGCGAAGCTGGCCTGCGCCGTTTTCAATGCGCAGTGGCTGGCTCAGGTACAGGCTTAACTGGTCATTATTGCGCAGCAATGAATTGCCCTGGAGACCAAGGGCCCAGGAATTACTGCTGATTTTCCGATCAATACTGATAAATTGACTATTGAGCCCAGGGTCAGTGGTGCCGGAATAAAGGGCAACAATCGCCTGCCACTGCCCACCGAGCTGCATATAGCCATTAATGCCGGTAAAAAAGGTATCGCCACTCTCCACTGAACCCAGGGCTGAACCTATGCTGGTGCCGAGGAAGCTGTCCTGCTCCTCAACAAATCCGGCCTGGATACTGAGCCCGTTAGCCCCGGACAGCAATGTATATTCCAGCAGTGCGCCGCTGCTGTGCTGGTCGCTTCTGGGTTGCCACTGGCTCCAGCTGGCGGTGCCGTCAAATAATCCCAGTCGCAGTTTGCTGTTGCTGGAGCCCATTGCTATGGCGCCGCCACTGCTCCAGCCCTGTCGCGCATAGCGCAACCAGGGTGCGGCAAAGCTACTGTCATCTTCGGTAGAGCCCGGGGTCAGTACGCCGTCACCGTAAACACCAAAGAACCAGCCCGGATTGGCATTTAGCCCGGCAAACTGTTCGCCGCCCTGTTGATCTTGAAAATGCAGGGCAAAGTAATCAGCCTGCACCTGATCATTGGGGTTGCCGGTTGTGCGGAAGCTCCGCTGCCATGGGTCTGAGGCTACTCCTAGCTGTAGTCTGCCACCGCTGGCAATATTCTGACTGCCATGGCTGAGTGGTGTCGGGATAACTGTGGCAGGCACGGACTGAACTATTGAGCTGGCACTTTGCTGGAAGGGAAAGCCCAGTTGGTCGAACATTGTTACCCTAAACTGGCTGAGGTTTTGTGACAGCCCTTGCCCAAGCGCGCCACCGAAGACAGCGATACCGGTTTGACCTGGATTGACCATACCATTATCCAGGCTGGCACCAGTCGCACTGCTTATTGCCCCAACAGGCCTAGTGGCTGCATCCAGATCCAGCAGCCCCTGACCATAGATACTGCTATCGGCATAGATGCCATTTTTGTTGGCGGTTTCCAGCAGCCGGTTGACCAGCTCGTGATTGCCCACAGTGGGGAAAAGCTGTTTTAGCAGGGCCAGCGAGCCGCTGACCAATGGTGCTGCAAAGGAGGTGCCGATGGTGCGACCATAATAGCTCTCCCCGGTCTCGCCATCTGTCGGAGGTGAAACGGGAGACAGTATTAATTCATTGTCGGCAAAGTCTCCATCGCCGTTGGCATCGCCACCGCCAGGCGCGGCAAGACAGAAGCTGGCGGCTGCGCCACAGTGATTTGAGTAGGAGGAGATAGCACCGGATCTGTCAACCGCAGCAACGGCGAGCATATGATTCTGCAATTCGGGAAATAAATAGGGCAGCCCTGGCAGTAACTCTGGTGAACTGGCGTCGACTTCACTATTAAACTCGTCCAGATCGCCAAATGCATTGCCGGCGGATATGACAAAGATAGCGCGATCCCCCTGGGCTTTATTCTGCTGTCTGAGGGCATCTACTGTATTGCCCAGAGAGTTTTCTATGGAGGCGGCGCTGTAGGAAGTCACCACGCCGGAGAAACCAAAACTCATATTAATAATATCCACCTGGTTGGCCATGGTGGTAAAGCGGTCGGCAAAGTAGTTGTCATCGCCAAATGTGAGACTGGTTTCATCAAGAGGCTCATAGGGACCATCTCCTGAGCCAAGGGGGATTTCAAAGGCAAGAATATTCGCCTCGTAGGCCACACCATGCATGTTGAGGTTGGTGTTGAGATTGTTGTCCCGGTTGGCGGCGATTATCCCGGCAACCAGGGTGCCATGGCTAACCGCTTCATCGGTTCTGGGGTTGGAGCCGCCATAATCAGAACCTGCATAGCTGACTTTGTTGCCGCTGCCAGTGCTGAATTCAATATGCTCCTCGTAGACCCCTGAGTCTATCACTCCGACAGTTATCCCCTCTCCCGTGGCTCCCCGGGCATAGGCACTGGAGGCGTGGATTGCCGCCAGACCACCCATGCCTTCGTATTCGGCGGTTTCAAAGCCAGCTGCGGTAGCGGCAAAGTTATCTGCATCTTCATCCTGGTCATTGAAACTACTATAGGGCGGGCCGCTGATGGGGGAGCTGTTGGTGGTCGGGGCTGGCACTGTCGCTGTGCCGGTTGACTGCACTGTGCCGCCACCACCGCCACCACAGGCAGATGCTGCTAGTGCAATGGCCGTTAGCACAGCTATGCTGATTGAATGGCGAGGAAAATCTACATTATCCATTTTCACCTGAGCCTCGGTTTTAATGACTAATCAATCCCTATTTAGGCTATATTAGCAGCATTATCAGCTGGGCGAGAGCAAACAGGAAAAACACAGATATGCATATTCATATCCTTGGTATCTGCGGTACTTTTATGGGCAGTCTGGCACAGTTGGCCAAGGCTGCCGGGCATTCGGTTTCTGGCTGCGATGCCAATGTCTATCCGCCCATGAGTACCCAACTGGAGAAGGCTGGTATTGTTCTTATTGAGGGCTTTGACCCCGAGCAATTGCAGCCAGCTCCAGACCTAATTGTAGTCGGTAATGCGCTGTCCCGAGGAAATCCCTGTGTTGAAGCCATGCTCGACCGTCGGCTCCCCTATATCTCCGGCCCCCAGTGGCTGGGAGAAACTATTTTACGGCACAAACATGTGCTCTCTGTGGCTGGCACCCATGGCAAAACTACTACCAGCAGCATGCTGGTAAAAATTCTCGATAGTGCTGGGCTGGAGCCTGGATTTCTGATTGGTGGCGTGCCTCAGGACACAGGGCTATCGGCGCGCCTGAGTGACAGCGATTACTTCGTTGTGGAAGCTGATGAATACGACAGCGCCTTCTTTGATAAGCGCTCTAAATTTGTGCATTACCACAGCGATACTCTGGTGATTAATAATCTCGAATTTGACCATGCAGATATTTTTGACGATCTGGCTGCGATCCAGAGACAGTTCCACCATTGTGTGCGCACAGTGCCCAGCACTGGCACTGTGATATATCCTGGCGGGGATGAAAATGTTCGCGGGGTGATTGAGCGGGGTTGCTGGAGCCAACAGCAGCCATTTGGTGAGCATTCGGATTGGCACTATCAACTGTCAGCGGCAGATGGCTCGAAGTTTGACATTATCCATGGCGCTGCCCGGGGCACAGTGAGCTGGCAGCAAACTGGCTTGCACAATGTTGCAAATGGTCTTGCCGCTGTGATTGCGGCCTGTCAGGTGGGGGTCAGTCTCGACCAGGCCTGCGCCGGGCTGAGTGATTTTGTCGGGGTTAAACGGCGCATGGAACTGATCTACCAGGATTCTCAGGTCAGTGTCTACGACGATTTTGCTCATCATCCGACGGCCATCAAAACCACAATTGCTGGGTTGCGCTCCAAGGTTAGGGCGGAGCGGATTATTGCTGTAATTGAGCCCCGCTCGGCCACCATGAGACTGGGGATTCACAAGGACAGCCTCAGTGCTGCTGTGGCTGAGGCTGACCAGGTTCTGTGGTATCAAAACCCGCGCATTGACTGGGATATCAATGCAGTTGCAGAGGCCTGTCCTGTGCCTGCAGAGGCCACCGACAGCATTGAAAGTTTGTTAGCGCTTACTACTTCCGCAGTAGATTCAAAGACTCATATTGTGATTATGAGCAATGGGGGTTTTGAGGGTTTTCACAGCCGCCTGACTAAATGCCTTGAGGCAGGTTCCTAGACCCTTAAATTAAAGGTCACTGGCCCATCGTTGCACAGTGATACCTGCATATCAGCCGCAAAAATACCGCTCTCAATCTTACCGTGCTGAGCCCGAGCCTGAGCTAAAAAGTGGTTGTACAGGCTCTCTGCTTGCTCTGGGGGTGCCGCTGAAGAAAAGCTGGGGCGCAGCCCTTTGTTGGTATCTGCAGCCAGGGTGAACTGGGAAATAACCAGCAGGCCGCCATTAATATCCAGCAGAGAAAGATTCATCTTGTCCTTCTCATCTGAAAATAACCTGTAGTTCAGCACTCTGTGCAGCAGCTTGTCGACCGTGCTTTGGGAATCGGTTTTTTCAATGCCCAGTAGCAGCAACACGCCCTGATCAATCTGACCATTAATCTGCTGATCTATGGCTACTGAGGCTGATGATACCCGCTGAATAAGTCCGTACAAATGTCACTCGCTCTGTGTATTAATCCGATATGCCAGTTTTTCTGTAGCTGCAATTAAAGCATCAGTGGTACTTGGTTCGCTAGAAGAATGGCCGGCATCACCGATTATTTTTAGCTCGGCTTCTGGCCAAGCATCACTCAGGGCGATAGCCTGATTAACCGGACAGACCATATCGTAGCGTCCATGGATTATGGTGCCGGGAATATCTTTTAGCCGCTGGGCATTGTTGAGGATCTGGTTGGGCTCAAGAAATGCCTTGTGAACAAAATAATGTGCCTCGATGCGCGCCATTGCCATGGCCAGATGGGGGTTGGAAAAATGATCAACCAGATTTTCATTGGCATGTAGTGTGGAGCAGCGGCCCTCCCAGATAGACCAGGCTTTGGCTGCGGCCATGCGCTCAATCTCATTGTCCCCGGTTAGTCGCCGATAAAACGCGCCGAGCATATCGTTGCGCTCCCGGGGTGGAATCACCTGGATATATTGCTGCCAGTATTCGGGAAACACATGGTTGGCACCCTGCTGATAGAACCAGTGGATATCTTCGTCGCGGCACAAAAATATTCCACGCAGAATTAGACCTATCACCAGTTCAGGATAGGTCTGCGCGTAGACCAGTCCCAGGGTTGAGCCCCAGGAACCGCCGAAAACCACCCAGCGATCAACCTTCAGCGCTTTGCGAATGGTTTCAATATCCTCGACCAGAGCACTGGTGTTGTTGCTTTCGAGTTCGGCATGGGGCGTGGATTGCCCGGCGCCGCGCTGATCAAACAAAATAATGCGATATTTATCCGGGTCAAAAAAGCAGCGATCTGCTGCTCTGGTGCCACCTCCCGGCCCGCCATGCACAAACAGAACGGGAATTCCCTCTGGATTGCCGGACTCCTCCACATGCAGTTTATGGGGCGCGGTTACGGCGATGCGGTGAGTCTGATAGGGGCGGATGGCGGGAAATGCTTTGCGCATGGGGCTTTAGTTCCTTGGGCGGATGACACAGAGTATGTGCAGATTAATATAGACAATCCTGACTGGCTAGATTACTTTTTACCCTTTATACCTATGGACAAGGCTTTGTTATGAATAAGGTTACTGGCTGTACTCGTTGTACTTGGTGCGGTGATGATCCACTCTATCAACAGTACCATGATCAGGAATGGGGTGTGCCCTGCAGGGATGATAACAAGCTATTTGAATTTGTGCTGCTGGAGGGGGCTCAGGCTGGACTGTCCTGGATCACCATTTTGCGCAAACGGGAAAATTACCGCAGAGCTTTTGCCGACTTTGAAGTAGAAAAAGTTGCTGCATTCAGCGAGCATGATATTGACCGCTGTGTCGCGGACGCTGGCATTGTGCGCAATCGATTAAAGATCAATAGTGCTGTCTCCAATGCGCGCTGTTTTATGGAGGTGCAGGCGGAATTCGGCAGTTTTAGTAAGTATTTCTGGGACTATGTGGATGGCACGCCTATCGTCAATCACTGGGCCAGTCATGCTGAAATTCCTGCTTCAACAGCGCTGTCAGACAGCATTAGCAAAGATATGAAAAAGCGTGGGTTTAAATTTTTTGGTAGCACTATCTGCTACGCCCATATGCAGGCTATGGGGCTGGTCAATGACCATACGACAGATTGCTATCGCCACGCCCAGTGCCGTTAAACGCTAGCCTACCACCACCATATCCCGGCCCATATGCTTGGCCTGATAGAGGCCATTTTCCGCCGTCGACATTAAATCATCCACGCCGGTGCACTTATCGATTGAGGCTACACCCACACTGAGAGAAATCCGCAACCTGTCCCCCTGTGCCTGCATTTCAATCTCTGTGGCTTTGGTGCGCAGGCGCTCGGCGATATTGACAGCGGCCTCGCTGTTGGCGGTGGGCAACAGCACCATAAACTCATTGCCCCCCCCAGCGCGCAACAATATCCTCGTCCCGCAGCGGTTCCTGCAGCATCTGACCAATGGCATAGAGAATTTCATCCCCCACATCATGGCCATAGCGGTCATTGATAAATTTAAAGTTATCCAGGTCGGCCAGCAGTATGGAAAATGGCTCATTAACCAGTCGGTACTGCTGGTATTTAAGCGCTAAATGGCCTTCCATGCTGTGGCGATTAGGGAGCTGTGTCAGTACATCCTGATGGGTAATTTCATCCACTCTCGATGACAGGTCCTGGTACTTGCTCAGGCTGTCAAAGCGGGAGTTGTCCATGGCAATCGCAAAGGCGGCGATAATGGCGTAGGACGACAGAAACCGAACCACCAGAATATCACTGTATTCAGGCACCGGGAACGGCATGGTTCCGCCGCAGAGAATCCAGGTGGATGCGGTAAACAGGGCGATCAGCATGGTGAGGCTCTGGCGGTGGCCAAAGGCCCCGACCAGCACAGGCACAATGGTCAGGCACCACATTAACGATGTTGGATCAGAGGCTCCCACCAGCAGAAAGAAAAAGCCGACAAACAATGTGGTGGCCAGCAGCAGTCTGGCCAGGCTGTGATGTTCAAAAATATAGAAAATGCCCATTGCAACGATAAGCACGCCAGCAATGGCAAGGTAGAAGGTGGCCAGGCCCATTTCGCCCTGGCGGTAGGAGTAAAAGGCGAACATGATGGCGATAATTTCCTGGGCCATCAGAGAAAAAGACAGAAAACCGCCAGTGACTAGATCTTTGTTATCCTTCTTGGACATACTTCGACTTCCATGCATTATTCACTAAATAATAGCTCACAATGACACAGAAATCGAAGTTTAGACCCTGGGGTCAGCTGCTTATTTTGGTGCGCGTTTGCGCAGGTTCTCAGTTAGCAGCTTTTTACGCAGGCGAATGCTCTGGGGGGTTACTTCTACCAGCTCATCATCTTCGATAAATTCCAGAGCCTGCTCAAGGGTATGTCTGATTGGTGGTACCAGTGTCAGAGCTTCGTCTGTGCCTGAGGCACGAACATTGGTCAGCTGTTTGCCCTTGATCGGGTTGACCACCAGATCATTGCCCCGGGAGTGAATGCCGACAATCTGGCCTTCGTAAACATCGATGGCATGGCCGAGGAACAGACGCCCTCGGGCCTGGATATTAAACAGGGCGAAGGCAGCAGTTTTGCCCTTAACCATGCTGATCAGTGCGCCATTTTGGCGGCTGTGAGCTTCGCCGCCTTTCACAGGGCCATAATGATCAAATACGCTGGTCATAATGCCTGAGCCACTGGTCAAGGTGAGAAAAGCACCGCGGAAGCCAATCAGCCCCCGGGAAGGAATCATAAACTCCAGTCGCACGCGACCTTTGCCGTCTGGTTCCATATTGGTCATCTCGCCTTTGCGCATGCCCAGCTCTTCCATCACTGAGCCCTGATGCTGATCTTCTACATCGATCACCACTTGCTCGTAGGGCTCCTGGATTTCGCCATCCACTTCTTTGGTGACAACTTCCGGACGGGACACGCCCATTTCAAAACCTTCCCGACGCATGGTTTCGATCAGTACCGACAGGTGCAATTCACCGCGGCCGGAGACAATAAACTTATCCGGGGAATCACCCTGTTTAACGCGCAGGGCAACATTGTGAATCAGTTCTTGCTCCAGACGGTCTTTAATATTTCTGGTGGTGACAAACTTGCCTTCTAGGCCGGCAAATGGCGAGTTGTTAACGATAAAGGTCATGCTTACCGTCGGCTCATCTACACTCAGTGCGGGCAGAGCTTCGATATTATCCGGGTCGCACAAAGTGTCTGATATGCCCAGTCCGTCAATACCGTTGATACAAACAATGTCGCCAGCAGTTGCCAGCTGCGTTTCTACCTGTTCAAGACCTAGATAGCCTTTTACGTTGAGCACCTTGCCTTTGCGCTCGTTGCCATCAGCAGCTTTCACAACTACCTGCTGACCAGGTTTGAGCTTGCCTCTGGTAATACGACCGACACCAATAACACCAACATAGCTGTCATAGGCCAGGGCTGATACCTGCATCTGGAATGGCGCGTCCACATCAACCTTGGGCGAAGGAACATCGGCAACAATCATTTCGTAGAGCGGCGTCATATCTTCGGCCATATCGTCTACATCATGGCCGGCAATGCCATTTAATGCGGAGGCGTAGATTACCGGGAAATCCAGTTGTTCGTCTGTAGCACCGAGACTGTCGAACAGATCAAATACCTGATCCATAACCCAGTCCGGGCGGGCGCCCGGGCGGTCAACCTTGTTGATAACAACAATGGGTCGCAGGCCCTGCTCAAAAGCTTTGGAGGTTACAAAGCGCGTCTGGGGCATTGGCCCGTCAACTGCATCAACCAGCAGCAACACAGAGTCGACCATGGATAGAACGCGCTCAACCTCACCACCGAAATCGGCGTGACCTGGTGTATCTACAATATTAATGCGGTAGTCATTCCAGTTGATCGCGGTATTTTTAGCCAGAATGGTGATGCCGCGCTCTTTTTCCTGGTCATTGGAGTCCATCAAACGCTCGGAGCCGACATCTTTGCGGTCGAGAGTCCCGGACTGGCTCAGGAGTTTATCAACCAGAGTAGTTTTACCGTGGTCAACGTGGGCGATGATCGCAATATTACGCAAGTTTTCAATGGACATGATGGTACCTAAGATTACCGCAGTGGGCGAAAAAGCCGCGATTATACGAGAATCCACAGGAACTGCTACCGATCTTTTTAGCTGGGGCTGACTTCTGCTCTGGGGCTTGAATTACGCTCAATCAACATTCGCGTGATTGAGGTGGGTGGCGAGGGGGGTGCAATTAGGTTTCCCTGCAGAAAAATGCAGTCTAAATCCAGTAGTTGATGGTGGATATCAGCCTCCTCAACGCAGGGGGCAATGCAGTTCAAACCGACGGATTTACTGAGTTCTACCAGCCCTTTTACCAGATTCCAGGAGCTTTCAATGTCACTGGATTCAGCCATAAGGCGATGGGATATGCGAATGGTTTCAATCTGCAGCTCGCGGAGTTTTTGCAGAGGCAGGCTCTGGTAGCCGACATTGTCCACCAGCAGCCCGCAGCCAAGTTCAACCAGACGACTGAGCTGCAATTCCAGAGACGCATTCAGTTTCGGCAGAATCTCAGTGTGCAAGCCAAACATAAAGGCCCCCGGTTTTATGCCGTGTCTCTGAGTAATATCCTTGAGCTGCTGAATAAATGCCGGGTGGCCCAGTTCCCGCAAGCTGAGGGTTAAAAAGATGCGCTGCTGGTCCTGCCAGATTCCCTGGCTGCGCCACAGATTGACCTGTTTGCACACCTGCTCGATCAGGGATAATGTAATATCCACGATCATTGAGCCAGACTCCAGCACCTGAATAAATTCATGGGCCTCGACAATATCGCCTTTGGGGTTCTGCCAGCGTAAAAAGATTTGCAGGCCGCTGATCAGGTTGCTCTGGGTGTTCAGCACCGGCTGGTAAAAAGGCAGGAAAGATTCGGCCTGAGACTCATCCCGCAGACGCTCCAGCAATTCCATCTGCTTTTGCATCTCAATGGACAGCTCGCGGTTGTGGAAATAATAGTTCGACTTGCCCTCCCGCTTGATGGTGTACAGGGCCTGGTCCGCCTGTTCGAGAATACTGTTGCCATCGCTGCTGCCATCATTAAAAAACACAATGCCTATGCTGCAGCTAATCTGGAATTTCTCCCCTTTAATAATAAATTGCTCATTGGCCGCGTCGATTATTTTTTCGGCTACCTGGGCAATTTGTAGTCTTGCAGTCTCGCCCTCGGTGCCGAGCCGTTCCAGCAGTACCACAAACTCATCACCGCCGAGTCGGGCGACGGTCTCCTGGGTACGGATTACCTTGCGCAGTCTCTGGGCAAACATGGTCAGGGCCAGATCACCGTAATGGTGGCCGCGACTGTCATTGATCTCTTTGAAATGGTCGAGATCGATAAACAGCAGAGCACAGAAATTTTGCGTCCGCTGGGCTAGTGAAATAACCCGATTTAACTCCTCCATCAAGCGATGGCGATTGGGCAGGCCAGTCAATGGGTCAAAATATGCCTGCTGTTTGATGCGGGTCTGCATGCGCACCCGGTCAGTGACATCTTCGACAAATGAAGCTGCACCAATAACATTCATATCATCGTCAAATAAGGGCGTTTCATTCCATTCGCAGATGATGCTGGTGCCGTCGCTGGTGATATTTTCTGCGGTGCCGGAAAAGTCTTTGCCGAATAAAAACAGGTCGTGCTCTGCCTGCTGCATAAGGAAGGTTTTTTTGTCTTCGAACAAAAAATCTGTGGTGCGACTCAGGGCTTCATCTTTGGAAAAGCCAAAAATAGTGGTGGCGGCCGGATTCCAGTTAATAATCTCCCGATTTTGATTCCATTCAATAAAGCCCAGCGGTGTCTGCTCAATTAAGCTGGTAATCTTTTTACTGGTATTGACTGCCTGGCGAGTCAGTTCGTTGGCCTGCTGAGCTCTGTGGATACTGGCAATAAATCCGCGGCGATAGACTGTGCAGGAGCGATTCACCGCCAAATAAACAATCACAATCATGGCCACAGGAATAAGGCTGCTGTCTGGCAGTCGCAGCAGCAGAGTGATTGCGGTGGATAAAAATATGCTCAGCAGAAATAAGTGGCGATAGATTGGCAATTGCAGTTGCAATATGGGCCACAGGGCGCTAAACCCGATAATAATGGCACTGATGGTCAGGCTGTAGGCCACTTGGCCCGGAGTGATAAACAGCAGCACCGCCAGGCAGCAAAAGAGGGCGCAGATAACCACTGTGATCTTGGCAGTAGCCTGCTGCTGAGGCTTTCTATGCTGCCAGACCCAGAGGTACAGACTAGTGATCAAGAGCCCGCCAAGCCATAGATAGCTCAGGGGGTTGTTGGAATGATATTGGGCAACCAAAAACAGCAGAATGCCAGCAATCACAAAAATCGCCAAACCAGATTTCAGGTCGGCTGTGATCTGCTGGTCTAACTCAAGCTGTACGGAAGGATCTGGAGGGGAAGAGCTGATTTCTCTAGCTTCCTTGCTCCCACTGAGATCTGAATCTCTGCTTGTCATCGGCTGCATCCTGCGGCTGACTCTGTGACTTAACCTGTTTCTCGATACTTAAATATAGCCGCTAATATAAAAAAGTGGGCATGATTCAATATAATACTGTGATTTAGCGCCTACTTTGGCTGTGGAACTGTGCGCTGGTCTAGGTAATCTGATTATAAACGGCGACCTGTTCAAAGCCTTTGTCGCGCATAAGCTGGGCCTGCAAGCGGCTCATAATGCCCTTGTCGCAGTACAGCAGGTAGCTGCAGGTTTTATCCAAAGCGCCCAGCTGCTGCTCAAGATTAAAGAATGGAATGTTGAGTATCTGGATATCAGGAATGCTCAATGGCTTCTGTTCAGCGTCAGCTGGATGTCGCACATCAATCAGGATATCTGTGGCGCTGACCCTGGATGTATGGCGCATATGGGTTGATGAGGAATCGATAGTCACAGCCCTGTGGTTGTGAGGCTTGCTAAAAACCCCGTTAAAAGGTGACAGAAGTCTCGGAGGTGGGCATTATACCGAGTCAGCGAAAAATAAATCTAATTTAAATAAATTTAGCACCATTTTGGTGCACACCACAGAGGCCGGCACCATAAAGGTGCGCTGATATTGATTCTGCTTGCCTTATTAAAGCGGCTCGTTATCACTAACCTCGGGCTGCTGTAGGTTTCAGCGGTGATAATTACGCCGTTGGATTGTTAGAGTCATTGGCACGACTATTGCACCATGTTTTGCTGAGAAAAATAAATGGTAACCAGATCAGATCGGTTTCAATGCGCCGGCTGATTTTTTAAACAAAGCATTACTGATTCCATAGTGGAGGAAACAATGTCTGAGAAGACTCTAAATCTGATTAAAGATAGCGAAGCTCGTTGGGTTGACCTTCGATTCACTGACACCAAAGGTAAAGAGCAGCACGTATCGATTCCGGTCGGTGAAGTGGGCGATGACTTTTTTGTTGAAGGTAAAATGTTTGACGGTTCGTCTATTGCCGGTTGGAAGGGCATTAACGAATCAGACATGATCCTGATGCCTGATGACAGCACTGCAATTCTGGATCCTTTCACTGATGAGCCAACAGTAATCATCCGTTGCGGAATCGTTGAGCCTTCCACAATGCAAGGCTACGAGCGCGATCCACGCTCCATCGCTGAGCGTGCAGAGCAATACCTGCAGTCTACTGGTCTCGGCGACACAGCATTCTTTGGCCCGGAGCCAGAGTTCTTCGTATTTGACGATATCAAATGGGGTGCCGATATGAGCGGTGCCTTCTACAAAATCAATTCTGATGAAGCAGCCTGGTCTTCATCCATGGAGCTGGCTGACGGCAATATGGGCCACCGTCCTGGCGTTAAAGGCGGTTACTTCCCCGTACCACCAGTCGACAGCCTGCACGATCTGCGTGCCGCAATGTGTGGTGCTATGGAGCAGATGGGTCTCGAAGTAGAGGTACATCACCACGAAGTAGGTACTGCTGGTCAGTGTGAGATCGGCATTCGTTTTGACACTCTGGTTAAGAAAGCTGACCAGGTGCAAATTATGAAGTACTGCGTGCACAACGTAGCCCACGCCTATGGCAAGACTGCGACTTTCATGCCCAAGCCAATCGTTGGTGACAACGGTTCCGGCATGCACTGTCACCAGTCTTTCTGGAAAGATGGCGAAAACCAGTTCGCTGGAGACGGCTATGCTGGCCTGAGCGAAATGGCTCTGTTCTACATCGGCGGCATTATCAAGCACGCCAAAGCAATCAACGCCTTCGCCAACGCTTCAACTAACTCCTATAAGCGTCTGATCCCGGGCTTTGAAGCACCTGTAATGCTGGCCTACTCTGCTCGCAACCGCTCTGCTTCAATCCGTATCCCATACGTGCCAAGCCCCAAAGGCAAGCGTATCGAAGCACGATTCGGTGATCCTACAGCTAACCCATACCTGATGTTTGCCTCTATGCTGATGGCAGGTTTGGACGGCATTAAGAACAAGATCCACCCAGGCGATGCAGCGGACAAAGATCTCTATGATCTGCCTGCTGAAGAAGCTGCTGCTATCCCTCAGGTTGCTGGCAGCCTGCGTGAAGCACTGGATGCTCTTGATGCGGACCGTGAGTTCCTGACAGCCGGTGGTGTATTCACCGATGATATGATCGATGCCTACATCGAGCTGAAGATGGAAGAAGTCTACCGTGTTGAGCATACCACTCACCCGGTTGAGTTTGATATGTATTACAGCTGCTAAGGTTTTAGTACAGGCTGTTCTACAGCAAAATCGGACAGGCCCGTCATTCTTGGAATGGCGGGCTTTTTCTTTGCCGGCCATAAATCTAAAATAGGTCTAATCTTTATATACAGCTAGCTCGAGATAGAGGGCTTCAGATATGAGGCGCTTGAGATATTCAGCACTCAAACGTAAATATGGATGGGAGGATACGATGTCGGGGCAGCTAACAGCGGTTGTTATCTTATGGGTCGCAGCGGCCATGTCTCAGGCCGCAGAGGTCTATAAGATCGTAGATGCCGATGGCAATATCACCTATACAGATCAGCCCGGTGCCAGTGCTGCTGAGCGTCTGAATCTTCCCCAAATTAACCAGACTACAGCGCCAGCCAAAAGAGCTGAGGATAAACCGGCGACAGAAACTGAAGCCAATTTTGCTGGCTACTCCAGTGCGCGCATCTCCTCCCCTGAGGATCAGGCGGTTATCTTGCACAATCAGGTCAATATCATTGTCCAGCTAGCCCTTGAGCCTCAACTCCAGCCAGGCCATCTGGTGCAGTTTTCGGTTAATGGTGTGGCCCAGGGGTTGCCTGTGAGTGCAACAGCCTATCAGCTGGATAATATTGAGCGCGGCAGTCATCGCATTGGTGTTGCTGTAGTGGACGGCAGAAACCGGACATTAATAGTCGCCAAGCCAGTAATCGTGAATGTTAAACGGCACTTCAAACGCAATCAGTCAGGTTTTCAGTTGCGACCCAAAAAATAATTGCTACCTTGCCTGCACCAATCTGGTGCATTATGCTGTGAGCCAATAGAGTTTAAGTCCTCAAACTGCTCTGCAGGCCTCATTATCAGGCCTGAATTGTTGGTTCGCAGATGGATTACTTGGCTCGCTTATTGCTAGTACTAACGTAATAGATAAACCTGAAATACCCAAACTGCTGATTACAGAGCCCATTTATAGAGCCTATGACTTCTGACCAGTTACATCGTTTATTGCTGGATAACCTGAATACCGCTGTGCTTTTGCTCAACGATACGCTGAGTATCGATTATATTAATCCAGCGGCTGAGGCCCTGCTTCAGGTTAGCATTGCGCGCCTTCGCGGCATGCCTGTTGCGGATGTTTTTTCTGACAGGGACATAATTCTCAGCGCTCTTCGTGAGGCGCTGGAAAGCGGCCGGCCCCACACCCGCCGCCACGAGTATTTGCGCATGCAGGGTTTGGAAAGCTCTCAGGTTGATTACAGTATTACCCCGGTGGAGCTTGGCGAACGGCAGATGCTACTTATGGAAATGCAGCCTATTGACCGGTTTTTAAAGATTAACCGGGAGGAGGCATTGTTGTCGGTTCATGACACCTCCAAAAGCTTAATCCGTGGTCTTGCCCATGAAATCAAAAACCCTCTGGGAGGTATTCGCGGGGCGGCTCAGTTGCTGGGCCAGGAAATTAATGAGCAATGTATTGGCGGCGAGACCAAAGAACTGTGCCAGATTATTACCACCGAAACCGATCGTTTGCGCAACCTTGTTGATCGCCTGTTGGGCCCCAACCATTTACCCCAGGTCGCCGCGCTAAGTATTCACGAGGTGACTGAGCATGTAGCGGCCCTGATAGAAGCTGAGATGCAGGGCCAGCTGCGGTTGGTGCGGGACTATGACCCCAGTATTCCAGATATCGAGGGCGACCGTGAACAGTTGATACAGGCAGTACTCAATGTTGCCCGCAATGCTATGCAGGCGGTGATGGACTCAGTCCAGACCGACCGCACCATTATATTTCGCACCAGGGTGAAGCGCAGTTTTACCATCGCAGGCCAGTATCACAGAGTGACCTGTCGCCTGGATATTATTGACAATGGCCCAGGGGTTTCTGAAGAGATCAAAGAGCGGATCTTTTTCCCTATGATCAGTGGCCGCAGCGAGGGCTCCGGGCTGGGTCTGACCATTGCTCAAACGGCAGTAAATAGCCACCAGGGCATTATTGAATGTGACTCAGAATCAGGTCGTACCTGTTTCTCTATCTACCTACCTATAAAGGCATAGTATGAATAACCCATCACAAATATGGATTGCTGAAGATGATCGCTCCCTGCGTTGGGTAATGGAAAAAGCGCTAGTACGAGACGGCATTGCGGTGCGCAGCTTTGAGACTGGTGACGAACTGCTACAGGCCCTTAAAATGGCCCAGCCAGAGATCATTATTTCAGATATTCGCATGCCCGGCATTGATGGCCTGGAGCTGCTGAAAGAAATTCATGCCAACCACAGCCATATACCGGTCATTATCACCACAGCCCATTCAGACCTCGACAGTGCCGTTGCTGCCTATCAGGGCGGAGCCTTTGAGTATCTGCCCAAGCCGTTCGATTTGGAAGAGCTGGTGGACGTCGCCAGACGTGGCCTTTCATTTGCCCATGAAAACAGATCTGAGCCTGCGCCCCCAGCGCAGCTTGAGCAGGTCAAAGAGATTATCGGTGAAGCTCCAGCCATGCAGGAAGTGTTTAGAGCCATAGGTCGGCTGTCCAATTCCAATATCACCGTGTTGATCAATGGCGAGTCCGGTACGGGTAAAGAGCTGGTCGCCCAGGCGCTGCACAAGCATAGCCCGCGGCGCAACAATAAATTTATTGCCCTGAATATGGCAGCAATTCCCAATGATCTTATTGAGTCTGAGCTATTTGGTCATGAGAAAGGCGCCTTTACCGGTGCGGGGGAGCGCCGTGCAGGACGTTTTGAGCAGTCCGACGGTGGCACATTGTTCCTCGACGAGATCGGCGATATGCCCCCTGAAGCCCAGACCAGGCTGTTGCGAGTACTGGCGGATGGTGAGTTCTATAGAGTCGGCGGCCATACAGCGGTTAAGGTCGATGTGCGCATTATTACTGCCACCCATCAGGATCTTGAATCTCTGGTAGGCGAGAATCGTTTTCGCGAGGATCTGTTCCACCGACTCAATGTGATCAGAGTTCATTTGCCGCGATTATCCGATCGCCGAGAAGATATTCCCCAACTGATGCAGCACTTTTTCCACCGCGCTGCAAAAGAGCTGGATATGGAACCCAAACTGCTCTCTCAGGAAGCAGAGGATTTCTTGTTTAATCTGCCCTGGCCCGGCAATGTCAGACAGCTGGAAAATATCTGTCGCTGGCTGACGGTTATGGCTGCCGGGCGTGAGGTGTTGCTCTCGGACCTGCCGCCCGAGTTGCGTGCTGATGAGGCAGACAAAGAGGTTCGCCCCCAGGGTGACTGGCAGCATATGTTGCGGCGCTGGACGGAGCGTGAATTGAAAGCGGGGCGTCAGGAGGTGCTTTCCCAGGTAGTACCTGAATTTGAGCGCACAATGATTGAGACTGCGCTGGCCCACACTGGCGGGCGGAAAAAAGACGCGGCGCAATTGCTTGGCTGGGGCCGCAATACCTTAACCAGAAAGCTGCAGGAATACAGTATGGAAAGTCAGGCACTCTAAGCCCTATTGCCATGCTGTCAGAGATCTTGGGCTTTAAATAGCGAAAAGCCGGGAAAAATCCAGACATAAAAAAACCCGCTCCAGAGCGGGTTTTTATTACAGCTCAAGCCATCAATCCTAGTGCTTGGCGCCTTCTGCTTCTGCCGTGTCACCTTCCTGCGCCTTGGCTGCAGCCTGCTGGATCGCATTGGCGTAAAGTGCGTCAAAGTTAATCGGTGGAATCATCAGGGGAGGGAACGAGCCTTTGGTCAGCACATTATCTATAGCTTCGCGAGCGTAGGGGAACAGCATGCTGGCGCAGGTGGTATTTAACAGCTGGGCAACGTGCTGATCTTCCAGTCCGGCGATACTGAACAAACCGGCCTGGTCAACTTCGATCAGGTAGATGGTTTCTTCTCCGTCGCTGACAGTGATAGTCATTCTCACGGAAACCTCAAAAAGATCCTCGTCAATTTTTGCTGATTTAGTGCTCAGGTCTTGATTGACCTTGGGTTGCCACTGCTTGTTAAACGCGGAAGCACCCTGGGGTGTTTCAAAGGACAAGTCTTTGAGGTATACCCTTTGGATGGCGAATTTCTGCTCAGTGCCCTGTGCCGGCGCCTCGGCGGCAGCTGCTGTTTCTTCTGTCATGATTGAAGCCTATTTAATGTTGTTGTTTGCTAATAATCTATATGGAGCCGCTATTTGGCAATTCAACCCCTGAGGTTATCAGCTTGTCGAGATGTCCATCGACCTCGAGCTGTCGCAGGTCTGTATAGCCGCCCACATGCACATCGCCCACCCAAATCTGCGGGACTGTATTTCTCGAGCTTTTGTCCATTACCGAGGCTCTCAACGCCGGATCATTATCCAGTGCTATATCCTGATAATTAATACCTTTGGCCGTCAATAAACGACGAGCCGCTGTGCAGAACGGGCAGAACCGCGTTCCGTATAGTACAACCTGAGACATGGTATTTCCTTAAGTTAAGGGTTGGAGCCAGGTATTGCCCTTTAACTCTTTTCGCCCTGTACCACCGGCAGGCTCTGGCCTTGCCATTCAGTCATCCCACCGCTTAGACGGCGGACGTTGTACCCCTCTTTGCTCAGTGCTCTTCCTGCTCCCCCGGCATGCTGCCCAATATTATCGGTCAGCACCAGAGTTTTGCTGCGGCACTTTTCCAGCTCGCTCATGCGGCTTGCTATTTTTGTATGTGGAATGTTGATGGCACCGTGAATATGACCGGCCTGATACTCATTGGTTGGACGTACATCCACAAGTACTGCTTCATCAGCATTCATCATCTGTACCAGCTGGCTGCTGGATATGGATTTTCCACCTTTGCTGCGCTCGGTCCAGGCAAATATAAAGATCAGGCCGAACAGCAGACTGATCAGAAAAAACTGTTCGCTCACAAAGACAAAAAAATCCACTTCTATAATCTCGTTATTTAATTCTATTAGACCTGCCACAACGGCAGCGGCGCGCAAGTATACACAGGAATCAATGGCTAAGGAATTGCCTGCGCAGGTTTTAGCTCCATCGGCTCCAGACTGGAGTCGACTGGTCCGGCAATGGTGCCACCATACCAAGTGCTGCCCAATGTTGATTGGGGGCGTGGAAGTCGGAGCCAACAGAGGCGAGCAGTTCATATTTATTGCACAGGGCGGCCATATCTCTAGTGACAGACGGAATCTGTAGCCCCGAGATTACCTCCATGCCTTCACCGCCAGCCGCGGCAAAGTCACTGAGCAGAGAGCCCAATTTGGTTCTAGTCATCTTGTACTTGGTCGGGTGCGCCAGTACAGCAATACCTCCAGCATCACGTATCCAGCCAATAATTGTTGCCATATCCGACCATTGCTCTTTGATATCGCCAGCCTTGCCAGCACCCAGATAGCGTTTAAAAGCCTGTTGAATATTGCTTACGGCACCAATGCTTACCAGATGTTGGGCAAAATGCGGGCGCCCCACTTCACCGCCTGAGGTAAAGCTTTTGGCTCCCTCAAGGCTATCGGCAAAGCCCAGTTGAGACAGTTTCTCGGCAATTTTTTCACCCCGCTCCCGCCTGGCCCGAGACTGCAGGGCGACGCCATGAAGTATCGCCTCTGAGCTGAGATCCAAATTAAGCCCGACAATATGGATGCCGGACTTGCGCCACTGGCTGGAAAATTCGATGCCGGGAATAATCCTTGGTTTGCTGGGAGACTTAATGCTTTCATAGGCGGCGATACTGTCGTGGTCGGTAATGGAAAGAATATCGATATCGCGCTCAACAGCTAGGGCTATCAATTCAGAGGGAGACAATGTGCCATCTGAGATGTTGGTATGGCAGTGCAGATCAATATTCATAGAGCTCTAAATAAGTTTTAAAGCCGCATTGTACCAGCCCGGTGAGTCTTTATAATCGAACAATGGATCAAACCACCAACATAGCGCCTATTTCCCAGCAACAGCAGGCGGAGGTCAGGCGCGCCACTTACCGCTGTATCAAACAGGCGGAAGCGCTTTATCAGCGCGATTTTGAGGAGCTGCAGGTGGATTTTGATCTCAGTGGCAAATGTGCCGGGATGTATCAGGTGAGGCGCTCCAAGCGCCGTATCCGTTTTAATCCCTGGATATTTGCCAAATATTATGAAGACAGCCTCGGTGATACGGTAACCCATGAGGTCGCCCATTATATTGTCGACTGTCTCTATGGCCTGCGCAGGGTCAAGCCCCATGGGGCCGAATGGCAAGCGGTAATGAGAGACCTTGGTGGCGAGCCCAGGACCACAGGCAATTACGATTTGGCTGGTATTCCAACTCGACAGTATCAACGCTTTGCCTACAGCTGTGCCTGCCGCACCCATCAGTTGACTATCCTGCGTCACCGCAAAATCCTTAAAGGACAGGCCAAATATCTGTGCCAGTACTGCCACGGTCCCCTAGCAGAAGTTTTGCCTGCAAAATGACTGACCCAGTTAAAGTACAGTTATGGTACGTGTATATGGTGCTCGCCAGTGATCACAGCCTCTATACAGGGATTACGACAGACCCAGAGCGGCGCCTTGCCGAGCATCAGTCTGGTAAGGCCGGAGCCAAGTACTTTCGTGGCCGTGAGGCCATTGATATGGTTTATATAGAGCTGGCCGACAGCCGCAGCAGTGCCAGCATTCGCGAGGCGCAAATCAAAAAGCTCAATCGCACTGATAAGTTGGCTTTGATTGATTCTTGAGTACACTTTGTATATACATTTAAAATTAAAATTTCAAATAAAAGGTTTAATTTAATTTGTCTTTATTAAGACATTTATTCGAAATTAGTGTAATTTAGCCCAATAAATCTTTACAGTTGCAATATATAAGCCGTATATACAGATATAATTGTATATACAGGAGTTAATATGGCAGGCAGAGACACAAAGCTACCTAAGTTTGCCCTGATCAAACAATATGTACAGGGCCAGATAGAGTCCGCCGACTGGCCGGTTGGCACATGTATCCCCTCTGAGACGGAGCTGGCGACAACCTTTAATGTGAGCCGCATGACCGCTCGCCGAGCCCTGCAGGAGCTGGCCGATCAAGGATTGCTGTCGCGGGTGCCGGGCCGTGGTAGCTTTGTTGCCAAGCCTGAGGCGCCAGCCGCCCAATTAGAAATTTATAATCAGCTGCACAGCGCCCAGGCGGCCGGTACCTACAGCAATCGGCTTCTCAATCTTGAATCCACCCTCGCCAGTGCCAAAGTGGCTGAGCTATTACATCTTGGTTCCGGTGATATGGTTTACCAGCTGACCATGGTGCATCTCGACAGGGACAAGCCGGTGCAATGGCAGCAGCTGCATATCAACCCTCTGATGGCACCAGCATTGTTAAAACAAAAATTTAATAAAATTAGTCCAGATGACTATTTACAATGGCTGGCGCCAAGTACCTCTAATCAACACCAACTGACCGCGATATCCGCCAGCCCCAGTCAGCGGCTTGAGCTGGAACTCAGTGTCGATGAGGCTTCAGCTTGCCTGCAACTGGCAAGCCGCTGCTGGCACAAGCAGAATGTGCGGAGCTTTTCCCTGTCACTGTATCCCGCCAGCGCGTATTCCCTGGGAGCCAACCTCTTGGATCTGGACACAAAATTATGAAAAGACTGGCGCTCTTTGTGGACGTGCAAAATATCTACTACACGGTAAAAGATAGCTACGGCTGCCATTTCAATTATCGGGAGCTGTGGCGACAGCTATCCAGGGAGGCGGATATTACTCTGGCCCATGCCTATGCAATTGACCGCAATAACAGCCAGCAGCAGGGCTTTCAGCAGATTCTTCGGGATATTGGTTTTGATATAAAGCTAAAACCCTACATCCAGCGGGCCGATGGTTCGGCAAAAGGCGATTGGGATGTAGGTATTACCATCGATATGCTGACAGCGGCGGCCAATAAGCTTGAGCCCATTGACTGTGCTGTACTGTTATCTGGAGATGGCGACTTTGATTTGCTATTGCAGCATATTAGCCGCGACCAAGGGGTTGATACTGTTGTCTATGGCGTGCCGGCACTAACGGCGACATCTCTGGTCGATGCCGCCACAGAGTTTCGTCCTATTGAGGGACCACTGCTGCTGACATAGCCGTGATCAGGTGATGATGCCGCCACCTTGCCCACCCATTCCGCCGCCGCCCTGCCCAGGCACCACAATCTGTGAAGCCTGCTCCCGGCGCATGCGCTCCAGCTCTTTGGCGGCTTCCTCAACTGCTATTGCTGATTTGGCGGCAAAGTCTTCCGCGGCTTCGCCAACGGTACTGCCCTCAAGGGCGAAATTGAGGGGAATGGCGCCCATTGGCGTCATCACCTGAGCTGAACCAAAAAAGTTCACTTCCCGTTCTGGGTCATCGGAGCCATCGGCTTTTACAGGAATCAGTTTGCGGATAGCACCCAGCTTTTGGTCAGTGTAATTTTCTTCCCGAAAGAGACTATTGGGGTCCATGGCATTGTCGATTTCATTGCCGGTTTCATTCTCAGTTTGATTGCTCATAGCTATTTTTCTTAGGGTTAGTGAAAGGCCGATACCCTATCAGACATAGCCAAAAAGCTCTAGAAAACCTCTAGATAGATTTGGCCAGTCCCCTGCAGGCCAGCACACTGAGCGCAATCATAAGTGAGGATGCAAGCAGGCAGCTAATCAGGCCAAACTGCTGATACAGCAGTCCGGACAGCACTGTGCCAAGCAGGCGGCCGCCGGCATTGGCCATATAATAGAAGCCCACATCCAAAGACACTGCGTCGCGCTGGGCAAAGGCCACGATAAGGTAGGAGTGCATGCTTGAATTAATGGCAAATACTGCACCGAATAGCAGTAGGCCACCTATCAATGTATAGCTGGGGCTGACGTCTATATATAGCCCAAGCGCAATAGCGGCGGGAATCAATGTCAGCAGCAGTGCCCAGTATTCTAATCCCTGTGGATTGGGCAGCCGCTGTTGTTGGCCGGTGATTCTTGGCGCCAGTGCCTGCACTGCCCCATAGGCAATAACCCAGCTAGCCATCAATGTGCCTACTTCGATATGGCTCCACTGTAGCTGGCTGTGCAGAAATACTGGCAGTGCCACCACAAACCACAAATCTCTGGAGCAAAACAGAAATAATCGCGCCAAAGACAGCCAATTTATAGCTGGGCTTTTGGACAGACTCTCACTGAACTTCTGTCTGCGAGTATCAGGTTGATTTTGCAGTATCAGGCTGCCAATCAGCATTATTGGCAGCAGCAACAAAATCATGACTAACAGACTGCCACGAAAACCAAGGCTCGCAAGCAGAGCCCCGCCGAGAAAAAACCCCAGTCCTTTGAGTGCATTTTTTGAGCCGGTAAGCATTGCTACCCAGCGGTACAGTCGACCCTGCTCGCTGTCAGGCATCAGTGTTTTGATGCTGCTTTTGGCGCTCATTTTGTTGAGGTCTTTGGCCACTCCGGAGAGGGCCTGTGCTGCCATCACATAGATAACCGTAAGCTGGGACTGTTCCGCCAGTAGCATTCCCAGAGACAGTATCTGCAACCCCAGACCAAGCTGCATGCAGTATACGGTGCCGATACGGGACGCCAGCCAACCGCCGTAGAGATTGGTCAGTATGCCGAAAAATTCGTAGAGCAAAAACAGGCTGGCAATTTCAAGTGGGCTATAACCAAGGCCGTGGAAAAACAGCAGCACCAGCATGCGCAGGGCGCCGTCGGTGAGAGTAAAGGCCCAGTAGCTAGCTGTTACCGTAATATACTGGGCCAGAGGAGAGCGCATTAGCATGGTTAGGCTTGAATGGAGGCTGCTACTAGGGCGGTTAATTCCATCATGCGATTAACATAGCCAATCTCATTGTCATACCAGATCAGCACCTTCACCTGAGTATTGTTGATCACCATAGTTGACGGGCCGTCGACAATGCCTGAGCGCCGGTCATTGGTGTAGTCCACTGATACCAGTGGCAGGGTTTCAAACCCCAGTATGCCTTGCAGGCGACCATTGGCTGCTGCTTCAAGAGCCTGATTAATCTGCTCTACAGATACTGGCTGCGCCAATTCAAACACGCAATCTGTGAGCGAGGCATTGGCCAGTGGCACGCGCACGGCCAGCCCATTAAGGCGACCTGTAAGCTCAGGAAAAATCTCGGTGATCGCGGTGGCAGACCCAGTGCTGGTGGGTATTAATGACATGCTGCTGGCGCGGGCCCGACGCAAATCACTGTGGTACTCATCAAGAATACTCTGGGTGTTAGTTATATCGTGGATGGTGGTGATCGCGCCATGCTCTATGCCAAAGGTGCTGTGCAGCACATCAATCACCGGCGCCAGGCAGTTGGTGGTACAGGATGCTGCGGTGACAATATGTTGTCCCTTATATTTGTGATCATTGACCCCCATCACCACATTTAGCACAGTGTCTTCGGGCAGGCCTTTGATTGGTGCCGAGACGACTACTTTGGCAACCCCCTGAGCAAAGTAAGGGGCCAGAGCCTGTTCGGTTTTCAATGTGCCGGTGCATTCGACTACCAGGTCAACATTGGCCGTTTGCCAGGGTGTCTTGTCAATGGAGGTGCACTGGGAATAGCCGATGCACTGGCCATCAATAATAATTTGATCATTGTTATCGCTGGCCCTGATATCTTTGTCCCAGGTGCCATGGACAGAATCAAAGCGTAATAAATGAGCAGCGCTTTTGGCATCTCCAGCAATCTCGTTGATATGGACAATTTCAAACCCCGCGGCGCCCCAGGATTCCCGAAGTGCCAGGCGGCCAATGCGGCCAAAACCATTGATACCTACTTTAACTGCCATGTTTTTGTCTCGTAATAAAATCTAGCGGCCTGCAATTTTAGCGCGGTACTTTTACAGAATTATGATGGGTAAAAAACCGTAACTGGCACACAATATTACATGATGCCGGTGGTTCTGAGAACTGGGTAATACTCAACCTGTGACGGCCATCCAAGAACTACTTAACCTAAAGGCATATAAATGGGGTAATTGGTAAGACGATGAAATAGACAACAGTTTGTAACGGAATATTGAGGAAAGGACTCATGAATTTATTCAGTTTTGCTTGTACATTGACCATTGCTATTGGCACTTTATTTGGCGCATCAATTGGCTTTTACGCCTACGGAGCAGATGCCTGGACCAGCACAGGTATTGGTTGCGGCCTTGGTCTCTGCGTCGCTATCAGTGAAGCATTTTCGGTATTCGATTAACCCAACACCAACCCCGTAAAATTCTCCCCCTATTGGGCCACCACAAGGTGGCCTTTTTTTAGGTGGCGATAATTCCTAGTGCTTGTGCCCACCGGGCCCATGGACATGGCCGTGCTCCAGCTCTTCTTCCGTGGCATCGCGGATCTCTTCGATAGTCACATCAAAATTCAGGTTCTTGCCTGCCAGAGGATGGTTACCATCCACAGTGACTACTTCGTCACTAACTGCTGTTACGGTCACCGGAACGCTGCCGCCCTGACCTGTCTGAGCTTCAAACTGCATGCCGATTTCAATGCTGTCCACGCCCTGAAACGCTTCCCGAGGCACTTCCTGAATCAGTTCGCTCTGTACTTCGCCGTAGCCTTCAGCGGCACTCACTGCAACAGTCATGCTGTCGCCGACAGACTTGCCGGTCATTGCATTTTCAAGACCGGGAATAATATTGCCGGCGCCATGCAGGTAGGCCAGAGGTTCTTTGCCGGCTGAGCTATCAAGCTGCTGGCCTTCGTCGTCAGTCAATGTGTAATGAAAGCTTACAGCACTGTTTTCTTTGATAGTCATGGTGTTTACCAGTGGCAAATTTAAGGCGCCATTATGCGATAACCGCGGCAAAATATCGAACCAGTTAAGAAAAGATGCATAGAACTCACAGTTCTGTCATATTTGTGCAATGTTACCGTCATTAAATAAGGGCTCAAAACGTGGATGACAGGGTCAATGTTATGCCCAAGCATACGATTTTATTGGTCGATGACGAAGCGGCAATTCGAGATATGCTGTCCATTGCCTTAGAGGCTGCGGACTACAATGTATTGCAGGCAGAAAATGCCCAGCAGGCTCACGCCTCTATTATTGACAGGCAACCGGATCTGGTACTGCTGGACTGGATGATGCCCGGCACTACCGGTTTGGAGCTGCTGCGCCGTCTAAAGCGTGATGAACTGACAGAAAAAATCCCCGTAATAATGCTGACCGCCAAAGCAGAGGAAGATAGCAAGATTTCCGGGCTCGACGCTGGTGCGGATGACTATATCCCCAAACCATTTTCTCCGCGGGAGCTGATTTCTCGGGTTAAAGCCGTGATGCGCCGCATTGGTCGTGAAGAGCTAAAAGATGTAATCAATGTTGGAGAGATGCACTTTGACCCCCAGAGTCACCGCGTCAGTATTAGTGGCGAGTATATTAATTTGGGTCCTACTGAGTACCGTCTTCTTCAGTTTTTTTTGACCCACCAGGAGCGCGTCTATTCCAGAGACCAGATTCTCGACTATGTCTGGGGTGGCAACGTTTATTTAGATGAGCGAACGGTGGATGTTCATATCAGACGATTGCGCAAAGCAATTTCAGTTGCAGGCCATGAGAACTATGTGCAGACTGTGCGGGGTTCGGGGTACCGTTTCTCAACTCATCTGCAAAATGGCTAAAAAGGCACTCATCCATTGCGACCGGGAATGCATACAGAGATATGGCGTATAGTTCTGGTTGGGCTGTTTTCGCTGTTTTTTGGTTGGAGTCTGGGCTTTCCC
>Ga0233444_10000575_pt1 | contig 46935 bp, 56 predicted proteins | sample SI_124_October20_6_FD_182792 | JGI IMG/M metagenome (GOLD analysis project Ga0233444, IMG submission 182792) | Seawater microbial communities from Saanich Inlet, British Columbia, Canada - SI_124_October2016_10_MG | ecosystem: Environmental > Aquatic > Marine > Inlet | place: Canada: British... | reverse complement strand
AGTAATTTTAATTATTTACTACCTTTTACTTTTCCTAATGTTACGTTACAACTATTAATACTATACTAAATTCTATTAATTAGAATTTTTTTAGCCGTAAGTATATAGATCGATTTGGGTTTGGATCGTTTAATTTTTTGAGCTCTTAAGTATTGGGTTCGATTAGAAGAATAGAAAATTATTATTCTGTTAATCTTTTAATTGTTGCATATAATGCTGGTCCTTTCAAGTTCTTAGCTATAATAATACCATTCTCATCAATTAAAAAATTACTAGGAATACTGTTGATGTGGTATTTCACAGCAATGTTAGACTTCCATCCTCTAAGTTCGCTTCCATGACCTTTCCAGGTTAAATTATCTTCAGCTATTGCTGTAGTCCAATCAGATTTTGCATTTTCTTGTTTTGTATTGCCTTTTCTGTCGGTTAGTCCGTCTAAAGAAATGCTCACTACTTCGAATCCATTTGCTGTTTTAAAAGCAGCTGAGTTAAGTTTGTTGTACACAGAAACAATATTCGGATTGTCTTTTCTACATGGACCACACCAAGATGCCCAAAAATCTAATAAAACTACTTTTCCTTTGTAATCATTTAATGAAAATTCCTTTCCATCTGGTGATTCTATAGTAAAGCCGGGTGCTTTTTCGCCAACATTTAAACCGTCAGTTTGAGTCCCTAAAAAAACAGAGTCAGTTGTAATAAAGCTAAAGCAAAGACAAAGACTTATACTAAATAAAAGGGTGTTTAATTTTTTCATACTTGTTTTTCTTAATTTAGGATGTTACTCTTATCTGCCAACAAATTTTTACTAAATTCGAGTTATGTCAGCTCCTATGGCAAGAAGTCGAGCTTCTATATCTTCATAGCCTCTATCGATTTGTTCGATGTTATGAATCGTGCTTTCGCCATCTGCAGATAAGGCAGCTATCAATAAAGATATACCTGCTCTAATGTCTGGAGAAGTCATTACTGTAGGCTTTAGAGAACTCTTTCTGTCTAATCCAATAACGGTCGCTCGATGTGGGTCGCAAAGAATAATTTGAGCCCCCATATCTATGAGTTTGTCTGTAAAGAACAACCTGCTCTCAAACATTTTTTGATGAATTAAAACAGAGCCTTTTGCCTGCGTTGCAACCACCAAAATAATACTTAGTAAATCTGGAGTAAAACCAGGCCAAGGTGCGTCAGAAATGTTCATGATAGAGCCATCTATAAAGCTTTCTATTTCGTAGTGATCTTGAGCTGGAACAAAAATATCTTCACCTTTTCGTTCTAATTTAATTCCTAACTTCTTAAAAGTGCTCGGAATTACGCCAAGTTCATCATAGGCAACGTCTTTAATTGTTAATTCTGACTGCGTCATGGCAGCTAATCCAATCCATGAGCCAATTTCAATCATATCAGGAAGAACTCTGTGCTCACAGCCGTTAAGGGTTTCTACACCATTAATAACGAGTAGGTTCGAGCCAATACCTGATATGTTTCCACCCATGCGGTTAATCATTTTGCATAGCTGTTGAAGGTAAGGTTCGCAAGCGGCATTGTAAATGGTTGTTTTCCCCTTGGCTAAACAAGCAGCCATAACAATGTTAGCTGTACCGGTAACCGAGGCTTCTTCTAAAAGCATATACGCTCCATTGAGCTCTTTGGCTTTTATTTCAAAAAAACCATTTTTATCATCGTAGTTAAATGTTGCTCCAAGTTTTTCAAAACCTATAAAGTGCGTGTCTAATCTTCTTCTTCCGATTTTGTCTCCACCAGGTCTTGGTATTGCTGCTTTACCAAATCGAGCCAATAAAGGACCTACAATCATAATTGAGCCTCTTAATCGACCTCCTTTAATTCTAAAATCGTCACTGTAAAGGTGCTCTAAGTTAATTTCATCTGCTTGGAAAGTGAAGGTACCTTTTCCAAGGTTTTCAATTTTCACTCCCAGGTCGCCAAGAATTTCTATTAATTTATTTACATCAACAATATTTGGTATGTTGGTGATGGTAATTTTATGGGCGGATAAAAGTACAGCACTTAAAATCTGTAGGGCTTCATTTTTAGCTCCTTGAGGAGTGATTTGACCCGATAACTTTTTTCCACCTTTAATTTTGAATGAAGCCATAAGGTTTATTTTCGTTTATTTTGTTGAGATTTCCCTCTATTGTTCTGTTTTTTTTGAGGCTTTACTTGGGGCTTTATATTGATGAATGCATTCAGTTTAAAGGATTCTTTCATTTTTAATTTAGAGTCCGATAATTGATCAAGATGTTTAAGTATAACTGAATCTTCAACAGTAGATTTATTCCAGGTTAGATAAGATTTTTTCATGTGATTAGCGATACAGAAAACCATAATATCTTTATGTTCAGAGTCTTCTAAGCCGATTACATGTTCTATGATTTCAAGTAAGATTTTACCGTAATGACGAAATTTAATATTGTTGGTAGAGTAGGTTACTTTTTCAGGTTTTTCTTCGAAAGATTCTTTTGAGGGTTTTCCATAGGGTGAGTCTACGTCAAGCTCAAATTCTGACATTATAAATAAATGATCCCACAATTTGTGTTTGAAATCGGTTACATCTCGAAGATGTGGGTTGAGATTCCCCATGACTTCAATAATTGCTTTTGCTTGATGATTTCTTTTTTCTCGGTCTTCGATTTTAATAATCGATTGGACCATTTTCTGTACATTTCTTCCGTATTCGGGAATTATTAAATGTGGTAAACTTGTATTGTATTCCATTCAGTTTGTTTAAGAGAGTATAGTCAGTTTTGCGAATTTTGCAAGGAGTGTTTTTTCTCCAACTTCCGTAAAGTTAATACTAATTTTTTTATTGGCTCCTACACCTTCAAGATTGCAAATAATGCCTATACCAAATCGTTCATGCTCAACTTTCATTCCAGTTGAATAGGTTTGTTCTTTATAGTTTCTTGCTTGTAGATTGGGGTTCAGTTTTTTAAGATTTTTTGGAATAAACACCTGTTTTATAGGTGTTTTTTCCTTTTTTTGAGCTGATTGGTTAAATCTAGATGGAACATTTGTTTTGTAATTAGATTTTGAAAAGGATGTTCCGGAACCTCCATTCGTATTTATGTTAAGGAAATTCACGTCCAAATACTGTTCATCTATTTCATCTATAAACCTACTTGGTTCGCAGTCTATTAAATTACCCCATCTATAACGACTTAAGGCGTAGCTTAGCGTAGCTCTTTTTTCAGCCCTTGTAAGAGCCACGTAAAACAGGCGTCTCTCTTCCTCTAGATCTACTCTCGAACTCATTGCCATTTGAGACGGAAATAGGTTTTCCTCCAGGCCAACAATATAAACATAAGGGTATTCCAAACCTTTAGATTGATGAATCGTCATCAATGATACATGATCTCCGTCATCTTCATCTTGTTTGTCGTTGTCTGTTAATAGTGCAATATCTTCCAAATAAAAACTTAAGCTGGTGTTGCGCTCTTCTTCTGGTTTTTGGTTTTCTTGTTCTACAAAATCTTTTATACCGTTAAGGAGTTCTTGAAGGTTTTCATACTTACTAATGCCTTCTGGTGTTTTGTCAGATTGAAGTTCTCGAAACAAGCCAGATTGTTTAGCAATGTAAGTTGCAACTTCAAAAGCGTCTTGTTCATTTGCAATTGCTTGAAATCCTTTTATCAAAACACCAAAATGATCAATTTTAGTTACACTCCCTGCATTAATGCCTGTAGATTCATTTGCTATGTTTGCAACTACCTGCCAAAGTGTTTTGTTTTGTTCTTTTGCACGCAATGTAATTCGATCTATAGAAGTGTTTCCAATTCCTCTTTTTGGATAGTTTATTATTCTTCGGAGGGCCTCTTCGTCTTTTTCATTTGTTGCCATTCTAAGATAGGCCAACATATCTTTTACTTCTCTTCTTTGGTAAAAAGAAAGCCCTCCGTATATTCTGTATGGAATACTTCTTTTTCTGAGCGCCTCTTCCATGCTTCTGGATTGCGCATTTGTTCTGTATAAAATAGCAAAATGTTCATTCAATGCTTGGTCACGATTCTTAGTCTCTTGAATATTTGAGCCTACTTCATTAGCTTCGTCATTATCAGACATCGCTCTGTTAACTTTTATTTTATCTCCTACATCATTTGCAGTCCATACTTTTTTCTCAAGCTGTTCTGTATTTTTACTTATGATGCTATTGGCTGCCTTCACAATGTTTTGTGTCGAACGATAATTCTGTTCTAACTTAATGATCTTAGAATCATTGTAGTCTTTTTTAAAGTTGAGAATGTTTCTAATGTTTGCGCCACGAAAAGCATAGATACTTTGTGCATCATCTCCTACAACACAAAGGTTTTCAAATTTAGATGCCAATGCCTTAACAATTAAGTATTGAGAGTGGTTGGTGTCTTGATACTCATCTACTAATATGTACTTAAACCTGCTTTGGTATTTTAGTAGTACGTCTGGGAATCGAAAAATCAGCTCATTGGTTTTTAGAAGTAAATCGTCAAAATCCATAGCGCCAGACTTAAAACATTCTGTCACATATTTTTCGTAAATAACACCCATTTGTGGCCTATGCGCAGAATCGTCTTGCGTTTTTAGTTCAGCATTGTTGTTGTATGCTTTAACGGTGATCAAGTTGTTTTTAAATGACGATATTCTAGATTGTACAATATTAACTTTGTAAATATCTGTATCGAGACTCATTTCTTTAATGATTCTTCGGAGCAATGCTTTAGAATCGTCCGAATCATAAATAGTAAAATTCGAAGGATACCCAATTTTATCAGCTTCAAATCGCAAAATTTTGGCAAATACGGAATGAAAGGTACCCATCCATATGTTTTTAGCCTCGGGTCCTATTATTTTTTCAATTCGTTCTTTCATCTCCCTAGCAGCCTTGTTTGTAAAGGTTAGGGATAGTATATTAAAAGAATCAACGCCTTTGTTTAGCAGGTGAGCTATACGGTAGGTTAACACTCTAGTTTTTCCTGATCCTGCTCCGGCAATAACCATTAAAGGTCCCTCTGTTTGTTCAACAGCTTTGCGTTGTGATGGGTTTAAGTGGGCTAAATAATCACTCATTTTTTTTGCACTTATTTTGGGGTAGTCTATTATTTAAATTTAGATTTCAAAGTTAATTTTTATTCTAGGGTTTTGCAGTCTGTTCATAAAAAAAATCATTTGTCAAAAATCTACTTGATTCGACTCTTCAGAAGTTCGCGATTTGAAATCTTACCATCTTAACTTGTGTAATACATTCATAAACTAGGCGAATATTTGCCCCTTAAGCTACTAAAACACTTAAAAGAAACGGATTCGATAAATAAAAGAGAATACCTGTTTGTAAGATTGTGGAAAAGTTATACATTTGCAATCCCTAAAAATTAGGGAAGTTGTATATAAATGAATCATAAACTAAAACAGCATTATGCCTACTATTCAGCAGTTGGTACGAAAAGGTCGTGAAAAGTTTACTAAAAAAAGTAAATCGGCCGCACTAGATGCTTGTCCTCAAAGAAGAGGTGTTTGTACTCGTGTATACACTACGACTCCAAAGAAACCTAACTCTGCAATGCGAAAAGTTGCAAGGGTAAGATTGACAAACGGAAACGAAGTGAATGCATACATACCGGGTGAAGGACACAACTTGCAAGAGCACTCGATAGTTTTGGTACGTGGAGGAAGAGTTAAAGATCTTCCTGGTGTGCGTTACCATATCGTTCGTGGAGCTTTGGACACAGCTGGTGTTGATGGACGTACTCAAAGACGTTCTAAGTACGGAGCTAAAAAACCTAAAAAGTAATCAGATTTATCTGAAGAAAAAAGCAAAATGAGAAAAGCAAAAGCTAAAAAAAGAGTCTTATTACCGGATCCAAGGTTTAACGATACGCTTGTAACGCGTTTCGTTAATAATTTGATGTTAGACGGTAAGAAGAGTACTGCGTTCCGAATTTTTTATGATGCAATTGACATTATAGAAGAGAAGAGCGGTGACGAAGAGAATGCATTAGAGATTTTTAAGAAAGCATTAGTAAATGCAACACCACATGTAGAAGTACGTAGTAGAAGAGTAGGTGGTGCAACTTTCCAAATCCCAATGCAGATTCGTCCAGACAGGAAGTTGTCTTTAGGCATGAAATGGTTAATTTCATTTACGCGTAAGCGTAACGAAAAAACCATGGCGCTTAGATTGGCCAATGAAGTAATAGCAGCCTCTCGTGAAGAGGGAGCTACTGTAAAGAAGAGAACTGACGTGCACCGTATGGCGGAAGCAAATAAGGCATTCTCTCACTTTAGATTTTAATCATTAACAGATAAGAAGATGGCTAAAAGAGATCTAAAATTTACGCGTAATATCGGTATCATGGCGCATATCGATGCAGGTAAAACAACAACTACCGAGCGTATATTGTACTATACAGGTGTCTCTCACAAAATTGGTGAGGTTCACGATGGTGCAGCGACTATGGACTGGATGGAGCAAGAGCAAGAACGTGGTATTACTATTACCTCTGCTGCAACAACTTGTTTCTGGAATTACCGCGACAATGGGTATCAGATGAATATTATCGATACTCCGGGTCACGTTGACTTTACCGTAGAGGTAGAGCGATCATTACGTGTATTAGATGGTGCTGTTGCATTATTTTGTGCAGTAGGTGGGGTAGAACCTCAATCTGAAACAGTATGGCGTCAAGCCGATAAATACAGTGTGCCTCGTATTGGATTCGTTAATAAAATGGATCGTGCGGGTGCTGATTTCTTTAACGTGGTAGCCCAGGTTAAGGAACGTTTAGGTGCGCATCCGGTGCCTCTTCAAGTACCGATTGGTGCAGAAGAGACCTTCCGTGGTGTAGTTGACCTTATTTCAAACAAGGCAATGACTTGGGAGAACAACGATCAAGGGATGACTTACAACGAAATCCCTATTCCAGAGGATCTAGTTGATATTGTAGCTGAATGGAGAGAAAAATTAGTTGAGTCTGTTGCCGAATACGACGACAACTTAATGGAGAAATTCTTTGAAGATCCAGATTCAATTACAGAAGCTGAATTGGAATCTGCTATTAAGGCGGCAGTTCACGACATGAAGATTACACCAATGTTCTGTGGGTCTGCATTCAAGAACAAAGGAGTGCAAGCAGTATTAGATGCTGTAATGGAATTTTTACCATCTCCAATGGATGTTGAGTCTATCATTGGTACTAATCCTGATACTGAAGCCCAAGAAGAACGTAAACCAAATGTTGACGAGCCATTTGCGGCCTTAGCTTTTAAAATTGCTACGGATCCATTTGTTGGTCGTTTGTGTTTCTTTAGAGTTTATTCTGGAAATCTAGATGCAGGTTCTTACATTTGGAATTCGAGAACTGGTAAGAAAGAACGTATTTCTCGTATCTTCCAGATGCATTCGAATAAGCAAAATGCTATCGATAATATTGGTGCAGGTGATATTGGTGCAGGTGTTGGATTTAAAGACATCCGTACTGGTGATACACTTCACTCAGAAAAGAACCCAATTGTTCTTGAATCGATGTCTTTCCCTGAGCCGGTAATTGGTATTGCAGTAGAGCCGAAAACAAAGGCTGATATGGATAAAATGGGCTTAGCTTTAGGTAAATTATCTGAAGAAGATCCAACATTCCGTGTTGCAACTAACCAAGATACAGGTCAAACTGTAATTTCAGGTATGGGAGAATTGCACTTAGACATTCTTATTGATCGTATGAAGCGAGAATTTAAGGTAGAGTGTAATCAAGGAGAACCTCAAGTTCAATACAAAGAGGCAATCCGTGCAACGATAGATCATAGACAGACGTATAAAAAACAATCTGGTGGTAAAGGTAAATTTGCCGACATACAATTTTCTATTGGCCCTGTAGAGGTTCCAGAAGGAGAAGAAGTTAAAGAAGGATTGGTGTTCGTAGATAAGATTAAAGGTGGTTCTGTACCGAGAGAATTTATTCCTTCGGTTCAAAAAGGATTTGAGCAAGCTATGGTTAACGGTCCTTTGGCTGGTTATCCAATGGATAGTTTACAAGTAACTCTTTTTGATGGATCATTCCACGCAGTAGATTCAGATGCTTTGTCTTTTGAATTGGCAGCTAAACTTGGATACAAAGATGCTTGTAAGAAGGCGACACCCACATTATTAGAGCCTATTATGAAACTTGAGGTGGTGACACCTGAAGCGAATATGGGTGATGTAGTAGCTGACTTGAATCGTAGAAGAGGTCAAGTAGCTGGTATGGATTCTCGTAATGGTGCGCAAGTAATTAAAGCCACTGTTCCACTTTCTGAAATGTTTGGTTACGTAACAACACTACGTACAGTAACGTCAGGTAGAGCCACTTCAACTATGGAGTTTTCGCACTACGATGACTGTCCAAGAAACATTGCAGAAGCTGTGATCACTAAAGTTAACGGTAAATCTTAATCCATATACAATGAGTCAAAAGATTAGAATCAAACTAAAGTCTTACGACCACAACTTAGTAGACAAGTCTGCTGAGAAAATCGTGAAAACTGTTAAGACTACAGGTGCTGTTGTAAATGGGCCAATTCCATTACCAACACACAAAAGAATTTATACAGTACTTCGTTCACCTCACGTGAACAAGAAGGCTCGTGAGCAGTTCGAATTGAGCTCTTACAAGCGTTTACTTGACATCTACAGCTCCTCATCAAAAACAGTTGATGCTTTAATGAGATTAGAGTTGCCAAGCGGTGTTGAAGTAGAGATTAAAGTTTAATTAGTCATCCATTAAATAAACAAAAATGCCAGGTTTAATTGGAAAAAAAGTAGGAATGACGAGCATCTTTAACGAGCAAGGGAAGAATATTCCTTGTACCGTTTTAGAAGTTGGTCCTTGTGTTGTGACACAGGTTAGAACCCTCGAAACAGATGGTTACGAGGCTATTCAGCTGGGTTATGGTGAGAAGAAAGCAAAAAATGCCGGTAAAGCACTTACAGGTCATTTTGCCAAAGCTAAAACTACCCCTAAAGTTAAAGTTCAAGAATTCGAAGGTTTCGAATCAGAATTAAATTTAGGTGATGTAGTTGATGTGGAGCTTTTCACTGAAGGTGAATATGTTGACGTAACTGGCGTTTCAAAGGGTAAAGGTTTTCAAGGGGTTGTAAAACGATATAATTTCCGTGGTGTAGGTGATGCTACGCACGGTCAGCATAACCGTTTACGTGCTCCGGGTTCTATTGGTGCGGCTTCATATCCTGCACGTGTATTCAAAGGAATGCGCATGGCAGGACGCATGGGAGGTGATCAGGTAACTGTAGCCAATCTAGAGGTCTTAAAAGTGATCAAGGATAAAAACCTATTAGTTGTTAAGGGTTCTGTACCAGGACCTAAAAACTCACTCTTAACGATCGAGAAATAATGGAAGCAGTAGTTTTAGACATTAAGGGAAAAGATACTGGTAGAAAAGTATCTTTAACCGATGCGATCTACGCGATCGAGCCTAATGATCATGCAGTTTATTTAGATGTAAAGCAATACTTGGCTAACCAACGCCAAGGTACTCACAAATCTAAAGAACGTGCTGAGATTACAGGTAGTACAAGAAAAATTAAAAAGCAAAAAGGTACGGGTACTGCACGTGCAGGGAGTATTAAATCTCCTGTGTTTCGTGGTGGTGGTCGCGTATTTGGACCTCGTCCTAGAAATTATTCATTCAAATTGAATAAGAAGTTAAAGTCATTAGCACGTAAATCTGCCTTCAGTATTAAGGCAAAAGAGAACGCTATTGTCGTTATGGAAAATGTCAATTTTGACGCTCCCAAAACTTCAGCTTATTTAGATATGATTTCTAATTTAGGTTTAAATACGAGAAAAACCTTGTTAGTGCTTGGAGATTCAAATAAAAATGTATATTTGTCCTCGCGAAATTTACAATACACGCAAGTTGTAACAGCTTCTGAATTAAGTACTTACAAAATACTTAACTCTGGTACTGTTTTATTAACGGAAGGTGCTGTAGAGAAGATTGAGAACATTTTAAGCTAAACAGACGATGAACATTCTTATAAAACCGGTAATAACCGAAAAGATGACAGAAGCAAGCGAAAAGAATAATCGCTTTGGTTTTGTTGTTGATAGAAGAGCTAATAAGCTTGAAATCAAGGACGCTGTAGAGAAAATGTACGGCGTGTCTGTAGAGAAAGTAAGAACAATGATTTACCCTGGTAAAGCTAAGTCTCGTAACACGAAAGGTGGCGTTATTAGTGGTAGAACTTCTTCTTACAAGAAAGCTATAGTTGATGTAGCTGATGGAGAGAGTATTGATTTTTATAGCAATATTTAAATAAGTTATGGCAGTTAGAAAATTAAGACCAACAACGCCAGGTCAAAGACATAAGGTGGTCAATACCTTCGACGGTATTACGACAGCTACACCGGAAAAATCTTTGCTTGCGCCGATGAAGCGTTCAGGAGGTAGAAATAACTCTGGACGTATGACTATGCGTTACATCGGTGGTGGTCACAAAAAGCGTTACCGTATCATTGACTTCAAAAGAGAGAAGTTTGGTATGAACGCAAAAGTGACTACAATAGAATACGATCCAAACCGTACGGCTCGTATTGCTCTGGTAGTTTACGCAGATGGTGAAAAACGGTATATCATTGCTCCGAATGGTCTAAATGTTGGCGATTCAATTGTATCCGGTAAGGATGCAGGTCCTGAAGTAGGTAATGCACTTTTTTTAAGTGACATCCCTTTAGGTACAATCGTACACAACATAGAACTTCGTCCGGGACAAGGTGCCGTTATGGCTCGTAGCGCAGGTGCATATGCACAATTAGTCGCAAGAGAGGGTAAGTATGCTATTTTACGTCTTCCTTCGGGAGAAACAAGAATGGTACTAGTTACTTGTTTGGCAACAATAGGTGTTGTTACTAACAGTGAGAGAGGACTCGAACGATCTGGTAAAGCTGGCCGTTCTAGATGGCTTGGACGTCGTCCAAGAACTAGAGGTGTGGCTATGAACCCGGTTGATCACCCAATGGGTGGTGGAGAAGGTAAATCTTCTGGAGGACACCCACGTTCTAGAAATGGTATTCCTGCGAAGGGTTATAAAACTCGTTCGAAGAAAAAGGCTACCAATAAGTATATTGTTGAACGAAGAAAGAAATAAAAAGTTATGGCGCGTTCACTAAAGAAAGGACCTTTCGTACACTTCAAGCTAGAAAAGAAAGTTTTAGCAAATGTTGAGGCAAGCAAAAAATCGGTAATCAAAACTTGGTCTAGAGCCTCGATGATTACGCCTGATTTTGTTGGTCAAACAATAGCAGTACACAATGGTCGTCAGTTTATTCCTGTTTTTGTTACCGAGAACATGGTAGGGCACAAGTTAGGAGAGTTTTCTCTTACACGTACTTACAGAGGTCACGGTGGTAAGAAAGATAAAGGAAGAAGATAACATTATTAGCCTTAATCATGGGAAAAAGAAAACATAATACGGCAGTAGCGATGAAAGAAGCTCGTGCAAACGTTGCTTTTGCTAAGCTCAATAATTGCCCTACTTCCCCAAGAAAAATGCGTCTTGTGGCTGATTTGGTACGTGGAGTTGAGGTAAACAAAGCTCTTCAAATTTTAAAGTTCAATACTAAAGAGGCTTCCTCTCGTTTAGAGAAGCTACTTCTTTCCGCGGTTGCCAACTGGCAAGCTAAGAATGAAGAAGCTCGATTAGAAGAAAGCGGCTTGTTTGTAAAAGAGATTCAGGTAGACTCGGCAAGAGTTCTGAAGCGTTTACGTCCAGCACCTCAAGGTAGAGCACATAGAATAAGAAAACGTTCAAATCACGTAACACTCGTGGTAGGAAGTAAATCAGAAAAAGAATAAGCTGATATGGGACAAAAGACTAATCCAATAGGTAACCGTTTGGGGATCATCAGAGGATGGGATTCGGCATGGTATGGCGGAAAAAATTTCGGTGATAAATTAGCTGAAGACAGCAAAATACGCAAGTATGTTGATGCTCGTTTAGCTAAAGCCAGCGTTTCCAAAGTGATCATCGAGCGTACCCTTAAGCTCGTTACTATTACTATTTGTACAGCCAGACCTGGTATTATTATCGGAAAAGGCGGTTCAGAAGTAGATCGTTTAAAAGAAGAGTTAAAGAAATTGACTCAAAAAGATGTTCAAGTGAACATTTTCGAAATCAAAAGACCGGAAACTGATGCTAAATTAGTAGGTCACTCAATCGCTCGTCAAATCGAAGGTCGTATCTCTTACCGTAGAGCGGTAAAGATGGCAATCGCTTCTGCAATGCGAATGGGTGCTGAAGGAATCAAGATTCAGGTTTCAGGTCGATTGAATGGTGCTGAAATGGCGCGTTCTGAAATGTATAAAGATGGTAGAACTCCATTGCATACGTTCCGTGCAGACATTGATTATGCGCTTGTTGAATCACATACTACTTACGGTGTTTTAGGTGTAAAAGTATGGATTTGCAAGGGTGAATTGTATGGTAAGCGTGATTTGACTCCTATAGAAACTTTATCTAAAGGGACTAAGAAGCCAGGTCGTGGGCCAAGAGGTGGCTCACAACGTAAAAAAAGAAAGTAGTAATTAGTTCTACTAAAAAGTAAGAAAGATGTTACAACCAAAAAGATCGAAATTTCGTAAAATGCATAAAGGTCGCATGAAAGGCAATGCCGGACGTGGGAATCAAATTGCCTTTGGATCTTTCGCTATTAAAGCTTTGGAAGAATGTTGGATCACATCACGTCAAATTGAAGCTGCTCGTATCGCTGCAACGCGTTACATGAAGCGTGAAGGACAAATGTGGATCTGTATTTTTCCAGACAAACCAATAACCAAAAAGCCTGCGGAAGTTCGTATGGGTAAAGGTAAAGGTGCACCCGAATATTGGGCAGCAGTTGTTAAACCTGGACGCATCATGTTTGAATTGGATGGTGTTTCTTTGGAAATTGCACAAGAAGCGCTTCGTTTGGCAGCTCAAAAGCTACCAATAACAACTAAATTCGTAGTTCGTAGAGACTACGTTGAAGCTTAATCGATAAACTATTATTAGCGATGAAACAAGCTGTAATTATTGAAATGTCAACTGAGGATTTATTAGGTTCACTATCCGAGGTAAGAGCTACATTAGCTAAATTAAATTTAGCACATGCAGTATCTCCTCTTGAGAATCCGGTTATAATCCGTGAAACAAAGAAAACAGTTGCACGTATTCTAACAGAGGTTAGAAAAAGAGAACTAGAAGCATAAACAAAGATGGAAACTAGAAATCTTAGAAAAGAACGTGTCGGTGTTGTGAAAAGCAACAAGATGGAAAAATCTGTAACCGTTACAATAGAACGTAAGGAAAGACACGCAATGTACGGGAAGTTCGTAAAGAAATCTTCAACATTTGTAGCTCACGATGAGAAAAATGATTGCAACATAGGTGATACTGTGCGCATCATGGAAACTCGTCCTATGAGTAAATCAAAGAATTGGAGAGTGGTAGAAATCCTAGAAAGAGCGAAGTAAAATGGTACAACAGGAAAGTCGTTTAAAAGTAGCCGACAATACCGGAGCCAAAGAAGTACTTTGTATTCGTGTATTAGGTGGTACTCGCAGAAGATACGCCTCATTAGGAGACAAGATTGTCGTTACTGTAAAGTCTGCTATGCCAGCCGGTTCAGTAAAAAAAGGTCAAGTCTCTACTGCTGTGGTTGTTCGAACAAGAAAAGAAGTGCGTCGTCAAGATGGATCTTATATTAGATTTGACGACAATGCTTGTGTTTTGTTAGATACTACAGGACAAATGAGAGGTACTCGTGTTTTTGGGCCAGTGGCTCGAGAATTACGTGACAAGCAGTTCATGAAAATAGTTTCACTAGCACCAGAGGTGCTATAAAACCATTTATGATGTCTAAATTACACATTAAAAAAGGAGATACAGTAAAGATACTAGCTGGAGCCGATAACGGTAAATCAGGTAAAGTAACTTCTGTAGACCTCGAAAAAGGAAGAGCCTTTATTGAGGGTATTAACATGGTATCGAAACATACTAAGCCAAGTGCTGCAAATCCACAAGGTGGTATTTTAAAGCAAGAAGCTTCAGTTCATATTTCTAACCTTATGGTTGTTGATTCGAAAGGTCAAGCTAGCCGTATAGGAAGAAAATTGAACAAAGATGGTAAGTTGGTTCGTTACTCTAAAAAAACAGGGGAGGTTCTATAATGGCTTATACTCCAAGACTACAAGAGAAATATCGCAACCAGATTGTTGCGGCTCTCACGGAGCGCATGAATTACAAAAACATCATGCAAGTGCCTAAGTTAGAGAAAATCTGTCTTAATCAAGGTATTGGTGAAGCAACAACCGACAAGAAATTGGTTGATGTAGCATCAGAAGAAATGACTCGTATTACGGGTCAGAAAGCAGTAGCTACCTTGTCAAAGAAAGATATCTCAAACTTTAAGCTAAGAAAAGCAATGCCAGTGGGTGTTCGTGTTACATTACGTGGTGAGCGTATGTATGAATTCTTAGATCGTTTAGTTTCTACTGCTTTACCTGCAGTTCGTGATTTCCATGGGATCAATCCAAAAGGATTTGATGGTCGTGGTAACTACAACTTAGGGATTAAAGAGCAGATTATTTTTCCTGAGATTTTTATTGATCAGGTGAGTAAAATTACCGGTATGGATATTACTTTTGTAACATCTGCTGAAACCGATAAAGAAGCTTTTGAGTTGTTAAAGGAATTTGGTTTACCATTTAAAAAATAAGTACCATGGCAAAAGAATCAATGAAAGCCAGAGAGCTTAAAAGACAAAAACTGGTAGAAAAATATGCAGAAAAGCGAGCAGCTTTAAAAGCAGCAGGTGATTATGTAGGTTTGCAAAAACTTCCAAAAGATGCCTCTCCAGTTCGTTTACACAATCGTTGTAAACTAACAGGTAGACCTAAGGGTTATATGCGTCAGTTCGGTATTTCACGTGTTACTTTCCGTGAAATGGCAAACTTCGGATTAATTCCAGGTGTTAAAAAAGCTAGTTGGTAAACTGATAAAAGTTACAAATTATGTATACAGATCCAATTGCAGATTACTTAACTCGTCTCCGTAACGCCATAATGGCCGGTCACAGAGTCGTTGAAGTACCTGCTTCAAATCTAAAAAAAGAAATAACTAAGATCTTAAAAGACCAAGGTTATATCTTGAACTTCAAGTTCGAAAATAACAATGCACAAGGTAGCATAAAGATTGCGTTAAAATATAATGCAATTACAAAAATGCCAGCCATAACTTCTTTACAGAGAGCTTCTAAACCAGGTCTTCGTAAGTACTCTTCATCGGCTTCATTGCCTAGAGTATTAAACGGATTGGGTGTAGCTATTGTGTCAACTTCTAAGGGAGTGATGACTGATAAAGAAGCACGTACATTAAATGTAGGTGGCGAGGTTTTATGTTACGTTTATTAACCAACGGAAAACAGTAAGAAATGTCAAGAATAGGTAAACAACCGGTCGTAATACTTCCAGATACCTCTGTAACAATTTCTTCTTCAAATGAAGTTGTTGTTAAGGGTAAGCTCGGAGAATTATCTCTGCAGGTTACAGAACCAATCGCCGTAAGAGTCGATGAATCTGTTGTTACTGTTGAAAGACCAAACGATCAAAAAGAAGTTAGAGCAAAACACGGTTTGTACCGTTCTTTAATTTTTAATATGATTGAAGGAGTTTCAAAAGGGTATACAAAAGAGCTTGAGCTTGTAGGTGTGGGATATCGTGCATCAAACAGAGGTCAAATACTTGAACTTAGTTTAGGATTTTCTCATAACATATTGTTAGAGGTCTGTCCAGAAGTTAAAGTAGAAACAGTTTCAGAAAAGGGTAAAAACCCTATAGTGAAATTAACTTCACACGATAAGCAACTTATCGGTATGGTAGCTGCAAAAATACGCTCCATGAGAAAACCTGAACCTTACAAAGGAAAAGGTATTAAGTTTGTAGGTGAACAAATTAGAAGAAAAGCAGGTAAAACTGCAGGCTAAAAATATAAGCTATGGCATTGTCAAAAGAATATAGAAGAAAGCGTATCAAAATGCGTGTTCGCAAGAGCATTAATGGTACAGCCTCGACTCCCAGACTTTCAGTTTTTAGAAGTAATAAGTCGATTTACGCTCAGTTAATCGATGATTTAGCAGGTACAACTATGTTATCTGTTTCATCTACTGATAAAGCACAGAAAGCTGAAGGGACGAAAATAGAACAGGCCAACAATGTTGGTAAAGCCCTTGCTGAAAAAGCTGTTTCTGCTGGAATCACTCAATGTGTTTTCGATAGAAATGGTTACTTATACCACGGAAGAATTAAATCTTTAGCAGACGGTGCTAGAGAAGGTGGACTTAAATTCTAAGAAATTATGGCAAGTAAGTACTATAACATGGAAAAAGTAAAGCCAGTAGGCTTAGAACTTAAAGAACGATTAGTTGGTATTCAGCGTGTTACTAAAGTAACCAAGGGTGGTAGAACATTTAGTTTCTCTGCTATTATGGTTGTTGGAGACGAAGCTGGAGTTGTTGGACACGGTATGGGTAAAGCTCATGAAGTTGTTTCAGCAATTACAAAAGCAACAGAAGACGCAAAGAAAAATCTTTTCCGTATTCCTGTTGTTAATGCAACTATCCCTCACGAACAGAATGGTAAGTTTGGTGGATCACGTATATTTATGCGTCCTGCATCTCACGGTACAGGAGTGATCGCTGGTGGTGCAATGCGTGCAGTAATAGAATCTGTAGGTATTCACGATATATTAGCAAAGTCTAAAGGCTCATCAAACCCTCACAATGTAGTTAAAGCTACAATGGATGCATTATTGCAAATGAGAGATGCTCGTTCAGTAGCTTCTCAAAGAGGGATTTCTATGAGCAAAGTCTTTAACGGAAAATAAGGAAAAGATGGCTAAAATTAGAATCAAACAAGTTCGCAGTAAGATCGATAGACCTGAGCGTCAAAAAAGAACTTTGGAAGCATTAGGTCTTAAAAAGATCAATCAAGTAGTAGAGCACGATGGTACCCCACAAATTTTGGGTATGGTTAATGCCGTAAAGCACTTGATAGAAGTAGAAGAAGTTAAGTAAGAACTAGTAAAGGAATCGTAAGATGAATTTAAGTAATTTGAAACCAGCTACTGGTTCGGTAAAAAGTAAAAAGCGTGTTGCACGTGGTCAGGGTTCTGGTCAAGGTGGTACAGCTACAAGAGGTCACAACGGGCAAAAATCTCGTTCTGGTTACTCTAGAAAGATTGGTTTTGAAGGTGGTCAAATGCCTTTACAACGTCGTGTTCCTAAATTTGGATTCAAGAATATTAACCGTGTAGAATACAAGGGGATTAATCTTGATACTATTCAAGCTTTAGTAGACTCGAAGAAAATCAAAGACGAAGTAAATTTTGATGTATTAGTTGCCAATGGTTTAGCTAGAAAAAATGTTCTTGTTAAAATCATGGGTAGAGGCGCTTTAACCGCTAAACTAAATATATCAGCTCATAAATTTACAGCTACAGCAGTAGCAGCTATAGAGGCTGCTGGTGGTAATGCTACAACCCTTTAATAAGCTACCATACTTATGAAGAATTTTATTGATACACTAAAGAATATTTGGAAGATTGAAGAATTGAGAGGTAGAATTTTAACTACTTTAGGTTTTTTACTAATTTACCGTTTAGGTTCATTTGTTGCTCTTCCAGGTATAGATCCTCAACAATTGGGTGCATTGCAAAACCAAACATCTGACGGTCTATTAGGATTGTTGAATATGTTTACAGGTGGTGCCTTCTCTCAAGCTTCTATAATGGCTTTAGGTATCATGCCTTATATTTCAGCTTCAATTGTTATACAGCTAGCCACAATGGCCGTTCCTTATTTGCAGAAATTGCAAAAGGATGGTGAAAGTGGACGGACAAAAATCAGTCAAATAACTCGTTATTTAACTGTTTTGATCACTTGTTTTCAAGCACCCGGTTACATTGCTAATTTAAAAGCAACGCTTCCAGCTGAAGCTTTCTTGTTGTCAAGTAGTTCGTTCTGGTTGTCGAGTATCATTATACTTGTTACAGGTACTATGTTCGCTATGTGGTTAGGAGAGAAAATTACGGACAGTGGTATTGGAAACGGTATCTCCCTTTTAATTATGGTTGGAATTATAGCCAGTCTTCCTCAAGCATTTTTGTTTGAAGTTGGTAGAGCGAAACCTCTAATCATTTTAGTAGAGTTGGTAATTATGCTTGTTGTTATTCTTGCTTCTGTTTTATTGGTTCAAGGAGTACGTCGTATTCCTATACAATATGCTAAGCGAGGAGCTACCGCTCAAATGGCTGCAGCTCGACAATATCTACCCTTAAAAGTGAATGCATCTGGTGTTATGCCAATTATATTTGCGCAGGCAATTATGTTTATACCTATTACCTTCGCAGGTTTTTCAGACTCTGAGGGTGTGCAAAGTTTTGTTGCCACTTTCTCTGATTTCTCAGGTTTTTGGTATAATTTTGTGTTCGCAACATTAATCATATTGTTTACTTACTTTTACACTGCTATAACGGTTAATACTAACCAGATGGCAGATGATTTAAAACGCAATGGTGGTTTCGTTCCAGGGGTAAAACCAGGGAAAGATACTGCTGGTTTTTTAGATAATGTGATGTCTAGAATTGTATTGCCTGGGTCTGTGTTTTTAGCTATTATAGCTATTTTACCTGCCTTTGCAATGAATGCTGGTATAAACCAATCATTCTCTCAGTTCTTTGGAGGTACTTCATTATTGATTATGGTTGGAGTTGTTCTTGACACCTTACAACAAATTGAAGGCTATTTATTAAATCGTCATTACGATGGTTTGATGCAGTCTGGTAGATTGACAGGTAGATCAGGAATGTAATAGCCCTTTTCTATTATGATTTACTATAAGACTGAAGAAGAAATAGAATTAATAAAAGAAAGTTCTTTACTTGTTGCAAAAACGCACGCCGAAGTTGCCAAACTTATTCAACCTGGAGTTTCTACTCTCGCACTGGATAAGATAGCCGAAGAGTTTATCAGAGATAATGGTGGTGTTCCTGCTTTTAAAGGTTATAGTGGTTTTCCGAACACCTTGTGTGTTTCTCCAAATGAACAAGTTGTTCATGGTATTCCTACTAATGACCCTATTAAGTCCGGCACTATTTTATCTTTAGACTGTGGAGTTAAGAAAAATGGTTTTTTTGGTGATTCTGCTTTTACCTATGAAGTAGGTGAAGTTGCTAAAGATGTGAAAGAGTTATTAAAAATAACTCGAGAATCTCTTTACAAGGGAATAGAAGTTGCAGTGGCTGGTAATCGCATTGGCGATATTGGTTATGCAATTCAAAACCACGCAGAGAAAAATGGTTTTACAGTTGTTCGGGAACTCGTTGGTCATGGAGTTGGAGTTAATCTCCACGAAAGTCCAGAAGTTCCAAATTACGGTAAAAGAGGTAGAGGCGTTAAATTGCATGAAGGATTGGTGATTGCTATTGAGCCCATGATTAACATGGGAGTTAAAGAGATAAACCAGTTAAACGATGGTTGGACTATTAAAACAGCCGACTTGAAACCTTCGGCACATTTTGAACACACAATTGTTGTTCGAAAAGGAAAAGCAGAAATATTGTCGTCATTCGATTATATTGATAAAGTATTAAAAAACAAAAACTAGTGTATGGCTAAACAAGCATCTATAGAGCAAGACGGAGTGATTATTGAATCACTTTCTAATGCAATGTTCCGAGTTGAACTGGAAAATGGTCACATTTTAACAGCTCATATTTCAGGAAAGATGCGTATGCACTATATCAAATTATTACCAGGTGATAAAGTTAAATTAGCGATGTCACCGTATGATTTGACGAAAGGAAGAATTACTTACAGATATTAAATAAATCCAAAATGAAAGTAAGAGCATCAATCAAAAAAAGAAGTGCTGACTGCCAAATTGTGCGCAGAAAAGGACGACTTTACGTAATTAACAAAAAGAACCCTAAGTTCAAACAAAGACAAGGCTAGACCTTGATCTAAAAAACATTCTATGGCAAGAATTGCAGGGGTAGATTTACCTACAAACAAAAGAGGAGTTATCGGGCTAACCTATATTTTCGGTATAGGAAGCACACGATCAGCGGAAATCCTTAGTAAAGCCGGTGTTGATCACAGCACAAAGGTTAAGGATTGGAATGATGACGAATTGAATCAAATTCGTACCATCATATCAGACTACACCATCGAGGGTGAGTTAAGATCTGAAGTCCAACTAAACATCAAGCGATTGATGGATATTGGATGTAACAGGGGTCAACGCCATCGTGCGGGGCTACCGTTAAGAGGTCAGAGAACCAAAAACAACTCTCGTACGAGAAAGGGTAGAAGAAAAACTGTTGCTAACAAAAAGAAAGCAACTAAATAGTAGGTAGCTATGGCTAAGACAAACAAAAAGAGAAACGTTAAGGTTGAGGCTGTTGGACAGGCTCATATACATTCGTCTTTCAACAACATCATCATCTCTCTTACCAACAATGCAGGCCAAGTAATTTCATGGTCTTCCGCTGGTAAGCAAGGATTTAAGGGTTCTAAAAAGAACACTCCTTATGCTGCTCAAACAGCTGCTGAAGATTGCGCTAAAGTAGCTCATGAAGCAGGTTTGAGAAAAGTAAAAGTTTATGTGAAGGGACCAGGTAATGGTCGTGAATCTGCAATCCGTACGTTACACAACAACGGTATTCAGGTATCTGAAATTGTAGATGTTACTCCACAACCACACAATGGTTGTAGACCTCCAAAACGCAGAAGAGTTTAATCCCTTAAAATCTAAGAAATGGCAAGATATACAGGTCCAAAAACCAAAATTGCACGTAGATTCGGTGAAGCAATCTTCGGTGCTGACAAATCGTTAGAGAAAAAGAACTACGGTCCAGGTCAACACGGAAATTCACGCAGAAGATCAAAGCAATCGGAGTATTCAGTTCAACTACTGGAGAAACAAAAAGCAAAATATACATACGGGATTCTTGAAAAACAATTTCGTAATTTATACAAGAAAGCATCTTCAAAAACCGGTGTAACTGGTGAAATGCTATTGCAATTGTGTGAAAGAAGATTAGACAATACTGTTTACAGAATGGGGATCTCTCCAACTAGAAGCGGTGCACGTCAATTGGTGTCTCACCGTCACATCACTGTTAACGGTGGTATTGTAAACATTCCTTCTTATTCAATGCGTCCTGGAGATGTAATTGAAGTTCGTGAGAAGTCAAAAGCGCTTGAAGCTATTACGGATTCAGTAAGATCTAGTTCTGCTGTGTATGAATGGTTGGAATTCAATTCTGATACATTACGTGGTACTTTCGTTGCAATTCCTGAACGTACACAAATCCCTGAGAACATCAAGGAGCAGTTGATCGTAGAATTGTACTCTAAGTAATAATTAAGACAAGTAAAAGATTTATAATATGGCAATATTAAATTTCCAGAAGCCCGATAGAGTATTCATGGTAAACTCTGACGATAATCAAGGTCAGTTCGAGTTTCGTCCTTTAGAACCTGGTTATGGTTTAACAGTTGGTAACGCTCTTCGAAGAGTATTACTTTCTTCCTTAGAAGGATTTGCCATTTCTTCAGTACGAATTGATGGTGTAGAGCATGAGTTTTCTACCATTAAAGGTGTTGTTGAAGACGTTACAGAAATCATCTTAAACTTAAAGCAAGTTCGCTTTAAGAAGCAAGTTGAAGATGTTGAGAACGAATCCGTTCAAGTATCAGTAGCTGGACAAGATCAATTAAAAGCAGGTGATATTGGTAAGCATATTTCCGGATTCCAGGTTTTAAATCCTGATTTGGTAATATGTAATATGGATTCTAAAGTCAAAATTGACATGACTTTAACCATCATTAAAGGACGTGGGTTTGTTACAGCTGAAGAGCAAAACATTGAGGAGGCTCCTTTAGGAACAATCGCAACAGACTCTATCTTTACACCAATTAAAAATGTAAAGTTTGAGGTTGAGAACTTTCGTGTAGAACAAAAGACAGATTACGAAAAGTTAATCTTCGATGTGATCACTGATGGTTCTATTGATGCAAAGGATGCTTTAACAGAAGCAGCCAAAATCTTAATACATCACTTCATGTTGTTCTCTGACGAGCGAATTACGTTAGAGGATGAAGAAACATCTTCGGAAAACCAATACGATGAAGAATCTCTTAAAATGAGACAACTCTTACAATCGAAATTGACAGAGATGGACCTTTCAGTAAGAGCACTTAATTGCTTGAAAGCTGCAGAAGTGGATACATTAGGTGACTTGGTTACCTTTAATAAAAGCGATTTAATGAAGTTTAGAAACTTCGGTAAAAAATCGTTGACAGAATTAGATGAACTAGTTGCTGTGAAGGGTCTTAACTTCGGTATGGACACTGCTAAGTACAAATTAGACAAGGAATAGGGTCATGAGACACGGAAAAAAATTCAATCACTTAGGAAGAAAGGCTGCTCATCGTAAAGCGATGCTAGCAAATATGGCCTGTTCATTGATTGAGCACAAAAGAATAAACACGACTGTGGCGAAAGCGAAAGCATTGAAACAATATGTTGAGCCACTAATCACAAAATCAAAAGTCGATTCAACACATTCTCGTAGAGTTGTGTTTAGTTATGTGAAGCAAAAAGAAACCATCAAAGAATTGTTTGGTGCTGTTGCAACAAAAGTAGCTAGTCGTCCAGGTGGATACACTCGTATTATCAAAACAGGAAATCGTCCTGGTGATAATGCTGAAATGTGTATGATTGAGTTGGTTGATTTCAACGAAGTCTACACCAACGGTAAAGAGGTTAAGAAAACAAAAACTCGTAGACGAAAAAAATCTACAGCAACAGTTGAAGAGACTCCTGCTGTAGAAGAAGCTCAAGTAATTGAGGAGTCTACTGAAAAAGCAGAGGATAATTCTTCTGATGCTGAGACTAAGGATGCATAGGAATCTATTCTTTATTATTCTCTTAAATACTAAAGGATAGAGCTTCGGCTTTATCCTTTTTTTTTGAAATGTAAATTAGATGAAATACACTACGAAACAAAAAGCAATATTACTACTTGAAGATGGAGCTATTTTTTATGGACATGCTGCAGGTTTAACTGGTATTGCTACAGGTGAGGTTTGCTTTAATACAGGGATGACTGGTTACCAAGAAATTTTCACTGATCCTTCTTATAAAGGTCAGCTCATGCTTACTACTAGTGCTCATATCGGAAATTATGGAACCCACGAAATAGAAGTAGAATCGGATGGTGTTAAAATTTCAGGTTTAATTTGCAAGGATTTTAATAATCATAATTCTCGACCCGATTCAACGATGTCTTTGCAAGACTATTTTGTAAAGGAAAGTATCGTTGCAATTTGTGATGTTGACACTCGTGCCCTTGTAAGATACATTCGAGACAAGGGAGCTATGAACGCTATTATTTCTTCAGCGAACATGGACGTTAATTATTTAACTGAACGATTAGCAAAAGTACCGAGTATGGATGGTTTAGAACTGTCCTCTACAGTATCAACAAAATCTCCTTATACATTCGGAAACGAAGACGCCGCTATTCGGGTTGCTGTTTTAGATTTGGGTGTAAAGAAAAATATTTTACGTTGTTTAGCGGATCGTGGATGTTATTTAAAAGTATACCCCAGCCATACTACACTAGAAGAAATGTTAGCATGGAACCCTCATGGTTTCTTTTTATCTAATGGTCCTGGAGACCCAAGTGTTATGCCAAAAGTTGTTGCTGAAGTTTCAAAAATACTCAACGCTGGTTTACCTATTTTTGGGATTTGCTTAGGGCATCAAATGATTGGTTTATCCTCGGGTCTTGAGACTTACAAAATGCATAATGGGCATCGAGGGATCAATCATCCTGTTTTTAATTTAGAAACAGGTAAGGGAGAAATAACATCTCAAAATCATGGTTTTGCCATTAGTATGGAGAGCTTAGAAGGTCACGACAATGTTATTCTCACCCACAAAAACCTTAATGATAACACTGTAGAGGGCATTCGATTAAAAGACCGCTCTTGTTTTTCAGTTCAATACCATCCAGAGTCATCGCCTGGGCCACACGATTCTCGTTATTTATTTGATCAATTTATTACTAATATTACTTCACACATAAAATAGTTTACAAAATGAGTTTAATTTCTGACATACATGCACGTCAAATCCTTGATTCAAGAGGGAATCCTACTATAGAAGTAGATGTAGTAACCGAGTGTGGTGCTTTTGGACGAGCTGCTGTTCCTTCAGGAGCTTCAACAGGGAAGTACGAAGCTGTTGAGCTTAGAGATGGAGATAAGTCTATCTACATGGGTAAAAGTGTACACAAGGCTATAGACAATGTAAACGGTCCTCTTTACGATTCTTTAGTTGGCTTGCCAATTGAAGATCAGGCTGGAATAGATCAGTTAATGATCGATATAGATGGAACACCAAATAAATCTATAATGGGAGCTAATGCAATGCTTGCTATTTCTCTAGCGAGTGCAAAAGCTGCTGCTGCATCAACCGGTCAGATGCTCTACAACTATATTGGAGGAGTTAATGCTCGTACACTCCCTATTCCTATGATGAATATTTTAAATGGAGGTTCTCATGCTGATAATGCCATAGATTTTCAAGAATTTATGGTAATGCCTGTAGGTGCAGAATCATTTTCAGACTCTTTACGAATGGGAACTGAAATTTTTCATCATTTAAAAGCCGTTTTAAAATCCAAAGGTTTAGCTACCAATGTAGGGGATGAAGGTGGGTTTGCACCAAATCTACGTTCGAATGTTGAAGCTATGGAAATGGTTTTAAGAGCTATTGAAAATGCAGGTTACCGTCCAGGAGAAGATGTATTCGTTTCTATGGATGCAGCAGCTTCAGAATTTTACAATGCCGAAGAAGGTGTTTATCATTTTCACCAGTCAACGGGAGACAAATTAACCTCCTCAGAAATGGTTGACTATTGGGCTGATTGGGTTAAGAAATATCCTATACTTTCGATTGAAGATGGTTTAGATGAAGACGATTGGGCTGGTTGGAAATCAATGACAGATGCTTTAGGAGACAAGATTCAACTTGTAGGTGATGATCTTTTTGTTACCAATGTTGAGCGACTTTCTAGAGGAATAACTGAAGGAATTGCAAATTCACTTCTCGTTAAAGTAAATCAGATTGGTACCTTAACAGAAACTATTAATGCTGTGCAAATGGCCCAAATCAATTCATTTACAACAGTGATGAGTCATCGTTCTGGAGAGACAGAAGACAATACCATTGCAGATTTAGCAGTGGCATTAAATACGGGGCAAATTAAAACGGGCTCAGCCTCACGTTCAGATCGTATGGCTAAATACAACCAACTATTACGAATTGAAGAAGCTCTTGGAGAGTCTGCAATTTTTAATGGTAAAGATTTCAAATTTTTAAAATAAATTTTTGGCTTTGATTTTGCACTCCAATAACAGAATAATTTAACCCATAATAAACATATTAAATGTCAGATTTTGCAGAAATAGTATATGATGGAAAGACTTACCAACTTCCAGTAGTAGAAGGTAGTGAAGGTGAAAAAGCTATTGATATAAGTAAATTAAGAGGAGCTTCAGGTCTCATTACAATTGATAGAGGATTTAAAAATACGGGTTCTACAAACAGTGCCATTACATTTTTAGATGGAGAAAAAGGTATTTTACGTCATAGAGGCTACAGCATTGAAGAGTTAGCTGATAAATCTTCATTTATTGAAGTTTCTTACCTCGTTATTTATGGAGAACTACCTACTCATGACGAGCTAGAGATTTTCAAGAGAGAGATTACACAGCATACGTTGGTTCATGAAGATGTAAAATCAATTTTAGACGGTTTCCCTTCTAATGCACATCCAATGGGAGTACTTTCTTCATTGGTGTCTTCTTTAACTGCATTTTATCCAAAATCATTAGATCCAAATCGTTCTGTTGAAGAAGTTAATGGAACCATAATCCGATTATTAGCTAAGCTACCAACATTGGCAGCTTGGGCATTTAAAAATCGTGTACGTCAGCCACTCGTTTACCCGAATAATAATTTAGACTATTGTTCTAATTTCTTACGAATGATGTTTGGTCTTCCTACCGAAGCATACAATATCAATCCAATTGTAGCAAATGCTTTAGATAAATTACTCATTTTACATGCAGATCACGAACAGAATTGTTCTGCCTCAACTGTAAGAATTGTTGGTTCTTCTCATGCTAGTTTATATGCGTCGGTATCTGCGGGTATTGCAGCTCTTTGGGGGCCTCTTCATGGAGGTGCAAATCAAGCGGTAATTGAAATGCTAGAAGCAATTAAAGCAGATGGTGGAGATGTTTCTAAGTACGTTACTAAAGCCAAAGACAAATCAGACTCCTTCCGATTGATGGGATTTGGTCACAGAGTTTACAAAAACTTTGATCCACGTGCTCGAATCATTAAGAAAGCTGCAGATGATGTTTTGGAAGCTCTAGGTATCGATGACCCTGTGTTGAAAATTGCGCAAGAATTAGAAGCTGTAGCATTAAAAGATCAGTACTTTATTGATCGTGGCTTGTATCCAAACGTAGATTTCTATTCTGGTATAATATACAGAGCACTTGGTATTCCAACAGATATGTTTACGGTTATGTTTGCCTTAGGACGTTTGCCTGGTTGGATTGCGCAATGGAAAGAAATGCGTGAGAATGGAGATCCTATTGGTCGTCCTCGTCAAGTATATACAGGTCATAATGAAAGACCCTATGTTGAAATGAACAAACGCTAGAATACAATTTTTTAAAAGCCTCTTTATTTACTAAAGAGGCTTTTTTTATGACATTTAATGCTCATTTTTAAGCGTAAAATGAGTTCCTATTTTAATCTCTTTTACACGCGTTCTACTTCTTGTATAAAAGATGATTTAGATTCTTGGTTTTGATTATACAAAACAGCTCTATTGGGGAGTTTCCTAAAATTAATTTAGCCGCTATTCAAAACATTCATTTATAATAAATACCTTTGAGTAAACATTTAAAAAATGGGGTATAAAAGTTTAGAATCTTGTGTTACAGATCTAGAAAAAAATGGACAGTTAATACGTATTGAAAGAGAAGTTGATCCTTATTTAGAAATGGCTTCTATTCAGCTACGTGCCTATGAGAAAGGAGCTGCTGCAATACTATTTGAAAACGTAAAGGGTTCGAAGTTTAGAGCGCTTTCAAATTTATTTGGCGACGTTGATCGTTCACGTTTTTTGTTTCGAGACAGTATGGAAATGGTCCAAAATATAGCACTATTAAAAAAGGACCCAGCATTGGCTTTAAAAACCCCATTAAAATATTTATCCACTCCCAAACACTTGTTTAACGCTTTGCCTAAAAAAGTCTCCAAACGAAGTGCTGGAATGTTGGAGACGACCATTGATCAGTTACCTCAAATTACGTGTTGGAAAAACGATGGAGGTCCTTTTGTAACTTTACCAATTGTTTATACTGAAGACGCAGATCAACCTGGTTGGATGAAGTCTAATATGGGCATGTATCGTATACAATTGGGAGGTAATGACTATATACAAAACAAAGAAATAGGGTTGCACTATCAGATACACCGTGGTATTGGTGTGCACCAATCAAAAGCGAACAATAAAGGAGAACCGTTAAAAGTAAGCATATTTGTCGGAGGACCTCCTTCTTTAAGTTTTTCTGCAGTAATGCCTTTACCCGAAGGCATGCCTGAATTTGCCTTTGCAGGGATGCTAGGAGGCAAGCGAATGCGTTATTTTAAGGAAAATGGTTTTACGGTTTGTGCAGACGCAGATTTTGTGATTACAGGTGAGGTTTTTCCTCATGATGTTAAACCTGAAGGGCCTTTTGGAGACCATTTAGGTTATTACAGCTTAAAACACGACTTCCCACTTATGAAAGTTCATAAAGTGTATCATAAAAAAGACGCTATTTGGCCATTTACGGTCGTTGGTAGACCACCTCAAGAAGATACCAGTTTTGGTGCCATGATACACGAACTCGCTGGCGATACCATTCAATTAGAATTGCCAGGTGTTAAAGCAGTGCATGCGGTTGATGCTGCGGGCGTTCATCCACTTCTTTTTGCGATTGGTTCCGAGCGTTACACACCTTATGTAAAAGAGCGTTTTCCTGCAGAAATTTTAACGCAGGCCAATCATATACTTGGGTTCGGCCAAATGTCTCTCGCTAAGTTTTTATTTATTGCTGCAGAGGAGGATAATAAAGAATTAAATATTGATGACGAGCAAGTATTCTTAACCCATATACTCGAGCGTGTTCATTGGGAACGAGACCTTCACTTCTATACCAATACGAGTATCGATACGCTTGACTATTCCAGTGAGGGCTTAAACTCAGGCTCCAAAGTTGTTGTGGCTGCAGCTGGAAATAAATGTAGAGTTTTAGCCGACCACTTCGAAACTGAAAATCCGCTTCCTCAAGGAATCTCTAAAGTAAAATTAGTAGCCCCGGGTATTTTAGCTGTTTCGTGTTCCGCATTCGAAACTTACGAAAAGGCTCATCTAGAAATGAAAAAATGGGCTGAAGAGTTGAAGTTATTTCTTGGCGAAAAAGTAAATTCTTTACCTTTACTGGTGATGACAGATGATGCTGATTTTGTGGCAGAGACGTACAATAACTTTTTGTGGTCTACTTTTACCAGAGCCAATCCATCTCATGATATTTATGGAATAGACTCTTTTATTAAATTCAAACATTGGGGTTGTAAAGGTTCTTTACTTATAGATACGCGAATAAAACCACATCATGCTCCCCCTTTATTGCTTGATGATGAAGTAGAAAAAAAAGTTGATAAGTTGTTTTCCGATCATCACATTTTAAAAACCCTTTAATTGGTTCTTCTTTTCTAATTGCATTTAAATTATAACTATGGCAGAACCCTCGATAAAAGACAAAGCAAAAGCCTATTTGGAATTGTGCTACCAAGAGTTAGATAAATCCAACTTATTTCAACAAAGATGGTTGCAGGTGTCTAATTTAATTGATGAAACAGGTAGTTATAAACTGCTTGATTTTGAGCTTGAATATGGCACAAAAGTCGCTTGGCGTAATTCTAATAAATGTATTGGTAGATTGTTTTGGCGTTCTATGGAGGTTTTGGATCAACGCAATTTAACGACCTCCGATGAGGTTTTTGAAGCGCTATTTAATCATATTGAGTTTGCGACCAATAAGGGCAATATTCTTTCAACGATTACCGTTTTTGGGTCTCAAAAAAAAATCCGAATATGGAATCCTCAGCTACTTGGTTTTGCCGGATATCTCACTGAAGATGGTACTGTTGTAGGTGATTCTAAGAATATAGATTTTACTAAAAAATGTATAGAGCTTGGTTGGGAGCCTAAGATGGGGCAGTTTGATGTTTTGCCATTGGTGGTGAAAATTGGAAATGATAAACCAGAAGTCAGAGTAATTCCAAAGCACATCGTATCTCTTGTAGAAATAGAACACCCAAGCATAGAGCGTTTTAAGGATTTGAATTTGCAATGGTACGCGGTACCTATTATTTCTAATATGACCTTAGAAATTGGTGGTATTGAATTCTTTGCAGCACCTTTTAACGGTTGGTATATGGGCACCGAAATTGGAGCTCGGAATCTCGCCGATGAAGATCGTTACAATCTTCTGCCCACAGTAGCTAAACTTATGGGTTTAGATGTAAGAGATAAAAGTAGCTTGTGGAAAGATAGAGCACTTGTAGAATTAAATCAAGCTGTTTTGTATTCATTTCGTAAAGCTGGTGTAAAAATAATAGACCATCATTCTGCCTCTAAACAATTTATGCAATTTATGCGCCAAGAAGCAAAGGAGGGTAGGGATGTAACTGCTGATTGGTCTTGGATCGTTCCTCCAACATCTGCATCAACTACAAAAGTATTTCATACCGAAATGAAAGACATTGTTGTTAGTCCAAATTATTTTTACCAGAATATACCATGGGATTAACCCTCATTTTGTCTTTGTCGTATCCCCTCGTATAAGATAACTGCCGACGCAACAGATACGTTTAACGACTCTGTTTTTCCAAACATAGGTATGCGAGTTTTAACATCAGCCAACTCCAAAATATCCTCAGAAATCCCATCTTCTTCCGAGCCCATTACAATTACAACTGGATCTGTGAAAGGAACGTCGTAAAGATTTGTGTCCGATTTTTCAGTACAAGCGACAACCTTAAGACCGCTTTTTTTAAGGTACTTTAGACTATGATGAAGGTTCTGCTCACGACAAATAGGAATATGCATTAAAGCACCCGTAGAGGTTTTCATTGCATCAGCATTTAGCTGAGCGCCACCAATTTTAGGGAGTATAATAGCGTGTACGCCACATGCTTCTGCCGTACGTGTGATAGCTCCAAAGTTACGTACATCAGTAATTCGGTCTAGCATTAAAAAAAGTGGGGATTTGCCCTCTTCAAAAGTTTGCATTAGTACATCTCCTAAGCTAAAAAAGTTAACGGGTGATACAAAAGCAAATACACCTTGATGTTCTTTAGGAGTTAAGCGATTCAGCTTTTCAACAGGAACAGCTTTAAACATAATATTATGTTCTTTTAAAAGCGCTCTCAATTCCATTGCTAAGCCAGTATTTACTCCCTTCTCCATAAAGATTTTATCGAATTCTTTACCTTCACGAACGGCGTCCATTACGGCTTGTAATCCAAAAATCTCTAAACTCTTTTGCAAACGATCTTTTTTCATAGCTGCGAAAGTACGATTATTCGTCATGAGTCAACAATTCTGTCTCTGATTTATCTAGCAATTCTCTTGAAATACTTTTAGTTGTTTTGGCTCCTAGTTTTTTTATTTTCTCAACACTAGTTACTAAATTCCCTCTACCATCGTATAATTTACCATATGCAGATTCGTATTTTTTAGTTGCTGTATCAATTGCTTTCCCTACGCCTTCTAGGTCTGTTACAAAACCACAGAATTTTTCATATAGCGCACCTGATTGTCGTGCAATTTCTAGTACATTTTTCTTTTGATTTTCTTGTTGCCAAATAAAGGATACGGTTCTCATGGTAGCCATAAGAGTTGAGGTGCTCACTAAAATTATATTTTTACTGAGTCCTAAATTAAATATTTCAGCATCTTCTTGCAATGCTGAAATTAATGCAGGTTCTATTGGTACGAACATCAGAACATAGTCTGGTGAGTTTATACTGTATAGTTTCGGGTAGTCTTTACTGGCCAGATCTCTTATGTGATTTTTAATGCTGTCAATATGTTTTTTGAGATAATGTTTTCTTTCCTCTTCAGTCTCTGCATTGCTGTATTGTTCATAGGAAGTAAGCGAAACTTTAGAGTCAATAATTAAATTTTTGTCATCAGGAAGGTCAATAATACAATCCGGCCTTTTTTCATTACCGTCTTCATCTTTTTCAGAATTTTGTGTGCGAAAATGCAATTCTTTTTTTAACCCTGATTTTTCAAGTAAAACTTCTAATTGAAGCTCTCCCCAATCTCCTTGAACCTTTGAATCTCCTTTGAGAGCATTGGTTAAATTTACGGCGTCTTGACTAATTTTTTGATTCGCAATTTGCAACATAGAAATCTGTTTGGCTAATCCAGCCCTGCTTTCTTGATCCTTTACATACTTGTCTTCGATACTCTCCTCAAAACTTTTAATCTTAACTCCCAAGGGTTTTAATATTTGGTCAATATTTTTTTGGTTTTGCTGCGCAAATTTTTCAGATTTTTGTTCTAAAATCTTGTTGGCCATATTTTCGAATTGAGATTCGAGTTGTTTTTGTTGTTTTAACAGTCTTTCTCCTTCTTCTTTAATCTTAAGATTTAGGTTTTCAATATTTGCATCTCTTGAAGAAACATCTGCTTTTAAATTTCCAATTTGGTCCTGCTTTATTCTGTTGTCTGTTTCTATTTTTTCAATTCTATTTTTTTCAGATTGATACAGTTCCTTCGATACGTATTGGCTAATGTCAATATTAGGTTGGCTTTTATCGGTTTTATTTTTACTGTATAAAACACCTATTACAATGCCTGTAAATAATCCAATAATTAAGTATGCAATTTCCATAATTAAACTTATAAGTGAGCTATCTGTTACAATAGTGTTAGTTGTGTGTTATCAGAATTTAAATCCCAGTTAATTTTTTCTTTACCAAACGAAGTTAAGTAATTGTTTGTTTTTGTAAACGGTTTAGATCCAAAGAATCCCTTTCTTGCCGAAAAGGGAGAAGGGTGAACAGACTTCAGGATCAAATGTCTGTTTTCATCTATTAAATCACATTTTTTTTGAGCATAATTTCCCCAAAGGATAAAGACAATATTTTCGCACTCTTCAGAAATGAGTTGAATCACTTTATTGGTAAACTGTTCCCATCCTTTTTTTTGATGTGAACCAGGTTTGTGAGCTCTTACAGATAATGTAGCATTGAGAAGAAGAACACCTTGTTCAGCCCATTTCTCAAGGTTTCCATGTAATGGTATAGCGCAATTTAAGTCAGTTTTTAACTCATTGAAAATATTTTTTAATGAGGGTGGAATTTTTGATTTTGAACTCACTGAAAAGCATAATCCATTCGCTTGACCTATATTGTGGTATGGGTCTTGTCCTATTAGGACTACCTTTACATCTTTAAATTTTGTTTTATTGAATGCCGAAAAGCATAACTCAGCTGTTGGGTAAATAGTTTGCGAACCTCTTTCTTGCTTTATATAATTGCTTAAATCTTTGAAATAGTCCTGTTTAAATTCATCTGTAAGTATTTCTTTCCACGAAGTGTGTAAATGCTCGATCATAAAGTAAAAGTACCGGTTTTTTTTCGAATGTTTACATTAGTATAGTCTAGTTATTTACTTTAATTCACTTTTGTATGATATGACTCGTATAATTTTTTTTCGCACACAAAATAGTCTTGAGGTTTTCCTTACAATTAATGAATTTATTCTTCATTGTTTTAGACTGTTTAGCCAAATAAATTTTTAGTATTTTTGCAGTAAATTAAAACTTCAATTATGAAAAAAATTACTTTTATAGCTGCCTTGTTTATTGTTGCTCTTGTTGCTCAATCTTGTTGTGCTGTAACTAATTGCCCTGGTTTAGCTAAAGTTGAATCTTCATCAAATAATGGGTAAATGAATTGGATAGCACTAACAGACTATTCGCAAATTAATACATTAGTAGATCAATCAGAGACTTTTTTAATCTTTAAGCACAGTACACGATGTTCTATTTCGAGTATGGCTTTCAGTAGATTCGAACGTGAGTTTGACTTCGATCAAGTGCCAGTGCTTTATTTAGATTTAATAGCGTATCGTTCTATTTCTAACCAATTGGCTGAATCTTTTAATGTTCACCACCAATCACCCCAAGTTTTATTAGTTAAGGCTAATGTTTGTTTGTATAATGCTTCTCATAATGCTATTAGTGCAGCTGCCATAAAAGCATTGCTTTAATTGTATATTAAACCTTTTATTCACTAATTTTGTAAGTATAATAAGGTGTCGATGGCTTCAGAAACAATAAATGAAATTAAAGAAATTCGCCAAGCAAAGCCCAAGTGGTTGCGGGTTAAATTACCTACAGGTAACAGTTACAAAAAAGTAAGAAAGTTAGTTAGTAAGCACAAATTACACACCATTTGTGAAAGCGGTAATTGTCCTAATATGGGAGAATGCTGGGGTGCTGGAACAGCTACTTTCATGATCCTTGGTAATATTTGTACACGATCGTGTGGTTTTTGCGCTGTTGCAACAGGTAAGCCTCTGGCTGTTGATTGGTCTGAACCAGAAAGAGTTGCGCGCTCTGTTAAATTAATGGAGGTTAAGCATGCTGTTGTAACCTCTGTAGATAGAGATGATCTTAAAGATGGTGGGTCTATAATTTGGTCTGATACAGTGAAAGCGATTCGAAGAGTAAGCCCAAATACAACAATGGAAACTTTGATTCCAGATTTTAAAGGAAATATGGATCAAGTGCAACGAATTATAGATGTAGCTCCAGAAGTCGTTTCTCACAACATGGAAACGGTAAAGCGTTTAACACGTTCTGTTCGTATCCAAGCTCGTTATGAGCGTTCCTTGTCAGTTCTTAAATATTTAAAAGAGGGCGGTATGCGAACCAAGACTGGAATTATGTTAGGCTTGGGCGAGACTGAAGATGAGGTTGTTGAGGCGATGAAAGATTTAGTGGCGGTTGGTTTGGATGTTTTAACCTTGGGACAGTATTTACAACCTACCCCAAAGCACCTTCCTGTACTAGATTTTATAACGCCCGAGCAATTTGCAAAATATAAAGAAATTGGGTTGGAACTCGGTATTCAATATGTCGAAAGTGGTCCTTTAGTTCGCTCATCATATAAAGCAGAAAAACATTTAAAATAATAGAAGAGGCTCAGGCCTCTTTTTTTAGCTCTAAAAAAATGAAGAATATTAAAGTAGGGATTAATGGATTTGGAAGAATAGGAAGAACACTATTTCGTATACTCAATCAACGAAAAGGGGTTGATGTGGTTGCTGTTAACGATTTGGCCGAATTAGCATCTGTTGCACATTTATTAAAATACGATTCAATACACAGAACGCTTCAAGCAGATTTACATATTTCAGAAAATTCATTTTCAATTAATGGCTCCGTAGTCAATTATTCTCAAGAGTCTGATTTAGCTAATCTATCTTGGGGTGATTGTGATGTAGTGGTAGAGTGTACAGGTAAGTTTTTAGCAAAAGTAGATTTACAAAAACATTTAGCTGCTGGGGCTCGTAAAGTAATCCTGTCTGCTCCCCCAGTTGGAGATGATGTAAAGATGATAGTTTTGGGTGTAAACGATCACCTGCTTTCTGTTTCAGATGAAATTGTGTCTAACGCTTCTTGTACCACCAACAGTGCAGCTCCAATGGTGCAATTAATGGATGCGTTTTTTGGCGTTAATCAAGCTTATATTACCACAATTCATTCTTACACTACTGATCAAAGTTTACACGATTCACCACACAAAGATTTACGGCGAGCTAGAGCAGGAGCTTTGTCTATTATACCTACAACTACCGGCGCTGCCAAAGCAGTTTCTAAAATATTTCCTGATCTAGAAATAGGAGGCTGCGGTATTAGAGTGCCTGTGCCAAATGGTTCACTAACGGATATTACTTTTATAGTAAAAAACTCCTGTACCATTGAGCAGGTAAATCAAGTGTTTTTAAATGCTTCAAAAAACTCGCACAAAAATTATCTTTCTTACACAGAAGATCCTATCGTGTCTGTAGATGTAGTTGGAAGTTCAAGTTCTTGTTTGTTCGATTCTCAGCTTACCTCAGTGCTAGGTAAAATGGTTAAAATCGTTTCTTGGTACGATAACGAAACAGGTTATGCAAATCGTTTGGCTGATTTGGTTTTTCGACTTCATCAACAGTAAGTTTTTTATTCGTTTATTGCTTTTGAGAATTTAGATTTGTAAAATTTAAGTTTTAATTCTCCATTTTCAAGCACTCCATAAGAATAAAATCTTAGCCATTCTCCAAGATTTATATATTTACTTGAACTTGTTAAGTCGATCTTTAAAGGTAAATGTCTGTGGCCAAAAACGAAGTAGTCATAGTGTTTTGTCTCAAGTATTTTTTTAGAATAGCCAGTCAACCACTCCTCATCTTCGTTATTGAAAATTTCGTCTTTTTCTTTATTCGCTATTCTACTTTTATTAGAGAAAAAATTTGCGAGTCCAAATGAAAAGTTTGGATGCAATCTTGAGAATAGCCACTGACAAGTTTTGTTTGTAAATACTTTTTTCAGAACCTTATACTTTGCATCACCAATTCCTAAACCATCGCCGTGACCTATGTAAAACAATTTATTTTGTAGGTTTACTTCTATGGGTTCTCGATGTATTTTTAAGCCTATTTCTTTCTCTAGGTACCCAAATGTCCACAAGTCATGGTTTCCAGTGAAGAAATGTATCGGTATTCCTTGATCACACATTTCAGCTAACTTTCCAAGGATTCTAACATAACCTTTTGGAACAGCATGTTTCCATTCGAACCAAAAATCAAAAACATCTCCAACCAAGTAAAGCTCACTCGCATCAACTTGGATTTCTGAAAGCCATTCTACGATCTTCTTTTCTCTAGAGATACTCTCTTTGTAATTAGGCGCACCAAGATGAAAGTCTGACGCAAAATATATTTTTTTTGCTGTCATTTATTTCTGAAGTAATTCTGTGATTTTTATTCGTAAAGCCATTTCATCTAAATCTTGAGCTACAACTCTACCTTCTGAATTTATGAGTACTGTGTATGGTATGCTTTTTAAGTCGTATAAGTTTCTAATTTCGGAACTCCAACCTTTAAGTTCGCTCAATTGGGGCCAGGTAAGTTTGTCTTTCTCAACAGCTTTTTCCCAGTCCAAACGTGGTGTTTTTTGCTGAGGGGTACCGTCTAAAGAAATACTGATTATTTCTAGGCCTTGTTCATGAAAATCACTGTAGAGTTTGACCATTTTTGGGTTCGCTATTCTACAAGGTTTACACCACGAAGCCCAGAAATCAATCAAAACTACCTGATCCTTATAGTCTGATAGAGAAACGCTATCTCCATTCAAATTCTCCATAGAGAAATTTGGAGCAAAGGCTAAACTTAAAATTTCAGAAAGTAATTTACTGTGTGTTGATTTTGGCCATTTAGAACTGAAAATAGAGTCCACTTTTTGGTAATAATCATAATCACTTTGGAGGTTGAGTATATTTTCTCCTTTAACCGATTGGAATAGTGCCAGTAGTATTGATTTCGAGTTTGGGTTGTTGTCAATAAAATATTTTAAGTAAGAAGTGTGGGTCTCAAAAGTTTCGTTAAACCTGTTTTGTATGGCTATAAAATCTTCCTTCTGTGCATTTTTAGCCTCGTCATATATTGCATCAATCTCTTTCTCAAATAAATCTAGTTTTTGATTTAATGAATAGATTAGGTTGGAGCCTTTTGAGCCAGATACTGTGTAGTTCTTTGACCATTCCGCTCTACTGCCCTCAATTTCTAGGTGTTCTCCTTTTTTTATAAGTAAGTTAATTCCTTCGCCATCTGGAGTTCTTAATAAAAAGAACGAGGAGCTGGTTATTGAATTAGCCGCTACAAATTCTCCATTAACAGCGTATAATGTGTCAATCAAAAACAATTTGTCAGCTTCTATCTTCTCAAAAATCAGCGTGTCAACACCCGCTACTTGTCCATGTATTGTGAAATCACCTTCAGGTGCTTTCATTTTGTTTTGACAAGCGCATATTAGTAAAACAAAAATTAGTAATATAGGGTTTGGAATACGCATACGTTTACTTTTCAAGTTCCTCTCTTACTAGTTTGTTTGTTGATTTTGGATCGGCTTTACCTTTAGAGAGTTTCATCACTTCACCCATAAATAAACCGAGTAAGTTTTTCTTTCCTTCTTTGTAGGCTAATGCCTTCTCTGGATATTTAGCTATAGCTTGTTTAACAAAGTCTAAAATCGCATCTGTATCGGATTCTTGTATAAGTTGATGTTCATCTGCTAATTGTAAAGGACTCAACTCTTGGTGTTTTAGCATTAAAGGAAACAAGTCTTGACTGGCTTTAGAGCTTGAGATTTTACCAGATTTAATTAAATTTATTAATTCTCCTATTCGATAAGGTTCAAGTTCAAAACGATCTATTTCGATTGCTTTTTCGTTTAGGAAAGATTTAATTGGACCCATAACTAAGTTTGCGGCCATCTTGTATTCTGCTGTTGTTTTTAAAATAGCCTCAAAATACAAAGCAATACCTTTGGTGTCAGTCAAGTTTCTGGCATCGTATTCGCTTAAGCCAAACTCTTTGGTGTATTTCAAGAAAAGTTCTTCGGGTAAGGAAGGAAGACCCGCTTTTATTTCGTTAATGTATTGTTCTTTAACAATAATTGGAGCTAAGTCTGGTTCTGGAAAATACCTGTAATCATGAGCATCTTCTTTAGATCTAAGAATTGATGTTTCGTTTTTAGCTGCGTTAAAATTTCTTGTTTCTTGATCTACCTCTCCTTGATTTTCGTATACTTCAATTTGTCTTTTGGTTTCTAATTCAATTGCTTTTTGAACATTTCTAATCGAATTCATGTTCTTTACTTCTACACGATTTCTGAGACTTGTTTCTCCTTTTAATCGAACAGATATATTTGCATCACAACGCATAGAACCTTCATCCATGTTACCATCACAAATGTCTAAATAGCGCACAAGTTTTCTTATTTCGGTTACAAAGCTATAGGCTTCCTCACCACTTCTTAAAACAGGTTCGGTTACAATTTCTAAAAGCGGTACTCCAGCTCTGTTAAGATCAATTAAGGAGTCAAATGGATCGATGTCGTGAATACTCTTACCGGCATCTTCTTCCATGTGAATTCTCGTAAGATCGATACGTTTAGGATTCCCTTCTTTATCGCTTACGTTAATATAACCGCCATCACATATTGGTGTTTTATCTTGTGTAATCTGGTATCCTTTAGGTAAATCGGCATAGAAATAATTTTTCCTTGCGTATTCGTTCCGCTCTCTTATGGAGCAGTTTAAGGCAATACCAAGTTTAATGGCAGATTCTAAAACTTTAGAATTAGAAACGGGAAGTGTTCCTGGATGACCTAAGGAAATAGGGCTAATGTGAGTGTTTGGCGCCGAGCCATATAATGTTGAATCAGAACAGTAGGCTTTACTCAGTGTGTTTAATTGAACGTGAATTTCAAGTCCTATTACTGTTTCGTATTTTGTATAATCAATCGACATATTGTTCAAAAATTTGAAGGTAAATATACGAAAGTGAACGACTATTTAAGCGATTACTTTACGATAAGTTTTTCTTGATATGAGGTTCTTAATCCTTGTACTTTTAAAATGTATATACCCGATTTTAATGGGCTGATGTCTAGTGTGTTGTTTGCGATTGTGGCGTTGTTTTTTAAAATTAAGGAACCTGTACTGTCGTATACAGAAACGGAACTAAGTTTTTCCTTATTGGGCAGACCTATTTTGAGCTCATTTTGAGCTGGATTTGGGTATATGCTCAAGTTGGGTTGCTTTATTTCTTGGTGAATATCAAGATCTATACTAGGCTTTAATACAAACAAACCGTATTGCATGTCAGATACCAAAATAGTACCTGAAGGCAACAACGGATAAACCCCCCATGCGCCACGGTAAGAATCATGGTCATCTAATGCATAAGTACTGAATGAAGCTACTTTTGTTGGGTTTTCTGGTTCTGAAATATTGTATACTTGTAGTCCGTCATGGTAAGATGAAACGTATAGCAAGTTACCATTGATGATTTGATTGTGCGCAATTGAGTTTGCATCTATTTCTGGGTTGAATGTGGTTGTGACGTCTATGTTTGATAGATTACTAATGTCTAAGACTTTCATGTCATACCCCCAGTTTTCATCTGCCATTACATACGTTTTTAAATCTGATGTTGGCCAGCCAGAATGATTGTATCCTTTGTCTGGGTATTCTGTTAAAGAGCCTAACAGTTGAGGGGAATTAAGATCCGAGAAATCTACAATGAATAGACCGTCGTATCCATTGTTTAGAATCGCTGTGTCATTTCTAACCCACATGTCATGCACCCCAGATCCAGTTCCAGGAACTTCATAATCCATTAAATGCACAGGAGTGCTTGGTTCGTTTATGTCATATAGAGCTAGAGATGTAGAACTCCATCCTAAATTTGGTGCTCTTACGTTGCACGCATAAAGGATGTTCTTTGCTTCGTCAATAAAAATATTATGAGAAGTTTCGATCAATTCATTGGAGTCGTAAACAACTATAGCAGTATCTGGTAATTGTTTGAGGTCTATAATTTGCAACGAACTGTTCCCTTCATCTGAAACAGCATATAAGTACCCATTTCTATCGTGGTAATCTCTGTGTATTATAGCTGGTCCGAAATCTTCTCCAGCAATAAATTGAACTTCTTTACTGTTTTCTACATCTGTAACATCAAAAATATGTGTACCTGCAGTTGAACCTATAACTGCAAACTCTTTGTTGTTCATCACAAATCCCCATACTTCATTATAAGTGTTGTTGTAAGCTGATGACCCTACCAGGCTATCTTCACTCCATTGGTAAAGTAACTCTAAGTTTTCGTTTGTTTGAGCTATGCTTAAAGTAGTAACTAAGCCTATAGTAATAAATAATAATTTCTTCATCTGAGGTTATTTGAGTAGTCGATTGATTTGTTTTTCGAATGCAAGTTTGTCTTTATCCTCCAAAAAATGTATTCCAATTTGAAGTCTAAATATTTCTACCGAACAAAGTTCTTTAAGTTTGGTTTCTTTGAGTCTCATCCAATCTTTTTCGGTGGTTATAATGCCCTTGTAAAGGTTGCTTTTTTTTGCTATTTGTTTAATTTCTTTCGTGCTAAAATTATGATGATCACCGAAGGTTATCGAATCAAATTTTATAGATTGCTCTTTTAAGTATTCAAAAATTGGAGCGGGTTTGGCGATTCCAGTAACAACTAAATACGAGTCATTGTGATTTATCGTTTTGTTTTTTTCGTTTTTAAAATCCTCGTAACCAATTTTTGAGAAATAAACAGGTGAGTTAGAATATTTTGATAATTTAGTTCTGATCTTGGCACGCTCTTTTGAGTCTATAAAAGAACGGCATTTAGTTACTAAAATAGCGTCAGCTCTTTTTACGCCTTTTCTGGGTTCTCTAAGTGTCCCAAATGGAATGATAAAATCATTGTAAAACAGCTGGTTATAGTCTGTAAGAAGTAGGTTTAGATTTCGCTTTACATACCGATGTTGGAATCCGTCATCTAAAATAATAACTTGGGTTTTAGCGTGCTCTTTTTCAATACGTTTTATAGCTTTTACTCGATCACCATCTACGACCATTGTAAAGTTATCTCCTTCAAATTTTGCCAAGAGTTCCATGGGTTCATCTCCAATGTCTCTCGTGCTATGAATCTTAGAGTCTGCAATAATTAAGTCTTTTCTTTTTCTTCCATAACCTCTACTGATTATGGCAACCTTATAATTTGATAAAAGGCTTGTTAGGTAGCTGACATGCGGTGTTTTTCCTGTTCCGCCCATGCTCAAATTCCCTACACTAATTACGGGTGTTTTGGATTTGTATTGTTTTAATAACCCAAGATTGAAAGCTATGTTTCTTATCGAAGTAATCATCCAATAAATAATGGATAATGGGCTTAGTAAAACTTTAAGGATATTCATTTTTCGAAAATACACAATCTATTGATGACTGCTATTGAAAAAAAACCATTATTTTGCTTAAAATTTTTTTTATGAAACTGAAAGAGCTTTGTAGATTGTTAGAAGAATGGGCTCCCTTGGCTTACCAAGAGACTTATGATAATAGTGGCTTAATTGTAGGCGATCCATCTGCAGAACTTACTGGTGTTCTAATAAGTTTAGATTGTATAGAAGAGGTTATTGACGAGGCTATTTCTAAAGGATGCAATGCCATAGTATCTCATCACCCCATTGTATTTAAAGGTTTAAAAAGTTTTACTGGGGCAAACTATGTTGAACGAACGGTTGTAAAGGCAATTAAAAACAATATTGCATTGTACGCAATACATACCAATTTAGATAATGTGCATACCGGAGTAAATAAGATGTTGTCCGAAAAAATAGGCTTGATCAATTCTAAGGTTTTGCTGCCAAAAAAATCAGTGATCAAACAATTGGTTACTTATGTACCTGTTGCGTATGCAAATCAAGTTAAAAATAATTTATACGAAATTGGAGCCGGAAAGTTAGCCGAATACAGCGAATGTAGCTTTTCCGTTATAGGAAAAGGTACTTTTAAGGGTTCTGAAAATTCAAACCCCAGAATAGGTGAAAAGGAGCTACGCGAAGAGGTAAGTGAAGAGCGGGTTGAGCTTGTATTTCCTTTTCATTTAGAAGAAGAGGTGATTCGCACTTTAAAGAAATCACACCCATACGAAGAAGTGGCTTACAGTATATTAAGTTTGGACAATGTAAATCAAAATGTAGGATCAGGTTTTATTGGAGAACTTCCACAAGCTACAGATCCTATGGATTTTTTAAATCATCTAAAATTTAATTTAAAAGCAGAAGGCATACGATACACGAAGTTGGGTGATCATAAAATTAAGAAAGTTGCGGTATGTGGAGGAGCAGGTAGCTTCCTTTTAAAAGCTGCAATTCGATCAGGAGCAGATATTTTTGTTACTGGAGACTTTAAATATCATGAATTTTTTGACGCTGAAAACAAGATTATTGTTGCAGATGTGGGGCATTATGAAAGTGAACAATACACTAAGGAGTTGATTGCTGACTTTCTTCGCAAAAAATTCCCTAAATTTGCATTTCATTTATCAAAGGTAAATACCAATCCTATCAATTATCTATAAAAAATGGCTAAAGCAAAACAATCTACTGTTGAAGAAAAGCTAATTGCTCTTTACACACTTCAATCAATAGACACTGAAATCGATAAGATAAAAATTTTACGTGGTGAATTGCCACTAGAAGTTCAAGATTTAGAAGACGAAATTGCCGGTTTGCAAACTCGTGTTACTAACATTAACGATGAAATAGCTGCATTTGATGGCTCCATTAAGGAAAAAGAATCTTTAATACTAGATTCTAAAGCTCTAATGAAGAAGTACGATGAGCAATTGAAAAACATTCGTAATAACAGAGAATTTGATTCTTTAAATAAAGAAATTGAATTTCAAACATTAGAAATTGAGTTAGCAGAAAAGAGAATTAAAGAAGCAAAAGCTTCTATAGTTGCTAAAATGGATACTATTTCTGGTGCTAAAATGCGTTTGCAAGATCGTAGTGCAGATTTAGATGCTAAGAACGCAGAATTAGACAGTATTATAGCTGAGACTAAAAAAGACGAAGAAAAGTTAGGTAAACAATCCGTTGTTGCTGAAAAAGTAATAGACGAACGATTACTGAATGCTTACAAACGTTTAAGAGGTTCTGTTAGAAATGGTCTTGCAGTAGTTCCTGTTCTCAGAGATGCATGTGGTGGCTGTTTTAATTCTGTTCCACCTCAGCGACAAATGGATATAGCGGCGCGTAAAAAAGTTATTGTATGCGAACACTGTGGTCGTGTATTAGTAGACAAAGTTATGGCTGGAGTTACAGAAGAAGATTAAAGTTTTTAAATCAAAAAAAAAAGGCTTCCAATTTGGAAGCCTTTTTTTTTGATTGGTACTAGAATTTAAAACCGCCTGATATTACTATTTGCTCATTTCGGTTGCTTAGTCTAGCTTCTTCAGAACCACTGTAAAGACTGAGGTTACTGTTGTTGTAAGAGCTGATTAATGCAAAATCGAAGAAGTATTGATTAACTTGTAGTCCAAATCCAAAGGTTAAAAATTCGGTGCTTGAGTCATTTTTTGTATTCGTAAAAGGGCTTCCGTAGTATGCGTAACCACCTCTAACGCTCAGTTGAGGATGTACACGTAGTTCGCTTCCTATTCTAACATTACTTGTGCTTGAGTAAGCAATGTCAATAGTTTCGTTTTCATCTAGAAAAGCATAATATTCAGCGTTTAACTGTGCAGAAGAATAATCGAGGTATTCGTGTTCAATACTTATAATTGCTCGCTTGTTTAGTACAAATGACAAGCTGTTAATAATTTTAAAAGGCGTGCTTAATTCGTAATCGAATAAACCTAAATACGTTCCTGCATCAAAAGTGGTGTCATTTGCGAAGTTAGTCTTCATAGACGACGAGTATTCTTCGTGTATTTCGTAATAAGTTGGTGTATGCAAAGCAAATCCGTAGCGTATTGCATCGTCAATTTTATAAATTAAGCCAAGTTTTAGGTTTATACCTGCGCCTTCAACATATAAATCTGACGCATAGTTGAAGGATTCTAAACCATCGTTTGCCCCTTCAAAGTTACTTTCAGTAATATTTGTTCTTTCTCTATATTTAATACTTGGAAAGCCTAAAGTGGCTCCTAAAAACAGCTTTTTCTGGTAAGCAGTACCAAAGCTAATGTAAAACTCGTTTTTGCTTCCAGAGGTTCTGCTTCTGTAAGATTGCGTTCTGTTGGTAATAGATTGCGTTGCTCCGGTATAGGTAGTAGCACTCCCAATTGTATCTATTAAGTAGGTGTTGAAAGCAAGTTGTTCTAAAGTACTTAGGTTATCAAAACTATTTCCCTCAGCGTTATTTAATATATAGGTTCCTAAGGAGTTTTCACTATTCGTTCCTTCGAGATAAGTATACTTATTGTAATCGTCAAGTCTATTAAAGCCAATACCGAAGTTTACCCTATCCCAGTCTCCAGATTCATCAGGGCTTAGGATATTTGCGCTTACATAATTTAGGTTAGGTATTGATGCGCTATTTCTCTTCGCAAATGATGCAGGAGAATTGAAGCCGGAGGTAGACTCAAAACCATCTGAATCAAATTGATTTAGGTTAAAACTCCCGCTAAATTGACCATTGGTAAAGGTGGCAATTCCTGCAGGATTAAAACTTGCAGTGCTTCCGTTGCTTCCCAATGCGCCAAATGCGCCGCCCATTGCTACATATCTAGCAGAACCCCAAAGAGATTCTTGCGAATACCTTAGCGCATCTATGTGGTTTTGTGCTTGTAGTGTAAGTCCAATAATAAATGCGGTAACTAGGTTTAGTCTTTTTATCATAAAATAATTATCTAGGTCTTCTGCTTGGAGGAGAGGATTGTCTGTTACTATTCGAACTTCTACTTATTGAACTTCTACTTATTGAGCTTCTGCTTGGTTTCGTATATGTAGATTTTGTGTTTGACGAAGATCTCCTGAAGTTTGATTTTTCTTTTCTTGGAGAAGTAGCGCTCTTTTCTTGTTTGCTTCTAATTGTTGAATTTGATTTAGTGGAATTAAATTCAAAAATTGAACGGGTATTGGATGGTTTGTATTTTCTGTTAGATGAATTCGACGTGAAATTTGAACGGTTAATATTTGTACTCTTGTTATTTACGTTAGCGTTTCGATTACTTCTAGTAACTTTACTGTTTCTAATTGAGCCGGAATTCAAATTGTTGCTCATGCTCTTTCGGTGTCCGTAGGATGTATTTGTATTGTAAGCAAAGGAGTTGTTAATGAAATAAGGCGAATAGCCATAGCCATAGCCAAAACCGAAACCATTTTGGAATCCATATGGGTTGTTCCAAGCATAAAAGTTGTTGTTCCAAGGAGAATTCCATGGGTTGTACCAGTTGTTAAATCCGAATGAGTTTCCGTAAAATCCATTGTAATAAGGAGAGAACATAGATCCAAAACCAAATTGAAATCCAAACGGATCATGAAAATAGCCGTAGTTAAAGTTGATAGAAGATCCGTAATAATCTCTATGGAAACGGTTTATTCGCATCGAATAAGACATCTCGTCTTCGTAGGAGTCTTCGGCGTCGTATGAGTCTTGATCATATTCTTGATCTTCATAAAAAATCTCTAGGTAATTAATTTCTTTCTCGTTTGAATTGTAGTAAATGTCATCGGCATACCACTTTTGGGTATCTTGGGCATTTACTGAAAATGAATTAAAGGCGAAACTTAGTACTAAAATTGTGTAGGTATTTTTCATAATTCAGTTGTTCAGTATGTGTTAAGCACATGAATGTTGTATTTGTGCTTAAAGAAATTCATTGTCAATCTTTATTTCATAGATTTGCAACGCTTAATTAATAAGCTAAGTTAGCAAATATTATTCCAATTTTTTAAATAGAAATGGCAAAGAAACTCACTAGCAGAACGGAAGATTATTCAAAATGGTATAACGAATTGGTCGTAATGGCTGATTTGGCAGAAAACTCAGGAGTGCGTGGTTGTATGGTTATAAAACCCTATGGATATGCTATTTGGGAAAAAATGCAAGCCGAACTTGATAAGAAATTTAAAGAAACAGGGCATGTAAATGCCTATTTCCCTTTATTTATACCCAAATCGTACTTTAGCAAAGAAGCATCTCATGTAGATGGTTTTGCAAAAGAATGTGCTGTAGTTACGCATTACCGATTAAAGAATGATCCTGATGGGAAAGGTGTGGTTGTGGATGAAGATGCAAAATTAGAAGAAGAGCTTATTGTTCGACCAACTTCTGAAACAATTATATGGGACACTTACAGAAAGTGGATTCAGTCTTACAGAGATTTACCTTTACTTATTAACCAATGGGCAAATGTAGTGCGATGGGAAATGCGTACCCGTTTGTTTTTGAGGACTGCCGAGTTTTTGTGGCAAGAGGGGCATACAGCACACGCAACAAAAACAGAGGCTTTGCAAGAAGCAGAGCTAATGTGTGATGTTTATGCAAATTTCGTTCAGGATTTTATGGCAATTCCCGTTGTTAAGGGAGTGAAATCTGAGTCTGAAAGATTTGCTGGAGCTTTAGAGACTTATTGTATTGAAGCTTTAATGCAAGATGGAAAGGCTTTGCAAGCTGGAACATCTCACTTTTTAGGTCAAAATTTTGCCAAAGCATTCGATGTGAAATTCCAATCTAAGGAAGGGAAATTGGATTATGTTTGGGCGACTTCTTGGGGTGTTTCTACTCGCCTAATGGGCGCTTTAGTAATGACTCACTCTGATGATAAGGGCTTGGTTTTACCTCCAAATTTAGCGCCTTGGCAAGTTGTTATTGTACCCATTCATCGCAATGATGAGCAATTAGAACAGATTAATGAAAAGGCAAATGAATTGATGCGTTCATTAAGGGCTCAAGGGGTAATCGTTAAGTATGATAACCGCACCAGTTTTAAGCCAGGGTGGAAGTTTAATGAGTACGAGCTAAAAGGCGTTCCAATTCGAATTGCGATTGGTCCAAAGGATTTGGAAAAGGGAACTGTTGAGGTTGCCAGAAGAGATCTATTGTCTAAACAATTTATGGCAATGG
>Ga0233444_10000572_pt1 | contig 47104 bp, 53 predicted proteins | sample SI_124_October20_6_FD_182792 | JGI IMG/M metagenome (GOLD analysis project Ga0233444, IMG submission 182792) | Seawater microbial communities from Saanich Inlet, British Columbia, Canada - SI_124_October2016_10_MG | ecosystem: Environmental > Aquatic > Marine > Inlet | place: Canada: British... | reverse complement strand
TTTTAAAATTTAAAAATATTTCTCTTCCTTTTTTTTTATTATTTTTTTAAAAATTGTATTAAAGTGTTCATCCAATGTGGCTTTACTAAGGGCTAAATTGTTTATAGACTTAATAATTTGTTCGTATTCAATTCCACTTTTCTTCAACGGTTTTTCTAAATTTCTCACTTTAGTCCTTAAATATTTTAGATTTTTATTTGATGGGTCTTTAAAATATTTACCAAAAATAGAATTAGAAATTTTAATTAAATGATTTTTTTTAACATCTAACAAAGGTCTAAATAAGTAAATTTTATTATCTATTCTACTTAATGAACTCATAGCAGATAATCCCTTCAATCCACTGCCTCTTGATAGCCTAATAAAAAAAGTTTCAACCTGATCTTCTAAATTATGAGCGGTTAGAAGAGTATTTATTTTATTTTTTTTACATTCATTAGATAAAATTTCATATCTTATTTTTCTAGCTTGAGCTTGCGTATTTTTAGTAATTTTTTCCATATTAGATTTTATAGTTAATTTTATTTTATTTTTTTTTAATAAATTTTTAACTTGTTTAGCTTCTTTGCTAGAATTTTTTCTTATTTTATGATCTACAAGAATATATCGGAACTTGGTTTTTTTCGTATATTTATAAGATTCAGTAAGAGCAACAAGCGCTAAGCTATCTGGCCCACCAGAAACCCCTACTAAATATGATTTTTTATTTAAACTATCTAATTTTTTTTTAAAATTACTAAATATTTTTGATAAATCTTCAAAGTTTCTAAAACCATTTTTAAGATTTACACTTGAATTTTTTTTGCTCATACTGAGCTTTTTGTAACACAGACTTAGTAGCTTTTGGATATTCTTTTTTAAGTCCAACTATCATTTTACACCCTTGGTCTTTTTCTCCAAGCTGGACCATAGTGATACCTAATTTTAAAAGATTTTCTGGAGCTTTTTTACTTTTGGGATAGTTTTGGTAGCCATCAAGGTAAGCGGTAGCAGCGTCAGAATATAGCTGTCTTATTCTAAAAGTTTCTCCATACCAATATTGTGCGCTACCTGCTAAATCATGATCTTTATTTTTTTCTATAAACTCTTTTAATGCAAACTCTGCAGTTTCGTAATCTCCAATTTTCATAAAACTTACTGCGAAATCATATTGCTCATTTGTTGGTTTATTAGGTAACAAAGATTTTTTTTCTGGCTCCTCTGTTATAACTGTTTGAGCACTTTCAATTGATGTAATTGACTGTTCTTTTGGAAGATTAGATGTTTCATACGCGGGTGCAGCACCAAAATCTTGTGGTTTCGTAGATCCCGGTAAAGTAGTTTTTTGCTCTTTTGGCTTAGATACAACTCCACTTTCCATATCAGAAAATCTCAATTGAGTGTCTGACTGAATTTTAGTTACTCGAGAGGAAAGCTTATCTAATTTAAAGTTAACTTCTTCAAATTTATTTGTTAGCTCTCTAAATTGATCTTCAATAACATTTAATTTTAAAAGATGCTTTGTCATAATATCTTCATTTAAACCATCCGATTTTATAGAGCTCATTTTGTTCGTAGCAGCTAAATCTGATTTTTGATATACAGCTTTTTCCAATGTTTGAAGATCTTTTGTAATAACTTGAATCTGATCATTAATTGCCTTTAAATAAATTTCTTCATCTTCAGCTAATGTAGTTTTGTTGATAAGAATTATTGAAAGTATTATAGAGAAAAGTTTTATAAATTTAAATTTATTAATCATGATCAATTATTATTAAGACAAAATGGCAAAAAAAAGACCCCTTAATATTTACTATTAAGGAGTCTAATAAATTTAATTAAATTTTTTTAGTTAACTTTAACTGTTACAGATCTTCTGTTTTGAGACCAAGCTAAAGGAGTCGATGAAGCGTTTACTGGTTTTTCTTTACCATAACTTATAACAGAAATTCTTTTTCCTGAAATTCCATAAGTCATCAAATAATCTTTAGCAGCATTAGCTCTTCGCTCACCTAATGCCAAGTTGTATTCTCTTGTACCTCTTTCATCTGCGTGACCTTCAATTGTAACATTCAGCTTTTTATTTTTTCTTAAGAAAGTAGCTTGTTTTCTTAAAGTAGCTCTTGAAGCTGTAGTTAATGAAGACTTATTAGTCGCAAAAAATACTCTATCAGGAACACCTGAAGCTAAGTACTTAACTGTTTCTTTTCCGGTATAAGCGTCATCACTTGAGCTTCCAGATTTTTTAGCTGTCGAACATGCGCTTAATAATAAAGTTGTGAAAATTACTATTAGTATGTTTTTTAAATTCTTGTTAAATATCATTTTTTTTCCCCTAGGTTTAATATTGTGATTTATTTCAAATTATTTGTTATTATTCAAGTATATTTTACATAAAATATACCTTCATTTAGATAATAAAGAGGACCAAGATGGGTCTGATGCATCAGTTTCTGTTTTAAGCTGTCTTTCATTATACCCTGTGATATCAATTGACCACAATTTAGCTGAAAAACCTTCTCCTTTTAATCCAGCTTTAGTTTCTCTATAAAATACTATTACTCTTCCATTTGGTGACCACGAAGGAGCTTCTTGATAAAAATTTTCAGTTAGAAGTCTCTCACCAGTTCCATCAGTTCTCATAACACCTATATAAAATTTACCTTTTCTCATTTTTGTAAAGGCTATTAGATCACCTCTAGGTGACCAGACAGGTGTTCCATATATGCCGTTTCCAAATGTTATTCTTTTAACACCGCTTCCATCACTTCTCATTACATAAATTTGTTGTAAGCCACTTCTGTCTGAATTAAATGCAATAAATTTACCGTCCGGGGAAAATGAAGGAGATGTATCAATTGAAGAGTGGTCTGTAATTCTTTCAACTACTCGCGTTTCTAAATTCATTGTAAAAATATCTGAATTTCCATCCTTAGCAAAACTCATAACAATTTTTTTTCCATCAGGTGAAAATCTTGGTGCAAAAGTCATCCCTGGAAAATTTCCAACCACTTCTTGAGTGCCTGTTTCAATATCAAGTAAATATACTCTAGGCATATTTCTAAAATAAGACATATATGTAACCATTTGATTTGTTGGATTAAATCGAGGTGTCAATACTAGTTCATTTCCTAGTGTGAGATATTTAGTTTTAGCACCGTCTTGATCCATAATTGCTAATTTTTTTACCCTTTGACTTTTTGGCCCACTTTCAGCTACATAAATAATTCTTGTATCAAAATACCCATTCTCACCTGTTAGTCTTTCATAAATTTTATCAGAAATGATGTGAGCAACTCTTCTCCAGTTTGATGGAGTGGTTGTAAAAGCTAAAGCTGTCATTTCTTTTCCAGCAGCTAAATCCCAAAGTCTAAATTCAACTTTTAGTTTTTCATTTTTAATTAAAATTTTTCCAGTTACCAAGGCTTGAGCTTTTATTAGCCTCCAATCTTCAAATCTTGGTTTTAAATGAGCAATATCTGGTTTTTGAACAAACGCTTCTTTTTTTAAAGGATTAAACAATCCTGTTGATCTAAAGTTGTGCTCTATAATTTTTGAAATATTGTTGCCTAATTCTTTAATTTTTAAATCTTTATATCTTTCAGAGTTAATATCTACGTGTAAAGGTGAAACAGCTATCGGCAAAGGATCTAAATTACCTCTTGTAATGTCAACTTCTATTAAAGAGTATGATTTATTTATTAACAGAAAATTTAGTAAAACTATTAATATAGTTTTTTTCATATTATCCTTTTAACATTTCCGTTGGGTTAAAATTTAATTGGATTTCTTTCCACTTGTCATAACCAGTTGGTGGTACTTTTAATGGTTGACATAACCTAACAGCTCTCAGTGCGCTTTCAGCTAAAACTTTATAAAATTTTTGGCCTGGTCTATTCATTCTTTGATGGTCCAAAATCTCGGACTTTGTAATAGTTCCGTCTTTTTTCAAATTTAATTTTATTCTCACAAGCAAATCTTCATCATAAGGTAACCCTAATGGCACACTCCAACAACCAAATATTTGAGCTCTTAACGCATCTTCTTCCGAAAGCGTTAAACCAGTCGCAAATGAGTTTTTTTGGTTGCTTTGAGTAATCTTATTAGTTTTTTTTTGTTTTGTCACTTCTTCTTCTTTAGCTTTATCAATTAAAGCAGCAATTTGATTTGTATCTACAATTTCCTTTTTTTCAAATTCTGAAGATTGTCTTATTTCTGGTTTAATCTCTTCTGGATTTTGTTTTTTTTTAATAATTTTCTTTTCTTCTTTCTGTTCATTTGGTAGTGGAATTTTGTCAGGTTTTTCTTTGGCTTTAGCCGTTGGTGGTGCTTGCTCTGACACTAGTCTTTCTTTTTCTTTTTTTTTTGTTTCTTCAATTATTTTTCTTGCTTTTGGTGCGTATGGAATATTGGTTTTGTCTGAAATTTGAATAAGCTCAACTGAAACTATTGGGGGTAAATCTATAGGTTCTCTAAGCATAAATGGTAGGCTTAAAATAGTTAAAAATATCATCGTCGTATGGAATGCTAAAGAGTAAATTAAGCTTCTTGTCATAATTCATTCTAATTTTTGTAAGGCTCAGATATTAAGGCAACTTTTGAAAATCCTGCTCCTGAGAGCGTTCCCATTACTTCTAAAACTCTTCCATAATTAATATTTTTATCTCCTCTGACGTAAATTCTTGTATCTGTTCTATTTTTTGCAATAGCTAAAAGTTTTGGTATCATTTTTTGATAGTTAACTTGATGTTCTTGTATATATATTTCACCTTTAGAGTTTATACTTATTGTTAAAGGTTCCTGATCATCTGGAAGTGAGTCTGCAGCAGACTCGGGTAAATCTACTTGAACACCAACAGTTAATAATGGAGCTGTGACCATAAAAATAATTAAAAGTACTAACATAACATCAACGAAGGGAGTTACATTTATTTCGCTCATTGGTTCTTTTTTTGAGCGGTTAAATTTAAAAGCCATTGTTTAAATTATAGATAAAAATCTTTTCGAAAAATTTTCTATTCTTGAGAAATATTTTTGTGAATCACTATTAAATTTATTGTAAGCCACTACAGCTGGTATTGCAGCTAATAATCCTAACGCTGTTGCAAACAATGCCTCGGCTATTCCTGGCGCAACTATCGCAAGGCTAGTGTTTCTTGAAATTGCAATAGACTGAAATGAATTCATTATTCCCCATACTGTTCCAAATAAACCGATAAAAGGAGCTGTGGAACCTACTGTAGCAAGAAAAGTAAAATTTTTTTCTACTTTTCTCATTTCATTATCTGTAGAAATTTCCAAAATTCTACCGACTCTAGCTGTTTGAATAGCAGATGATTGTCTCTTTGTTTTTATTAACTCAGCCATTGCAGATTTAAAAATCAACACCGCTGGATCTTTTGAGTTGACAGGAAGACTGCTGTTAAAACTTTCTGCAGACTTAGCTTTCCAAAACTTTTTTTCAAATTCTACGATTGATTTGTTGATTTGTTTAAATAGTTTGTATTTATCAAAAATGAGGGCCCATGAAAATACTGAACAAGCTATCAACAAGATGATTACAAACTTTACAACAAAATCAGCTCTTAAAAAAAGCTTTAGTAAAGAAAAATCTGTGGCCCCACCTAATCCTGCAACTTGAGTAGCTATTTCTTGTTCCATCAACACTGATTACTTTTAGAATGTGTCATGAATTTGGCGTATTCCTCAAAATAATTATTAATTTTTATCTAATAATCTTGTCTCGCTATAAAATCTTGCTATCAGAATAGCATCGGATTTATTGACATCTTTTTTTTTAGCCAACTGATTGGATAAAGCAGGGTACATTTCTATTGCTTTTGTTCTACTTGAATCTTTTGATGAATTAATTAATTCAAAATATTTTTTCCATTTAGAAGGTCTTACAAAGAAAATAGGTAGTTCTAAAGCAGCGCAGATTCCTTTAATAGCTCCAAAAGTTTGACCAAAATTGAACATGCTGGTTACACCTTGACCGGGCATAGCATTAACTTGTTCAACAACAATAGCAACATTTTCATTAGATTTGATATTTTCTTTTATTAATATAGAAAGTTGAGCGCTATTTAACTGTCTTTTGTTTTTTTTTCCTTCCGGCATTACAGGCATATCAAATATATTTAAAACTTTATTATTTTCCATAACGGCAATTCCACCGCTTAAACCAGGATCAATTCCTATAATTTTCATATTTGTATTTTTTCTAAATTTACATTAGTGAAAATATTCTGTACATCGTCTAGCTCCTCTAATGCATCTAATACTTCTAACATTTTATCACCTTGTTCCTTATTTAAATCTAAATAGTTTAAAGCCCTCCATTCAATGGCTGAGTATGGAAATGTATCTATTTTTTTTTCTAGCTCAGTTTTAATTTTATAAAAATCCTCTTTCTCAGTAATTATCTCAAAATAATCTTTTAAATTAACACAGTCTTTTGCTCCTGCATTAATTGCTATTTCAAAGGCCTCTTCCTCACTTATAATATTTTTTTGAAAGTGTATTATTCCACAGTTACTAAACAAGTGGGTTGTGGATCCAGACTCACCTAATCTACCTCCGTTTTTTTGTAAAACAGTTCTTATGCTTGACGCTGATCTATTTTTGTTATCTGTTAATGTTTCAATTATAAAAGCTACGTTCGAAGCACCAAATCCCTCATACCTCAAATTCTCATAATTTTTATCACCACTCATTTCTGATTTACTTATAGCTCTAGCAATATTATCCTTTGGCATATTTGCTTGCTTTGCAGCTTGTACAGCAGTTCTTAATCTTGGATTCATATCAGGATCTTTGTCACCTAGTTTAGCGGCAACAGTTATTTCCCTAGAGAGTTTTGAAAAAACCTTTGATCTCTCTATATCAGCTCTACCTTTTTTATGTTTAATTCCAGCCCAATGCGAATGTCCTGCCATGATTATTTAACTAAACTGCCTCCATCGATTAATCTAGTAACTTTTTTTGCTAATCCTGTTTGTAAATCTGTTTCAACTATCATTCCTGATAATGTCCCCTCCCCATTAGCCGGAAAATGTTTAATTGCATTTTTATCTTTAAAAAATTTTTTTATTGAATTTTCTTTATTCATACCAATTACTGAATTATAATCTCCACACATTCCGATATCTGTTTGATAAGCAGTGCCTTTTTCTAAAATACGAGTATCTGCAGTCGGAACATGTGTATGAGTTCCAACTACACACGTCGATATACCGTCAAAAAAGTGGCCTATTGCCATTTTCTCACTTGTAATTTCACCATGAAAATCAACAATTATAAAATCAACATTTTTTTTTAGAATAAGTTTTTTGCTAATAGTTTTTGCAGCTTGAAAAACATCTTCGGTTTTTCTCATAAAAACATTTCCCATTAAATTGATAACACCAATTTTATGTCTTTTATTTTTAGTTATATAAATCTCATAACCTTTACCTGGAGAGCCCTCGGCTAGATTTGCCGGTCTTAAAAGTCTATTTTCTTTTTCAATGTAATTAGTAGTTTCTTGTTTATCCCAAATATGATTTCCTGAAGTTATTACATCTACTCCTTTTAAAAAAAACTCTTCGGCTATGTGTTGTGTTATTCCTCTACCATCGTCAGCAGCGTTCTCACCATTAACAACTACAAAATCGATTTTGTTATCTTTTATTATTTTGGGTAATTTTTTTTTTAAAACATATCTTCCAGATATGCCCATCACATCTCCTAAAACTAATAAATTCATTAGTAAATACCTTCTTCAGTAAGAATAAAATCTAATTTTACGTCTTTATTATTAATCGGCAGTTTATGATATTTTTGAAATGAAAAAGCAATACCAACTGTTAAAATATTATTAAATCTTTTTAAATATTTATTTAAATATCTATCATAAAATCCTTTGCCATAGCCTAATCTATACTTTTCTCTATCAAATGCTAAAAGAGGAACTAACATAATGTCAGGTTTACATTGCTTAGATTTTATAGGTTCTAAGATTCCATATCTATTAACTTGCATGACTTGATTAATTTTCCATGAAAAAAAATTCATCGTATTATTATCTTCGATAACAGGCAGTAATAAATTTTGGCTATTTATAAAATTAAACTTTAATAGATTAAGTACGTTAATTTCAAATGAGCTGGGATAAAACAAAGCAAGTTTAATTTTTTTTTTTTTAAATTTTGATTTAATTAAGTTTACAAGAGGTGTGAAGAAAAATTTATTTATTTTATAGTATTTTTTTTTTCTTAAAAGATAGTATTTTTTTCTTACTAAATTTTTTTGCTTCATTTACTGTATTTCAGGTAACTTTTCTGTATTAGAAATTATTTTTTCTAGTGACTCTGTTGTTTTATCCAACATTGACTCGTATAAAGAATTACTCTCTTCTATTGTTTTTTTAAAAATCTCTAATTCTTTGTTTAATTTATTGATCTCAATATCTTTATTTTCTTTATATTCAATTGCTAAAGACTTAATTTCTTTAAATTTACTTGAAATTGTATCTAATTTTTTTTTCTGATCGGTTACTTTTTGTTTTAAATCAAAATATTCATCAATCAATTTAATGGTAGTGATTAATAAAAGTTTATTCTCGCCGATGTTTCCAAGTTTATCTTTTAGTTCAGAATATTTTTCATCTAAAAATTTTGTTAACTTTTTTAAGGATTCTTCTTGACCCTCATCACATGAGAGTAAATAATTTTTATTATTAAATTTAATATTTACATTTGCCATTTATCTATTTCGCTAACTAAATTTTCTGTTTCTTGGCTCAATTCTTCAATATCTTGATTAAATTTATCCTCTATTATAGTCTTTTTATTTAACTCTAATTGTAAGTTTTTAACTTTTTCTTTTAAATACTTGTGTTCCCTTATTAATTCTTGATTTTTTTTTTCTATATCTTTTTTTTGTCTAAATAATTCATTTTTTTCAGTTATTACTTTTTCTATGTCGTAATTAGGCTGTGAATAACTTGAGGATAATAAATTTAGTTTGCCTATAAGTTGAACTAAGTGTTTTTCTTTTTTTTCAATATTGCTCATAAAATTTTATACCATATTATTGATATCATTAGTTTAAGTCTATATAGGTAATTAAAAGTGACTATTAAATTTAATCAATTATCTAACGCAATAAGATTTTTATCAATTGACGCTGTGCAAAAAGCAAACTCTGGTCACCCTGGCATGCCTATGGGTATGGCAGATGTTGCGACTACATTATTTAAATACCACCTCAGGTTTAATCCTAAAAACCCCGATTGGATTAATAGAGATAGATTTATTTTATCAGCAGGACACGGCTCAATGCTTCTTTATTCTTTGCTTTACCTAAGTGGCTATCAAAGTATTTCAATTGAAGATATTAAAAACTTTAGACAACTGAATTCAATTTGTGCTGGTCACCCTGAATATAAAAAAGGAACAGGTATCGAAACTACAACTGGGCCATTAGGCCAAGGTTTAGCTAATGCTGTTGGAATGGCAATAGCTGAGGAAATTTTCAAAAAAAAATTTGGCTCTAATGTAATAAATAATAAGACTTATGTTATTGCTAGTGATGGTGATCTTATGGAAGGAATAAGTCATGAAGCTATGAGTTTAGCTGGTCATCTTAAATTAAAGAACCTGATAGTTTTTTTTGATAACAATAAAATTTCAATTGATGGATCAACGTCACTTAGTGTTTCGGATGACTATAAAAAAAGATTTGAGTCATACGGTTGGAGTTTTTTAGAAGTTAACGGACATAATGAAAAGCAAATTTCTAAGGCAATTTCTAAAGCATCCAAATCTAAAAAGCCAACGCTGATATCTTGCAAAACTGTTATAGGTTTTGGTTCTCCGAATAAATCTGGTAAAGCTTCATCCCATGGTTCTCCACTTGGAGATGATGAAATTGCTTTAGTTAGAAAAAAACTTAAATGGAACAATAAACCATTCGAAATTCCTCAAGAAGTGATGGATGAATGGAGAGAAATTGGAAACAAAGGTGGGTTTCTAGAAAAAAAATGGCAAGAAACGATTAATAAAAAAAATTCTAAAATTAAAGATGATCTAGAAAAAAGCTATATAAATTCTGATTTAAAAGATTTAGAAAGTTTAATTGAAAAAGAAAAAACAAAATATTTTGATTCAAAACCAAGCTTAGCTACTCGACAATGTTCGATGGCAGCAATACAAAGTATTTCTACTCTACTCCCACAACTTATAGGGGGTTCAGCAGACTTGAGCGGTTCTAATAATACAAAAACTAATAATTCTAAAAATATTAATTCTAAGAATTTTGATGGAAATTATATACACTACGGAGTAAGAGAACACGGCATGTCAGCAATAATGAATGGGTTAGCTCTTTATGGAGGGTTAATACCTTATGGAGGAACTTTCTTAATTTTTTCTGACTATTGCAAACCTTCTATTAGATTGTCTGCTTTAATGGGCCTCAGAGTAATATATATTTTTTCACATGACTCTATTGGTTTGGGAGAAGATGGTCCTACTCACCAACCTATCGAACAGCTTGTTGGGTTAAGAGCAATTCCGAACTTAAACGTTTTTAGGCCTGCTGACATCAATGAAACTTTAGAGTGTTGGGAGATAGCTCTAAAAAGCCATAACACTCCAAGTGCAATCGCTTTATCAAGACAAAAGGTTCCTTACATCAATCCTAAAAATTCTAAAGAAAATAAATGTGAAAAAGGAGCATACGTAGTTAATATCACTTCTCATGAGAGCAATGTAACTATCATTGCATCGGGTACTGAGGTCGAACTAGCTTTAAAAGTTCAGGATAAACTAAAAGACAATAATATTCATTCAAAAGTGGTTTCAATGCCTTGCATGGAACTATTTGATAAACAGCCGGAGGATTTTCGCAATGATATTATTGAAAAAGACTCATTGGTTGTTACATTGGAAGCTGGAAGTATCATGTCTTGGCAAAAATATATAAAAAATAAAGGAATGAGTATAGGTATAGATAGATTCGGAGAAAGCGCACCTTATAAAGAAGTATATAATCATTTTGACTTATCAGAAGAGAAGATAACAGATTTCATTCAAAAAAAATTAAGAGAATAGTTTAAATTTATGGATAAAATAAATTTTTTTCCTGATGATTTAGATATTAAAAATCAAAAAATTATTCTTAGATTAGATTTTAATGTTCCTCTTAAAGATAGAATAATTATTGATGATACAAGAATAGCATTATGCTTGCCTTTTATAAAACGATTGATTAAAAAAAGAGCTAAAATAATAATCATAAGTCATCTTGGACGACCAAAAGGAATTAAAGACCCTACTCTGTCCTTAATCCCCATTTATAAATATTTAAAAAGCACACTTCAAACCAACGTATATTTTTTTATGGGAAATTTTGATAGTGAAGTAGAAAATAAATTTGCTCACTTAAAAGAAGGAGAAATAATATTAATTGAAAATATTAGATATTTTAAAGAAGAAACAGATAATGATGAAAATTTCTCAAAAAAATTAGCTTCTCTCGGCAATATTTTTATTAATGATGCTTTTTCATGTTCTCATAGAAAACAGTCATCAATTCATAAAATTACCAAATTCATTCATAAAAGTTTTGCAGGTCCTCTTTTGAAGAAAGAAATTGATGCAATTGATCTTGTCATAAAGAACAAGAAAGAACCTGTCACATGTATTATTGGAGGCTCAAAAATTTCAACAAAAATGAGTGTTATTACCAGCCTAATTGATAAAGTTAACAATCTTGTCATCGTTGGTGCTATGGCTAATAATTTTTTAATTTACAAAAATTTTAAGGTTGGAAAATCTTTAATAGAAAGCAATTCTGAAAAAATTATCAAAAAAATTTATGAAAGAGCTAAAAAAAGTAATTGTGACATAATAATTCCTGATGATTGTGTTGTGGGAACTAGCTTTGATGGAGAGGGAAAAAATAAAAATTTAGAACAAATTAAAGAAAATGAAATTATTTTAGATATTGGATCTAATACAGTTAAAAAAATTAAACAAATAATTAATCAATCTAATACAGTATTATGGAATGGGCCAGCAGGCTATTTTGAGAATAAAAATTTTCTGAACGGAACTTTGTCGATAGCGGAAACTATTTCAAAAAACACCCTTGAAAAGTCATTGATTTCAGTTCTTGGAGGAGGAGACACGCTAGCAGCGATTAATAAGAGTGAGAATAAACTTTCTTTTTCTCACTTATCAACAGCAGGAGGTGCATTTTTGGAATACTTAGAAGGAAAAGACTTGCCTGGTCTAAGTGTTTTAAAATAAATATTCGTGATGACATTAAACGAAATAGCAAAAAAAATGTGCTCTAAAGGTAAGGGAATTTTAGCGGCAGATGAAAGTACTGGAACAATAGCCAAAAGATTTAAAAGTATTAACGTCGAAAATTTAGAAAAAAATAGATTAAATTTTCGTCAGACATTATTTAATGCAAATGCCATGAAAGATTATATAGGTGGCGTAATTTTATTTGATGAAACAATTAGACAAAAAACAACTTTAGGACCAACTATACCTAAGTTAATTTCAAAACACGGTGCTATCCCAGGTATAAAAGTTGATAAAGGGGCTAAACCTTTGTCTGGATCCAATGAAGAGACGGTTACTGAAGGTTTAGATGGTTTGAGAGAGAGATTAAAAGAATATTATGATTTAGGTGCAAGGTTTACTAAATGGAGAGCCGTATACAAAATTACTGAAAAATTTCCTTCATCTCAGTCAATTAAATCAAATGCACATGCTTTAGCAAGATACGCGGCATTAGTACAAGAAGCAAAAATGGTTCCAATAATCGAGCCAGAAGTTCTAATGGATGGCTCACATAATATTGATGAATGTTATAAAGTTACAACAGATGTTTTAAATGAATGCTACAACGAACTAGAAATTCATAAAATTGATTTAAAAGGAACTGTTTTAAAGCCTAATATGATTATTCCTGGTCTTGAATGTAAAAATAAATCTAGCTCAGAAGAAATTGCTAAAAAAACTTTAGATTGCTTAAAAAAAAATGTGCCTAGTGAAGTACCTGGAATTGCATTTTTATCCGGTGGTCAGTCTGAAATTCAGTCTAGTAGAAATTTAAATGAAATTAATAAAATAAATGATAGTAGTTTTTTAATTACCTTTTCTTATGGCAGAGGATTACAAGCTAGCGCCTTGAAAGAATTTGGAAAAAATCAAAATAAAATCGAAAATATACAAAAAGCTTTCAATCATAGAGCTAGAATGAATGGTTTATCTTCAAAAGGAGAATGGTCTGAAGACTTGGAAAAAGAGTCTGCAGCTTAGAAACCATTGAGGAGATTTGTTTATTTAATTTCACCGAGTAAAATAAATAAAAGCTTTTACCATGACTTAGATAAAGTTTTATCTTTTAAAAATGTAAAATTCTTCCAATTAAGACTAAAAAATATAAAGATAAATAAAATTTTAAAAATTATAAATAAAATTAAAAAAATCACAAACAAGCACAAGGTAAAATTTATTTTAAATGACAATTTTATTATAGCTAATAAGATAAGAGCGGACGGTTGTCATATGGGACAACTTGATGGATCTTTTAAAATTGCTAGAAAAAAACTTAATAATAAAATCTTAGGAATTACTTGCCACAACTCTAAAAATCTTGCAAAAAATGCTGTTAAATTTAAAGCAGATTATATTGCTTTTGGATCATTTTTTAAATCAAGACTTAAACCTAATGCAAAAAAAGCTAATCTGAGTATTTTGAGATGGTCAAAAAAGAATATTAAAAAGCCAATTGTGGTAATTGGTGGAATTAACAATTTAAATTACAAAAGATTGATTAAATCAGGAGCAAAATATATTGCAATATCAAGTTTTATTTGGGATAACCCGAAATTAAAACCTGAATTAGCTATAAGAAAGTTTAAATGAAAATTACCGCTATTGAGATAAAACCTGGAATGATTATTGAACATAAAAATGATTATTGGAATGTTTTAAAAACTCAACATGTTAAACCTGGTAAAGGTGGCGCATTTAATCAAGTAGAATTAAAAAGTGTTCTCAAGGGAACAAAATTGAACGAGAGATTTAGATCAAATGAAACTGTTGAAAAAGCTGAAGTGAATGAAAAAAAATTTAATTTTTTATATATAGATGGAAATGATTGTCATTTTATGGACAACACAACATTTGAGCAGGTTGAAATTCCTAAATCAATAACTGGAGAGCAGTATAAACTTCTCAAAGAAAATCTAGAGGTTACAATCTCCTTCATGGAAGAAAAGCCAATTTCAATAGCTTTACCAAATAATATTGAATGCATTATAGAAACAACTGATGCTGCAATAAAAAATCAAACTGCATCTTCTTCGTATAAGCCAGCGATAATTGATTGTGGAATTAAAATTAATGTCCCCCCATTTATTGAAAGTGGAGAAAAAATTATTATTGATACTCGTACATTAGAATATGTAAAAAGAGTCAATTAATGAGATTAAATTCACCTCAAATAAACCTAATAACTAGAGCATGCATGAGAGCTTCAAGATCATTAATTAGAGATTTTGGAGAAATTGAAAACTTGCAAGTTTCTTCTAAAGGACCAGGAGATTTTGTTTCATCGGCTGATAAAAGAACTGAAAAAATTATTATAGAGGAATTACAAAAAGCTCATCCGGAATATGGAATTGTTACAGAGGAAGCGGGAATAATAAATAAATCGAATACAAAAAATAGATGGATAATAGATCCAATAGACGGCACTATGAATTTTTTAAATGGTATACCACAATTTGCAATTTCTGTTGGTTATGAAGAAGATAATGAAATTAAATGTGGTGTTGTTTTTAATCCAATTGCAAATGAAATGTTTTGTGCAGAAAAAGGTAATGGCGCATATCTTAACAATTCAAGAATAAGGGTATCAAATAAAAAAAATTTAAAGGATGCGCTACTAGTCACTGGAGGTCCAAAAGGAATTAGTAAAATAAAAAGTAAAATCTTCTCTGAATACATAAATGTTTCTAACCATGTATCTAATGTTAGAAAATTTGGAAGCGCGGCCTTAGATATGGCATATGTTGCTTGTGGTAGATTTGATGGGTATTGGCAAAGAGAATTAAATTATTGGGACATAGCTGCCGGTTTAGTAATCTTAAAAGAAGCTGGTGGATTTGTGGATTTTTTTGAAGATGATGCTAACTTACCTTTAAAAAAGAATATTTTAGCCTCTAATTCCAATATTCATGATGAATTGAAAGATCTTATAAATAAAAAAGATATTGAGTAAAAACCATTATTCATATAAAACTCCGTTCATGAAAAAAAACATACATCCAAACTACCATAAAATAAAAGTTGTTATGACTGATGGTTCTGAATTTGAGACAAGGTCTACCTGGGGCAAGGAGAATGATACATTAAAATTAGATATTGATCCAAAGTCACATTTTGCGTGGACAGGGGGAACTCAAAAAATTTTAGATAAAGGAAGAGTAAGTAAGTACAATAAAAAGTTTAGTAACCTTAGATCAAAAAAGTAAACTATGACGGAAACACCATTTATGCCAAAAGCTACTGCTGTTTGGCTGGTAGAAAATACTAAATTGACTTTCAAACAAATAGCGGAATTTTGTAAGTTGCATGAGTTAGAAATTAAAGGAATTGCTGACGGCGATGTTGCTAGAGGTATAAAGGCATACAATCCAATTTTAGCAGGCCAGCTTTCAAGAGAAGAAATTGAAACATGTTCTAATGACTCTTCAAAAAAATTAAGATTATTAAAAAAAATAGATGAAGTTGAAATTAAAGAGAGAAAGCGTCCAAAATATACGCCGCTATCAAAAAGGCAAGACAGACCTGATGCAATCTTATGGCTATGTAAAAATGCTTCAGAGTTAACTGATGGACAAATTTCTAAACTTGTAGGAAGTACAAAAGGAACGGTTTCATTGATTAGAAAAAGAAGCTACTGGAATTTTTCAAATCTTAAGCCTAGAGACCCCGTAATTCTAGCTTTATGTACTCAGGAAACTTTTCAAAAAAGTTTAGAAAAAGCTAAAAGAAGAGTTGAAAGAGAAAAAAAAGCCAAAATTAGAGAGGAAAAAAAGGCCCAATCTGCTCCACTGTAGACAAACAAAGATTCAAATGATAACAACCATTAAAATTAACTGGAGGTTTTTATTAAAATAGACGTTAAAGATAATAATGTTGAACAAGCTATAAGAGTTTTGAAAAGAAAACTGCAAAAAGAAGGTTTTTTTAAAGTTATGAAAATGAAAAGTACATATGAGAAACCATCTGAAAAAAAGAAAAGAGTTACAACTGAGAATATTAAAAGAATTAAAAAACTCCAAAAACTAAAGAATAGATACTAAACTTGCGAATGAGAGGATTAACAATGCCATCTGGAAAGGTAAAATGGTTCAGTGCCAAAAAAGGTTATGGATTCATAACTGACGATGACTCCAAAAAAGATATTTTTCTTCACGTTTCATCTCTTGAAGAGTCAAAATTAAGAATGCTTAAAGAAGAACAAATAATTTTTTACGATATTAAAGAAGAAAAAGATAAACTTCAGGCAATCAATATAAAAAAAAAGAAGTAATTTATCGCGGGGTGGAGCAGTCTGGTAGCTCGTCAGGCTCATAACCTGAAGGTCGTAGGTTCAAATCCTACCCCCGCAACCAAAAAATGAAAAACGATATAAGAAACATAACTATTATTGCACACGTTGATCACGGTAAAACTACATTGATTGACACTCTTATGAAACAAAGTGGTTCATTTAGAGATAATGAAGTGGTTGAGGAAAGAGTAATGGACTCTGGTGAATTAGAAAAAGAAAGAGGAATTACAATTTTAGCTAAACCAACATCGATTGACTGGAAAAACTCAAGAGTTAATATCATAGATACACCTGGACACAGAGATTTTGCTGCAGAAGTAGAAAGAGTTCTACATATGGCCGATGGTGCTTTGCTGTTGATAGACTCTGCTGAAGGAGTTATGCCTCAGACAAAATTTGTCTTAGCAAAAGCTCTTAAGCAAGGTTTAAGGCCTATTGTTGTTATTAACAAATTAGATAAAACAGACCAGAGGGCAAATGAAGTTTTAGACGAAACGTTTGATTTATTTGTAAGTTTAGATGCAAATGAAGAACAGTTAGATTTTCCAGTTCTTTATGCTAGTGGTAGATCAGGATGGGCTTCAAAAGAAATTGACGGCCCAAGAGAAAATTTACATCCTTTGTTAGATTTAATTATCGATCATGTAAAACCTGCAAAATTAGATAAAACAAAGCCTTTTGCCATGCTATCTACATTATTATACGCTGATAGTTTTTTAGGGAGAAGTTTAGTTGGTAGAATAAATCAAGGAACAGCAAAAGCTAACCAACAAATAAAAGCTATAAATCTTAAAGGTGAAAAAGTTGATGAAGGAAGGCTGACTAAAATTTTTAGGTATGAAGGAACTAAAAAAGTTCCAATTGAAATAGGTGAGGCGGGAGACATTGTAATTATCGCCGGATTAGAGAAAGCTAATGTTGCTGATACTATATGTGATTTAGAAATAAATGAGCCAATTAGTGCTACCCCTATTGATCCTCCCACAATGTCTATAACTGTTACAGTAAATAGTTCACCTTTAGCTGGAACTGAAGGAAAGAAATTAACGAGTACCCAAATTAGAGACAGATTAATGCTAGAAGCAGAAAATAATGTAGGCATAACATTTGGAGAAAATGATAATAAAGATGCATTTGTAATAAGTGGTAGAGGTGAGCTAATGTTAGAAATTTTATTGACTCAAATGAGACGTGAAGGATTTGAGATGACTGTAAGTCCCCCAAAGGTTTTGTTTCAAAAAGATGATAATGGAAAAAAATTAGAACCTATTGAAGAAATCACAATGGATTTAGATGAAGAATATTCTTCTAAAGTCATAGATTCAATGAATAGAAGAAAAGGTAAATTAATAGACCTTAAAGATACTGGTAAAGATAAAAAACGTTTAATTTTTCATGCACCAACTCGAGGTTTGATGGGTTACACAAGTAGATTTTTAACTTTAACTAAAGGTACAGGTGTTATCAACAGAATATTTCATTCTTATGGGGAGTATACTGGTGATATGGAAGGCAGAAGAAACGGGGCTTTAATATCCATGGAAAAAGGCAAAGCAGTTGCCTTTGCAATTTTTAATTTACAGGCTAGAGGTGAAATGTTTGTTACTCATAACGATCCTGTTTATGAAGGAATGATTGTTGGTCTATCTTCCAAAAGTGGAGACCTTGAGATTAATGTAATGAAAGGAAAAAAACTTACTAATATGAGAACTCAAGGAACTGATGAAAATGTTGTATTAACGCCTGTTAGAAAAATGGCGATTGCTGAACAACTAAGTATGTTAAATACAGATGAAGCGCTTGAAATTACCCCTAAATCTTGCAGATTAAGAAAAGCAATCTTAAATCCACATGAAAGAAAAAGACAGTCTAAGGCTTCTTAAAGCTTAAATTTTGATTTTTTACTGTCTTCTAAAAAACCTTTTACAGTATCTACTGTCATAGATTTGAAGCTTTTACCAAATGAAGTAATTTGGTTTATTACTTTAGGAGGCATAGTTATGATATTACAGTTTAATTGTTTAGCTTGTATATAATTATAAGCTTCTCTAGTGCTTGCCCAAAGTATTTCGATATTTTTGTTTTTTTTTGTTAAAGAAATGCTTTTTTTAAATATTGGAAGTGGATCCTTACCTCTATCAGCCATTCTTCCCGCAAAAATAGATATAATAGATTTGGTTTTTTTATTTAAGATTTTATAAATTTTTTTCGTTTGTTCGTAGGTATAGACTGCAGTTATATTTAATTTTATACCCTTATCACTTAATTCTTTAATTACTGCACCCATAAATAAACCTTTTGAGTTTACAACTGGTATTTTTACGTAAACATTTTTGCCCCAGGTATTAATTTTATAAGCTTGTTTAAGCATTTCTTGAGTATTATCTGCAAAAACCTCAAATGAAATTGGTTTTTTTTTACATACTTTTAATATTTTTAAAGAGTAGTCTTTATAATTTTTGGCTCCAGCTAATCTCATTAAACTTGGATTTGTTGTAAAACCATCAACAAAAGATTTATTATTAAAAAACTTTATTGTTTTAAAGTCTGCAATATCGCAAAATATTTTTGTTTTCATTAGTCTAAATTTTTCACAATATCCTCAGTCATTTTTTTAGCATCTGCAAATAGCATCAAGGTGTTGTCTTTATAAAATAACTCGTTATCTATTCCTGCGTAACCAGGAGATAAACTTCTTTTAACAAATAAAACTGATTTACATTTTTCAACATCTAAAACTGGCATTCCAAATATTGGGCTTTTTGGGTCAGTTTTTGCAATTGGATTAGTTACATCATTAGCTCCAATCACAAAAGCTACATCAGAATTAGCAAAATCATTATTTATATCTTCAAGTTCAAAAACTTCATCATAAGGAACATTAGCTTCAGCCAATAGAACATTCATATGTCCTGGCATTCTTCCTGCAACTGGGTGAATAGCATAAGTAACTTTGATATCATTTTTTTTTAATTTATCGACCATTTCTTTAAGAGCATGCTGTGCTTGTGCAACAGCCATACCATATCCCGGGACTATAATTACTGAAGAAGCATTCTTCATTAAAAAAGCTGCGTCTTCTGCGTTACCACTTTTAACTGGTTTCTGATCTTTTTTGTTTTTTATGCTATCTGAGGAATTGTCTGCTCCGAAACCTCCAAGTATAACACTCACAAAAGATCTATTCATCGCTTTACACATTATGTATGAAAGAATAGCGCCTGAAGAACCGACCAAAGCGCCTGTTATAATTAAAGCTGTATTTTCTAAAGTAAAACCAATTCCCGCCGCCGCCCAACCCGAATAAGAATTAAGCATCGAAATAACGACTGGCATATCTGCACCTCCAATCGGAATTATTAATAAAATACCAACTAAAAAGGATATTGCTATTAAAGACCAAAAAATATTATCTGACTGAGTTTTGCATAAATAAAATATTAAAACAAAAATTGCTACTCCAAGAATTAAATTAATAAAATGTTGGCCGTTAAATGTAATTGGTGATCCAGACATTATTCCTCTTAGCTTTAAAAAAGCTATTATTGAGCCAGAAAACGTTATGGCTCCTACAGCTGCTCCAATAGACATTTCTATTAAGCTTGCTAATTTTATATTACCTAAACTTCCAAGATTAAATGCTTCAGGGTTTAAATAAGCTCCAATAGCAACAAAAACAGCTGCTAATCCAACAAGGCTATGAAAACCTGCTACAAGTTCTGGCATAGCTGTCATGGGTATTTTAAAAGCTATCAGCGTACCTATAGCACCTCCAATTACTAAAAAAATAATTACATAAATCAATGTATTAGAAAAATTTCCAACAGATAAAAAAGTTACGACGATTGCAATTATCATACCCGCAATCCCAAAATAATTCCCCTGTCTTGATGTGTCTGGTGAAGATAATCCTCTTAATGCAAGAATAAATAAAATACCTGAGATTAAATAAAAAACAGCTGATAGATTGGCTGATATCATTTTTTCTTACCTTTTTTTTTATACATTTGAAGCATTCTTTGAGTTACTAAAAAACCTCCAAAAATATTTACTGCCGCTAAAATGATCGCAATGAAACCAAATATGCTTGAACTGTTGAAGACATTTTCTGATGAACCAGCTAGAGCAGCAATTATTGCTCCTACAATAATTACAGATGAGATAGCATTTGTAACTGACATTAAAGGTGTATGTAAAGAAGGTGTTACACTCCATACAACATAATAACCTATGAAAATTGATAATATAAATATACTTAATCTAAATATAAATGGATCTATCACAATTATTTTATCTCCTTAATTAATGTTTTTTCTATAATTTCATCTTCTAAATTTATATTAAAATCTTTTTTTTCTTTACTAAATAAATTTCTTATAAAGCTAAATAGATTTTTTGCATAAAGACTTGAAGCAGTTAGAGGAAGTCTATTCATTAAATTATTTACTCCAATTATTTTTATGCCATTAATTACATTAATTTTTCCGATTTCAGAAAAAGCTGAATTTCCACCCTGCTCTACAGCTAAATCATAAATTATTGAGCCAGGTTTCATCAATTTAACTAGATCTTCATTTAAAATTCTTGGAGCAGGTTTACCAGGTATCAAAGCGGTACAAATTACTATGTCATTTTTTTTAAGCGCATCTTGCATCATCTCAGCTTGTTTTTTTTTAAAATCTTCACTTGCTTCTTTTGCATAACCGCCTTCAGTTTCTAAATTTTCAGTTTGTTCTACTGTCAAAAATTTCCCTCCTAAACTTTCAACTTGTTCTTTTGATGCAGCTCTTACATCAGTTGCAGAAACTATTGCGCCTAATCGTTTAGCGGTTGCAATAGCTTGTAAGCCTGCAACACCAGCACCAATAACCAAAATTTTTGCAGCTGGCACTGTTCCAGCAGCTGTCATCATCATAGGAATAGCTTTTTCAAATTCATATATTGAATCAACGACTGACCTGTAACCAGCTAAATTTGATTGTGAAGACAAAACATCCATAGATTGTGCTCGCGAAATACGAGGTAATTGTTCAAGAGAGAATATATAAATATTTTTTTTTATAATATTTTTAATTTTATTTTGGTTTTTTGAAGGATTTAACATTCCTACTAAAATAGTCTTATCCTTTAAATTAGAAATTTCATCATCTGATGGACAATTTACTTTTGTTAGTAAATTACAACTATTTAAAACTTCTTTTGGTGAGTTCTTAATTTCTACACCAACTAATTCATATTCTTTATCTGTTATGCCAATATGGCTAGCATAATTACTTTCGATAACAACTTTTAAACCTAAATTTATAATGTTTTTTGCGGTTTCAGGAGTTATTGAAACTCTTTTTTCTAAAGATAAATTTTCTTTTATTGATCCTACTATCATTTATGAAACTCTTTTTAGATTAAAGTAAAGTTAAAGCAAGTATCACCAAGATCGCAATTATTGAAATTGTGCCCCACAAGACAAACTTTGTAAAACTGTTATAAGTTTTTTTGAATTCTTGCTCACTCATTATTAGCCTTGACGAGCTTTAAATTTTGGATTTTTTTTATTTATAACGTAGAGCTTACCTCTTCGCTTTACCAACTTTGAATTAAGGTCTCTTTTTTTTAGTGATTTTAGTGAACTGGCTATTTTCATAATTTTTAAAAGCCTGGCAACGTCCTACTCTTCCATATCTTAAGACAAAGTACCATCGGCGCTGAAGGACTTAACTTCCGAGTTCGGAATGGGATCGGGTGTGGCCCCTTCGCAATAATTACCAGGCAATGATTTATAGTATTTTTAACAAATATTGTAAACATGTTAAAACTAGCTAGTAACAACGATAATGGTGGGCGTGATAAGAATTGAACTTATGACCTCTTCGATGTCAACGAAGCGTTCTACCACTGAACTACACGCCCAAATCTATTTTCAAATTAAAAGACTACTGTACTATAAATTTAAAAAAAATTAATTGATTTTTTAAGTTTCAATTTAAAGTATTGAATCTTAATTTTTGTTAAAGAAAGATTTAATCTAGTCATTTTTAAAGAATTAATATTAATCCATCTCTTTAATTCCTCAGCATATATGTTTATTTTCTTTGAATAATTTCTAATATGTTCTCTATAGTATGCCAATGGTTCATCTAAATAAAAAAAATTTTCTTTGACACTTAGTGAAATGAAAAAATCAAAATCTCCTATTATGTTAAAAGATTTATTAAATTTTTTATTTTTAAATAATTTTCTGTTTATTATAACTGTTAATATTCCTATTCTATACTTATTTAATAAAATTTGAGTAATTTTCCCGTTAGGAATTTTATGATTGATATAAAGATATTTTGTACGTTTTTTTTCGTTATAAATAAAAAGATTTGAATATAAAAAATTTACTTTTTTGTTATTATTAATAAAATTTACTTGTATCTCTAGCTTTTTTCTTATCCACCAATCATCAACATCTAAAAAACAAATAAATTTACCTTTTGATTTTGAAATCGCTAGATTTCTTGCCTCATATAAATTTACAAAATTTTTAGATTTATAATACTTTATTCTTTTATCGTTATAATTTAATAAAATTTTTTTACTATCATCGGTAGATTTATTATCCCAAAAAATTAATTCCCAGTTTTTGTAACTTTGATTTATAATACTATTAATACTTTTTTTTAAATATTTTTCACCGTTGTAACAATTCATAATTACACTAATGAGTGGTTTTTTATTTTTCATAAAATTTAATAGTTTTTTTTAAACCAGAAATTATATCAATCTTAGATTTCCAATTAAAAAATCTTTTGATTTTTAAAATATTAGGATAGTATCTTAAATTTTCATCATTTCTCATTTTTATTTTTCCAAAAAGAGGTTCTCCTTTTTTTACAGTTTTTGAGATAATGTTAATTATCTTTTTAACTTGCAAGGGTTTTCCAGTGCCAACATTGTAAATACCATTTCGTATTTTCTTTTTTTTTAAGATTTTTAAAAATAAACTTACTAAATCATTTACATGTAGAAAATCTCTAAATTGTCTTCCGTCAGTGCACTCAAATTTTTTATTATTAATCGAATTTCTAACAATAAATGGTATTAATCGATCAAATTTTTGATAAGCACCGTACACTTGATACAATCTTAAAATAATAAAATTAATTTTATTTTTTTTATTATAATTAAAAATAAATTTTGTAGCTTTAAGTTTTGCTTTTCCATATACAGATTTTGGATAAGTTCTAGTATTTTCTGAATGAGGAGAAGAGAGATCTCCATATTCTAAACTACTGCCTAACTGAATAAAAAGCTTGAATTTTTTTTTTTTAAATATTTCAAGAATATTTTTACAACCTAAATAATGAGTTTTTAATGTTTGATTTTTATTTTTATGATCAATGTTGCCACTAAAATTAAAAACAAAATCATAATTTGTATTAATTTTTTTAAGATCTTTAAGTTTAGAAACGTCACAATTTACATATTTTACATTTTTAATTCTATTAATTCTTAGTGGTAATTTTCTTGAAACTGATGTTATATTAAAATTCTTTTTACTTAATGCTCTAATTAAGTTTACGCCAATAAAGCCAGACCCACCAAATATTATTATTCTTTTTTTCAAATCCTAAGTTTTTTCAATTTTTTTTCTAAAATTTCTTTATCTCTTATAGTGTCCATACATTGCCAAAAACCATGGTGTTTATATGCAGATAATTTTTTTATTTTACCTATTTTAGTAAGAGGTTCTTTCTCTAAGAAAGTTTTATCATTTTTGATAAATTTAAATATTTCTGGTTCAAATATAAAAAAACCACCATTAATCCAGCCTTCATCTAATTTTGACTTTTCTTTGAAATAGGTAACATTGTTCCCTGATATTTTTATTGCCCCAAATCTTGCTGGTGGTCTAACCGCTGTTAGCGTTGCAATACTCTTACTTTTATTATGAAATTTAAGTAGCTTAGAAATGTCTATATTTGAAATACCATCTCCATAAGTTAAGAAAAAAGGTTCTTTTTTTAGAAAAGGTTTTAATCGCTTGATTCTACCGCCTGTCATTGTTTTTAGACCAGTGTTTATGATATTTACATTCCATTGTTTTCTTTTATTTTTAAAATAATCTTTGAGAACCTTTTGCTTGTAGCCTGCTGCTATATAAAAATTTGTATAACCAAAACTAGCATAATGATCCATGATATGAACGATAATAGGTTTGCCTAAAATACTCACCATTGGTTTTGGAATTTTTTTTGTATATTCAGCCAATCTTGTTCCTAATCCACCTGCTAATATTACAACTTTCATTTGTTTTTAAAATTCAAAATTTTCATATAATTAAAAATTTGTTTTACTGAAAATTCCTCTGTTTTTTTATTTTTTGAGTAGTAGTTTTTATACCAGTCTAACACCATTTCAATAGTTTCATTTGTGTTTAATACACATCTCCATTTGAGAAATTGATTTGCTTTCTTTGAATTTAATTTGAGTAATTTAGCTTCTTTAAACTTTATTTTTTTTTCTATTTTCCAACTTATGTTTGGCCATTTTTTTTTAATTAACAGCAAAATTTGCATCACAGTATACTTTGAATAATTATTTGGTCCAAAATTAAAGGCTTGCCCATGAAATTTTTTTTTATTTCCAGATAATTGCACTGCTAACATTAAATATCCCATCAATACCTCAAGAACGTGTTGCCAAGGTCTTGTGGAATTTGGATTTCTTATTTTGACTTTTTTATTATTATTCCAAAATTTAATACAATCAGGAAGCAGCCTTCCCTCTGACCAATCTCCGCCACCTATAACATTGCCTGCTCTTGCGATTGATAGAAAAACACTTGATTTCTTTTTTATAAAAAAAGATTTTAAGTAAGAATTTAATAATAATTCTGTAGCACCTTTTGATGCACTATATGGATCATCTCCTCCTATTGAATCATTTTCTTTATATCCTCTTTCTATTTCAGTATTTTTATAGACTTTATCACTTGTGATTATAATAACACTGCATTTTTTATCAAAATTTTTTAAACTATCCAAAATATTTAATGTACTTAATAAATTTGATCTCCATGTTAGAATTGGATTCTCATATGATTTTTTTACAATAGCTTGCGCTGCTAAGTGAAAAATAAAATCTGGTTTTATTCTATTAATTATTTTTTTTGTTTTTTTAAAATCACTCAAGTCAAAAAAGTACTCTTTCATCTTATTTTTAAGATTTATTGTTTCATAATGTGATGGCTTTGAAGTGACTTCTCTTGAAATTCCATAAACTTTTGCACCTATTAAATATAGCCACAAACTTAGCCAAGAACCTTTGAAACCTGTGTGTCCTGTTACTAAAATTTTTTTATTTTTAAGTAATTTGAAATCCATTGATTAATTAATTGTTAAAGATTTTTAATTTTTTTAAACAATTTACCTCCGAGTTCATTTATTGAAATTGTGAAATTATTCGGTAAAATTATACTTGGGTTCTTGGGAAGCTCTGGTTTAAAACTTATGCCCACTACGTTATTGGTTTTTTTTTTATAAAAAAATTTTTTCTTTTGTTTTATTATATTTTTTAATTCACATTCAATATAAATCTCGATGTAGTTTTCAAAATTTTTTTTATTCCATTTTCTTACGCTTTCATAAAGACTAACTGTTGCCAATATCACGTTAATATTTTCATTAGTAATTTTTTTACAAAGTTTAACATATTGCAGAGCAATTTTTTTTCTGTCATTTTTAGAGTATTTATTTAAATTAAATATTTTTCTTATTTCGTCTCCGTGAAATAGTATTGTTTTTCCATAATATTTTTGAATTTTTGGTTTAATATATTTTGCGATTGTACTTTTACCAGAGCCAGATAGACCAGTTATAAAAAAAAAAATTCCTTTTTTCTTATTTTTGATATTTTTTTTATTCATTATTATATTTTTGTTCAATAATTGAACATTAATATCCTCATTAATAAAGATTGTAAATACTAAACTCTTAGCTGAATAAAAATAACTTCATCTCTGGTCATATACTATTTTAAGTTGCTTTTATTATTAAGAAATTTATACCATTTATTAGCTCCTTTGATATTTGTATCAATACAAAATTCATCTAATATTATTTTTCTTACATTGACAATTTGACCGCTATTCCACCAAATATCTATTTGATCCCAATTTTTATTTATAAACTTTGTTGCCTCTTGTATATCTTTAAACAGCATATTATTTTTTTTTAAAATATTATAAAGCTTAAAAAATTTTTTTAATGGTGTCCATTCTTTCTGATAGTCAAAAACCATTATAGTTGGGCAGGTTATTAAACAATCGAAATACGATGTTTGTGGATAATCGCAAATAGCTAATTTTGTTTTTCTTAATTCATTTAAAAAAGTGCCCTTTTTTTTTGTTTTATCTTTTCCAATTATTTTTTTTATTCTCTCTATTGTTCTTTTATCTCTGGTTTTTTTTTCTACATACACTAACTTTTTCAAAGTATTTTTATTTAAATTTTTATTTAAATAATCTAAATTTGGTATACTCTCCAATTCATTTATTGTGCTGATATCCGGTATTGTTTTAGAGGGGTATTTATCTGTTTCGTGTCCTACGTATAATAAATTTTTAGAAAGTTTTTTTTTATTATTAAAGCCGATATATTTTTCTGCAGGTAACTTACTAGACTTATCCCAAGGAATAAACACATCTCCCACAATATTATCATAATTAAAAAAACTAGAATGTCTTGATACAGAGTGATTTCCTCCATGTTCGATAATTATCAATTTACTTTTTTCAAAAATTTTTTTAAAAAACAGCCATATTTTATATTTATCATTAAAATAATGACCAATACTTGAAACAATCAAATCTGTTTTGATATTTAGTTTTTTTGCTTTATTTTGAAATTCTTGAAAATCTTCAAGAAATGAAATGGGTATATCTAAAAAAATATTATTCATTAAATAATTTTCATATTTATTATTAACGTTGAATTTAAATTTTATTTTTTTTCTTTTTTTTATTTCATGCTTTTTTAATTTTTTTAATTTAATACTTTTTATAGGGAATACTTCATCGATAAAAAGGGGAAATTTCAGTTTTTGAATAGTAAGGCGAAATAAATTTTTAATTTTTAACCCTTGATAAACTATCGCTTCAGTTTTCAAAATTTTAATTTTTATGAAATTAATTACAGTTTTTATAATTTTAGATATTAAAATACTTACTCTATATTTAAACTTATAATTGAAGTTAAATACATAAGATTTTTTTTTTTTTATTATATCTATTTTATCTTTTAAAAAGTTTGATATTTTAGAATATTCATATTCATTAAATATATCCGATTCTTGAATAAAATTTTTATAACTATGAGTATCTTTAGAGCAAATTATGCCATCAAATTGAACCTGGACAAATTTTATTTTTTTTTTTTTATTTTTATTTATTCCATTTGAAAATGATCTCCATTTTAAAAAAGTTGAACTTAAATAAAAAGATAGCCAAACCCATATTATTGATTTCCAAAAAATATTTGGAAGATTTGTATTATGGTATTTGTTTAAATATTTAGGTAATGATTTTATAATTTTTTTAAATAGAATGTTTAAATAATTGTAATCTTTTTTAAGTTCTTTTTTCTCGGACCATACGTATTTAAGAACTTTATTTTTTTGATTTTTTTTTTTTTGATTACACCAAGGACCTAAATAATATAATTTATCTTCTGTTAATACTCTTGGCGAAAAATCTGTTGCTATGACTTGTATTTGTTTCATTTATTTTAAAGCCACTTATTGTTCAATTTTTGAACATAGTACTTATTTGACATCAAATGTAAATGAAAAATTAACTAAATTTAATTTGTGGTATGAAGAACTAATAAACTTTCCAATCTGTTGGAAAAGTTACATAATTAACTTGTATGCACCTTCTCTCTTTTTTTATTTCCTTTTTTTCCATACCATGCCAAGAATCTGGGCCGCTTGTAAAAAAATAACCATAATTATTTTTGTACGGAACTGTCTTTACTTTAATTAAATTTTTATCGTAAAAATCTGTCCCTAGATTTTCTGACTCATTAAGTAGATTAATAAAAATAATCGAAGACATTAATTTCTCTTTAATATCACAATGGGGCTTAAGCCAAAAACCTTCTCTATCACAAATAACTTCTAATCTAACATATGCTTTACTTAAATCTTTACCAATAAGTGATCCTATTTTTTTGTGTACTTTTTCAGATCTTAGCTCTTCAATAAAGTTAGTTAGATGAGGAAACTGATTAGAGTTTTTTTTTGTAACATAACATCTTAATTTTTTTGCTTTTCCGCCATCTTTTATTCCAGATCGATAGGTGCCTTCTCCACCGTCTAGTGCTCTAGTTCCATCATAATTTAAATTTTCTTTTTTTGGGTCAATCACCTCTGCTTTACTAACCTCTTTTATAGCATCGTCAGATAGAGGTTGGTTTATTTCAAAATGTTTAAAGGGATTATTATAAGATTTTGTTTTATTTTCTAGAGATTTAAATAATTCCATTTAATTTCATTTTAGATTTTATTAATGGGGCTATTCTACCAACTTCGTTCAATTTTTCATAGCTCCAAGTTTCCACATTATTGTTTAATTCTCTTGTTATGCCTAGATCATTTAATGTGTTATAAAATTTTTTGAATCTGTAATTATTTTTTACTGATTTCATCATTGCTATATAAACTGGTTTGCCAGTTATAGCTGCTTCTGAAATCATAGAAGTAGAGTCACAAGTTACAACTATATGATTTGATAAAGCTAAAGCTGATAAATATGCTTTTTTATTTACCTCTTTAACAACATGATGATTGAAATTAAAAGTGTCATAAGCTTTCTTGATTACTTTCGCTGGTGTTCTGTAAGACGGAATAACAATAATTTTATATTTGTCTGGAGTAAATAATGTTTTTACTTTATTGAAAACATGATGAATTGATTTTTCTGTATATGCGTAATATTTATTTGGTCCTCCAATAATAAAAGCCACTAATTCTCTTTTCTCTCTTTCCAAGCCTAGATAATTAGAATTTTCTTTTATAATTTTTTTTGTTAGATAATGAATAGCTCCGGTAGTTGTTAACACATTATCCCCTTTTATATTGTCATGTTCAGGGCTAATTATTAAGTCAAAATGTTTAAATGATACTTTTGGATTTTGAATATGTATGTTAAAAATTTTTTTACCTAATCTTTTTTTTAGCGCTATTGATGGAATGACACTTTTTCTTCCACAAGAAATTAAAATTTTACTATCACACACAAATTTATCCTGTACTAAATTTTCAGATATTGGACTGAATTTAGGAGGGATCAGATTCCAAAAAGGCTTTAATTTCACTTTCTGGTGTTTATAGCTAAGGCCTAAGGCCTCGGCTAGCCCTTCGACCTGGCTTACCATGCCGTGCATACCTTGTGTCAAAAGAATTGCTTTTAATTCTAACATCAGTTCCTATATATAATCATATCAAGATGAATAATAAATCAACTAAACATACAAAAGTGTTAATACTTGGATCTGGTCCTGCTGGATATACAGCGGCTATTTATGCAGCAAGAGCGATGCTTAAACCGATTCTTGTTTACGGGTCTCAACCAGGAGGACAGTTGACTACAACTACTGATGTAGAGAATTATCCTGGTTACTCAAAAGTAATCCAGGGACCTTGGCTTATGGAGGAAATGAAGAGTCAAGCTGAGGCTGTTGGCACAGAAATGATACAAGATCATATTAATAAAGTTGATTTATCAAAAAAACCATTCGAAGCTGTCGGAGACAGCGGTCAAGTTTATACTGCTGATAGTTTTATTATTTCAACTGGTGCTCAAGCAAGATGGTTAAATTTAAAATCAGAACAAGAATTCAGAGGATTTGGGGTTTCCGCGTGTGCGACTTGTGATGGTTTCTTTTTTAAAGAAAAAGAAGTTGCTGTTGTCGGTGGTGGTAACGCAGCAGTTGAGGAAGCAATTTTTCTTACAAAATTTGCATCAAAGGTACACTTAATTCACAGAAGAAATGAATTAAGAGCAGAAAAAATGCTTCAAGAAAAATTAAAAGCTAATAAAAAAATTGAAATTATTTGGAATAGTGCAATTGATGAAGTAGTGGGAACAGCTGAACCTAAAGCTGTTAATGCACTTAAAATTAAAAATCTAAAAACAAATAACATTACAGATTTAAAAGTTGATGGTCTTTTTATTGCAATTGGTCATGATCCAGCCACTGCTCTATTTAAAAATCAGCTTGAAATGGATAAAGAAGGCTATCTAATTACTAAACCTGACTCTACTGAAACTAATATCCCAGGTGTATTTGCTGCAGGAGATGTTAAAGATAAAATTTTTAGGCAGGCTGTCACAGCAGCTGGAATGGGTTGTATGTCTGCTTTAGAAGCTGAAAAATTTATTTCTAAATCTAATTAAAGTTTTTCACAAAAAGATTTAATTCTTTCCATTGCTTTTTTGAGATTTTCCATAGATGTTGCATAAGAAATTCTAAAATAACCTGGCAAACCAAAAGCTGAACCCTGAACTACGGCAACATTTGATTGCTCTAATAATTTTTTCACAAAATCTGTATCTGTTTTTAATTTTGTTTTTTTATTTAAAAAATTTTTACAGTTCGGAAAAACATAAAAAGCTCCTTCCGGCTTTAAACAACTTAAGCCTTCAATATTGTTAAGACTATTAACAACAAAATCTCTTCTTTCTTTAAATGAACTTGCTCTAACTTGAATAAAATCTTGTGTTCCGTTTAAAGCTTCAACTGCAGCTGCTTGACTTATTGATGAAGGATTACTTGTTGATTGTGATTGAATTTTTGAAATCGCTTTAATAATTTCAACAGGGCCAGCGGCGTAGCCTATTCTCCAACCAGTCATTGAGTATGATTTACTAACTCCATTCATAGTTAAAGTTCTATCTTTAAGTTCTTTGATTTCAGCGATGGTTGAAAATTTAAAATTGTCGTAAGTAATATGCTCATAGATGTCATCACTCAAAATATAAATTTTTTTGTTCTTTTTTAAAATTTCAGCCAATTCCGTTATTTCTGACTTTGTGTAACTAGACCCAGTTGGATTTGATGGTGAATTTAAAATAATCCATTTAGTTTTTTTTGTAATAGCCTTTTTAAGTTTTAAGGGAGTAATTTTAAAATTATCTTTTTCTTCGCACTTTACTATATTTGGTTTTCCACCAGCTAAAAGAATTATATCTGGATAAGAAACCCAATAAGGGGCAGGTATTATTACTTCGTCTCCCTTATTTATAGTTGCCATAAAAGCATTATAGAGAACTTGCTTTCCTCCAGTTCCTACCGTTATCTGATTAACTTCATAAGAAAGATTGTTCTCTCTTTTAAATTTAGATTGAATAGCTTTTTTAAGCGCTGGTGTTCCATCGACTGCCGTGTATTTAGTGTCACCTTTTTTTATGGCCTCAATTGCAGCCTCTTTAATATTATCAGGAGTGTCAAAATCGGGTTCTCCAGCGCCTAGCCCAATAACATCCCTACCAGCAGCCCTTAATTCTCTTGCTTTAGAGCTAACTGCTATTGTAGGCGACGGTTTTATACGTTTTAATGTATTGGAAACTATGCTCATTGAATTTTATAATATTATTTTTTAAATATTATTAACACAAAATGCAAAATACTTATCAAGAAAAAATACTAGATTTAGAGACTACTAACAACTCTCCAAGAGTGAAGTTAGAAGGTGGTATTAAATTTAAAATAAAAAGTGAATTTCAACCAGCTGGTGATCAACCTGAAGCTATAAAAGCTTTAACAAAAAATCTAAAAGAGAATAAAAATGAACAAGTGCTTCTTGGTGTCACTGGATCAGGCAAAACATTTACAATGGCTAAAGTTATTGAAAAAACTAATAGACCTGCTCTAATTCTTGCTCCGAATAAAACTTTAGCTGCACAGCTATACGGAGAATTTAAAAGTTTTTTTCCAGATAATGCTGTTGAATATTTTGTTTCATACTACGATTATTATACTCCAGAAGCATACGTTCCAAGATCAGACACCTATATCGAAAAAGAAGCTTCGATCAATGAACAAATAGACAGAATGAGACATTCTGCTACTCGGTCTTTGTTAGAAAGAGATGATGTTATAATTGTAGCCAGCGTTTCATGTATCTACGGTTTAGGTTCAGTAGAAGCTTATAGTAAAATGACTATAACTTTAAAAAAGAATAACGAATATAGCAGAGATGACTTAATAAGAACTTTTGTAACACTTCAATACAAAAGAAATGACCATAATTTTTTTAGAGGAACTTTTAGAGTAAGAGGAGAAAATTTAGAAATTTTTCCATCCCACCTGGAGGATAGAGCATGGAGAATAAGTTTTGATTTAAATAAATTAGAAAAAATAGAAGAATTTGATCCTCTTACAGGAGATAAAACTAACGAATACTCTGCGATAAAAATTTACGCTAATAGTCATTATATTACTCCTAAGCCAACTATGGACCAAGCTATAAGACAAATAAAATCAGAATTGGCAGAAACTTTAAAAAAACATCGGGAAGATAATAAATTATTAGAAGAACAAAGATTGCGAGAGAGAACTAAGTTTGATCTTGAAATGATTGAAGCCACCGGTACATGTGCAGGTATCGAAAACTATTCAAGATATTTATCAGGGAGAAAAGCTGGTGAACCTCCACCAACTTTATTTGAATATTTTCCTGACAATGCAATTATATTTGTAGATGAAAGTCATGTGACTGTTCCACAATTAAATGGAATGTATAAAGGAGATAGAACAAGAAAAAGTACATTAGCCGAATATGGTTTTCGATTACCTTCCTGTATGGATAATAGACCTTTAAAATTTGAAGAATGGGATATGATGCGAACTCAAACAGTATTTGTTTCAGCTACACCTGGTCCATGGGAGTTAAAACAAACAGGCAATAAACATATTGATCAGATTATACGACCTACTGGATTAATAGATCCACCGGTGGAAATAAGGCCTGCAAAAACACAAGTGGATGATCTTATGCATGAAGCTGCACAAATTATTGAGAAAGGTTACAGAGTATTAGCAACCACACTAACAAAAAAAATGGCTGAGGATTTAACAGAGTACCTTCATGAAAACGGTCTTAAGGTAAGGTATATGCACTCTGATATCGACACTTTAGAGAGAATTGAAATTATAAGAGACTTAAGGCTTGGTGTTTTTGATATTCTAGTAGGAATAAATTTGTTGAGAGAAGGTTTAGATATACCAGAATGTGGTTTGGTAGGCATTTTAGATGCTGATAAGGAAGGTTTTTTAAGATCAGAGACTTCTTTAATTCAAACTATTGGAAGAGCAGCTAGAAATGTAGATGGTAAAGTAATTTTATACGCTGATAAAGTGACAAAAAGTATTGATAATGCAATAAAAGAGACAGATCGCAGAAGAACTAAGCAGTCAAATTATAACAAAAAAAATAACATAACAGCAGAATCAATTAAAAAAGAGATTGGAGATATTTTAGAGTCAGTTTACGAAAAAGACTATGTAAATATTAAAGAGTCGAATGTAGGTGGAAACTTAAAAAAACATTTAAAAGGTTTAAACAAAAAAATGAAAGAAGCTGCTGAGGACTTAGATTTTGAGGAAGCTGCTAAAATAAGAGATGAAATTAGAAAATTAGAGGCAAGTGAACTAGAAATAACTTTAAATCCAAAGATAAGCCAATATAATTTGAAAAGCAAAATATATCCCAAAGGAAGGTCAACATTAGGAATGCCTGGAACTAAAGTGAATAAAAAAAGAAAAAAATGATGACAAGCAAAATAATTATAACAGGTGGTGCTACTAGAATTGGTGCGGCTATAGCCAAAAGTTTAGCTAACTATGAAACGGCCATAACTATTCATTATAATAAATCCAAAGTAAATGCTTTGAAATTAAAAAAGGAATTAGAAAATTTAGGTAGCGAAGTCTATTTATTAAAAGCAGATTTAAATAATTTTAAACAAACCCAAATACTTTTGAAACTAGCATATAAAAAAATGAATGGTTTAGATTGCTTAATAAATAATGCTTCATTATTTGAAAATGATAATTTACAAAATTTTACTAACAAAAGTTTTACAAAACATTTAAATATAAATTTAAAAGCACCAGCAATTTTAATTCAGAATTTTAAAAAGTTATTAAAAAATTCAGAAGGAAACATTATTAACATCATTGATCAAAGAGTTGAAAAATTAACCCCCTACTTCTTTTCTTATACTCTTAGCAAATCAAGTTTAGTTACACTTACCAAGACTGCTGCTATGAAATTAGCTCCTAATATAAGAATTAATGGCATTTCACCTGGCCCAACAGTAAAAAATTCAAGACAATCTGAAACCCATTTTAAAAAGCAGTGGAAATCTGTACTTTTAAAAAAAAAGGTAGAGTTGGAGAATATTTGTGACGGTATAAAATTTTTAATAAAAAATACTAACGTAACTGGAGAAATAATAAATATCGACAGTGGGCAAAGACTGGCATGGAACACGCCTGATATTATTAATGTAAAAGAATGAAAATAATTAAATTAAAATTAAAAGAAAAATTTAAATACAAAAGAAGAGTAATTATTAAAAACTTAATTTTAAATATATTTATTGGAATTCATAATTTTGAAAAGAAAAAAAAACAAAGAGTTAGATTTAATATTGAAGTTACTACAAATACAAATATTAAACCAAATAATAAAGATTTATCAACAATTTTAAATTACGAAGATTTGGTTAACAAAATTAATTTATTAGTCAAAAAACAACATCATGAACTTATCGAAGATTTAGCGGAAAATATATTTGAAATAATTTTTCAAAATAAATTAGTAAAAAAAACAAAAATTAAAATTGAAAAATTAGATATTATGAAAAATTCAGAGTCAGTAGGAGTAGAATTTTCAAAACAAAAGATATGATCAATAGTTTAGAACTTGGAAAAAAAGTAATAAAAGATAAAATTCCTTTAATTTCAAGAAATGCAGGAGTTTATAAAATGATTAGTTCGTCTGGTGAAATTTTATACATTGGTAAGGCAAAAAATATCCCTAATAGACTTAAAAGTTATGTTTCTGATACTAATTTACCAATCAGAACAGAGAGAATGCTGTCTTTAACTCACTCACTAGAAACGACTACCACGAACAGTGAGAGTGAAGCTTTGCTTTTAGAGGCAAATTTAATCAAAAAACATAAACCAAGATTCAATATACTATTACGAGATGATAAATCTTTTCCTTATATTTATATTGGTAACAAAGATAAATGGCCTCAACTGACAAAACTTAGAGGAAAGAAATCAAAATCAGGACATTACTTTGGGCCTTTTTCATCAATTGGTTCAGCAAATTGGACGATCAAAATTTTACAAAAAATTTTTCTTTTAAGAGTGTGTGATGACACTGTATTCAAGAACAGAGAAAGACCTTGTATTCTTTATCAAATTAAAAGATGTTCTGCGCCATGTGTTGGTCATATTACTGAAAAAGATTATACATCTTCAGTAAATGATGCTGTTGAATTTATCTCAGGCAAATCTAGAAGAATTCAAAAAAATCTTTCTAAAGAAATGGAGAAAGCCAGTAAAGAATTAGATTATGAAAAAGCGGCAGTAGCCAGAGATCGAATAAAAGCTTTAACTCAAATTCAAACCTCTCAAAAAATTAATCAAACAAATTTAAATGAAGCTGACGTTATTAGTATTTATAAAGAATCAGGAAAAACTTGTATTCAAGTTTTCTTTTTTAGATCAAAACAAAATTGGGGTAATCAAGCCTTTTATCCAAAACATGAGGCCGATGACTCAATTCAAGATATTCTTTCCTCGTTTATTTCTCAATTTTATGAAAATAAAACCACACCTTGTTTAATAATAACAAACTTTGAAGTGAACGATAAAAAACTGTTAGAAAAAACTTTTTCAGAAAAAGAAAATAAAGAAATAACAATCAAACTAGCTAAATCAAAAAATGAAGTTAGTATATCTAATCTTGCTCAAAAAAATGCTAAACAATCTTTAACTCAGAAACTAATTCAATCTGACACAAATAATAACTTGATCGATAAATTATCTATTAAATTTAAATTAATTAATAACATTGATCTTATTGAAGTTTATGACAATAGCCATATACAAGGAACAGATGCTATTGGTGCATTAATATGTTTTGGCAATGAAGGTTTTATTAAAAAAAGATATAGAAAATTTAATATAAAAAATGAAAAAATAACAAATGATGATTATGGTATGATGAAGGAAGTGTTTTTTAGAAGATTTTCTAAGGCTGTTAAAGAAAAATCAGGATCATTATCTTTGCCCGACTTAATTTTAGTAGATGGTGGTAAAGGACAATATTCAGTAAGTAGGGAAATTCTAAATGAACTTGGTTTACATGGCTTACCAATATTGGCTGTAGCAAAAGGTAAAAAAAGAAATGCAGGTGAAGAAAAAATTTACCATGAAGGTAAAGAATATATTTTAGGTAAAAATGATCCTCTTTTATTTTTTATTCAGAGACTAAGAGATGAAGCTCACAGATTTGCTATTAGCACACACAGAGCTAAAAGGAAAAAAAATTTAAGTAAGTCATTATTAGACCAGATATATGGGATTGGAAAACAAAGAAAAAGAGCTTTATTAAATCATTTTGGATCAGCTCGAGCTGTTGAATCAGCAAGCCTTGACGATTTAAAAGCTATAGAAGGAATTGAAGACAATATTGCAAATAAAATATATAATTATTTTCACGAATAACTTATGAAACTACAAATTCCAAATATTTTAACAATAGGTCGTATAATTATAGTTCCAATTTTTGTCTTGACTTTTTTTATTCCTGGTTTTTTTGGAGACTTAATACCTTTTTTTTTATTTGTTATTGCAAGCTTTACTGACTATTTAGATGGATTGCTTGCAAGATTATTTAAAGAAGAGTCAAAATTAGGCGAACTTTTAGATCCTATAGCTGACAAGATTCTTGTCGCTGCAGCTCTCATTCTTCTAGTAATGAATGGTACTATAAAAAACTATGAAGTAATTGCTGCAATAATAATATTAACTAGAGAAATTTTAATATCTGGTCTGCGGGAATTTCTTGCTAAAGGAAGTATTACTATGCAGGTCACGAGTTTATCTAAACTAAAGACTTTCATTCAAATGATTTCTATAGCAATTCTTCTAACTGGAGAAAGTGGAAATAAAGTAATTAACTTTCAAGACTATAATGCCCAAACTGTTGGCATAATCCTCTTGTGGTTTTCAGCTTTTCTAACACTTTATACAGGTTATGATTATTTAAGAAGAGGAATTGATCACGCTATAAACGAAGACAGTAAATATTAAGCTGCAGATTTTTTTCTTACTAAACTTTGATATGACTCATTTAGATCGGTGATTGTATTGCATACTTTAAAACTATAGTCAGATATTTGAGAAACTGGAGTTATTTCGGCTGCTGTTCCCGTTAAAAAACAACCAACAAAATTTTTTAATTCTTCAGGTTTAATCTTTCTCTCTATAACTTTTATTCCTTTCGATTGAGCGATTTTGATTACTTCTCTTCTAGTAATTCCATCTAGAAACGAGTCTGGAATTGGAGTGTGGAGATCTCCTGACTGGTTTTTAAAAAATATATTTGCACCTGTTGCTTCTGCTACATTACCTTCATGGTCTAGCATTAATGAGTCCGTATAACCTTGAGCCTCGGCCTCATGTTTAGATAAGGTACAAATCATATATAGGCCAGCAGCTTTAGTATCCCAAGGTATTGTGTTAGGTGCGGGTCTTCTCCATTTTGAAATATTTAATTTTATTCCCTTTAATTTAAGCTTTGGGTCAAAATATGAGCCCCACTCCCATGTAGCTATCGCAACATGAATTTTATTTTTTTGCGCTGATATGGCCATCATTTCACTCCCTCGCCAAATTAAAGGTCTTACATATCCATTTTGCACCTTTTGAATATTTATTATATTTCTACAAGCATCATTGAGTTCTGCCTGAGTATAAGGAACGGTTATTCCCATTCTTTTAGCTGAATAAAACAATCTTTCCGTATGCTCTTCTAACTTAAAAATTTCTCCTTCATATACTCTTTCTCCTTCAAACACACAGCTTGCATAGTGCAATCCATGATTAAGAATATGTATATTTGCATCAGCCCATTCCACAGTTTTACCATTAAACCAAATTTTTCCAGAACGTTTATCATAAGGTATGTTTTCCATTTGAAGTAAATATATAGATTTTTTGTATATAAAAAAGTATATTTCTTATAAGGATAAGTCAATATAACTTACCATTATGAAAGATTTGCTTTACTTAAAAGATGAACAAATTAAAGATTTTATTCAGCTTCTTTATTATGCTTATAGAGAAACTTTTTCAGACCCTAAAGAGATTTTGTCAAAAAAGTATTTTGGGCCAGCGCATCTGAGAGCTCTGAATTTAATAGAGAGAAATCCTGGAATTAATTTAGGAGAATTAATTTTTAAATTGAAGGTTACTAAGCAAAGTCTGAATAGAGTTCTTCGAGATCTTATTGGGTCAAAAATGATTAAACAGATTAAAGATGAAAACGATACTAGGAAAAAAAACTTATTTCTTGATAAAGAAGGAAAGATTTTTTTTGATACAGTTTACAATACTCAAAAAAAAAGAATATTTAATGCCTTAAAAAATTCTAACTCAGAATCTGTGATAAGGTTTAAAGATGTGTTAAAAAAGATAATAGATGGAAAATAAGAATAAACACATTTTAGTTGTTGATGACGATGATAGAATAAGAAATCTTTTAAAAGAATATCTTTCAGATAACAATTATATTGTTTCAACTGCAGAAAATTCTGAACAAGCAAAAAATAAATTATATTTGTTAAAATTTGATATAATTATATTAGATGTAATGATGCCAGGACAAAATGGATACGATCTTACCAAAGAAATTAAAAAAAAATTGAAGGTACCAATCATTTTACTTACGGCAAAAGGAGAAGTTGAAAATAGGATTAAAGGCTTAGAACTTGGCGCAGATGACTATATTGGGAAACCATTTGAGCCAAAAGAATTATTACTAAGAATAGAAAATATTATTAAAAAAAAGAATGAGATAAACTTAAATACAAAATATAATGTTGGTAGTGCAGAAATTGATTTAAATAAGATGACAATAAATTTGAAAAATGAATTAATAAAAATCAATAATACTGAAAAAAAAGTTCTGATAGAAATGCTTGCGAATCCAGGGAAGACATATTCAAGGGAGGAAATTGGTGCAATTTTAGATATTAGTCAAGAACGTTCTATTGATGTAATGATAACAAGGTTGCGACAAAAATTAGAAATTAATCCCAAAAATCCAAAATATTTACAAACAATAAGAGGGTCAGGCTATGTTCTTTGGATTGAATAAATTTTTAAAATATATTTTACCAAAAAGACTATTTTATAGAGCTCTAATTATTGTTGCGGCCCCAACGATAATACTTCAATTAATTATTACTATAGTTTTTTTTGATAGCATTTGGATTAAAGCTAATAAAAATATAACTAGATCACTTGTAGCTCAATTAAAAACTATTCAAGAGGTTTATACAATTGATAAGAAAAACTTGGATTTTTTTACAGACAGTTATAAAAATAATTTCAATTTCGAGGTTGGAATTAGTGATGAAATATTTCCAAGCACAAGTGGTGAAAGAAGATTTAGTCCAATGGATAGATCTTTAAGGAGAGAATTAAAATCAGTTTTTGGAAATAATAATTACTGGTTCAATACCTCAAAATTTAAAAATGCTATTGAAATAAAGATTAAATCAAATGATGAAGTAATGGAATTTTTAGTTCCAAAGAAAATGGTTTCCGCTTCATCAGTAAGATTATTTGTTCTATGGACTACTCTTCCTTCTATTTTACTAATAATTATTGCTTTAATATTTTTAAAAAATCAAACAAAGCCGCTTGTAAAGCTAGCTAAAGCAGCTGAAAGATTCGGAAGAGGAGATTATGTGAATGATTTCAGAGCATCTGGTTCTTTAGAAATTAGAAAAGCAGCCTTGGAATTTGATCGGATGGCAAAAAGGATTAATCGTCATCTAAACCAAAGGGCAGAAATGTTATCTGGAATAAGCCATGATTTAAGAACGCCTCTGACTCGCCTAAAATTGCAACTTGCAATGTTAAAACAAAAAGACCTATCTGAAAAAATGTCTAAAGACATCGATGAAATGGAAAAAATGCTTAATGATTATTTGCAATTTGCTAAAACTCAAGTGCAAGAAAGTACATCTAAAATCGATTTAATGGTTCTATTAAACTCTATCAAAAATCAATTAAATAATAAAAAATTAACTATTTCGAATAAAGACTCAATCGAACTTGAAGGAAGACCAACAGCCCTAAAAAGATCTTTTGAAAATATCATACATAACGGTTTAATATATGGAAATAGAGTTCTTGTTGACGTTCAGAAAGGAAATAATAGAGCTATAATCATAATTGAAGATGATGGACCGGGAATACCAGAGGATCAATATAAAAATGTTTTTAAACCATTTTTTAGATTAGATAAAAGTAGAAGCCTTAATTTATCAGGCGTTGGTTTAGGGCTGGCTATAGTAGAGGATATTATAAACTCACACGGAGGCAATATTCAATTGGGAAAAAGTAAATTTGACGGACTTCTGGTTAAGATTTCTTTACCTTTTTAATTTTTTTATTTTTTAAAAGCTTCTTAATTATAACATCCTGTTTTTGAACAATCCTTTTTAGAACCTCAAATTCTTCTCTAGAAACAAGCTCCAGTTTATTAATTATTTTATCTTTTTTAAATTTTAAATCTGTAGAAATTTCTTTTTTTATATCTTTAGAAGTCAAAATTCCATTTTCAATTAAACTTGAAATAGTTTTTAATATTTTTTCTGAATTATTCATAACTCACCTTATTTGATAGCTATATTAAATTCAAATATGTTATAAGAAAATATGTTTACTCACAATTTAAACCCTGTCTTATTTGATTTAGGACTGTTTTCAATTAGATGGTATTCTTTGGCTTATATAGCTGGCATTTTTATAGGATGGTGGTTAGGAAAAAAAATAATTATTCACAGGACTCAAAAAATTGATCACAAATTTTACCTAAAAGCATTTGATGATTTAATTACTTATTTAATCATTTCAATAATTGTTGGTGGTAGAATTGGGTATGTAGTTTTTTATAATTTTCAATATTATACTTTAAATCCTTTAGATATAATAAAAATCTGGGAAGGTGGGATGTCTTTTCACGGTGGCTTAATAGGGATAGTCGTGGGCACTTATTTGTTTTCTATTAGAAGAAAGTTATTACCTCTTCTGTTGTTGGATGTTATTGCATGTGTAGCGCCAATTGGATTATTTTTTGGTCGTATTGCAAATTTTATTAATGCTGAATTAATTGGAAAAACCACTAATGTTTTTTGGGCTGTTATATTTCCAACAGTTGATATGTTGCCGAGACATCCATCTCAATTATATGAAGCATTTCTTGAGGGGATAGTCTTGTTATTAATTCTCAATTTATACATTTTTAAAAAGAATTATAAAACTGGAACTTGTTCTTACTTATTTTTAATTGGCTATAGTTTTTTCAGAATTATTTCAGAATTCTTTAGAGAACCCGATTCTCAGATTGGATATTTATTTAATTCATTTAGCATGGGAACAGTTTTAAGTTTTTTAATGATATTATGTGGTTTAATACTTTTTACTTTTGTAAAAAAAAATGAAATCTAATTCAAAATTTTTTAAAAACAAAAAATTATTACCCGTTGATGAATTTTTTCAAAATGTACTTTATGATAGAGAAATTGGGTATTATTCTAAGAAACATCCTTTTGGCAAGAAAGGTGATTTTATCACTGCACCAAAAATATCTAATTTATTTTCTGAAATGATTGCAATTTGGATAATTTCAGCTTGGCAAAATTTAGGAAAACCAAAACATTTAAATATAATAGAACTCGGCCCAGGTGATGGGACCTTGACTAAAATTTTACTGGAAGTTTTTAAAAAATTTCCTGACTTTAACTCTGCAAAAAAGATTTATTTATATGAAATAAGTAATTTCTTAAAAAAAGTTCAAAAAAAAAAAATTCAAGATAGCTGTGTAAAATGGATTAAAAATTTCAAATATATAAATGATGGTCCCGTAATATTTTTTGGTAATGAGTTTTTTGATGCAATGCCGATCAAACAATTTAAATATGAAAAAAGTATTTTTTTAGAAAAAAACTTTCAAATAAATAAAAAAAGAAAAATTGAAACTGTTTTTAAAAATGCTTCAAAAATTGATATTAAAAATATTAAATCTTACAGTTGTTTGAATAAATTAAAATTTATAGAGTTTCCAAAATATGGTCTTGTGCAGCTAAAAAAAATAGTAAAAAAAATACTAAAATTAAAAGGATGTTTATTATTAATAGATTATGGATATGTAAAACCTAGTAATAAAAATACTTTGCAATCTATTATGAAACATAAATACAATTATTTGTTAAATAATTTAGGTCATGCAGATATTACTTCACACGTAAATTTTGAGCTCTTAAAAGAGTTTTTTTTAAAAAATAATTTGAAAGTTAAAAAAATAGTGTCACAACAAAAATTTTTAAAAAATATGGGTATACTTAATAGAGCTGATATAATAAGTAAAAAAATGAAATTTAGAGATCAATCCAATATGTATTTGAGGTTAAAAAGGTTATTAAGTTCCAAACTTATGGGTGAACTGTTCAAGGTAACTTTAGCTTATAAAGCTAAATCAAATAAATTTTTTGGTTTTAATTAATGTTTTATTCAAAAAAATTAAATAAATTTAAAAAAATAAAACATTGTTTTTTTTCCAAAAAAAAAGGCTTTTCTCAAGGAATTTACAAAAGCTTAAATTGTGGCAAAGGTTCAAAAGATAGTAAAAAAAATATTTTAAAAAATCTCCAATTCGTTGCAAAAAAATTCTCAGTCAAAAAAAATAGTCTTATTTTAATGAATCAAACTCACAGTAATAAAGTAATTGAGATTAATAAAAATAATTATAAAAAAAAAATAAATTGTGATGCGGTTATAACAAGCGTCAAAGGATTGGTGCTAGGCGTAGTAACAGCAGATTGTGTGCCTATTATTATTTATGACTCCAAGAATGAAATAATAGGCTGCATTCATGCTGGCTGGAAAGGTGCGATTAAAGGTATAATAAAAAATACTGTAAATAAAATAAAAAAACTTAATAAAAAAAATAAAATTTTTGCATGTATCGGGCCTTGCATAGGTAAAAAAAGCTATGAAGTTGACAAATTATTTTATAAAAAATTTTTAAGCGCATCAAAAGAAAATAATAAATATTTTTCCTATAAGAATAAAAGTAAAAAATTATTTAATATAAGAAAATTTGTAGCTGATAAGCTCACATCTCTTAATGTTATAATTGATCATGTAAATCGAGACACTTTTAGAGATAAAAATAATTTTTTTAGCTACAGAAGGTCTACTAAATTGAAGCAAAATGATTATGGACGATGCATATCTGTTATTAGTTTAATTTAAATTTATTAATTTGAAAAAAAATAGAAATAATTGTATAAATAATTATATTTCATGAAAATCTTATCTGGAACAAGTAACCTCAAACTAAGTAAGGATATTGCTAAAAATTTAAAGCTTAAACTCATTAATACTAACATCAGGAGATTTGCTGATGGAGAGATATATATTGAAATTAATGAAAATATTAGAGGGAATAGTGTATTTGTAATTCAATCTACGTCAAACCCTGCTAATGATAATTTAATGGAACTTCTGTTAGTGATAGATGCCTTAAGAAGGTCTTCAGCCAAAACTATAACTGCTGTGATTCCTTATTTTGGTTACGCAAGACAGGATAGAAAAGTTGCACCAAGAACTTCTATATCAGCAAAAGTTGTTGCTAATCTTTTAACAAATGCAGGAGCAAATAGGATAGTTACCGTTGATTTACACGCAGGTCAAATTCAAGGTTTTTTTGATATGCCAGTTGACAACTTATTTACTACGCCATTATTTTCAAAATTTATCAAAAAAAAAATAAATTCAAAAAAATTAATCTGTGTTTCTCCAGATATGGGGGGTGTGGCTAGGACAAGAGCGTTAGCTACAAGAATTAAAGCCGATCTTGCAATAATAGATAAAAGAAGACCAGCTCCTGGCAAATCACAAGTAATGAATATTATTGGTGATGTAAAAAATAAAACTTGCATTATCGTGGACGACATAATCGATAGTGGCGGAACTATTATAAATGCAGTTGATGCGTTAATAAAAAAAGGAGCTAAAGAAGTATACGTATTTATTACACATGCAGTTTTAAGCGGGGATGCGGCAAAAAAAATTAAAAATTCAAAAATTAAAAAACTTATTATTACCGATTCTATAGATAACTCAAATAAGATTAAGAATAACAACAAAATTGAGGTTCTCTCTATTACATCCTTAATGTCTGAAGCTATTAAAAGAATAGCTAATTCAAATTCAGTATCGGATTTATTCAATTAATCCTTGTTTTGGTGAACTTCTTAGGTTATATACCATCTTCAATTTAATTATGAGTAACTTAAAGGCAATTAAAAGAGAGAGCACCGCGTCTGGCTCCAATAATAGGTTAAGAGCTGAAGGGCTTGTTCCAGCTATTTTGTATGGGGGAAAGGATCCAAACCAAAGTATCTCTATAGAAAAAAAAGCTATAAAAAGCATTGTGACCTCTGATACATTTTTATCAAAAGTTTTAGAGCTAGATATAAATGGCAAAAAAGAAAAAGTGATTCCTAGAGACGTAGCGTTTCATGTTGTTTCTGAAGAGCCAATTCATATTGATTTTATGAGAATAGTTTCTGGAAAAAAAATTATTTTAGAAATACCTGTTAAGTTTATTAATCATCCCGACTCTCCAGGATTAAAAAGAGGTGGTGTATTAAACATTGTAAGAAGGAAAGTTGAATTAAAATGTCCAGGTGAAAATATACCAGACGATATAACTGTAGATCTAGCTGGTACAGAAATTGGCACCAGTATAAAAATTTCTTCCGTAAAATTATCAGAAAATGTTACTCCAACAATAGATCGTGACTTCGTTATTGCTACTGTAGCGGCACCTACCGTAATGAAAGAGCCAGAGAAGCCTGAGGCAGAAGCTTCTACAGAAGGAGCTGAAGGCGAAGTGTCAGCTGAAGGATCGGAAGCTGCTACAAAAGATGGAGATGCGTCTAAAAAAGACGACAAAGCAAAAGACGGTGCTGAAAAAAAACAAGAAGATAAAAAACCTGCTGAAAAAAAATAATTAATATGCTTTTACTTGTCGGATTAGGAAATCCTGGATCCAGCTATACAAATACTAGACACAATATAGGTTTTAAAATAATTGACGCAATAAACGCTCACTTCAAACTTTCTAAACAAAAACCTAAATTCAAAGGCCTGCTGACTACAGGAAACATAGAAGAAAAAAAAATTTACGCTATAAAACCATTAACATTTATGAATAATTCTGGAACAGCAATCAAAGAACTAATAGATTATTTCAAAATAGATGCTAAAGATGTTTTTGTTTTTCATGATGACTTAGATATAGACTTTGGAAAAATTAAAGCAAAATTTGGTGGAAGTAGTGCTGGTCATAATGGAATAGAGTCTATAGATAAATTTATTGGAAAAGATTACTCTAGAGTGCGCATTGGAATAGGTCACCCAAAAGAGAAAAAGAAGGTGAACAATCATGTTTTAGAAGATTTCAAAGAAGACGAAGAAGAAAAAATAAATGAAATCACAGAAAATATAGTTAAGCAACTGCCTACTCTTATTGGAAAAAAAATTGACTTATTTTCTAGTAAGGTAAATCAAAATCTTAATGGGATTTAAATGTGGTATCGTTGGGCTTCCTAACGTTGGAAAGTCAACTTTATTTAATGCTTTAACTGCTTCAAAAAATGCAGAAGCAGCTAACTTTCCTTTTTGCACAATTGACCCAAATATAGGCATAGTTGATGTTATTGATGAAAGATTAGATCGGTTGACTAAATTATCTAATTCCAAAAAAAAAATTTATACTAATATAACATTTGTAGATATCGCTGGTTTAGTAAAAGGAGCTTCAAAAGGAGAAGGTTTAGGAAATAAGTTTCTTTCACATATAAGAGAAGTTGATGCAATTATACATTTAGTTAGATGCTTTGAGTCAGATAAAATTACTCACGTAAATTCAAAGATTAATCCTGTAGAAGATCTAGAAACTATAAAAACTGAAATTATACTTTCTGATATAGATTTAATTCAAAAAAAACTTGATAAAGGTAAGAAAAAATTGCTTGATGAAAAAGAGATTAAAATTCTTGAAGAAAAACTGAGTCAATTGAATGAAGGAAATGAGGTCACTTCTAATGATCAAGCAGAAA
>Ga0233444_10000571_pt1 | contig 47309 bp, 58 predicted proteins | sample SI_124_October20_6_FD_182792 | JGI IMG/M metagenome (GOLD analysis project Ga0233444, IMG submission 182792) | Seawater microbial communities from Saanich Inlet, British Columbia, Canada - SI_124_October2016_10_MG | ecosystem: Environmental > Aquatic > Marine > Inlet | place: Canada: British... | reverse complement strand
TCAGGAGGCTTAAGACCTTCAAGTCCAATTAAAATTGAGGGTGTTGTTTATGAAGGTGCAACAAAATTTAATTCTTTACATAATCAAAAAGACCAATTTTTTACTCAATCTACTGCTGAAGTATTGCAAACTATTTATAGTAATACACAATCTAATTTTTATAAAAATAAAGGTAATCATATTTATCAAAACAAAGAAATACAAATTATTAGAAAAGGTAATGAAGCTGTTGCGTATGAAAAATTATTAAATAAATTATTGTCTTTAGAAGAAATTCCAGCTAATGAAAGACCAGCAAATTATTATGCAGAAGTGTTAGAAATAAAATCAAAAATGTCTGAATTAGGTGTACAAGACGCTTTAAAAAGAAAACCTGTTTGGAAAAATCACGATAAAGCAGAATTAGAATTTGAGTATGAACCTGGTGGAGATAGAATGGGTGCTGCTTTTAAAGATATAGCATACATAAATACAGATTTAAGAATCTATGACGCATTAGGAAGTAGAAGAAAGTTTTTAAATGCATTAAAAAGAGGAGTCAATGAAGGTGGAGAAAAAACTGACATTGGAACTATTACAGATATTGCTGAAAATTATTTAAGTGAATATACTTACAGTCTTAGAAATGGAAGAAGATATACAGATAGTGCATTAAATATTGCAGAAAATTTTGGTAGAGGTGAGTTTTTTGAAAGACTTAGTTTTAATGTTAAACCTTTAAATGACGCTTCTTTTGCTGATTATACATTAAATATTTTAAGAGCTTTAGATAAAGTTCGTTCATCTGAAACAATGATGTATCTTAGAAAACAAGGTATAATAGACCCTCAGTTATTAGCATTTACAGATGGTATTAACTCTAAGGTTATAAACGGTTTAAAGAAAAGCCCTACTGAATTAAGAGAAATTTTTGACATTTACTCCGAAATTTTAACAGATAAAAATGCAGAATCAGGTATGAGATATGACCAGGGGTATTTAACAGAACAAGTAATGAAGTTAACTGGTTTATTAAATTTTGAAGTACAGGCATCACAGGCTAGAGAAGCTTTAAAATCTATGGGCATGAAAGATAATGTTCGTTTAGATAAAATATCTGAAGTAATAGATGTAGCATATAAATTAAAATTAGCAGATAAAGTAAAAGAATTGACATACCAAGATGGTATAACACAAGAGTTTGATATAGATGTTGCTGCTAGAGAATATCGTACTGGAAAAATGAGAAAAGTTTTAGTAGGAGATAAAGTTAAAACTTTAAATAAAGAGGTTACTGATATATTTAGTGAGATGTTTAGTAATGCTTTATTGTCTAATATATTTACTACACAAAAGACAGTAGCATCGTATTACAATAGAATAAGAAACCCTAAAGATAGTTTTTTAAATGATTATGGAATTACATTAGAAGGGATTAGTGCTTCTACAAAAAGTACAATAGACGCTATGAGAGCATCATCTGGTGGTTCTCGTAAAAACGTAGATAAAGTTACTGGTGAAACTAAGTATGAGTTTAATGCTAGTGAAGGTAATTATAATAAAAAAATACAACAAACTTTAGATAGCATTACAAAAAATGGAATTAACAATATAAACACTACAGAATTAGTAAAGTTGTTTGACCATGCAAGAAGAATAGAAGTACAACGACCTAATTTATTAAAAAGCGATGCTATTCCTTTAGCACATAAAAGAAGATTTTTATTAGGAATGAAAGACATATTAACTAAGGGTGAAACTGTTAATAGAGATATAGTATTAATTAAAACAGATAATATTAAGTCTGATATAAGCAGCATTGACACTGTGCCTGCAAAAGAAAAAGTATCAGAAAATACTATAGTTAGAGATTTTGTTAATAAGAATGTAAAGAAAAAATTAAAAGATTCAGGTATATTAAAAGAAGAAAAAGTAACTATTAAACCTAAAATAGAAGTAGTAAAGAAATTACAAGATGTTAAAGAAACTATTAAAGATTTTGTTATTGCAGAAAATTCATCACAAGCAGATTTGATAGAAAATATATTTAATATGACTGAAGCTGACATAGTAGGAAGTGCTAAAAGATTAGCAGAAGTAGAGTTAAATAAGATGACTGATAAAGAAAAGTTCGAATATTTAGAAAACGAAGTTACCCCTATTGAGATGCGAAGTTTAGAAGCAGGTAAATTAGTAAGAGAAAAAACTCTTATTACAGAATCCTTGGAATATGAAATAAAAAGATTAACAGATGCTATTGAAAAGAACCCTGATATTGCAGTTGCTATTGAAGGTGACTTTACATACTTCAGTAAAATGGTAGGATTAACTGGTCTTCCAGAAGTAGGTAAACCATTCGAAGGTATGATGTTATCTGATTTAAGATACTTTAATAATTATGTTAAAGATGTTTATTTGAGCAGAGATTCTATGATTGGCAAAATGAAAAAGTATGCTAACAAAGTTGGTAAGAATGTATTTGGTAATGAGTTTTGGTCTAATAAAGAAAACGTACCTAAAAGTCCTATAGATAAAATGTGGCATTATTATCTACAACAATCAGATACGGCAGGTGCTGGTAAAGCTTTACGTGCTAAAGAAATGTTACAAACATATGTAGAGAACATACCTGTATTAGATAAAAAAGATGGTGAATATGTTATTACTAAAAAGAGTATGACTAGACCTCTTTCTACATTAGAGATTGTTAGGCAGCAAGTAGACTTTGGTAATACTTTTGCTTCTACTTTCCAGGATTACTTTGAAGATATTATATCAGAATCTTTTAGCGTGTTTAATACTGGTGACAAAAGGCTACAATCAGAAAAAGATATTTTAGTTGAAGCAGCAGTTAATGCAAGAATATACGATGCTGATGCACAAGGAAATGGAAAATATGGTGGATTAAAATTTGAAAAGCACACTAGAACTGATATGAGAATTGCTCATGAAAGAAGTCAAAAAGAAATAGAAAGAATGACTAAAGAACATAAAGAATTTAGAATACTAGATGAAACTGGTAAAGGTAGTGAAAGAAAAGTAACTCCAAAAGAAATGGTAGATGTATTAAACAATCGTATTACAGATTTTTATCAACAGTTTGTAGAAAATATATACAATGTAAACACTGTGCGTGTTAAGGGTAAAGTAGATTTAAAAGAAAGTGCTAAAAAAAGAGTACTTACTAATGGATTCTTAGATACAAATAAAGTACAGCAGTTAATGAAAGATATGAAAATGGGTAATGCTAGTAGGGTTGAATTAATGGACAATCTTATTGGTATGAATGAATTGCAGTTTTATAAGTATGAATACGAACTTATTAAAAGCATACAAAATATTAAGAACTCAAAGGGTGAATTTATGTATCCTGATTTTAACCCTAAAGACCCTTCTACTATTACAGACAAAATTAAACGTGAAGCAAACGCTTTAAGACAGTTTACTAGACCTCAATTTGTAGATGTTATTACTGATGCTAATGGTAGACCTACTAACTATTGGACATTTACTAACCATCATCAGTTCAAGAAAAATAAATCAAATATAGATAATCATGTAATAAAATTAAAAGCTGAGGCACAAAAAAAGATTAGAGATATGAGTGTAAATCAGTTACCTCCACACATTAAAGCTCAACATTTAGCTGGATATGAAGGATATAAAACATTAATAGAAGCTAAAGATAGATATTTTTCTGAAATATCAGACCATATTCATATTAGTATGCAACGTATGAGAAGTGAAAACGCTGGTATGGCAGACGATATGACACAAATGGTTAGTGGTAATAAAAATAATGTAATAGGTGCATTTATGGCAGGACACCAAAAAAGAAAAGGTACTGATACTATACCTGGTTTTGGTAAAGACTTGAATGTTTTGTCAAGATATGTAAAAGCATCCTCTAAATCTTACATAGATACATTAGTAGGATTAAGAAGTACAATGTTAATAGATAAGTTTCAAAAGACAAATGCTTTAAAAGATAGAGATACAACAGATGCTTGGTCAGGATATATGCGAGAGTCATTACAAAATATGATGGGATTAACAAGTATGCGTAACATTGAACTTGCTGGTATAACTAAAGGTGAAAAGAAATTATTACAAGCATATGTAGATTCTGGTTTAGATAAAAGTAAAATAGCTAGAAAGATTGGTAATAATTATAGAAACAAACAATTCTTAAGAGATATAGACACCCTTATTGCTCCTGATTCTTATTGGTATCATAAAGCAGGTACAAAATTAAAAGGTAAAGAACTTAGAGATGCTATTCAAAACTATCGTATGAACGAAGTTAATAAAATCAATAATGTTAAAAACATTAACAAGATAAATAGGTTTGGTACATTCTATCATGTTACTTCAGATGCAGCTGTTGTGAATACTATACGTAGTGCAGAAGAAAGAATTGGTAGACTGTTTGGTTATAAAGAAGGTGAATTTAGCATATTCGGAGACTTAAGAATGGTTAAGAATCCAGAAACAGGTAAAATGGAAAAAGTTTCAGAAGATGCAAGACGTATTGCATTAGCACGTAAAGCTAAGAAGTTTAGTGACTTTGAAGGTAAGTGGGAGTTATTAGCTTTGCTTTCTCACCCTAAAACAGCTATAACAAACTTGTTAGGTGGTAGTCAAAATATATATGCAGACACAGGATGGCAGCCTTTTAGACAAGCAATGAATGAAGATTATTTAATTAATACAGTGTTTAAGGGAGCAAAATTTAAAACTAAAAACCCAAGAACTGGTGAAACTGTAGAAAAAACATTTGAAAGTTTTAAAGATATTGAAACGTGGTTATCTCAAGAAGGTTTCTTAGAAGGTATGTATATTGAACAAGCAGGTATTAATAAAACATTTAGAGATGCTGATATGGCTAAAGCAGCTAAAGAAGTAATAAACAGATTATTTGAACCTAAAACTAAAGAGTTATTAGATAGCAATCCAACAGAATTTGATAAAATTAGAAAAGCTACTATAATGGAAATAGGTAATAAATATGGAATAATTGATGCTCTTGTGCAATTTGGTGGTACGTTTATGAGTTCTACTGAAATTAAATTAAGACGTACAGCAGCATTAGCACATTATTTAAATGCTAGAGATGTTATGATGCCTTTAACATCTGAGTTACAGTATAACTCTCCTATGTTAATGCATATAGCTAAAAAAGGTATTGAGTCTTCACAGTTTATTTATCACTCAGCATTCAGAAGTAATTATTCTAATACTTCATTGGGTCGTGTTATGACACGTTTCCATCCTTATGCCTGGAATAGTATTAAACGTAGAAGACAAATATTTAAAGGTGCTAAGTATACTGAGTGGAGTAATACTACTAATAGCAGTAAGATAGCTCAACGACAACTAACTGCTGATTTAATGTCAATGTCTTTAGCAGCAATGTTTACATCTACTATATTTGAGTATTCACTATCTCCACCTATGTCTTGGATGCAAGATACAGCTCAATGGTTGTTTGGTGATGAAAAAGAAAGAGAAAGAGCGTTCTTTAGTCAGTGGCCTACTACATCATTTGCTCCTTTGCAAATAGTTACGCCACCTATTATGAGATATGTTTTACCACCTATTAATGCTATTGCATCAGGTGATTATGATTCTTTTGTAAAATTCCAATTAGCAACGTTTGCTCCATTTGGTAGATTAGTAAGGGATATACATAGGTCATATGAATCACCACAAATGACTGTAGACTTTATGACAGGTGTTCCAATACATAGAATGGGACAATATGTTACAAATAAACGTGATGAAGCTGATAAACAGCAAGAATTAGAAGATTCTATGTCATTAGAAGATTAAGACCTAGATAGAGCCCCCTTTTCACCTCTAATTTAACCCTCACAGAACTATCTAAATTTAGTCGAATGTTGTGTCGTTAAATTTATTTTAAGAGCTTCTAGGGCTATTTTAGAGAGCCTTTTTTTAATTATTTAGTTTATTTAGGTGAAAACGTAATGTTTGCAACGCTTTTTCTATGTGTATCTTACCATTAGGTAAATAATCAATATTATACAAATAAAATGTTCCATAGTCATTTTTGAATGTTTGAACCTGTCCTTCTTCGTTTATATTAACTTCAATTTCTTTAATATCTTTTTCCATATTAATTTTTCATAAAGTTTGTTATACTTACCAATACTCCAAGAGATGTATTATTATCACCTCCAGGTTGCTTGTGATTAATTACTTTATTTTGTTTTATTAAATGTCGTAGTTTTTCTTTTAACACATCCACTTTCATAATAAAACAAAAGGTATCGGTTATAAAATAACCATAATAATCTGCTTTTGTATTAGCAATACCAGAAGGTTTGTTTCTGGATTCATATTCAAAGTATAAATTGTTTGTTTTATAAGCTTGTCTATCTCTTTTCACTTCTACTCTATATCCTTCTTTGCCAGTTAACATTTTGTGTAACATGCCTTCACCTTCTTTGCCGTAATCTAAATCAAATCTAAAATCATTATTATGCTTCATAATATTCTCCTTTTTATTCCCCTTCGTTATCTAATTTAGTGCCAACCAATTAGCAATACGATAGCTTAACTTACAAGCAATCTTATCTTTTAGTAGATAACCATTAACTAAAGGTAATGTGGACTTAACCACTCGACTCCTTTTAAGTCGCATTGTTGAAGGGGAATAATATTTTACTTTTCTTCTTTAAACAAATTATCAAAAATGTTTTTAATAATTCTTTTTATTACCTCTTGTTCTTCTTCTGATACAAATGGTGCTTTTTTAAAATTAAGTAAAGCAGACCTTATTATCAATAGTTCTTCATTACTAAATTTAATCATCGCAACACTCACAATTCCCTACTCTAGGTTGAAAGCTATCATGCGAATCTTCTGATGCTCTAAATATTTCTTTATCAGATTTACCAGCGTTTTCAAATTTGTATAATATGTTTGTTAATGTTTCTACATCTACATTTTTTACTATACTTTTTATTGATACAAGCTGCGACACTGCTTTCATTAATTCTGCTACTTCTTTACTTGTTAGACTTGCTTGTGCCATTGTTATGCTCCTTTTCTATTTTAATTAATCTTATCCATTCGGAATATGGTAATACAGCTAATGCTTGTTTACGGTCCATCCTTGTAACTACAATATCTACATCTTCAGCGTGATTCTCTGGATATAACCATTGTGCTACTTTCTTTCTTCTTTTAGCTTGTATACAGTATTCTTCTACCATACAATCTACTTTTTCAGATTTTCCTAGTGCTCTACCATCAGAAGCGTAGGCCCTCTTTGCAGAGAGCCCTTCTTCTTTTGCTATATTTACACATTCACGTTCAAGGTTATTACCTCTTATTTTGTTTCTGTGAGCCATAGCCTTATACTCCATTCCATTTCTATTGGTCCTATACCAAATGAAAACGACAAGTGTTGTCCGCTTTTACTTGATATAAAAACACCAATGCTAAATATTGATAATAATATAATTTTTTGCATTATATGATTATCCTCTTGCATAGTTTCTAGTCTTATTATGTTATCTATCATCTATTTTATCTATCCTTTCATATGTCATTGTTTCGTAATGAAACTTAGTTAGTATTTCTAAAGGTGATTCGTCACGAGATTTAACAGAAGTTACTAATCTATATTTATCATCTCTATCTGCTCCTTTAATCATAATAACTTTGTCTGCTTTTTGCACAACGTTAGAAGAACCCTTTAATGAGTGTATTCCTAGTTGCCCAGATGTTGCTGAACTTTTGTTAATATGATGTATTGCTAATACTAACGTATTATTTTTCTGTGCGATACTTTTAAGTGCATCTATTTTCATGTTTTGTTCTTGAATATCATTTCTATATCCTTCAACTTGTAGTTCATCTGTAGTATCTACTACTAACACACTAGGTTGATGTTCTGCTACTATGCGTTTTACTGCATCAATTTGTGGTTGTACTGTCATTATCTTTATATGTGATAACAACTCTTTAAATGAAGTATTTTCATTTGAAAGATATGTATTATTTACCCACTCTTTTGTTTTCTTAGCAACAATTTGAACAAATCTACGAAAAGTTAAGAACTCATTCATTTCTAATGATAGAAACAAAGTATCCCTTTTAGCTTTAGCTACAATATGTTGTACCAATGCTGTTTTACCCATACCTGTGTCACCTGAGAATATTACTAATTCTCCTGGTTTAAGGTCGTAAGGCATACATCCTGGAAATATATTAGCCATATTAATAGACTTTTTAGCAAAGTCTTTTTGAATATACTCTGTAAAAGCATCTTCTAACTCATCTATACCTTTTATATCTAAAGTATAGTTTTTGTTTTTATAGTAAATACATTTAGTGTCACAATATTCAGACATAATAATATCATTACATCCATATTGATAGTTTCCTTCATATATATCATTTACTATTCTAGATACTTGATTATCAGACATACTTCCACCATTCCACTCATATAAAGATGCTAATGTAGCAAGAAATGGTATACCTGCACGTCTGTAAGACGAAGCTATACGCATTCCTTTTTGGTGCCTAGAACCTTCTAGTGGACCTTCATTGAAAACGTGTTGCATACAAGTTACAACAGAACTTGTTTCTGATGTTTTATTGATTGCTTTTTTAATAACAAATGGTGCATCTACAACCTGTGTTTGTAAATAAGGTTCTATTGTTACGCCTGGTTTATTAAGTTCAAGAAACCAATCATTGTATTCTTCGGTATAGTATTTGTATGATTCTTCTGATTGAGCAGCATCTATTACATCTTCCATTGATAAATCATCTATATATTTTAATGGAATATATACTTTATATGCTTTTGTTTTAGTGTTATAAGACCAATTACTTCTTATAATTCTAGTCTTATCGTAAATACTATCTGCAAAACTAAAGTGTTTTGTTAATGTTTGTTTTACTTTTTCGTGTATATTTTTTGCTGGTTGAAATCCAAATACATCTAATAGTTCTATGTGAAAACCTGTTCCACTATACCATAGATTTATATGTTTTTCTTTAATACCAAATTCTATACATTCTCCTATATGATTTTTTACAAGTTCATATAACTCGTTATCATCTAATCCGTTTTTATCAATATCAAGGATTAGTCTATCTACATAAACTAACCCTTCATATCCTTTTAAACTACTGTTCTTGTTTACATAATCATACAAAGATTTATCGTGACTATAGTAAGAGCCATAACTTTCTTTTTCTGTAAACGCAGTAAGTTTTATTGCATTATGATAAAGTTCTATTGGAATAATTTGATTTCTATTAGAGATGCTATTCTCGACATACTCTACGTACTTTTGATTATCTTCCATCCTTTTATTGCTCCATTATCATTATGTTTTATTTCTTCTAATTTTAATCCATAGCGTTCTAAAGTATTACTTTCACGTAATTTTCTAAATGCTCTTGAATATGTACTTGCAGTGTGTACTTTTTGATGTGCTAATCTACCATATGTCGGAACTTCAGACTCGAAGTTGTAAGAATAAAACCACGGGTCTGAAGAATTAACACGACTAGACAACCATTTAATAATTATCTTTTCAGATGTCATTAAAATGGCATTCCATCAGATTTTGGTGTAACAGCTTTAAGCATTTCTGCTTTCAAGTCATTTACCTCTTCTGCATTAGATGTATATCCAATAAAATCTTTTGGATATCCAGCTTCTACTGACTTTTCAAATTTAGCTTGTAAAGCTTCAGGGTCATTTATTGAACCTGTTGTTTGCCAAATTTGTTTTTTGTATTTACCATTAGATAAATAGTTAATAACTGCAATATCTTTACCAACTAATGGTGTTAGATTTACTTTACCTGCATCAGACACTTCAAGTTCTGTACCTGAAGATACGTGTAATACATTTAAGTTATCTGGGTATTTAAGTTCAGTTACTACTCCTGCAATATCTTTTTCAAAGTTTTGATTTACAAATAAGTTATAGTTATATCCATTACTTGTATCAGTAAGTTTGATGTGAACGCTGCAATCATGGTAAGGAGAATCAATTTGTTCTGCACTTTCGATTGTGCAATTATTTACAAAGAAATTTCTCATTTGTTTTGTACCTGCGTTATTAGGTGTTCTAGTTCCTGTTATAGCCATTATTTAGCTCCTTTATTATTAGTTAATGATTCAAAGTATTCTGTACTTTGTTGGACTTTTAGTTTGGTATCAAAGAATCCTGCACCACGCTTTTGTTTATAACGTAATACATCTTCATCTGATAGTATTCCTGAATTAGCTAGCTTGTCCATAGCTTCTAATGATTTGATAGTAGGATTAATGACTTTTTGTTTTGCTTTAGCATTATCTACTTCTTCTTTACTAGCAATAGCAAAGTCACCACCAAAGCCTGCAAATGCTAATGCACGACCTACTGCTGATGTCTCTCCGTTCTCTAGTGCTGATGTTTTGTTTACAAATCCTGTATTATCACGTTCAGCTGCATGACCTACATAAAACCATTCTGGTTCTTGTAGTGGATTTGGTATTACTGTTGCTTTTACAACATACTCGTTACACGTTTCTCCTGTAGGTGAATCAATAATTTGATTAACACTTACAAGTTCTGTTTGTATTGAGGCTTGTGGAAACTCATCTGCGAATGCGATAAGTCTATCTTTTACTTCGGTATATTCTCTACCTTTGAACTTCATATAAGTCCTCCTTTATTATTATTATTAGATTAGTAAGTTACATATAATAACTCACTAATCCAATAATTAGTTTATCTTTTAGGTTCGTATGAGTTTAAGAAAATAACTGTTTGATATAGTATATAGAAAAATACACCATTTATAGAAGCTATTTCTTTCTTTAACTTCTCATCATCACCATTGTACTGCTTTAGTTTTAATGTTAATGATGATAGATATACTGCTGCATCACATAATTCTTCGTATGCTTCTAATCCCATATCTCTACCATCACTTTCTTCTATTGGTACTTCTTCGCCATAGCGTTTAGCACCAACATCTAATCTACTAGCAATGTCACCAATTAATCTATCTGTTATAAAGTGTCTGTTCTTGACTATCTTTTCAGAATCCAGTGCTTCTCTTACCATCATTAGATTTGATTTTATGTTTTCTAAGATTCTATAATTGTTTGTAATCATACCTTAGCTTCCATAAACCATTTATAAGCTTTACTTGTTCCAGGACCTTGTACACCTTTTGGTAGTATTTTTCCTGCTTCTATAAGTTCAGCTTCTGTTATTATTCCATTTTTCATCATTCTATTTGCAACAGCATAATCTTTTCTAGATAATCCTCTGCAATGTGCTTTACCACTTCCTGGTCTTAGCGCTTCTGTTTTATTCATGCTCGACTCCCGTCCATTATTTTATCATATTTATCTTTATTGCCCATACATTCTTCAGCAATCTTTTCTGTCCAATCAAAGTATGTCATTGGCGATGTTTCTTCACTACAATTATGACACCAGAAACTACTGTCTTCTATAAAGTCGTTAAGTTTTTCTGTATTTATATTAACCCAACCACTTTGTGATACTTCTTCTGAACCACAATAATCACATACCCACATATCATCCATATCTTTAGGCTTGTTTACTAATCCTCTTTTAAAGACAATATTATTTTTATTTAATGGACCTTCGTGTTCTATACTCCATGTTTTATCTTCATTCATCATCTCTCTCCTTACTGTTAATTCTGAATTGTTCTATCCAGCTATCTTTATATTTAGGTGCAAAACTAACATCGTTAAACCACCACCAACCTCTACCATATATCTTGTAAAAGTCTTCACGTTCTTGTATTCCTTTTTTAGAGTAAGCACCAATTTCTTTGAAATCTTTTAATCTTTCTTCGAAACTAGTGCTTTCTAATGTAGGATTGAAATGTTTATCATATCCTTTATTCATTACAACTCCGCATTCATATAACAAGAACCATCTCGTAATACTTGTTCATGTATTTTCTTACCAAGCTCTAATCTTGCATACCATACTAACAAGTCATGAGTAGCTTCTTCATTTACGTTTAAGATTTTTGACAAATGTTTTTCACTATATGAATGTTTACCATTAAAGAACTTATTCATTTTAGTCAAGTGACCACGTAATTGTGTTTTACATCTTTTAAGTCCTTGTTCAATTATATCCATATCAGAATCATCTATATAATAGTCTATAAAGCTTGTATTTGGTTCCATACCAAAGAACTCACCATCATCTGATGCTTGTATTCCAAACCAAAACTTACCTTCTATATCTCCACTATAATATCTTCCCATTTTATACTCTCCTTATTTTATTATTATTATTCAGAACTAAAGCAATAATGGATTAAGTAATATGCATATTTACTTTTTCCTCTTATTAATGATTAATCAATAAGGCTATTGTTAATTATTGCTTTTATTCTGATTTAAGCCACTCAGAATATTCCATTGCTGGACCATCTGTAATGTGACTAATTCTATTAAGGCTTTGTTAGTTGGTATCAATTTAAAAGCTTACCAAAATCGTGCTTACCTTAATTATTAAGGTAGCTTTAGCAATACTAGTATTACCTGCCTAGACATCCACTACCTTAATTATTTTATTCTACCAACTGCAACGATATGTAATCGTATTACCTTTGGCTAACTCTCTTGAAGCAAACTCTACAAATTCTAAATCCTGTTCTTTGTAGTAATTTGCACTATCTTCTTGAAACTCATGTCCCCAAAAGAATCCACCTTCACAAAAGTATTTTATGTAACTAGTATCAATAGCTTCTTGTAATCTATTAATATCTTCTTTATCTAAAGTTACTTCTGTAAAATGATGTACTTCCTCTGGTTCTGCATCTTGATGTTGAAGATGATAAGCTTCTTGCATAAACATATGTAACCTAGCGTGTTTACGCCAAGAGTATGGACCATAGTCTTCGTATGTTTTAGGCTTACCTGTTTCTTTATCTTTAAGATGACTCCATTCCATTTGCATCCATTTACCTGCTGATTGGTCTAATCCCATTATGATACCTCCTCAGATGTTGGGTCATATTCTTCCCCATAATCTATTCTATCTTGTTGATGTTTATCGTATTGTAATTCTGCTAGTTCTATTTCTAAGAGTCTAATTTCTTCTCCAAACTCTTGAGCCATACCATCATAATCTAATACGAAATTTCCATCTTCATTGATAATACCAAAGATACTATGTTTATTTAGATACAGGCAATATGACTGCCCTTGTCGAGCAGCCACATTCCTTATAGCTGTATCTAACAACTGTCTATCCATTAGTTAATTAGTTCACCTGTATTTTCATCAACTGCTGGTGGTGCATTACGTCTTTCTAGCTGAGCTTTTAACTCACCAAACATAAATGACATATATGCATCCTCTGTCATACCATCGTTATTTTGATAAATAGCATCCATTTGATTTTTAACAAACAAATCTACATCAGATGAATGTATATCTAGTGATTCATCATACATATAAACTAGTGTTATATCGTCAAGAGGTTCTACTAAATCAGATTCAATAGAAGTCCAGTCAATACTATTGTCTGAACTTTCTACATACCAATCAAAGTCTTGAGCTTCTCGTGATATATCATCGTGAAATATTTCTTCATCAACTTCAAACTCTTCGTCATTGAATGCAACTTCATTTAGATTATCGATTGCTACTGAATTAGCACTTACATTTACATCATATGTTTCAAACTGAATTTCTACATTCGATTCTACACCAATCTCGTTGTTTACATATAAATCCTTACAACTATTTCTTTCGGTATAGTCTAGTAATTGTGTAAACCCATTAAAGATGTTTTCTGCATCCATATTTCTGGTATTTACTCTGTATAGATTACATAGTTTCCAGTATAGAAAGAATTGCCTTGATACATCTTTGATGTTTGACCCACTTTGTGTGTCGTTTTTATTTATGAAATACATAGCTCTGTCAATTTTAGCCATTTTACTCTCCTTTATTTTATTATTATTATTATTAATCTAATAGAGCCATATATGCTTTTGCATTATTGTCTCTAAACCAATTCAACCCATCACGAACCATTTGTATTAATCTGTTATTCTGTTCGTATCCAGGCATCATTTGTGCTCCCATTATCACTGAGTAGACACTTTCTTCTACTGGTGATAATAAATATTGTTCTCCACTGAATGGATTTTTTACATTAAGCATTTCATTGCCTTTTTCTAAGAACATAAGTTCTCTTACATCGAATGGAAACTTAGTGTATTGCCTATCAGATGTTATTTCTGTTCCATTAGTATCTATATATATTATATTGTCTACTTCTCTACCATCTTCATTTTTATTTATCATTATCTGTACCTTTCTGCTAAATCCATTGCATTGTCATATGCTTGTTTAGCTTTGTTTGCATCATCCACATCTTCGTAATATAATCTATATATTTCATCATTATTACTGTTGTAATATACTACATATATAACATCATTTACAAGTTGTTTTTCTATCTTGTTAACATCTTCACCATACATAAACTGTATCGTGTTAATTATTGTTTTATCGTCTATTGGAAATTTATCCATATTGTATTCCTTTTATTGTTAGGTGATAAAGTGGAGAAAACAAAAACCCTTTTGATATTTCAACTAGGGAACAATAAAACTCCACTTTATCTTGTTATTTTTCTTATTGTAGTTCGTAGGACATATTAAATGATATAACAACTGTGCTATCTTCTTCGACTATTTCATCTAAGATTTCATGCACATCGTTACGCATTTGTTCTACTGATTTTCTCTTAACATCGATTGTATCTTCTATAACTTTGTATTGAAGTTTGATGTTTTCCTGAACCTGCTGTTTTTCTTCAGGTGTTAGTTCAGGTGACTCAGGTATTTCACTATTTAACACTTTTTCTGGTGTATAGTTTGATACTTGAGTAGTGTTAGCAACTGGTTTATATGTTGCTGTTACCCACATTACATATGCTATTAACGAAAACGCTAGTAACATTATGTATGTTTTATATCTATTCATTGTTATTCCTCCTATAGGTTATGAATATATTGTCTTGTAGTATTACACTTTAGCACCGTGTCCGCCCCGATATATTTCTATATTAGGCACACTATGTCGTGGTTTGGTTATCTCAGAAGGGAGTACTCTCCTATCATACCACAAGACAAAGTCTTGTAAAAAGTTAGACGAGACGAAGTCTCATCATTAAAAAATAGTCTATACGACTGAAATGATTATAATATGTTTAAGCAATATATAAGCACAAGTCCATATATTGGACATATGCTAAAAAAAAGAAATCATTAAGAAAAAGCTGAATGTTTTGCAAGTCGAATGTTTAAGCAAGTCGGATGTTTAAGTGTATACCTTTTCAAGTATCGGGCGAAGCCCTTGATACAATTAGACGTGTGAGTTTACGAACACATTTCTTTAAAGTTGAGGGGGGCCGAAGCCCCCCGCTTGATTATATGGAATCATCCATTGCAAAGAATAGTCCTTGATTGGTTGTATCTTTTCCAAAATGAGTTTTAAATTGAAATTTAGAATCAATTTGTGTCATTTTAGTTGATACTTGTTCGATGAATGCTAAATATGCTACATTTTCAGGTGTGCCTTCTTCGGCATCGTGTCCCTCAAAGTTTTCTATTTTTGTTCCTCGAACAAATGCTTTTAATGAAGTGTATTTATTGGTTTTGATGTCATCTAATCCAAGTTTAGTTCCATCTTGTTTTTGCACATCTGCATATGCAAGGACTTGTTCTTTATTATTTGGGTGTGTTACTTTTATCATTTTATTTTTCCTTTATGTTATTTTTTATGTTTAAATGCTTTTAACAAAAAACCAAAAGCAATAAGAAAAATCTTTATATTCCTATTGCTTTGGCTTTGGGTTTTTATTAAAACTTTTGTTGTTGACTTTTCCATATTTGTATTAATTGTCCCATCTTTTTCTTTCTTATCTTGTATTTAGGAACTGATGTATTGATACTATGGACATAGTTAACTAAGTCTTCTTTGTAGATAATAGGGCACCTCAAGAGGACACCCTATTAACTTTTACTTCCATTTGCTCAGACAAAGTCATTTGTCTGTATACTGGTAATGATTTAATGAAATTCAAAGCATTATATAAGTTAGAAGCTCTAACTTGTGTAGTGCTGTTATTGATTGTAAATGAATAGATACTCATAATGATACTCCTTTAGTTAATTAATAATAAACAAAAACCGTAAAGAAAAGTCTTTTTCTCTTAGACTTATATTAAAAGTTACCCACTCATCTCAACACCGTCGTGTAATATAATGGAATTGTCACTACCTCAGGCTTTAAACTGAATGCTTTAAATATTGCTCTCTTTTTGGTAGAAGGTAACTTTTAATTAATAAAGTCTTTAAAATGGTAAATCAGATTCAATAAAGGTATTGTCTATAGGTTGTGGTATATAGCTTTCACTTACCAATACTTGTATGTGTTGATTTGCTAATTTACGGGCATATTCTATAATATCATTATCGCTTTTACCTATAGCTAATAAATAATGAAATTGATTATCGTCTATATAGTTAATAATGTTTATGTCGTAGTAGTCTGCAAATCTGTGTTCATCCATCTTTAGTAGATGGTTCGCATATAGTATTCCACCTTCAATGATTTTTGATTCATCTTTGGTGTATGCATATAGATTTTCAGGAATTGATAATTTCATAGGTTACTCCTTTCAAGAGTAGTTGATTAAATTAATAAATAAAAACCGTAAAGAAAAGTCTTTATAGGGTTTATCCCTACCTACTACACTAGGTAATAAGTAGGGATTATATATCTATGCTAATGCTGGTTCAATGGACATATATGGTGTGTCTTGCATTAATGCTATCTCATCATCCATACACTTACTACAACACCAACCATCTGCATAGAAATCACTCTGCATTACATCAATCTCACATTGTCTTGCATATTCTTCTTCCTTAATATACTCAAGACAATATATTATCATCTCACTAATCATTAACTCGGTTTCATATTTCACTTTTCTATCCATTGTAAACTCCTTGGTTGTATAATTAATATAATAAAAACCATAAAGTAAAGTCACTATGCACTTAGTCCTTAGTCCCTTAATCCCTAGTTACTTAGTCCTTATAGTCCTTAGATAATAATGTGTGAGCCTGCGAACACCGAGACCTTATAGGATGAGAGAGGAGACACCCCCCAGGGTGTCAACGAATGAAGACTTTCAACCAAATTGAACAATCTCAACACAATATTGGGGGGAGTAGGTTGTATATATACCTCATGCACGCAATCTACGGCAATTTTTTTTTCTGAAATTTTATTAGGGTTATACATAAATTTTTTATTAAATTATGTAATGACTTCAAAAAAACAAAAAGTAATCGAAATTTATGACAAAAATAACGGCAAGTGGATAAAAGCAGTTATCCCGCCAGATTCAGACCCTGATAAGTCTACACACATGTATGACTTTATTATGGCACAAGTTGAAGTTTATACAGTTATGGACGAAATGGAGTTAGATATAGCTACAGTTGATAAAAACTAATGTAGGGATTTGTTTAGTATATACTTAGTCTTCATAATGTAGTCTTAGTATACAAAGACTTACAGACTTAATCTTAAAGAGATTAAGTCTTATATATATAGATTAATAAAGTAAGTGTATAAGTCTAAGCTTATATACTAAGTAAGAGGGCAGCAATGAAAAAAGCTAAAGAGAAGTTAACGAATAAAGAGATGACTGGAGTAATGACCCAGTTAGCTATGAGATTAGAACAAGTAACGCAAATGGTGATTAATGTAGATAGACTCTTAAATGAGTATATGGACTATATGGAGAACAAAGAAGAGTTTGCAGCTTATTTAAAAGAAAAATTAGAGTTAGATGATAAAGATACCGAGAAAACTGAAGATAAATAACTTTGTAGAACGAGAATACGAAGTATTTACTGAAGAAGGTTGGGATGCAATGGAGCATGAAACACCCACAGTAAAGCATTGGAACAAATGCAAGGTAGGCGAGTGGGGATTATCTGATGACGGATGGATTGCAGAGTGCTTAGCTGTAAATACATATGCTACTGGTGTAGAAATGACTTACTGTTATGGTAAACAATGGGTTACAAAGACAAGTAAACTATTATTTATGCCACATTGGGAGAATAAAAGCTTCCATGGAACGTCTACAAAGAGCCATATGGACTTAGAACTACAAAAAACTAGGTCAAAGAATGTGCTAGATGCTTACGTAGCGTACATAATGACGGGTAAGAAGCCAGATTTTGTTAAATTAGGGCAAATGTACAGGCCAGACCAAGAAAGGCCCGATATAACGGTAAAAAGATTATTGAAAACTAAAGGAATGAAGCAAATGATTAAGGATAAAATGAAAGATGTGCTAACTGAACGTGGAATTGATGAAGGTTACGTACTAGATACCATTAAAGATGCTATTGGGGTAGCAAAAGTAAATGAAGACCCAGGTAATATGATAAAAGCAGCTAAAGAGTTGTCAGATTACTTAGATATGAAACCTAAGATGAAAACACAGACGGATACGATTGAAATGGATTTATCTCATCAAATATCTGCAAACTTTGATAAACAAACTAAAAAATTAACAGCAACTAAAACACAGGAATTACCAGATGAAGGTCAAACTAACAATATCGGGAAAGAAAAAAAATCTTAACATTTTTTTAGCTACACTTGTAGATGTAGCAAAAGATTTTGGAATCCAAGTAGAGTTTAAAGAAAATGGATAAGAAGACAATTATCAAAAAGATGCAAACGGATATGTTATTATTTGGAAGAATGATAATGCCAAATATGTTTAGTCAGGATTCTCCTAAGTTTCACTATGACATTACAAAAGTATTACATCAACCTGATAAAAAACAAGTAAACATCATAGCTCCACGTGGTCATGCTAAGAGTTCGGTAGTTGCTGGTGTATATCCTTTATTTCATTTAATGTTTGACGAAGGTGTTAAAGTTGTTGTCCTTGTATCTAGAACGCAATCACACGCAACAAAGTTACTTGGTACTATTAAAGATGTATTAAACTACTCGCAAGAGTTTAGATATTTTTTTGGATACTGGGGAATGCAGTCTGCACGTAAATGGTCTAACAATGAAATAGAATTAAAAGATGGCAGCATTATTATATGTAAAGGTACAGGACAACAGATACGTGGTATCAAACATGGAAATCAACGACCTACTCTTTTAGTGCTTGATGACCCCGAAGACGAAGTAAATACAAAAACATCCGAAGCAATGGAGTTTAACTTACGTTGGTTGTTACAATCAGGCGTACCTTCCTTAGACCCTATGAAAGGGAGGATTGCTGTTATTGGTACTCCACAACATGAACGCTGCTTAGTTGAAACATTAAAAGGTATGAAGGGGTGGACTAATTTAGAATTTAGACCTGACATGGAAAAAGGAATACCTTTATGGGAACCTGTATGGCCTATAGAAAAATTAAAAGAAAAGAAAGAAGAATTAGAAAGTATTAATAGGTTGTCTGTATTTTATAGAGAGTATCTGTGTCAAATAGTAGGCGATGAAGACAATCTTTTTAGACCTGAAGATTTTCAGTACTATGATGGTTACATCGAAACAGACCAAGCAGGGTTGTCGACCCTCGTTCTGACGACCCTTAATGGGGAGGAAGTAAACGAGAGACGACCTGTGAACGTGTTCACTGGTGTCGACCCTGCGAGTAGTACAAGAAAAACAGCAGACTATAGTGTAATATTTAATATTGCAGTTGATAAAGATAATAACAGATTTTGTTTACCATATTACAGAAAAAGAGCAACACCTCTAGCATTAGCAGATGCTATTATTGATAATTTTAAAATGTACGATAGTGCAAAAACAAGAATTGAATCAGTAGGATACCAAGAAATGCTACGTCAATACATCAAAGAAAAATCTGAAGAGCTTGGATTGTTTATTCCAGGACTCGAAGTAAAAGAAAATCCTAGAACTAGCAAGTCTTATCGTTTAGAAAGTTTACAGCCTTTGTTTGCTAATAAAAAAGTCTATATGAAAAAAACAATGGAAGCATTTGAAAACGAATTACTTCTTTACCCCCGTGGTAAACACGATGACTTGCTAGATGGATTCTTCTATGCCAATAAAAATGCTTATAAACCCAGTCACGATGCAGAAGAAAAAACTGAACAAGAACAGTTTAATTATTTGCGTAAAAGAGTTGACTGGAGACTATTATAAATAATCCTTGACAATTACATATTTTTTATTTTAATTTTCTAGTTGATAATGTCAAAAAAAATAAATGCTAAATATCTTATGAGTTTTGACGACTTTGTAAATAGAATAGATAATATAAAAAATATAGAGATACCAAAAAATTACATAATGATAGAGCATGGACATACAAAAAAAGAAAGCAAAAAGTCGCAAACCAGAGACTCAAAATAAACTAGTATATAATTACGAAACTAGTAATTTTGATGATAGGGAAATAAACGAAGAAGTTCAACTAACTAAAGAACTTTGGATGCAATACAATTCTTCTAGAGAACCCTGGGCGCAAAAATTTCAAGAGTCTATAGAATTTAGAGCAGGAGCTCAATGGACTAAAGAGCAACAAGAAATGCTCGAACAACGAGGTCAAGCTCCTATAGTTGTAAATCGTATCCACCCTATTGTAGAAACAGCAAAAGCTTTATTAACTTATAACTCTCCACAATTTAGAGCAACAGGTAGAGAAGATAGTGATAGAGAAGTAGCTAAAGTATTTTCTGATTTATTTCAATACATATGGAATATATCACAAGGAGACTTAGAGTTAAAACAAACTATTGACGACTATTATGTAGGTGGTATGGGTGCATTGATGACTTATCAAGACCCAGACGCTGATATGGGTAAAGGCGAAGTAAAAATAAAAGCAATTAATCCATTAGACTTATATATAGACCCTAACTCTAAAGATAAGTTTTGTAGAGATGCAGCAAATATTATTTATGCTAGTTATATGACTGATGAAGCAGCAAAACAAATGTATCCAGAATTTAGCGATATAATAGAAAATTCTGCAGAAGAGCCTGAAGCATCAGATGATTACCCTATTACAAACTTATCTAAAACTACTGACCAAGTATTTCCTGGGGATGTAGAGGATAGAGCACATACTGTTAGAAGATACTTAGAAAGATACACTAGAGTTATAGAACAGTATTATAACGTGTTTGAACCTTTTAGTGATAGAGAGTATTTATTTACAAAAGAAGAGTTTTTAGAATATGAAGCTGTGTTATATGTTAAGGTTAGAAAAATTACAGGAGAAGAGTCTATAGTTTGGGAAACAGAAGCTGTAGAAGAATTAATGAAAACAGTAGAAGAAAGTGGACCGATATTTCACTTTAAATTACCTGAACCAGTGATGGACCAACAAACTGGACAAATGCAACAAGGAGACCCTATTAGAGTTCCTGGGATGGAAACACCTGATGCTATTCCTGGTAGTACAACAAGTTTAATTCCTATTAGAGCAGAAGAATTAAAAGGTATAGGAGAAATATCTTGCAACGTTGTAGATGTTCCTAGGATACACATGATTGCTAGTGTGGGTGATTCTTTGTTGTATCAAAGAGTATTACCGATAGAAGATTATCCTATAGTTCCGATAATGAATGTACATTTACGTACACCATTTCCTGAGTCGGATGTAAGAATTTATAGACCATTGCAAGAGTATATTAATAAAATTCGTTCATTAATTATTGCTCATGCAAGTACAAGTACAAATGTTAAGCTCCTTATCCCAAGAGGTTCTGTTGATAAAAGACAGGTAGAAGAGGAGTGGGGAAGAGCAGGAACCAGCGTTATTGAATTTGACGCAGAGCTAGGTGCACCGATAGTAGCAGGTCCAGTGCCTCTTCCCAATGAATTATACAAAAATGAAGCAGATGCAAAATCTGATTTAGAGTACGGTTTTGGAATTTATGAGTTGATGCAAGGCGGGGGTAAAGGTGCTCCATCTACTTATAGAGGTACAATAGTTGTAGATGAATTTGGACAACGAAGAATTAAATCACGTAGAGATGATATAGAAGATATGTTAAATCAAGTAGGAAGAGTTTCAGTGGGATTAATACAACAACTTTATACAGAAGATAAAGTTATTAGACTTACACAACCAAATGGCGATGAAAAAGAACAACGTTTTAATTTCTATAAAGAAATGGAAAATGGTCAAGTAATTAAATTTCATGACATAGGTGTAGGAAAGTATGATATACAAGTAGTATCAGGTTCTACCCTTCCAACAAATAGAATGGCACTATTAAATACTTACATGGAAATGTTTAAGATGGGATTAATAGACCAAACAGAAGTATTAAAGAAATCAGAGCTTGTAGACGTAGATGGTGTAATGGCCAGAAACGGAGAAATGCAAAAAATGATGCAACAAATGCAAGCAATGCAAGCAGAATTAAAGAAAGTGAAGGGAGACCTTCAAACTGCTTCACGTGAAGAGATTCATGCGAAGAAGAGATTAGAAGTAGAAAAATTTAGTTCAAAATTAGATAAGGTGTCTAATAGAGCTGATATGGCGTCTAGTTTATTTAAAGCTAGACTCGGAGACCAACAACAACAGTTGATGAACTCAGAAGCCCCAATGGAATCAGAAAGCCTATTTGAGGAAGATGAGAGTTAACGTTAGGAAATAAAATGGAACAAGATACAAGCAATATATTAGAAGAGAACTCACAAGACCAGACTGTAGAGTCGAGTGATATGCAAGCAGACATTTTTGAAGAAGTGTTCGCTCCAAAAGGACAAGACCCCTTTAGTACAGAAGGAGTAATTCAAGAAGAGCAAGCCCTTGTTAATGAAAGTGAACCTGTAAACGCTCTTGATAATGTGGACGCAAAAGAAGATGATAGTCAATTTCAATACTGGCAATCACAAGCAGATAAGACTAAAGCTGAAATGGAAGCACTAAAAGCTCAAGTAGAAGTTTTAACATCTAAATCTGTTAAACCTCAGCAGGAAACTAAGGAACCTACTTTAGTTAAACCTACTAAGCCCGTGAAACCAGCAGACTATGATTATTCTGAGGCCTTAGCCGACCCAGATAGTTCTTCTGCTAGCTATATGCAAGCAAAAGAAAGCTATCTAGAAGAGATGAGTGATTTTATAATGAAGAAAGATGAAGTCAGAGACGAACAAATGACAAAAGCTAAAGAAGAGCAATTTGCTAGACAACAACATCAAGAAACCTTGACAGAGTTGCAAACTAGGTATAATTATACTCCTCAACAAGCTAATGACTTTGTTTCTCAGATGAGTTCACCTGAATCATTGTCTTTGGACAATTTAGTTAAGTTACATCAAATGAACATGGGGAATACCCCGCAAGCTGAACAAATCAGCACAAAAGCTCAAGAGAAACAACAACTAATGGCACAAAGAAATCAAAAATTGTCTATCCCGAAGCCAATAGGGGTGCAACAAGGTTCAAGCGTACAGTCGCCAAGTAAAAACGTAGAAGAAAAAATGATGGATGCTATGCTAGGAGATTTTAACAAGCGTAACATCTTTTAACCCTAAATAGGAGATTATTATGGCGAACATATATTCACAAAACATTAGTGCTGGTCCACAAGGAGAAAGTATTAATGATATTAGAAGAGTGTTTAACTTTGGCGAAAGAGTTGCCGAGTTAAACCCAGCTTCTTCACCATTCTTCGCATATCTTTCTAAGGTTGCTAAAAAACCAACCGATGACCCTGTATTCAAGTTTCTTGAAAAAAGACATCAATGGCAAAGACGTAACTTTAAAAAGAAAGCGCTTCTTACAGTTTTAGATGGTTCAACAGTAGGTTCAGTAGCTAATATGGCTATAGTTGATAAGAACTTTGATGTTGATTACGATGTAACTGGAAGAAAAGATGGAGTAGGAGCTAAAATGGAATTTGCAACTGTTGGACAAACATTTGCAGTTCAAGGTACTGAGACTTTAAGTGGCGGTTCTGCAACACCGATAATTTTATATTATCGTATTACAGCAGTTTCTCATAACTCAGTAGATACTGGCCTTAGTGCAGACTTCTTAGGTGCTACTAGAGTACCTACAGCAACACAAGGTAGTTTAGACGCAGCATTAAGTGAAACCCAAGCAGGTGGAGCTATTACTATTACTGATGTAATAGCTACTACTTTGATTAAGATTGCAGATGATGCAGAAGCACAAATCATCGGCTCAGCTCACGCTGAAGGTGGAACAGCTCCTGATGGATGGAGAGACGAGTTTTATTCAAGAGAAGGCTATTGCCAAATCTTTAAAACTGGTGTACCTCTATTTTCAGGAACTTCTTTAGCTACACGCTACAGAGGTGACGCTAATGAATACATGAGAGTGTATCAAGAGAAACTAATGGAACACAAAATGGACATTGAAAATGCTTTACTATTTGGATATGGCTCTGCTGATGAATCAGCTGCTGCTGGACCATTACGTAAAACATGGGGTATTTTACCTTATACTGAATCATATGGAAACATTAAACAGTTTACATATGCAAACTCAGGGTATGATACTTTTGTTGACGCTATGTCAGATATTTTTGACCCAGAATCAGCAGCAGGCGGTAATAAGCTTGTTCTTGCTTCAAGAAATATCATGAACTGGTTAAACAAACTAGGTGGACAGTCTTTCTTAGGAAATGCTATGTCATCTAGCAGTGGATACAGAGTAGGTTTAGAGAAGAAGGCAGGAACCTTTGAAGGTGTACCTGTAACTTCAATAGACACATTATATGGTAAATTGAACTTCGTTATGGAACCTCTACTAAGAGGACCATGGGCTAACCATGCGGTAGCAATCGATATGGACAATGTAGCATATAGACCATTAGTTGGTAACGGTGAGTCAAGAGACACACAAATTATCACTAACGTACAAAACAATGACGTTGATGGAAGAAAAGACATGGTTCTTACAGAAGCAGGTCTTGAAATTTCTTTACCAGAAACTCATGCTGTACTTAAATTTAACTAATAGTTAAATAAACAAGGGGGAGTTGCAATATACTCCCCCAAAGAATTTTAAATAAAAGGAGAGTAACATGAAAAACAAAAGTATGACAGACAATTATAATCCAAGTGGTAAAGGAAAAAATAGTACTGATAACAAAAAAGATGGACCTGTTGATAGCAAATTAAAAAAAGCTAAAGAAAAAAAGAATATAGGCGTTATTGGTGGATATAAATTTTTAACACGTAAAAGAAATATACAATAATGGGAGCTACAAGCATAAAGAGTAGATTATTAGACTTATTGTCTAATATTGTAGTAGATAATACTGCTATTGGACAATTTGCAACTGATGCAGCTAAAGAAATTATTAATGTATTACCACCAGAAATGTTATGGAGTATGAGTGTAGAAACAACAGATGCTAATCAAAATGGAGCAGCAATAACTTCTTCTAGGATATTAGGTGTAAGTCGTAATGGATATGAAGCAAAAGAAGTTAGATATGCAGATAGACAAAGATATGTTTCAACAGATGCGGGCGTTCAATCTATTTATGAAGCAACAGCAGAATCTCCAGTATATTGGAAATTTAGTGGTAAAGTTTTTGTAGAGCCAGCTCATTTATCTTTATGTAAAGTAGAACACGTAAATTATCCAACAATTACATTTGATAATGATTTATCTAATTTTGTTGGAGCTCCTGATGAAATAGAACATTTAATTATTTTAAAAACAGCAATTAAAGCTAGAATTTCTGAGTTAAATGAGTTTCAAGACGATACTGAAGAACATAATTTAAAAATGGCAGATTTACAATTATTACAAGGAGAGTATCAAGGTGCTTTAGGAACCTTTATAGCTTCTTATGGTAAGAGAGAGGAACAAGCATGACACAAAAAGAAATGATTGAAACAATACAGCAAAGTTTTCCTCAAGTAGGAGAAACTCAAATTAGATTAATGCTTAATAGAGCTTTAGATAAATTTGAAACAGAAATTGAGTTATTAAGAGGAACAGCTACTGCAACTGTTACAGCAGACGATAAAAGAAGATATTTATTTAGTGATTTTGTAAAAGAGGGAACTAGTACATCTTTATCTATAGATGACGTATTATCTGTTGATAGGGTAGATTATAACAACAAAAAAATTAAAAGATTTTTAGGCACTATAGAGGAGACAGATATATCATGACAGATGTAGCAAAGAATTTTGATTGGCCAACTAATGATTTAGTATATACTCTAAGAGATTATGCCTTAATTATTGCTAAGTGGGATTATGTAAAAGACAAATTAACTTCTCTTGATAGTAGCGAGTTAACAACAGGTGATACTATACGTATCCATTATGCTAAAAAAGGATTAAGATTTACAACGGGTAATGTAGCTTCAGTAGATTTAGGTGAATCTCCTTCTTTTCCATCAGAATTTCATGAAGCTCCAATGTACAGAGTATTACAGCAATTACACGCTTCTGCAGGAGAAATACAACAAGCAATGTATTATAAAGCTGAATATAAAGAATGTACAATGATGGCTAAAAAATACAAGAATCGTGGTAAAGATGATTCTAATTATTCAATTAATCAACACAGTATGTAGGGGAAAATATGGCAGCAGCAAAACATAATTTAGTTATAGAGCAAGGCGTTGATTTTAGTTTAGAGGTTACTTTAACAAATGCAGCAGGGACAGCAATTAATTTAACAAATGCTACTTTTACTTCTAAGATTAGAAGAAGTCCAGAAACAGATGCAATAGCAATAAGTGGAACTCCTATAACATTTGCAAAAAGTGGAAATAATCTTGCAAACGGTGAAGTTGTGTTTAGTTTAACGGAAACTCAAACAGCAGCTTTACCAGGTGATAATTTAATATATGATATATTTAGAACAATAGGAACTGAGACTACAAGAGATTTAGAGGGAAATATAGAAGTAATTGAAAGAGTGACATACTCATGAGTGTAACAGTAGTTAAAAACGACAACAAAGTAAGTGTAGTTAAAAAGCAATCTGTAGTTACAGTTAACAAAAACACAACTGCTGCAGCTTTTAGTGCATTTAATGCAGCTGGAGATACTGGTACGTCACAAATTACAAACAACGAGACTTTGACCCTAACGGGGGGAGCAGGGATAACAACAAGCGTATCGGGAGACACGGTTACTTTTGTGTAGAAAGTGGTGTAGTATTAGATACAGAAACAATAGAAGGCGGAGCCTTTTAAAAGGAGAGTGTAATGGCGAATACAATATTAATTAAAAAGAGTGCCTATAATAGCACGACAGCACCTTCAGGTAGTGGAGCGTCTAGTTCGTTAGATTATGGTGAATTGGGTTGGTTAAACAATAACGGGTCTGCTGGAAAATTATATATTGGTGGAAAAAACAGTTCTGATGTAACAGCACCAGTAGATATTCAAGCTAATATAATAGCAGCTTTACCAGTAGCAGATGATGATGGAAGTACTAAAGGTATAGCAGCTTTTGTAAATGATGACTTTGACGCTACAAATGGAGTAGTAAGTATAGCAGCAAATGCAATAGAAGCAGCTAATATAGAAAATAATGCAGTAACAGAAGATAAAATTAATAACGGTGCTGTAACAGTAAACAAACTTGGTAATAGTGCTGTTACTACTGCAAAAGTAAATAATGAAGCTATTACTACCGATAAATTAAATCAAGAAGCTGGTTCGGAAGCAGTAACTACTGCTACTATTAGAGCTCTAAATGTTACTTCAGCTGAACTTGCTACAAACTCAGTTATTAATGCTAAGATTGCAGATTCCGCAGTTACTTCAGCAAAAATTGCTCAAGGTACTATTGTAGCAGCTGATATAGCAAATGGAACAATTACAGGAACACAAATAGCAAGTGGTATAACATTACAAGGAGACGTAACAATTACTGGAGATATAACAGTTGGAGGTACAGAGACTGTTGTTAATTCAACAAATTTAGCTGTCGCAGATAAGCAGATTACTGTTGCTAGTAATATAACAGCAAATGCACAATTAGCAACTACTACAGGAGTAGCAGATGCAGGATTTCGTGTAGGAACACATAATTCAGCTCCTAAAATTACTTGGCAAAATTTAGATACTACTCAGTATTTTGAAGTTTCAAATGGTAATTTTAAAGCAACACTAGAAAGTTCAACCATAGATTGCGGTAATTATTAAAGATATATGTCTAATGTAATTAAAATTAAACGTGGTAGTGGTACACCCACTACTAGTAATTTAGCTCAATATGAACTAGCATATGACCATGCAGCTAATAAGCTGTATATTCATGACCCTACAAATTCATCTGGTCAAGAAATAGTTGAAATTACTGGTTCTACAGTTACAACTGCAGCAGTATCAAACGGTGCTACTACATTAGCAACTGGTGACCAAATATATGACCATGTGACTTCTAGGATTAGTGGGCTTCAAGCTTCTGATGCTGTATTAGATGATTTAGCTGCTATCAATATAGGAAGTTTAGGTATGAATGATACAGGTAAGCCTATTGTTTTTGATGGTAGTAGTGCTGGGTTTATATTATCCTCAACTGTTCCAATTGGTATGTCAGGAACTACTACTGATGGTTTACTAACTAGACATAGTGCGTCTACTGCAACAGTAGAATCTAACCTTACTTTTGATGGAAGCACATTAACTCTAGATGGTGTTTTAACAGTAACTGAGGGAAGTGGAACTAATACAGTAGTAAACCTTAATGGTGCAGCAGCAACATATTTAGAAAAAGATACTGGAACTGAATTTTATATAGCAAATAATGCACAAGATAAAGATATAATTCTTAGAGTAAACGATGGTGGTCAAACTATTACTGCATTAAAAATAGATGCAAGTGCAGAAGGTAGAATAAGACTACCTAATGACACTCAACAATTAAGCATAGGTGCAAACCAAGATTTAAGACTTTATAGGAGTTCTACTACATCTAACATTACAAACTTTAATGATGGACTTACTATTGAAAATGCTGGTGCAGGAAGCATGGTTATTAAAAACAGTTCAAATAATCAAGATATGTTTTTCCAAGTCGTTGATGATACTGTTGCAAAAACTGCTATAAGAATAGATGCAAGTGATAATGCAAGAGTTAAATTAGCAAATGATAATCAAAAGCTATCTATTGGAGAAGGTAATGATTTAGAACTATTTCATGATTCTGCACATACTTGGATACAAAATCAAACTGGGAATTTCTTAATAAGAAATCAAGCACATGGTAGCAAACTACAATTTGGAACTGAAGATAGTAGTGGTACTTTAGAGTATGTATTAAATATAACTGGAGATAATCATAGAGTTGGGATTGGTACAACAAGTCCTACAGCTGATTTAGATTTAGTAGGTACTGCATATTTAAGAACAGCAGTATTTTCAGATGCTTTTAAACCATATTCAGGCACATTGGCTACTTATGGTAGCAGTTCAAGCACAGAACATTATTTTGTAGGAGATGTCGGAATAGGAACTGCATCACCTGCAGGTAAACTTGAAATCAAACATACTTCAGCTACTATTTCTGACCCTCATATTGCTTTTGAAGGTTCAGGTGGCGAAACAGATGATTTTGCTATTTATGCACCATCAGGAGAAAATACTTTAAGATTTGGATATAGTGGAAGTGGTGAAGATACAGATATACTTACAATACAAAGAGATTCAGCAACAAGTGGCTCAGTCGGTATAGGAATTACATCACCTGGTACAAAGTTACACGTTGCAGGTACTGGTACATTTACTGGTCATGTAGATTTTGATAGCACAATTACTGTAGATTCTGTTCTTTATGGAAGTCAAATTGATTTAACAGGTGAACTAAACTTTACTGGCAATGGTAATAAAATTATTGATGTAGAAACTTTAGAAAATAGTAATACTTTTAGAATTAGACACCACAATCCACTTGGCAGTGTGTTTCACGATGCATTAGTACTTACAGGAAATGCTGGTGCAAAACTTTATTACAACAATGGTTTAAAATTTGAAACTACTAATACAGGTGCAACTGTCAATGGAGCATTAAATGTTACTGGAGCTTTAACACTTGGTACAGCATTAGCAATAGCAGAAGGTGGTACTGGTGCAACAAGTGCAAGTGCAGCTAGAGCAAATCTTGGATTATCTACTGGAACGACTTCTTCATTTTTGACTGGAGACCCAAGTATGTCAACTTCAGGATATATTATGTTGAGAGGTATAGTTAATCAAAATGAAACTGGTAGTAGTCCTGCAGCTATAACTTTTGGAGATAATGCTACTTATGGCAATGACCAAATATCATTGATTACAGCAGGTGCTAAAAGAATTTTTATAAACTCAAGTGGTGTTGTAGATATTCCAGGTAGTCTTACTCTTGGAACTGCACTAGCAATAGCAGAAGGTGGTACTGGTGCTACAAGTGCACACAACGCAAGAATTGGTTTAGGATTAGGGAATTTAGCAGAACTTAGTTCGGTAGATGCAGCAACAATAACAGACAATAGTGTAGGTGCAGATGAGTTAAATGTATCAGGCGATGGTACTAATGGACAAGTATTAAAATCAGATGGAGATGGAACATTCAGTTGGTTCTCATTACCATCTACCTCTAATGCTTCAACATTAGACAATTTAGATTCAACACAATTCCTAAGAAGCGATGCTGATGACCAGTTTTCAGGCGATTTAATTTCTTCGGCAAGAAATAAAGGTGTATTTGGTGTTTATGACTCTACTAAAACCGACCACATTTGGAGTATGGGAGCCAATTATAGAAACTCATCTACTGGAGCAGACTTTGGTAGTATTTATGGTTTAGCTTATAAGCATACTAATAATACTACTGGTGGAACTATGGGTGGTGGGCATCAAATGGTATGGTGTACTAATGGTACTCCAAGAGGTTCAATAGGAGAAAGTCGTATTTGGGCACAAAGTGGTTTTTTTGCAGCTTTCAATAATGGAGGTTCTTGGGATACTAATAATGCTGGTGCTTTAACTTTTACAGCAGGTGCTTCAGGTACTGCTTACAATGTTTTAAGAGTTGATACAGACAATGGATTTAAACTCCAAACACTTGGTGGAACTGGCGGTACTCAAAGATGGTATACAAGTGGTTCTAATTATATACAATTTAGTGGAACTACTATTACCGCATCTCTAACTGGAACAGCATCAAACGCTACATTATTAAATAATTTAGGGTCTGGTAGCTTTTTAAGAAGTGATGCTAATGATACAGCTTCAGGGCAATACAGTTTTACAAAAGTTAATGACCACGCAATTAAAGTTGGTACGATTAGAGGTACTGTTGTCGGTAGTCAAAGTGGTGAATATATACAGTTGTATGAAAGAGTTGCTATTGGTTCACCTTCTGGTTGGGGTTCAAGAAATGCTCCTAGTTTTGGTTTATCAACTTATGGTGGTGCTGATTTAGCTACTGACACAGGAGATGTAACTATTGGTGGTAATTTAAAACTTACAAGAGAAAAAGGTTTATTATGGGATTATACACCTGATACAACACGAGGTGGATATATAGCACACCCTGGTGGAGGTATGTATAGAACTAGTGAAGGTAATCATACTGGAGCAATAGCTATTACACTGCCATCTGGTGGTGGTCCAGCAGATATGGTATCTTTTTGGGTAGACATATTTGATTATGTTTCTTATGAAAGTCAATCATTTTATATAGCTGGTTATGTATATGGAACAGCAGGTAGTAATGAATGGGTAAATGAAACTGCTCTAATGTTAACGCCTAAAGCAAACCACGCAAGAACTGTAAGATTTGGACACAATGGAACAAATCACGTTGTGTATATTGGAGAGCTTGCAGATACTTGGAGCTATCCACAAGTTACTGTACGTAATGTGCAAGTAGGATACGTTTCTGATGTAGACCTTTACAATGATAATTGGGATATATCTTTTGAAGCTAGTGCGTTTGGAAATCTAGATGCAACATATAGTGGTGCTGATACATTACCTTCTGCAGGTAAAATTAAAATGGCAGATGGTACTGGTAAGTTTGTTCACAATACAACTTCTAGTAGAGATAAAATTAGAGTTTGGAATAGTAGTAATTATGCAATCGGTATGCAATCAGGTAATAATTATGGTGGCTTAGCAAATCAATATGCTATGACATTTAATATGAACGACCAATCTACTAGAGGTTTTTTATGGTGTGATGATGGACATGGTTTAAGTGCAGGAGCAATGGCTTTAACTACTGATGGTAAGTTAACAGTAGCACATAGTATGCGACTTGGATATGGAGAATCAGACACGACAACACCAGGTGCAAGTTATAAATTAGATGTAAGTGGTAATGCTTATATAAGTGGCGATTTATGGGTTAGTCAAAAATTACATACTTGGAGTACACCAACTGGTCACGTAGCATCTATGGAAAATAATGGTACTTACCTAATGATGAGAAATCCAGAGGGTAACACCTGTATATTTATGGGCGATAGTGGAGATTCTAGAAATGTTTACGATAATGGAAGTCATGTATTTAGAGCTCTTGGTGGTGGTAGTACTTATGCGACTTTAAATTCTACTGGAATAGAACATACAAGCAGTTCTGCATTTACTATGGGTAATATAGCAAATAAAATTCGTATTCAAACTGATGGTGTCGATGATTTTAGTTTCTTAAATACAGGTAATGGATATGCAAATACTTGGGCAAATAATGTATACGCTGCAAGTAAATTAGAAACAGCTAATTATGTACAAACAAATAGTAATGGTGCTTTATTAAGACTTGTAATGTCAGGTTGGACTAACGCTACTACTCACGATATTATATATAATGCTTATGGTACTACCTTAGGAGATTATACTTATTTAAAATCTGCTGGTAATACTACCACTACTCACGGAATGTTATTAAATAGTGATAATTATTTATTTTGGGGTAGAGATAATTTAACTACTGGAGCTGTAGATAATTCAGCAACAGCACCTATGACAGATGTTTGTATGAGAGTAGATGCTAATGGTAATGCATTGTTTGATGGCGATGTTGTAGCATATTCAAGTACCATTGCATCAGACGCAAGACTAAAAGAAAATGTCAAAGATTTAGACTATGGATTAAAAGATGTGTTAGATATGAGAGCAGTATCATTTGACTGGATAGATAAGAGAAACGGACAACATGATATTGGTGTTATAGCACAAGAGATAGAAAAAATTATACCAGAAGTAGTTGTAGAAGTAGATACATTAAATAGTGATGAAGATACTCACAAAACTGTAGACTACGGAAAACTAACTTCAGTATTAATAAAAGCAATACAAGAACAACAAGTTCAAATAGATGAACTTAAAACTAAACTAGGAGAATAAAATGGCAAAAGTAATAGCAGAAAAAGCAGCAGAAGCAGCAGCTACTATGGGAAAGCAAGTTGAAATTAAACACACCAGAGTAATGCAAAATGCAGCAGGTAACAATGTTACAGTGGTAGACTATGTTGATGTTCAACCAGTTGATGATGCAATTTCACAAGCAGAAGCAGAGTTAACAAAAGCTGAAGCAAAAGTAGTTGAATTAGAAGCAGACATTGTAGCATACAAAGCAATAAGAGACGCTGAGTAATAAATGGCACTAGCAGCATCAGGGCAAATAAGTATTAATGATATACATGTTGAAATTGAAGGAGATAATTCACCTCCTAATACATCTTTAACAGGATTGTCAGATGGAACTGTTGCAACTATAAATACTGAGAATGCATCGGCAAACAGACCAGATGGTTCTGCTCCCCATGCAATGTCTGAGTTTTATAGTTATGACCATGACTTAACTAATACTTCTTATGGTACTTGGAGTGCTGGTCAACAAAGCATTGGGTCTAATCCAGGTGGTACAAACTATTATAATAGAAGTATTACATTTACAGGGTTTACTTCCGATGTTATAGATGTGTATTATACGTTAAATAGTGGAGTAGTAAGAGGTGGATTGTCTGTAGCAACGTCTACTTCAGGATTTCCAAACAATAGTGCTACATATAGAACTGTTAATAGTAGTACTGGTAATTTTGGTACTGCTGTTAGTATTAATGGTAGCGGTACGTTGTATTGTAGATTTAAATACATACAACATAGCTCGTTACATGAAACAAGTAATAGAACGATTAAAATAGTCGCAGAGGGAGAGACAACACCAGGGTTAGTTCAAAATAATTTTGATGACAGTGGTGGAGGTTTTCCATAAAACATAGGGGGATAAAGTGACAGAGCTGAGTAAAGACAGTAAATTTACATTGAGTTTAGAGACTGCAGTTAGTATAGGAGTAACAATATTTATGGTAGTAGGATTATGGTTTAATTTGCAAGCCGATATAGAAGAAGCTAAAAAATTACCTGAACCTCCTGTAAGTAGAACAGAGTATGATTTAAAAGACCAAATGATACGTAATAGTATTATGAATACAGAAGAAAAAGTAGAGAAGCTTGAAGAAAAAGTAGATTCTGTTAAAGAAGATACAAAGATGATTAACGAGACTCTATTAAACATGAACAACAAGTAGGTGAGAAATGGTAAGATATATACAATCGTTAGTATTGGGGCTTGGGTTATTTACCTCGTCACTATATTCGCAATCTGTTTCTTTAGATAGTTTTACGGATGTTCAATTATTAAACGTACAGAATTGTGCGGTAGTACAAGTAAATGCATCTTGGAATTATCAAAACAGAGTGCGTATAGAACAACTATCTCAACTATGTTATGTAGCTGAAATAGATATTGAAAACAAAAACATTGGTGCTACCATAGCAAAAGAATGGAATATTACAGTAGTACCAACTATTATAGTACTAAAAGAAGGTAAGGAAGTTAAAAGATTTGAACCTGGTATTAGTATGAGTTTTAATGAAAAAACTATTATAGAAAGTATTAGGAAAGAAGTTAGATAAGGTTTATATTTGACATCATGCGTGGAGTAGGACAACAAGTTAGAAGAACTAATGGCAAAAAAAAGACTCGGCAGGGTATGTCAAACAATACTAAGTTCGGTAATAAGTTAAGTAAAAGATATTATAAAAAACGAACCGTAGGACAAGGATAATGGCTAAAGATTCTAGATTAAAAAGAGCAGGAGTTAGTGGTTATAATAAACCTAAAAGAACTCCTAGTCATAAAACTAAGTCACATGTAGTAGTGGCTAAATCAGGTGATAAAGTAAAAACTATACGATTTGGACAACAAGGAGTTAGCACTGCTGGTAAAAAAACAGATGCTAAATCTAAAGCTAGGCGTAAAAGCTTTAAAGCACGTCATGGTAAAAACATTGCTAAAGGCAAGATGTCTGCTGCTTATTGGGCAGATAAAGTTAAATGGTAAACAACATAAGGAAGTATGAATAATGGCTAAAGAAGCAAAAGTGGACTTAAAACAAGAAGCTATGGATAAAATGAACACTATGGTAGAACAACATAACGAACTTGTTAAAGAGTTAGAAAGTGCTAATGGTAGATTAGCAGAAATTAAACAAATGATTGTTGAGCATCAAGGATATATGAAGGGCCTAGAAGCGTGTGAAGAGTCATGTAAACCAGGAGATAAATAATGGGACCATTACTAGGAAAATTACTTGCAAAGCTAGGAACTGAGAAGTTACTAAAAGCTATCGTATTACATTTAGGAGAACACTTAGTTACTAAGTCTAGTAATAAATTAGATGATAAGCTTTTTGCAGAGATTAAAAAAGCACTAGCATAATAATTAATAATAGGAGGTTTCGTTGAAACTTAAAAAACGTGGAATTGTAATACCAGACCAGCATTACCCTTTAGAGGATAGAGCTGCTGTTGAATGTGTAAAAAAAGCAATACTAAAAGTAAAACCTACTGTCTTTGTTAATTTAGGAGACGTAGGAGAGTGGGAGTCTTGTTCTGCTTGGAGATATAAAGACAAGAAATTACCACCATTAGAGTTTCAACTACCTATTGTAGATGAAGACATTAGATTAGTAAATGAAGGATTAGATGAATGGGATGAAGTACTTGAAGAAATCGGATGTAAAGAAAAGTATTTACTTCAAGGCAATCACGATATCTGGTTGGATAATTTTGCTAATAAGTATCCTTATCTTGATAACTACAACTTTTTTGAAGCGTGTAGGATTAAAGAAAGAGGATACAAATACACAGAATACAACTTACCAATCCAAGTAGGTAAGTTGGTATTCTTTCATGGTGCGTTTGCAACAACATACCATGCGAAAAAGCATTTAGAGACATATGGAGAGAATGTAATGTATGGACACGTACATGACATACAACGACATACTATGACAAAGCTTAATAGCAATATTGGTGCTTGGTCTATGGGATGTTTAAAAGATATGTCACATGAGAGTAATAAGTGGCTAAAAGGTAGATTACATAACTGGGGTCATGCATTTGCTATTGTTGATTGGTTTGACAATGGTGAATTTAAAGTAGAAACAGTAGAAATAAGAGACGGTAAAACAAGTGTATGGGGAGAAATTATAGATGGTAACAAGTAAAGATATTGGAAATCCAGTACAAGGAGTATCTATTGATTCTACAAGAAGAAAATTTAATTTAAGCAGTAAAAAAACAAAAAGGATAAACCTTCGTGGCAAAAGGAATATTAAACATATCAAATTATAGTGGTGGATTAAGTAATAAAACAAATGCTAGGGATATTGAAGACAACCAGTTTCAAGTATTAGATACTTTATCTATTGAAACTCCTGGTAAGTTAAAAGTTATGGGGTCTGCTTCTGATTATGCAGCTTCAGTAACAGGTAGCGTAAATTCTGAAGTAAATCATGCAAATGGTTTATTTCAGTTTAATGCAGACTATGATATAGATAACACTAATGGCACTGTAACCGATACAGAAATGTTATTTTTAAATACTGATGTCACTAGTGAAGGTGTAGTGGTATTTAATTTAAATCCAGGAAGTTTAGCTTTTGGTACACTTACAATACCTTATGGAAATACATTTAGCCCTGTAGTATATAGTGCTGTTGATGGTGTTGTAAGAGTAACGCCTACATCTTTTAACGATGGAAACACACCTAAGAAATTAGAATATATTAAAGAAGATTATAATTTAGGTTACGATTATACTGGAGCTAGTAATTCTACAATGGAAACTTCAGAAAGTAATAATAAAATATCTGTTAGTAGTTGGAATGTATTAAATGCTAAACCAGAAAATGCAACTGGAGTTAATGTATATTTACAAGGACCAAATACTAATACTCCTTTGAGTGGTTTAATGAATACGTTAACTACTGATATTGCATTATTAGCTGGAAATACAGGTCCATCAACATCTGCAGTTAATATTATTAGCTCAGCAACTAATCTTTATATAAAATGTTCTCCAGCTCATGCTCTTAAAGTAAAAGCTAACGATATTTTATTGTTAGGTGCAGAATTTTTAAAAGTAGTTAGCACAAATACTACTCAAGGTTGGATAAATGTAACAAGAGGGTATTACGGTTCTACAGCCTTAACTAGTCATACTACAAGTTCTGTACCTAAATTTGTTATGGCAAATGAAACAGGAGAAATAATGAAATTACCTTTTAGTACTTTTTCTGTTGTAGGTGGAGGAACGTTTCCAGCTATAGAAACTAATTCAGATTTTACTGGAGGATTTAATGTTAACTTTTTTACAGGAGAAAAACTAGCTAATGGAACCATTGTTAATGATACTGGCGAATTTTTGGCAAGTGACGACCATAAAATCAATATATTTTATGAAACCGTATATACTGATAACCAAAGAAGCAATCTTGAATATGCGGGTAGTTTTGGTGTTACTATCGGTTCACAAAACAATTTACCTTTATTTGCACAAATGTGGGGTAAGATACCAGATGCTAAAAATGTAAAATCTTATAAATTTTATTATAACGAAAATAAATCAGGTGTAGATGATGGAATAGCTAAAATAGACGAAGCTAAAAGAAATGTTAAATATTTATTGTTTGAAGTAGATTTTAGAAAAGGTGTTCGTTTTCCAAAAGGAGACGAATATAAACCTTTTGCATTACGTACAAATGCATCGTTTACAACTCAAGCTGTTTATACATATCCGTTAGATTATTTAGATGGGTTAGGACCAGAAACTACTGCAGCAATAAGTCTTGGAAAAATTAAATTTAAAGTTAAACCAGAAACTCAAATAGCAGAAACTTACATAGAACAAGATGACCATGTAATGGGAGCTCTTGGTACAGGTTATAAAACTAGCACTGTTGCTAATAGAAGATTGTATATAGGTAATGTAAGGTATCAAGATAGTGTATCTGGAGAAAAAATACTTGCTAATGATACTATATTAAAGTCTAATGTTAATGCATTTGATACATTTTCTTTTGAAAATAGAATAGACGTAGAAGTAAACGACGGAGATAGCATAACAGCATTAGAATCTTTAGGTAGTAAGTTGTTAGAATTTAAACGCAATCATTTATACATTATTAATATATCTAGAGATGTAGAGTTTTTAGAAGGAACATTAGAATATAGAGGATGTGAGAAAGATTATCATGTAGTGCGTGGTGAAGGATTTATAGCATGGTTTAATAAGTTTGGATTTTATTTATATGATGGAAAGCAAGTAAGAGATTTATTGCTTGATAAAAAAGGGCAGCAACGTTTAGAAAATTGGAGTACAGCATATTATAGCGACAATGCTATTATAGCATATGAACCAAAAGAAAAAACTATAATTATATCTAATAAAACTACACAAGATGTTTTAGCATATGATTTAAAATCAGCTGGTTTATATTTTAGAAATAAAGGTGTAGAAACATTTGACACCACTAATTATGTAAATAATAATGCTGGTGATATTGTATGGTTCAGTAAGTTTAATTCAACAAATCTTGAAATACGTAAATATGTTACATCACCAAGCAAATTAGATGCTGTTAATATTGACGAGATTGCCCTTAAAACGAAAGAATTTACGTTTGGTAAGCCAAGTGTCGATAAAAAGATTATAAGCGTGTATTTAAGCTATAAAAATGGAGATGGTGCTTACTTATATGGATTTACAGATGATGGGTCTGAAGAAATTTTAGCTACATTAGATGGTAGTTCTGAGACTAACTTTAAAACTCTTCATATACCAATTCGTAAAGCTAAGACAGAGTTTGTCGATAAAAAAGCTTTCGATAAAATAAAAGGGTTTGGATTACGACTTTCTGGGTCTGATGTAGCTACTGACTTTGAAATAAATGATATACAAATTATATTTAGAGAAAAGAGTGTAAAGTAATGTGGGATATAGACGATTCTGATATAAGAAAAGATTTAAGTGATGCTATTAATGAAGTTAAACAGCAAATGGAAACTCCTGTTAAAGTAGTTAACAAAAAACCTATAAACAGTGAAGGCACACAAGGTAGTAAGAAAATTGTAAAAGAAGACGGTAAAGTTTATTTATATCACAAAGTAGATAATGAATGGTATAAAACAGAAATGGAGAAAGCGTAATGGCTAGAAAAGGAAGTATTTTATTAAATAGGATTAAAAGTAGACCTATACATGAAGCTGCTAAACAACAGCAAGCTGAATTTAATGACCCTTATAGTACAGCACTAGGATTTGGAACTAGTTTAATGGAAGGCTATAAGTTAGGTAAAAAAATTGTAAATAAAGGCGAAGGTATGTTAGATACTGAAGCTAGGAGAAGAGAGCGTGGCACAACAGGTGAAAAATTTACTGGTTTTGAAGAGTATAAAGCTTATAATCAAATGGATGAAGGAGCAAGAAATTATTACGACAATCCATTAAGAGCACAAAAAGAATTAGGTGGTCCAGAGTTAGAAGAAAGAATGCCTGAAATAAGTCCTTTTGGAACTTTTGGATATGATGATTCACTTCCATCAAAATTATCTTTAGGCAATGAAACATTTACTCCTGGACAAGGACAAAATATTTACGATGCTATACCTGCTTTTGAACCTATTATGGACGATGAAGCTGATTTAGCAGCTATTCAAGGATTTTCCGAAAGAAGTCAACGAAGAGATTTTCAAGAAAATGTCATTGGAGCAGGTCAAGGTAAAGGAGATTTTATGTTTATGGATGATAATATAGTATATCCTAAAGTAGAAGCTTTAACAGGTGCAGTAGATAGAATTATTAATTCTGCTCCAGGGATACCTGCTGCTATGGAATATGCAGGAAATAAATTTATGGATTATATAAAACCTAGACCAGGAGGAGCAGTTTATGGTAAACAATAAAAACAAAAAAGATATATATAATTATATGATACAGAAAGGATTTTCTGACAATGCTGCCGCTGGTATTATGGGTAATATTGGAGTAGAAACTGGCTATACATACGATTATAAACAAAAACAAAAAGGTGGACCAGGAGAAGGATTGTTTCAGTTTGACTTTATGAAACCTTATTACAAAGACTATTTAAAACAAAACAATTTAAAAGATTCTATGGAATCACAGGTAGATTTTGTACATGAAACTATATATGGTAATCAAAAAGATGTAATAGGAGCAGGTAGAGCTAAAACAATAGCAGATGTTTTTAATTCTGGTAGTGTAGAAGATGCTTCAAATATATTTTTAGATGAATTTGAAAGACCTAAAAATCCTGAAGCTACAAGAAAAGATAGAACAAGAATTGCACAAGAATCTTTAGATGAATACTCTGTAGATAAAGTAGAACCTTTAAGCACTAATGTAGATACAAGTCAAATGAATATGTTGGATGGTGCAAGAAAATTTATGCAAAATGAATTAGGTCCTAGGTTTACATTAAGGCATGTAATGCAATTTGGATTTGGTATGCAAGAAGATTTAAACGAAGATAGAAACAAGGAGAATTAAATGTCAAAATTTTTAAAGTTAGGTAATTTTATAGAAAACTCTAATCCTTATGTTAAAGCAGCAACTACTATTATGAAAGGTGTAAGTTTTTTTAAAAACAGAAGTGCTGAAAAAAGAAGATTAGAAAAATTAGGTGAAGACTACGCTGGTGATTTAGGAGAATTTACTGGAGATATTATTCCTGAAATTCAACAAAAATATGCACAACAAGCTGATTATTATAGTGCACAAGGAGATTTAGCTACAGCTTCTATTTATCAAAAAGGAATGCAACAGTTAGATTCTGGAGGTCAAGCTAATTTAAAATTTGGTGGTGGAGATGTTGCTAAAGGGCAAGCAACTTCTGCTATGGATATGATGATTCAACAACGTGCTGCAAGTTCACAAGCACAACAAAGACAGAATCAACAGGCATTAAGCAATGAGTTAGATACTACACAAATGCAAATAGATGAAATGGGTAATGAGTATGGTAAACAAGGTTTGGTAGTAGATGAATACAATATTGACGACAATTTAAAATACGTATAGGAGAATAATATGGCACAAGACTTATATGCAAGAAGGTTAGCTGCAACTACAGCTTTTATTAGAGCTACGGAAAATTTGCTAGAACCTTCTTCTAGAGAAAAACAATCTATGAGAATGGCAGAAAAGAAAGCAAATATGCAAATGGATTTAGATTTTTATGTTAAAAGAAATGACATATCAAATAAATCAGCAATAGAACAACTTAGACTACAAAATGAAATGAAATTTGAAGAGTTTAAAAAAATGGAAGATGAAAAGTATAGAAGACAAGTAGAAATGTATAAAGACGGAGAATTATTATCTGCTAAATTAGCTCATGAAGCTACTATTGCTGCTTATAGTAATCAAATTTTGACTGAACAAGCAGAAGCTGTAGCGGATGCCGAAGTTGTTAAAAGAGTTACTGAGGGTGGAGAATTAGAAGCTTCTTTATTGCCTAATGTAGGAAGAGGTAAAGCTTTTGGTGTAGAAAGAAGAGTTGGTTTTAATAAACTTGGTTTAGGATTTAGTGCTACTACAGTTTTAGAAACTGGCGATAGTTTATTAACTACCTTATCTCCTACAATTAATGACTTAGAAACAGCAGCAGCAAATGGTGTAGATGTTAAAAATAACTATTTATATAAAAGAGCATTAGAAACAGTAAGAGAATCTAGGGCTCAATTAGGTCATCAAAGAATTAACAGAAGAATGACAACATTTAAAAGTCCTGAACAAATTAATAAATGGAGAAGTCAGCAAGCACAATTAGCTGCAATGGAAAAATCTTTGTTAAGTATGGTAACTAATAGAACGTATTAACATACATGAATAAACAATATGCACAAATGAGACGCTTGTATGAGCGTGGATATATGGATGAACGTAGATATGCACAAATATCTATGGATTCTTATTATAAAGACCCTCGTTCTTTTAGTGAAGAACAATCAGAAGAACTATATCAATTTGCAAAAGAACGAAATATAGACTTTGAAAAAGACCCATCTGCACAAGAAAGTGCATTAGGTGGTGCTTTAAATCAATTAGCTAGTGGTGTAGTAGAAGGTTTTACTACTTTTGGATGGGCAGATGACCCAGACAATCAAACAGAAGCTTTATTAAATAAAGCAGGTCATTTAATAGGTTTTGCTCCAGATATTATTGCAGGTGTTTTTACATTTGGTTCTTCTTTACCTGGTAGTGTAGCTAGAAAATCAGCTTTTAGAGCAGCAAGATTGAAAGCTGGAGAAAAAGTAAAAACAGGTTTAGGAGATTTTGGTAAAAAATACATACCAGCATTAACTATTACAGACAAAGCTGGAGGTTTACAATTACGTTCTGTTCCTATGAGAGCTGCTGATTGGGTTATGGAGCAAGGTAAAACTAGATTAGGTGGTGCTGAATTTTTAAGAAACAATTATATTGGTAAAAAATTAGCTGCAAACCCTGACTTATTAGATATAATGGAAGAAAGTGCACACCTAGGTATAGCTATGGCTGTGTCTGCTAGAAAAGAAGGACCCGATGGATGGGCAGAATCTGCACAACACGGTGCATTAGCAGGAGCTTTTTTTGGTAGTGTAAGAAATTATGTTAACATAGGTACAATGCTAGCTTCTAGAAACCCTGCTGTTGTAAAGATGGCTAATTCTAAAATTAAAGAAAGTATGAAAGACACATTTGTAGGTCCTTCACAACCTATGATAGGTACTTTACAAAAATCTAAAGGTTTTACAACAGTAGATTATGACAAAGCACAATACATAGATTTTATTACACGTGGTACATTAGGTTCTGCGTTTACTGGAGGTCAATCTACTATGCATAATGCACCTTTTGAAGACCAAATGTATGAATATGCTTTAGGTTTCTTTTTTGGAGCTGCAGGTAGACCTAAATTTGAGTCAAAAGCTACACAGAAATTAGTAGAAAACATGGTAGGTAATAAAGGTGAACCTGATAAAATATTTACAGTAGTTCAAGAAGGTCAGAACATGATTATCAATGGTGCTGATATGAACAAGATGCAATGGTATAAAGATTTAGGCCCTAAAGAAAAAAGATATATTGATGCTTTCCAAGCAGACATTGTATTAGACCAAATTAATAGAATAGGTAATAATCAATCAGATGTTGTATTACAAGCAATTAAAAACAAATTAGAACAAATAGGACCTGAAGGTATTGAAACTTTAAGTAAACGTGAAAAAGTAAGAATACTATTACAAGCCAATAAAGAAGCTAAAGCAGAATTAATTATTAAAAATGAAACTTTTTTAGAAGCACATCAAAAAGATTTATCTAAAAGACCAGATGTAGATGTAGCTAAATTAAAAGAAGGTGAAACAGTAGATGTTTATACCGCACTAGGTAAAATTGAACCTGTAGAAGTAACTAGTATTAAAGATGGTTTGATTTTAGTAAAAGATTCTACAGGAAATGTATTTGAATTAAATAAAACTCAATATTTTACTAAGAATGTATTTAATCCTGATTTTGCGATTCCTAATGTAGACATTGTTCCAGAAAAATTTAGAGACAAAAAATTAAACGAATTAAAAAATGAAGAAAAAACAGAGTTACAAGAAGCGTTAAAGTTAGAATTAAAATCATCTATAAATAAAGCTAACCAAATACCTGAATTTTATGATGCTGCAATATTAACTGAAAAAGCTGTAAAAGTAGAATCAATACGTTCTAATAAAAATAAAACTGATTCTGAAATTGCTGCATTAGAAGCTGAATTAAATCCTGAAAGTTTAAAATCAAAAGAAAAACGTACTGAAACAGAACCTATGGATGTTATTGATACTCAAAGAACAAGTAAAGCTAGAGAAATACTTGATGACATAGCTAAAGATGTTCCTGATTTAAATGCTGTAGAAACTAAAAAGATAATGAAATTATTGTCTCAAAGGTCTAGTAATAAAGCAGAATTTATGGATGGAGTAGCAGAGTTTATAAAACAAAAAAGAAATGAATTGCCTGATGCTGAGTTCCAAAAACTTAGAAAATATTTTATTGGTAAAAAAGGAAAAGAAAATCCTTTAAATGCTTTATACTTTGAATATTCTGGAGCAAAAGAAAGACAGACTTTAACAATACAAAAACAAAAAGCAGGTGAAGGTTTTGAATATATTATTATAGAAACTCCTACACAAGATGGGTACAATAAATCTTTATTACTATCACGAGAAGATACTTATCATAATAAATCTATCGAAGGTAGTAAGCCTACTGATATTAAAATACAATATATTAAGACTGATGGTAAGTTTGAAAAAACTGGAAGCAAAATAGGACAATCAAAGCCTTTTGTTAATAAGTTTGAAATAAAAAGCGATATGCACAATATGAGTCAATCTTTACGTACTGATTTAAATCCTAAGTTTAACGATAGATACATACACCATATAAACCCTTCTAACAATGAATTAGTAGCAAGAAGATTTGCTTTTAGTGATAAAGCTGGAAGTAAAAGATATTTACCAGAACATGAATTAGCTATGAAATTTATTGAAAAAGATTTTAGTCAAGCAGCTTTTGAAAAGTTTAATAAAGAAATGCAACCTACTCATACTTATAATGAGTTTAAAAAAGAAATATTAAGTAATATGATTTATGAGTTACAAGATGCTGGTATGCTTCCTAGAAATAAAGATGGAAGTTTAACAAATATATCTTCTTTAGATATACAAAGAGCTTGGGGTCAATATAAAAACAATCCTTTATTTAAAGATATTATTAAATGGACTCAATATAGAAAAGTAGTAGAAAATGGCCGTAGTTTATCTTTTGACACTGCTAAATATGGTCCTGATGGAATTAAAGCTTTAATTATAAAAGATAGTAATGGGGTTTTTGGTATATCTGATGGTCAAAAATATTACAGTAAAAGATTGCGTAAAGACGTATTAGAAGAAGCTGGTAGAGATTTAGAAGAAGGTTATATAAAAGATGTTATAGTAACAGACCCTGTTTATAATGTAAGTCCTAGTAAGTCTAGGGGTATGTTATTTAATAAATCTGCAGAGCAAGCTACTCATGAAGGTATATATAAATTAATGGAAATGGCTGGTGCTGATATAATTATAGTAGAAAGCAGTAGCAAGTCTAATAGTAGACATCAAGTTGCAGAAGTAGTTTATGATGCAAAAACTGATGCATATAGATTTAAGAAAAAAGGAGAATTGTTTAATGTTCAATCTCGTGACATAAAAATGATTAAATCTGAAGCTGAAGTAAGAAATAAAAAAATTCAAAGATTGCCTTTTGGTTCTATAATGATGAGAAGTATTGGAATGGGATTAGAATACAACAATGCTATGGAATCTTTATTTAGTGCACAAATACCAGGGCTTCCTGGTTATACTAAAAAAGTAATGTCTATGGACCCTAGTAAACCAAGTCTTATAGAAAAAGAAGGTATAAATATAGACAATATGGATATATTTTCTGTTGTAGAACAATTTAACAGAAACATAGATACTCCCTTAGGTAGTGAATTAATTAGGTCTTTATTTGAAAAAGATTTAGAGGTTTCAGAAAGATTTGGAGAAGAAATAACAAGTGAGGATACTTCTATAAAGTCTGTTCAAGATTTGTTAAAGCAGTTTGATTATGACCCTATTGTTTTACGCATAGGTAATAATCATAAATATGTAGAACAAGCTTTAAAAAAATATATAAATACAAGATTGTCTAGGCCACGTGTTGACTATGGTAGTACTTACGTAAGAATGAAAGCAGCAGACCCTATGTTGCTAAAGAAAATAAATCTTACTGATAATAATTTTTATTTACACGATGGACATAGAAAAGATTTAATAGATTTACAAAAAGAAAATGGTAAAGATTATACCCTAGAAGAAGCATTTACAGAGTTAAAAGGATATAGAGCTAAAAAGAAGCTTACTAAAACTGACGAGAATAGGGTAAAACAGCTAGAAGATGCTATTACATATGTTATAGTAAGGAGTCCAGTTGGTAACCCTTCAGGTGTCCTATCTTTAGAGTTTGGAGGATTTACAGACATTGTAGGTAAAGGGATTATAATGTCTAAGAAAAATGTAGAACGTGCAGGTGGTGCTGATTTTGATGGAGATGCAGTTGGATTATATCAAAGTTTACCACAAGCAATAAAGAAAAACTTTCAAAATAAAAAAATAACAGAACTTTTAAATAATACAGACTTAACAAAGATAGGAGAAGCTGCGAAAGAAGCGGGTTTTGTAAGAGAAGAAGGAAAATATAAAGGTGTTAATGCAATGAATATTATAAACCCTAAAAATCGTGCAGGACAAGCAGCAGAGGTAGTTGCTGTTTCTAAAATGATTGGTAAAACTACTAATTTAATGCAGTTTGTAAGAGAACATCTTAACTATATATCACAATCTCCAGATGGTAGAGTACGATTAAACAAAGCAGGAGATTCTTATTTAAAATTAGCAACAAATATTGATGGTGTTATAAAAAAGAATGGGGTAGTTTTAAAAAATGTAGAAGAAGTATTAGACTTTTTTGAAGCTTTTGATGCTCCTAATTTTTTAAATTTAGTTTTAGATGGTGCTAAAAATAGTAAAAACCCTACACCAGCACAATTAGAGTCATATATTTTTGATAGATATTTTCAAATAGAAGTTCCTGATTTTGTTTCTTCAATACCTAGACCTTCAGGAGGCTTAAGACCTTCAAGTCCAATTAAAATTGAGGGTGTTGTTTATGAAGGTGCAACAAAATTTAATTCTTTACATAATCAAAAAGACCAATTTTTTACTCAATCTACTGCTGAAGTATTGGAAACTATTTATAGTAATACACAATCTAATTTTTATAAAAATAAAGGTAATCATATTTATCAAAACAA
>Ga0233444_10000568_pt1 | contig 47662 bp, 40 predicted proteins | sample SI_124_October20_6_FD_182792 | JGI IMG/M metagenome (GOLD analysis project Ga0233444, IMG submission 182792) | Seawater microbial communities from Saanich Inlet, British Columbia, Canada - SI_124_October2016_10_MG | ecosystem: Environmental > Aquatic > Marine > Inlet | place: Canada: British... | reverse complement strand
TAGTGGAGGCGGTGGGAGCCAACCCCATTGCGACCATCGCCTATGAGGAGGCGGGGGAGAAGGATGAGCATACGGTGAAAGTCATACGTAATAAGAAGGGTGAAGGCGTGTATTTCAGTAGGTATCCTATTCCATATTCAGTGTCGGGTACTTCGGAAGTAGTGCGGTTGTGCCATTTGGGATTGTATGCGTACAAAAAAGAATTTGCGCTGTCGTATGAGGGGGATTTCAAGTCAGCATTGGCCCTTCAAGAATCTTTGGAGCAATTGGATTTTATCCATCATGGATACCACATTGATGTGGCAATAGTACCGCATTCGGTGCCTGAGGTCAATATTCCTGAGGATTTGGTGTTGGCGCAAAAATTGGGATTATTGTAGGGGCAAACCTGCGCAACCAATGTTGCTTTTTCCTACTTTCGACCCGCCCAATTGTAATGGGCGATTATATGACCAACGAGGTTGATATTCAGAAAATTGTAGCGGTAAGTGATGCGCTGCTGGCCATCACCGACGATGTAAAAATCCTCCGCAATATTGCCTGGGAAGATCATGTTCAACAAGAGTTCTTCCGTTACGGCGCACAGCGATTGCCCTTTGTGGAATACCCCATATATGATGCGGCGCCTATATTGGCGCGTATTGCGGCCGTGCGATAGGAAATAGCTGAGGTGCCTCACATTAAAAAGTATGCTTCCCGTATTGCGGATAAGCTAGAGAGCAGCGCCTTTCTATTGGCCACTAGAGGTACACCTGCGTTCTTCGAGCATTCGAAGGATTTGTATGGTGAGCCCACCAATGAATTGGAAAACGGGAGTTCCACCATTATTGATCTTGCTAACCACTTTGACCGTCTCTTTGACCGTGTAAAACAGGAGGATCTAGGTGCGGCCGTGGAGATGCCCTCGGTATCCGCTGAAACCTTAGCGCAGAAGATGAGGGAGGCGGTAGATCAAATGTTTGGGGAACATGCGCCCGAGGTGGTCATGGACCCTAGTTTGGCTTCGAATGCGTTGGCAGGGCGTCGTCGTATTGCCATTCGCCCTACAGCACAGTTCAATGATAAGGACGTCGATCAGCTCATTCAACATGAGGCTTTTGTGCACGTTGCGACGTCCATCAATGGTCATTTACAACCGTATTTAAAGATATTGGTCGAAGGGCATGCCGGTACTACTGCGACGCAGGAGGGATTGGCTGTATTTGCTGAGTTCATCACTGGAAATATTGATTTGGACCGATTACGCCGATTATCAGATCGCGTCATCGCCATTCAGCACGCCATTGATGGTGCTGATTTTATCGATGTGTATCGGTACTTCTTAGAGAAAACGGATCATCCTGAGCAGTCCTTTCAGAATGCCAAGCGTGTGTTTAGAGGTGGTGTAATGACCGGTGGTGCGCCTTTTACCAAGGATATCGTCTATCTCGAAGGATTGGCTGATGTCCACAATTTCTTGCGCTTGGCCGTGGCTAAGGGTAAGTTCGATTACCTGGATTTGTTGTTCGTTGGAAAGCTGAATATTGCAGATTTACCTACGCTGAAAAAGCTATCTGAGATGGGTATAGTGGCGCCGCCTAAATTCCTTCCTCCGTGGATTACAGATAAACGATTTCTACTCTCGTATTTAAGTTATTCTTCTTTCTTAACCACTTTTGATTCATCACTATCTTCTCCTTTTTACGAGAGGATATTTGATAAGTACGAATAGTATTTATGGAGACTTAAAAAAGCTTTGGCGGACAATCAATACAATCAGATTTTCCGGTTTTTCTATGTTTATTGGGCATTCCGTACCAGGTTAGTTACCTTTGGTATAATGGCTGTCCACAAGCACAACGCCCTTTTTTTGGACCTCCGCGGGTTAGAGCGGTAGTAACTAATATTAAATCTCCAGGAAACTAAATTGGCATTCCGCGTTTAGTTGTGTTGGAGCCAACAGCATGGTTGAAAAAATCTCGAGTCATACACTAAGAAAAATCTTATACTCCAAATGAACTTAACTAAGTTTTTAAAGAAAATATTTAGAATTAAAACAAATCAATATCTAAAATATGTTTCTAAAATAACCCCGAACTTAAAACTGAAAAGAACATTTTCTCAGCATGGACAAGAATACCTAGTTCTTATGTTACTTGGAAATATAAAATCTGGATATTTTGTAGAATTCGGCGCAATTGACGGAATAACAAATTCCAACTCATACTATTTTGAAAAAATCTTAGGTTGGAATGGTATTTTAGCGGAACCTGCGAAGAGGTGGCATGAAAATTTAAAATATAATAGGGCCGTTCATATTGAGACGGACTGCGTCTTTAGCGAATCTAACCTTACGTTGGAATTTGTTGAAACAGGTAAGTGGAGGGGTGGAAATACTCTTATTAAGCATCTCAACTCAGATAACAAAAACAGAATTATTAGTGAAAAATACTCTGTTAGAACCATTTCATTAAACGACCTACTTGATAAATTTGACGCACCAAGACATATAGACTTCTTATCAATTGATACAGAAGGAAGTGAACTTGAGATTATTAGAGGATTCAATTTTTCCGAATATTCTTTTTCCGTCATATGCATAGAGCATAATGAATTGATTGAAAAAAGAGACGCAATTCGCTCAATATTAGAGAAAAATGAATACGTTAGACTTCCTTTACCTCAATCATTAACGAAAGTTGATGATTGGTACGTTAGTAGGATGGTTTTTGAACATTTTAATAACCTTGCCTTTTAAAAACGAATACGAGTTTAATCGCGACACTAATTAAGGATGAGGTTACTGGCTTCGCTTTTTGAGTGTTTCTTCATATAATCGGAAAGGTATTGGTTAATCATTTCTTTTCAGGACTAAATCAATTTTTAAGTTGCCCGCTTAATAGTTCCGCTAAAGCGACTTCATCGACACCCTCAAGCGATAGTAGTATGGGGGGTTCACCTGAAATACTAATTTTTAGAACACGCTCATAGGGCTTATCCAAAAGCAGGTGGTAGCGAACATCCTTAGGCCCTTTGAATTTGCCCTTCGCGACACTTCCTGTTGAGTATCCATGTAACCTTGAGCTGATTTCGGGTAAATCGTCCAGTAGTTTAATGGAATCTATTTTTTCTAAGGGAATGACCCTACCGTATGGCCCCTCGATTGTTAAAGCTCGATCAGTCCAGACTATTGTGTTTTTTCGTTCCGACCAAAACAACATAGCAACAACAAAACCAAGGACAGCTATCAGCACGGATAGCCCAATCCAGAATTGGCGCTTACTGTTCCTAGATTGTTGTAAAGTGTATTTACGTGTATTCCAATAGAAATAGAGGTAGGCCAAGATCGGAGTGATACCTAAATGATAGCCAAGCCAGTTTTCATCTAGAAAATAGAATACTAGCCCTAAGCTTGTAAAACCCAATCCAAAAAGTTGATGGAATCTTTTAAACTCACGAAGGTATTCCTTCAGTGGAAAAGACTTTTGATCCTCACTATTCATAGTGTTGTAGCCGCTTAAAAGTAGAGATGCATTTCCCTCCGTAATCAAGTAACCCAATCCGAAAAATACTCCTCCAAGTCCTAATACAACAAAAATCATCAGCGTGATATAAGTTATGGTGATTGATGACCAAAGTAGGAAATTCGAGCCAAGTTTTACCATCATGAAATCATTGAACTACCTCTTACTCATGCTTAGCTGCAGCGCATCTTTGTTGGCGCAGGAAAAGCATGTTCCTCAACAAGATCCTCATCACCATCGCCATCCCATTCGAATAGCAGTTTTAATGGGACACGGTATGGTTCCGGAGATTGATGGCGGCGTACTTTTCGTACCTGCGTGGGGTTGGGATCTGGATTACCACCTATCCGATCGTTGGTCATTGGGTTGGCATAGTGATATTGAATTAGAGAACTATATCATCTTAAATGGTCAAGGTGAAGAGGTTCTTCTCAGAACCCCTTTAGTTTCAACTATAGATGCTTTTTATCGCCTTAATCATAACCTTATTGTTGGAGCTGGACCTGGATTTACGGCTGAAAATGGCGAGTGGAAGCCGATCGTTAGGGTAGGCGTTGAAGGTGAAGTTCCTATGAACGATCGTTGGGAATGGACTCCAACGCTTTATATGGATCAGCGTATGGAGGGGCGTAGAGTTTGGACTTTTGCATTAGGTGTTGCGCACTACCTCTAATCAACGTTTCTCTCTTTTTCCTTCGAGCTCAATAAGTAGATTGCGTAATCTTGCGGCCTCGATAAAATCTAAGCTTTTCGATGCAGTTTCCATCAATTTACGTGTGGAGCGTATTTCACTTTCGAGGTCTTCAGCCGTATAGTAATTCATCGCTTTCTCAGCCGATTTTTGCTGATCTCTACTGATTTCATAGTCCATATTTCGGCTGACTGCACCAGATTTAGCCAGAATTTCCTCTCTACTTGTTTTTAATGCTTGAGGCTTCAGACCGTTGGCTTTATTAAAGGCGTCTTGCTTCTCACGGCGGCGCTTGGTTTCCTCCATTGTAGCACGCATACTGTTTGTTATTTTATCTGCATATAGAATGGCTCTACCGTTGACATTACGCGCTGCACGTCCTATGGTTTGCACTAGTGAGCGTTCACTCCTTAAAAATCCTTCTTTGTCTGCGTCGAGTATAGCGACTAGACTCACCTCAGGGAAGTCTAAACCCTCGCGCAAAAGGTTTACCCCAATGAGTACATCGAAAACGCCCAAGCGCAGGTCACGCATGATTTCCACACGTTCCATAGTGTCAACATCACTGTGGATATAACGGCACCGAATGTCGTAGCGTGTGAGGTATTTTGTCAATTCTTCAGCCATTCGCTTAGTCAACGTAGTGACTAGAGTTCTTTCGTCGAGCGCTGTACGTTTGCTGATTTCCTCCATTAAATCATCCACTTGATTTTCAGTCGATCGAACTTCTACGATAGGATCTAATAGTCCAGTAGGACGGATGACTTGTTCAGCATAGACACCTCCGCTTAAGGTGAGTTCGTAATCTGCAGGAGTAGCACTCACGAAGAGGGCTTGTCCCCTGAGCTTCTCGAATTCCTCAAATTTCAAAGGTCGATTGTCCATAGCTGCTGGAAGTCGAAAACCGTATTCCACAAGATTTTCCTTTCTAGAACGGTCACCGCCATACATTGCGCGCACTTGAGGGAGAGTTACGTGGCTTTCATCGACAATTAACAGAAAGTCGTCGGGGAAATAATCCAGCAGGCAGAAAGGTCGTACTCCAGGTGCGCGTCCGTCTAAGTAACGGGAGTAATTCTCAATGCCCGAGCAATAGCCTAATTCTCGAATCATTTCAAGATCAAAGTTGGTTCGTTCTTCCAACCTCTTTGCCTCTATTCGGCGGTCCACATTATTAAAGTGATCCACTTGACTCATCAAGTCGTCTTGAATGTGATGGATTGCGTTTTGAAGTTGGTCTTTTTCAGTAACGAAAAGATTCGCTGGAAACAGGCGCATTTCGCTCATGTCCTCAATCTTAGAACCGCTTATTGGGTCCATATGCTCGATGCTCTCGACCTCATCACCCCAAAAACTGATTCTAAAAAAGGTTTCGGCATAAGCTGGGAAAATATCGACTGCATCGCCCTTTACTCGAAAAGAACCGCGTTTAAATTCTGCGGCAGTTCTTGCATAAAGGGCATTAACAAACTTATGCAGAAGCGCTTGGCGCGATATGATTTCTCCTACTTTGAGATTTACCACTGAATTGTTGAAGGCTTCTGGATTTCCCATGCCGTAGAGGCATGAAACAGAAGCAACTACGATAACGTCACGGCGTCCTGAAAGGAGTGAGGAGGTCGTACTCAAACGCAGTTTTTCAATCTCATCATTGATACTGAGATCTTTTTCTATGTAAAGTCCAGAAGATGGTACATATGCCTCGGGCTGATAATAATCGTAATAGCTTACAAAGTATTCTACTGCGTTTTCTGGAAAGAATTCTTTCATCTCTCCATAAAGCTGCGCTGCGAGTGTTTTATTATGGCATAAGATTAACGAAGGACGCTGTGTTCGTTCAATTACATTCGCCACAGTAAATGTTTTACCTGAACCGGTAACACCTAACAATACTTGGTCAGAGACGCTTTCGTTCAAGCCTTCCACAAGCTCATTTATGGCTTGCGGTTGATCCCCCATGGGCTTAAAAGGGGCTTTCAGCTTAAAATTCATCTTTGGCTATTTCAGAAGGCTGTTGAATAATTTACGTAGCACGGTTAATTCATCTACACGCGTTTTATGCGCTTCTATTTTAGCCAAAGCAGCATCCAATAGGGGATTACCCTTCGCTCCAGAGAAGAAAGCAATATTGTTTTCGAGCTGGTGCAATTCCTTCTTTGCTTTGTCCATTTCCTCTCGAATCCAAGCGCGTTGACGGTGCAGCCCATCTTGATCATCGGACTCAACAAGGGCTTTTACCTTCGCCTCGAACATGGTTCGCTCCAGTACTGAAGGCTCCAGTCCTAAGTCACGGACTTTTTCAGAAAGAATTTTATCAAAATCATCCTCAAGTTTTTTGTTGCGACCGGTTAGAACACCAATGGCAGAATACGCTTCGCTCGCCGAAATAGCCTCTTCTACAGAACCTATTTTCGTATTCTTAAGCTCAGCTAATGCCTTTTGCTTTGACTCTACAACCGCATTGTCTTGCGCTGTTTTAGCCTTACGCTCACCTTTAAGTCGATCGAAAAAATGGTTACAGGCTGCTCTAAATGCTTCCCATAATTTATCCCCTTCTTTCTTTGGTACATACCCGGAAGTTTTCCAATCTGCCTGGGCTTGTTTTAATTGTTGCGCAGCGCCAGCGATATCGTCAGAATCTTTTAAGCTTTCGGCTAATGCTACCAATGCTTTCTTCTTAGAAAGACTTTCTCGCTGACGTGTTTTTTCTTCTTTATAGAAGTCGTTTTTCGTTTGATTAAACCCACGTTGTGCGGCCTTATAGGCCTCCCAGACGCTATCGTTTTCTTCACTTTTTACAAATCCTATGGCCTTAAACTCTGCGCGTAAGGCTTCAAGTGCTTTACTGGCTTTTTGCCAACCGCTGTGTTTTGAGGGGAGCTCCGCCGTCAACGCTTTAATTTTTTCTACTACTACTTTTTTTGCAGCAATCTTAGATGCATTGATTTCTTGGAGGTTCTCATTGTATTGATCGCGTAGCTCGTGAACTTTTGCTGTTGCAGCTTTTAATCGCTCCCAAAGTGCATCCTTATTTTCCCTTGGCACGGGTCCAATTCGCTTCCACTTACTATGCGTCTGCTGCAATGTTCTAAAGAGGGCAGGACTTGCACCGTTTTGAATGTTATCTTCTAATGCCTGACACAAAGCAACTTTTTCATCGTAGTTGTTTTGGTAATCTTTTTCAATCAAGTCGTACGCTAAACGTAAAAAATTGAAGAAGTTGTCTACGTGGTGGTTATAGTTGGCCCAAACCGTTCTTGCATCAGCTTTGGGAACCAGCCCGGTTTGGTTCCAGCGTTCGCGAAGGCCTTTGAAGGTATCGTATTTATCCTTTGCAGAACCCTCAGCCATCGGGAGGGCTTTAACCTCTTCGATAATAGCCATTTTCACAGCCAGATTATTACTTAGCTCAACTTCTAATTGTGCATAGTGCGAACGCAATTTATCCCGGTATCCTCCATAAAGAATGCCTAATGTTTTGCGCTGCGGTTGGTCAAACTCAAAGTCGATGATGTTGCCGCCTTCTTCTAAATAGGTGGCTTTTGCCGCATCTCTATCAGCGTTTAATTCTTGTAGAATTCTTGATCGACCGCTTTCAACAATGCCTTTTATGCGCTGCGGCTCGTATTCCTTTATGTGTTTTTCGATGCTCTCTAAAGATGCTTCGATACTCAGAACATCGAAATCTGGAATGGCCAGTTTTTTATCTTTAGGCGCTTCATGATCTTCTTCCGCTTCAACAGCTTTAACCTCTTCGTTTTCGCCTGCCGTTTCTTCATTTGAAGTTTCTGCGATTTCGGTTTCAGTCTTCGTTTCCGCTACGATCTCTGGAGAGGGCGTTTCATTCGATTCTGGTGTTGTCTGCTGTTCTTGATCTTCGTGCATCATCGTCTACAAATTTTTGTAGTAAGCGGCAAGGAATAGTTTCCATGCTTCTTTCGCTTGCTCTGTTAACATTATTCTCCCATCTGTACTACGAGCACCTGCATCGGTTGCAGCCTTCAGTAGAGGAGTAGGAAGCGGTTCGTAAATTAGGTCAAATATCGCGAATTCTGAGGTTAAAACCCCATTTGGCAGGGGTAAATGCGCGTCTTCGAATTGTGGTCCACCAAGAGGTGTGCAGTTGATCCACAGTTTGTGCGTTTTGAAATTTTCTGCGGTCAACGCGCTGTAATTGAATGCTCCGGGCTTTCGCGTGAGCATCTTTGAAGATATACCACGTTGACTTAGAATATAGTGAACGGCCTTGGCGGCACCACCGGTACCGAAAATAAGGGCGCTCTTTGCGGTTGAATTCAATTGGTCAAGTGCTTTTTCAATACCGGCACAATCTGTATTGTATCCTACCAATGCACCGGATTCAAGAACAATAGTATTCACTGCGCCAACCGCCTCAGCAGTGGAGTCTACACGGTCTAGCAATGGCAGAACCTGCTCTTTAAGAGGGATGGTGACATTACATCCTGTGAGGTTATTTGAGGTAAAAAGAGTGTCAAGGATGTCCCGGGTAATGGTCTGGATCGGAAATAATTCATACGATCCTTCAACCTCAAATGCTTCCATAAAGCCTTGATGAAGACCAGGGCTTAGGCTGTGCTTGATCGGATAACCAATGAGTCCGAGCTTCAACATTTATTGAATGGGTTTAGATTTTTTATTGCCCGCCCATTCTAAACCAAACACAAGAGCCACGCCACAAAGCCCCATGATTAAAGCAATAGGCCACCATTCGTCTGGCGTCAAATTTTGTGTAACAATGGGTACCACTTCTTCTTCAGGAGTTCCGGGATGCTTCGTAAAGGTCACTAGATTTTTTTTCCAGGGCCAAATCTTGTTCAATGAGCCGAGCAAAAAACCACTAAGTAGCGCAACCGTTAAATCGTGATACTTTGAGAACACCCATTTTAACAGCTTCGTAAAAGAGAGTAGTCCAACGACAGCACCAATACCAACGGCAGCGATAATGCCGAGCGTTCTGTCTGCTATTGCCTCTAATACTGTTGCATAAGCGCCTAGCAATAGAAGTATAAAACTGCCGCTAATCCCAGGGAGTATCATTGCGCAAATGGCTAAGGCTCCACAAAGTATTAAATAGGGATAAGTGTCTGAACCAGCAGAGGCGGGCAACGTGGTGATCCAAAACGCAATGACCGTCCCGACAGCAAAACTTAGGTATGTAAACCATTGCCAACGGCTAACCTGTTTGCCAACAATGAAAATACTGGCGAAAACTAGACCAAAGAAGAAGCTCCAAAGTTGGATAGGGTGGGTTTCAAGGGCATGTGAGAGAAGCGCTGCCAAGCTCAATACACTAGTGAAAATACCTGCAAAAAGTACGGCTAAAAAGGTTCCGTTAATGTGGGTCCAGAAGTCCTTGAACTGGCCCTTAAGCAGCAGTTGAATGGCGCGAGAATCGAATTGGCTCAATGCATGAATGAGCGTTTCGTAAATATTTGTAATGAAGGCTATGGTTCCCCCACTTACTCCTGGAACAACATCTGCTGCGCCCATTGCCATGCCTTTTAAAAACAAAAAGCCGTATTTCTTAGTCATGATCCTCCCTTTGAATGGATGCTAAAATAGCACCTACGGCAGGGATTTTAGGTAATTCCGGGAAGTATTCGGCAAAAAGTGCAAGCGTTTTGGGTTCAAGTCGTAAGGTTTCTGAGAGTACAGTTTCCGCTGCCGCTAATTCGTCGATGGCAATGAGGTAGCCAGAGAGTACCAAACGCAATTGCAATGCCGCAGGAAATTTATCTATACCGTCGTAAAGAATACGTATCGCTTCGTCAAGATCGTCAAGCTCAATTAAACATTCTACATAATCCAGCACATCTTCCTCACCGTAAGCTTCATCTAGCCATACGCGACGAAAATCCGATAAGGCCTCTGCGTATTGCTCTAATTCCATGTAGACTCCCGCACGCTCCAAATAGATGTCGTCAATGTCATCTTCAAGCGCAATAGCTGTATTGAACTGACGCAAGGCCTCTTTCGGCGCATCTAATTCCAGTTCTAGTAGTCCTATCCTAAAATGAATGTAGCCCGAAGGTACTTCTTCACTGATGCTTTGACGGTACGCATTCAGGGCGTCGTACAGCCGTTCGTTGCGCTCATGAATTCTACCTTGCTCGAAATAGGCGGGATGGTAATTTTCATCCGCTAGTGTAGCCCATTCAAATGCTTGTAATGCTTTGTCCTCCTTGTTTTTACGCAAATAAAAAGCGCCAATCTGGTACCACAGCAAAGGGTTATACGGCTCGCGAGTGGTCAAGGATGTGAAAATATCTAAGGCCCTATCGTATTCGTTTGTAAAGTCAAGACACATGGCCAATTGATACAATGCACTTTCTTCCAATGCATCTTCTTCCATTTCACACCATTTGAGTAACGCTTCGATGGAACGCGGATAATCACCTTGACTAAGGTGCGCATCGATAATCAATTGCAATACATCCACGGGGTCCTCTGCATCATTAAAAGCTTTGTCTAAAATCTTCAGACCCGCTTCGTTATTGCCTTGGTGAATCAAGATAGTAGCACGAGCTATGAGTAATTCTGCGGAACGCATATTCAAACCTTCGAGGTGGTTCAGTTTCGCCTGCGCTTTTGTATAGTCCTTAGTCGCTATATCAAGTTGCACTTCCTTCACTTTGAATACAAAGGCCAAAGGATGAATTTCTTGGGCGAGTGCTAAGGCGCTTCGCATTTGAGCAAAGCTGCCCGTCTCCAGGTAGTACTCAAGAATGAGTTCTAAATCTTCCACATCGTAGTACGGCTGACGTCCTTCGCTCAAGGCTTGCTCAAACTGTCGTACTAAGGTGTAGGTATCCTGGTCTTCAAATCGCATAGTAGAAATTTAAGCACAATTCAATGGGTTCGCGAAGTTAGGTTAATGTATTCACCAGAACCTATCAACACTGTTATTAACAATGCCCAATTTGAACCTAATCTTCATTGGGCACCACGCGCGCCTGTCTTATCTTCGCTATAAAATCGAACCAAGCAAGATGACCTTAATAAAATCCATTTCCGGAATTCGTGGTACCATAGGAGGAACTGCCGGTACTAACCTAACACCTCTCGATGCTGTAAAGTTTGCGGCAGGTTACGGTGCGTGGCTCAAAGAGCAGCACAAGCACTGTAAAGTGGTCATTGGAAGGGATGCCCGTCCGTCTGGACAGATGATTGAAAACTTGGTCATTAGTACTTTACAAGGGTTAGGCATAGATGTTATAAATGCAGGTTTAAGCACCACTCCAACGGTAGAGATGTTAGTGCCTCGCTTCAATGCGTCCGGTGGTATAATACTTACCGCTTCTCATAATCCGAAGGAGTGGAATGCACTGAAACTTCTCAATGAGAAAGGCGAATTTGTCTCCGGTGAGGATGGTGCCGCTATTTTGCGTTTGGCAGAAGATGCAGATTTAGCCTTTGCAGAAGTGGATGACTTGGGTCAAGTTACACCGTGTGATGATGGTATGGAGTGGCATATCGAACAGGTACTTTCACTCCCTTCTATAGATGCAAGAGCAGTGCGCTCAAAAGGCTTTCATGTTGCCATCGATGCGGTACATAGTTCTGGTTCTGTGGCTATTCCTTTATTGCTAGACGCCATGGGTGTCACCTACGAAAACTTATACCCTGAGCCTACAGGCCAATTTCCTCATAATCCGGAACCTCTCGAAAAGCATTTAGGTGCGATCATAGAAACGGTGAAATCAGGTTCATTTACGATGGGCATCGTTGTTGATCCGGATGTGGATCGATTAGCCTTCATAGACGAAAAAGGTGCCATGTTTGGTGAAGAGTATACACTCGTTCTTGTTGCAGATTATCTATTGAGCCTACAAACGGGTGCAGTGGTAAGTAATATGAGCTCATCTAAAGCACTGCGCGATCTTGCCGAGGCGAAAGGCGGAAGCTATACCGCCTCCGCTGTAGGAGAAGTGAATGTAGTCAATGAAATGAAGCGCACGAAAGCGGTGCTTGGTGGAGAAGGAAATGGCGGTATCATATTACCGGAACTCCACTACGGAAGAGATGCGCTAGTGGGAATAGCATTAGCGTTAACGCATTTGGCAAAATCTGGAAAAACCATGAGCGAATTGCGCGCAGGGTATCCCGAATATTACATGGCAAAACAAAAAATTGAACTCGTTCCGGGGCTCGATGTTGATGGTATTCTAGCCGAAATAGCTGCGCGTTATTCTAATGAAGAAGTCAGTACGATTGATGGCGTAAAAATCACGTGGTCAGACCGTTGGGTGCATTTGCGTAAATCCAATACTGAGCCTATTGTTCGCATTTATACAGAGGCGCCTTCAACCACTGAAGCGACAGAATTGGGCCAAAATTTCATGGATCTCATAGCGTCCTTAGCCTAGGACTTCCATCTATACTGTCTAACTCCTATCTTTGAGCAAACCTAATTGCATAGAGATGGGAGTTATTTTTTTGGACAATGCTGCTACGACACCCTTAGAGCCTCGCGTGAAGGAGGAAATGATTCGTATGATGGATAATTTCGGTAATCCATCGAGCACTCATCTTAGCGGTCGTGGTGCGAAGGTCGAAGTCGAAGTAGTGCGCAAGCGTATTGCCCAAGCTATTGGTGCGGAGCCCGGAGAGATTTTCTTCACTTCTGGCGGAACAGAGGCAGATAATATGGCGTTATTCTGTAGCGTGCGTGATTTAGACGTAGCTCGCATTATTACTACAGAAATAGAACATCATGCTGTAGGTCATCCTGTGGAATTTATGGTAGAACGTGGTGAGGTTGAAGCGGCGTATTTGTCTGTTGATGCTCACGGCGATATCAATCTTGAAGAATTAGAAGCCTTACTTCAAAATGGACCAAAAACGTTAGTGAGCTTAATGTTCGCCAACAACGAAATAGGCAACTTAAATCCCGTTGTTGAAATCAGTGCACTTTGTAAGAAATACGGCGCATTGTTTCATTCAGACACCGTGCAAGCAATGGGGCATTTGCCGATCAATGTTAAGGATGTGGCATATGATTTTCTTACGTGTTCGGCGCACAAAATTCACGGTCCCAAAGGCATCGGCTTCGCTTATGTGCGAAGTGGATTGAAGATTAAGCCGTTGATTCAGGGCGGTGCGCAAGAACGCAATCTACGTGCGGGAACAGAGAATACCATTGGGATTTGTGCATTGGGTAAAGCCTTTGCTATCGCGATTGAGGAAATGGCAGAAGATCAGAAGCATGTCGAGGCATTGAAGCAGTATGTGATTGATGGCGTTAAAGCTATCGTTCCCGGAGTGAAGTTTTTTGGACGCAGTGCGGAATTGGATCGCAGTCTATATACGGTGCTGAGTATCGCTATTCCTAATACAGGCAATGATATGCTCACGTTCACCATGGATATGAAAGGCATCAATGTCAGTGGCGGTTCGGCATGTACCTCGGGGTCGAATCAAGGCAGTCATGTGATTCGTGCATTGGGCGAATGGACTTCGGATTACCAGCCTGTGCGTGTGTCGTTCAGCAAGTTCAATACGAAAGATTGTGCAGAAGGATTCCTGAATGCTCTGAAAGAGCTCTACGTTGAAGCTCCTGTTAAAGTCTAATACAGAATAGTTACTGTACCCAAGCGGACTTCATCACCCCCAGTAAACCTGTAGGTGTAAACGTCTTGCGGCACGCGCTTGCCGTTGAAGGTGCCGTCCCAAAATTCATTGAAGGGGTCTTCACTCCGGAAAACCTCATTTCCCCAGCTGTCGTAAATTCTAAAGGTTGGGTCGTCTAAACAGCTGTTCCCAAAGATTTTGAATTCTTCATTGTCCTTATCACCATTTGGCGTAAAAGCTGAAGGAATGTAAACGCGGCCTTCAATGCGAACAATGGTTGCCATAAAATCAAATTCGTAAGCCCTATTGCACAAAGTGTCAATGATGGTTAATGTTACTTCTTCAAGCCCTGATTCTGGGTAACGGAAGGACGGTATCATGCCCGTATCAGCCGTGCCGCTAAAGTCCCACTCAAAGATCATGTTACTGTCGACATTTTGGTAAATGACATCCACACCACCATAGCGGCAGCTATCTGTGAATAGATTTACGGTGGGAATGTTCGCATCGTCGTCGAAAACAATGGTAAAATTTTGGTCATAGCCTACGTCGCAGAAGCTATCACGTGCGGTCACTGTGGCTGTATAGGTTGCAAAAGCGGGGTAGGTGTGGTTCACTACAGTGTTGGTCGTAGTAAGCGCAGTACCGTCGCCAAAATCCCATTCGTAATAATCAGCATTTGGTAACTGTTCGGTCCATTCTACTTCACGGAATAAATCACAGCTCGCATAATTTTCCTTCCAGTCACATATCGGAAATGAGGCGGTATCATGCACGATTTGAACAAAAGCCGTGTCGTAGCTGTCGCATATGGTGTCAATAGCAACTAGCATTACGTTATAAGTGCCAAGGTTGGGGAAAGTGACAATGGGTTCCGTGAGGTTGGAGGTATCGCCCTGGCCAAAGTCCCAGAAATAGGCATTAGCATTTTTACTATTGTTTGCCAATCGTAGCGTCAATTCATAGCAGCTTGTATCTGTAAGAAAGTTCAAATCAACGGAAGCATCGGCTTCTATGGCCGTTTCAAAGTCCAATTTTATCACGCCCAAATTGCAGTTGCTGCTGTTGTTAGTTTCGGAGAACGCTCCAGGCGTGGTTGGAAGATCATCGTTGCCCCCACAACCGGCGCATACGGCTTGGTAAATACGTCCACGATCGTCAAACCTAGACGTACCTCCATCTACATGTTCTGAACTGACAGCGCCTCCAAAAAAACTTCCGTAAGTGAACGAACCGAAGTTTTTGCTGAGCACCATGAAATAAAAGTCAGAACCGTTGGCGCTGGATTGTAAAGCGTCTGAGGATACAGGCAGTTGCTCTACTGTCGTACTGAAAAAGCCGTTGTTCGTGACACCGCCCCAACCGGAGAGTAGAATGTTTAAACAGTCGTCAACATTGAACGCCGTGGGTACTAGATTCTGAACCCCTAGCGGTGAACCGAAAGCTGTAGATGCTGCGCTTGACGTAAGGTCATTACTTAGCTTGTGAATGAATTGCTTGCGGTATTGAGGCGTGCCCCAAGCGCCGGTGGAAATAGGGTAGGCACCTTGCGTTTGGCCAAAAGCATACACATTACCTAATTTATCGACATCCAGAATGAAACTTTGGTCGTAGGCGCTGGTACCCAAATAGGTGGATTGCTGCAAGGCACCTGTTGAAGCGTCAAACTTTGCGACATATCCATCGTGATTTCCACCGAATGTGCTCTTATAACCTCCGCTAGTGCTTGGTAGATTGTTACCTACTGTGCCTCCTGTGACGAAAACAGCACCGTTGTGAAACTTTAAACTGTACCCAGCGTCATCGCTGGTGCTTCCGTAATAATTGCTCCACATTAGTGATGTACCTGCTGCGTTCAGTTTAAACACAACGGCATCCTGACCGCCAGCTTTTGAACAATTGCTGCAGTTTGTAGATGGGAAGTTTGTGCTATTGGTAGATGCGGTAATATAAATGTTATTTGATCCGTCGACCACAACTTCGCCTCTGGCTGCATCACCGTAATTTTTAACGATGTTCGTATTCAATCCGTCGTTCCCTGTGCCTCCGATATATGTTGAACTGAGCAAACCCGTGCCGTTTGCATTGAATCGTGTAATGAAAAGGTCTGACTTCTTGAATTCATAGCCGTTGATACTCACAGAGGTTCCCCCAGCATTGGCCGATTGAATGGGGTTTTGCGTTGGGAAATTACTACTCCCAGTGGTGCCCATAACAATTAAATGTCCATTTCCATTGACCACTAAACTGTGCGGGTGATCCGAGGCGGTACCTCCCAAATAGGTGGCGTATAACATAGTATTGCCTTGCGGTTCGAACACAGTAATAGTCACGTCTGGATTATATCCTAAATTAATGCCAGGAGGGTCGTTATAAGTTGTTTGAAAGGCACCTGTAGAGGCGACATATCCAGTGGCAAAAGCAACGCCGGCGCCATACAATCGGCCCTGATCATCATAGGTAGCGCTGAAGCCCCAATTATCAGTTAACGAACCACTGAACGAGGTGAAAATGAGCTGTGGATCCAGTACCAAAGAATCTAACGTCCTGGCGATAGCCTCGGTTTTGAAGCGGAAGACGCCGTACTCCTGTGAATACCACATGCCAAAATCTACTCGTTCGCCATCTTTCCATCCCCAGCCTACTGGAGCACTTTCTAAGAACGTACCTATAGAGGTATGCACAATCAATGCACCTTCAGGGTTGATTTCACTTTTCGTAGCGCCCTCGTACATCCATGCGATTTCATCAATGACCGATGGATCTGACAGGTGCCACTGGTACTTCACGTGGCTGCCGGTCTGACCGAATGCCAAGATGCTATTATCGTATAGCCCATCGTAAGTAAGTTTACGAGCAGGTCTCACTTCACCGCGCCATGTGGAGGAGTCGTTGCCTAGAAAATAGTTATGGTAAAATTCTGTGGGTTTAAGTCCTTTTGCAACAGTGGGTGTGGCGTTTAAAAACTTAAGACGTACAGCATGTCCTTTTAAAACGGATGCTTCATGACTGAGTCCGGCCTCGTGCATGTCGTGGCCGTGTAGGTCTTCTAAATGCCTCGCGTCGCGCAGCACAATTTGTACGGCATCGTCTTCAAAAAACAATCCTCCATACTTTAATGGCATCTTATGAGAAAAGTTCCCGGGCCACTGTCCTTCATTAGGCACAAAAAGAGCCTCTTGACCCCATGAAACGGGTAAGAACGCGAGTGAGAGCAGTATAGAAAGGAATCTTTTGCACATAGTTTAAAGATACATCAAAAAGGATGCCTTACTCTAAACGTTTAGCGAACACCATTAGTTTTTCTTTCCCACGTTTTACGGCGAAAAGTTTGTTTTCGCGGCCTTCTTTCCATCCAAGTTTTTTTCGGATTACATCAGGGTGTTCTGGGTAGCCAATACGTTCAATAGCTCCACCTTCTTCAGGGAGCTTCAATTTGTAAGGTTTTGCAACCTCCATGACCTTGTAGCGCTTGTAGAATGGGGATGATGGTGGGATATGGTTACAGGTATATAGGTTGCCCACAGTCCATTTTTTCCATTGCTCTTCTGCCGCGAGCAACTCGTGCAAGTTGCTTTTTGCAAGTCCGGGTCCGGGCTGAATTAAGAATTGGTCCAATTCGGTGACATACGGTATCTCCTCTGACACCCCTTCAACACTGCTTCGCTCCGCTATAAAGTGCTCTTTAAGGACGACCAGCTTGCAAGTGGGCGAGCCGGTATGGCCCCACCGCTGTATGGCCAGGACCTCTTTGCATTCTCCTTGGTATTCTACCACGTGAATTTCACTCAAATGATTTAGCTCATTTAATGCAGCCAAATCTATCATGGGACTGTGCTTGGTTAACAATGTATGGCTCAGGTTGAGCAACTCTTTCTGCAGGTCAACAATATTGGGGCTGGCATCTTGAAGCGCTACGGATTTCCCAGAACCCGTTCGGCGGTCTGGATCGAGATATATCGTGACCTCCATTGGGGATATGTCTTTTTCTTGAAGCCAACGTTTGAGCTGAGGTAGTGCGTCTTCTGCAGAGCCCGAGGCCGTAGTGCTGTTTTTTAAGTTGACCGCTATTAGCCGTGACAAACCTGTATCCAATTCGTTGGCAAAGTGTCCTCGACCTGTTTCACGGTTGGTTAAGGCCCATGAATCAATGCCCATACCGGCGCATAAATCTACTGTATACGGCGAAGAGACAAGTGAAGCTTTGTATTCTGCGGTTCGTTCCGAGCTGCTTTGTTCCGTTGCTTGACCTGCTGGAAACACCCATTCGGTTTGGAGCAGTTTAGGGAACTTTTTAGCATACTTGTGCTGCGCTTCGAGCCGAGTGATCCAGCTGAAGTAGGGCCGGCTAAGGCCGTATTTTAACCTTAGGTCAGCTACCGAAGAATGCGCATTAGCTGAGAGCCAAAGGTCCGCTTCTTTTAATTTGAAATCTTCTGGGTCTACTTGTTGTTTAGGATGTCCCATTCTTTTGCGTTCAGGATGCTTCCCAACCTTCTCTGATGGTATTAATAACGATCCTTAAAATACTGTATGCGGGAACGGCAAAAATCATCCCACCAACACCAAGCAGTGTGCCTGCAACGGAGATGACCAAGAATATTTCTAGTGGATGGGCACCAACGCTGTTGGAGAAGATGATGGGTTGGAATACGATGTTATCTAACAATTGGACCACAGCGAATAGTCCAAAGAGTAAGTAAAGACTTTGAAGCAAATTCACACTGGTGGCGGGATCAGATAAGCCAGTAGTGTATAATTGGCCAATACCTAAAAGAATGCCTAAACTAGCTCCTATTATTGGCCCCACGTAGGGAACGAGGTTGAATACGGCCGCCGTCAGCGCGAGAACAACAGCGCCTTGTACACCTATCAAGCTCATGCCCAAAGACAGTAACAAGAAAATTAAAGTGATTTGAATGAGGATACCAAAGCTGTAACGTGTGACTACACGCTTAATCCCGGGAACCATTTTGTCCATTTTAGCATGGTGCTTTTTAGGCGTGATATAGTCTATAAAACGATATGCCAATTCTTGCTCTCGTATCAGGAAAAAAGAGATAAAAGAGATAGAAAATAAACCGATAATCACATTGCCCATGCTACCGATCAGTCCGCTGAGTACATCACTTATCGCATCAACGGAAGCGAATTCTTGTAAGCTATTGTTGATTTGCTCCAATTCGGCTTGAGAATTGATCCCGAAACTCGCGAGTATGGCGTCTAATTGGTTCCATTCTTCTTCTAAGCTCGCAATCAAACGATCGTATTCAATGGTGCTTAAAAAGGAAAACTCTTTGATCAGTAGTGGGAAGAACCATGTTACGATACCGCTTAATACTGCGGCAATTGTGAGCAGGGTTAAAGCAGCATTACCCGTTTTGCCTACGTATTTACCTAAGGGCGTTTTAAATTGAAGTATTTTAAAAAGAGGACGTCCTAATACACTGATGTATAATGATATACCAGCGTAGACAATGACACCTTTTACTCTCCATAATGCATAGCCCAATGCGGCGAATGCCAACAATTGAATGCACGCTTTTGCAAAAGGTTGAAATTCAAAGTTTTTCATGGCTGGTTGTTTCTTATTGTTGCCCAATGTAACAAGTTTGCGCCCATTTTCAATGCTGCTTGTCTTTTCTCCAAGGAGTCTCCATGGACCTCTGCATCTTCCCAGCCATCTCCTAAATCGGTTTCTGAAGTGAGTAGCGCAACCAATTCCCCCTTTACAAAGTAGCCTAAGGCTTCTGGTTCACTGTTGTCGTGTTCGTGAATTTTAGGCATGCCCGCTGGAAAGGGGTAAAGGGTATTAAATATAGGATGCTTGAGGTTTACTAGTGCAATAGTGGCCGTCGGAAAGACTTCTTTTAACGCGTCTTTCGCGTATGTTGACATGCCGTAATTATCATCGATATGAAGAAATCCGCCGTTTTCAGTAAACGTTCTTAATTGGTTTCCCTGTGCCTCAGAAATTACAATTCTGCCGTGGCCAGTGGCATGTAAAAACGATACCCCACTCTCTAATAAAGTTTCCGCGGTAATGGGTTCAGTACATACCGTGGATTTAGCTCCTGTGGATGCATTGTAGAATGCACTCAGGTTCTCAAGGGCGGTTGGATTCGCATACCAGTCGCCGCCTCCGTCGTATTTGTAGACCGCCAATAGTTGGGCTTGGCATGAAAAGGAGTAGCCAAGAAGGAGTAGAAAAAGAAATCGTTTCAGTACGTTCATATTTGTTCAAAAATAGTGAAACTTACTGCTGGTTCGATGAATGTCGTGACATACTCATTGTTTAAACATTTCACTTTGAGTTTTGTTATCTTAGATAGGATGAAAAACCGACTCCTATTTATTTTCATATTGCTCGCTTGTTTTTACTTACCAGAAGCAAAGGCACAATGTGTTAAAAGCACACCATACACCCAAAACTTTGACGGCTCAAATTGGGTACCTCAAACGTCTTGGCTGAATTCAGGCTCTATTCCCACCTGTTGGAATAGGCTCTTATCTACGGGTAATTACTTATGGATGGCCGGTCCGCCTGCCTTGGGAACGCTTAACTCAGGCCCAAGTGGTGATCACACTTCGGGTACAGGCGGTTATGCAGTGGCAGAGGGTTGGAACGCATCAGGTACATTCAGGACCGTTACGCATTTGATTACGCCTCCCATTGATTTGAGTAACGATACGACACCGCGGTTGCAGTTTTACTATCATATGTACGGTTCCGATATCGATTTGCTCGACGTTCGCGTAAGAAAATTGGGCACCACGGCTTGGACGCAGATTCACACGATTAACTCAACTACGGCCGCCAGTCAGTTCACGTCTCAAAACTCTGCTTGGCGCAAGCATGTTGAGTCTCTTTCGCAATGGGCGGGCGATACTATTCAAATTAGGTTTTCAGCTAAGCGCAACACTTCATTCAGTTGGTGGACACAAAGCAGGGTGGCTATTGATGATATTACGGTTGAAGAAACGCCCAGTTGTGACCAACCTTTAAATATTACGACGTCTAGCTTGGTATCTACTTCGGTTCAATTGAATTGGACCAGTTTAAATACCAACCAACTCGGCTATCAAATCCAATATGCTCAGGGCAATGGGGGGGCATCAGGTGGTACTATTGTTAATTCAACGACGAAGCCTGCATCGCTCACTGGATTAAACCCGAACACAACCTATTCTGTCCGTGTACGCGATGTCTGTTCAGCTGGGGATACCTCTATCTGGTCGCCGTACACAACGTTTATTACGCAATGCTCTTTTGCAACTGCTCCTTTTACCGAGAACTTTGACGGTACAAGTTGGGATCCGGCGTCCACATGGAATGTTCAAGGAGATTTAGATCAGTGCTGGTTGGATCAAGGATCGGCGACACAATTCTGGACACCGGGACCGCCGGCCTTTAATTGGACGCAAACGGGCCCCGCTGCAGATCACACAACGGGTTCAGGTCAGTACATGATGAATCAAGTGACGAGCACCTTTGTGAGCGGTACCAATCCTCGGCTCATTTCACCATGGATTGATTTGGACACATTGGTCTCGCCGGAGTTAAGCTTTTACTACCATGGATTTGGAATTGGAATGGGTGACTTTGATGTGTATGTACAGAAACTTGGCGGCAGTTGGACGGCACTGTGGGATACGTCAGGGGTGACACACAGCTCTCAAAATGCACCTTGGACAGAGAAAATACTATCCCTGGGTACTTCGTATGCGGGCGATACCGTTAGAATTCGCTTCGATTGCACAAATTCGCAAAATTCATTTTATACGCAATTTGCGATTGATGATATTAAAATTGATGAAGAACCCAGTTGTCCAAAGCCTGACAATACTGCGGTAACAGCCGTTGGCGTTTTTGTGGCTCAACTAGATTGGACTTCAGGCGGTGCGTCAAATTACCAATTAAGATACCGAGAAGTAGGCACAAACAGCTGGAATTGGACAACGGCAAACACCTCCGCTAAAGGAATCGGAATGCTTAGTGCTCAAACTACTTACGAATGGCAGGTTCGCGATTCCTGTGGTAGTGGTGATGTAAGTGATTGGCGCAATGGTCCTAGGTTTAGAACGAATTGTTCTTTTTACACGGCGCCGTTTGTTGAACAATTCTCTAGTGCTTCAACGTGGATAGGCCCTGCTTGGCCTGATCAAAACGGCGAAATTGACGACTGCTGGCTTCGGTCGGATACCGTAGACTACTTCTGGACAGGAGGAGGTACCGCTGCGCATTATGCAGGTACGGGACCGTCTGGTGATCACACTTCAGGCACAGGTGGTTATGCTTTCGCACGAAGCGCAACGCCATTCAGTAATACCGCAGATACCGAACTCCGTACCCCACTCATAGATTTAGATAGTCTTCAAAGCCCTGAGTTGATTTTCTGGTACCATATGTTTGGGCCAGATATTGATAAACTTAGGGTCTATGTAAAAGCTTTAGGTCAATCGGTTGTTCTTTTAAAGACGATTAGCGGTCAACAGCAAAGCAGCTCAAATGCAGCTTGGATGAAAGAAACCATTAGTCTCTCGGCTTTTGAAAACGATACGGTACAAATCATCTTTAAAGCGTGGCGCGACGGTACTGGCTCTTTTACAGCCTATCAAGCGGATATTTCTATTGACGATATTCGAATAGATGAGCCTACAACGTGTCCAATGCCTAACATTTCAGTAAATAGCATTACCTATAATTCTGCAGATGTAACGTGGTCCGGAACTGCAAATTCTTCCGCTCTGGAGTTTGGCGTCCAAGGCTTCACTTTCGGTACAGGCACGAGGGTTTCTGCGTCAAACCAAGCCTATGGGCTAAATAATCTTCAACCTTCAACTACCTATACTGTATGGGTTCAAGATACTTGTACCTCTTCACTCGTCAGTCTCTGGGATAGTATTTCTTTCACTACGTTACCCTGTCCTCCTATTACTGCCTTAGGGTCGGTAGCTCTCAATGCAACTACGATTCAAGGAAATTCTTCCACGGTTGGTTCCGATTCAACAGTATGGTATTGGGGGGATAATACCCAGGATACAGGTACCACTGCACAACATACCTACACCACTATTTTTGGAAATATGAACGTATACCAAGTTGTGTACAGCTCCTGCGGGAGTGTAGATTCCTTGTTGCACACGGTCACAGTATGTGATTCGATGAATATTGTTACTGGCTACACCATTACTGGCTTAACGGTTGATTTTAATACCACGGGATCACAGGGAACGGGTCTGAATTATGATTGGTCTTTCGGTGATGGTGGTGTTTCTTCAAATACTTCAGCGCCCACGCATACCTATGCCAATTCAGGCATTTATGTTGTAACCCTCACTGCATCAAGTCTTTGTGGTGATACAATTGTAGTCTATGATACAGTTGAAGTGTGTACGCCGGTGACGCTTTCCTTTAGCGAGATAGCCACGGGTAACAACTTCTCTTTCACTGCAACACCAGCAAATTTGACCAATTATAATTGGGATTTCGGGGACGGTTCGGTCGGTACAGGAAGTATTGCAAGCAACACTTATTCGACCAATGGAACATTTACTGTCGTTTTAACTGCCACAGACAGTTGTGGAACACAGTATACCTATTCTAAAGATGTGGCCACTTGTGATCCGCCAATGGGGAACTTTAGTTTCAACATAGTTTCGACCAGTTCAAACGGTATGACCGTGAATTTCTTTGCCTCTTCTACAGGCGCAACGCAATTTCATTGGTATTGGGGGGATGGCACGAACGATAAAGGCAATTCGCCTAATGCACAGCATACCTTTGGTGTGATTTCCTTGCAGTACACGGTACGCTTGTTCTTAATCAATGATTGCGGAGATACTACGGTGATTACCCACAGCTTGACAGAGGTAGGAATAGATGAAGGTTCGAATACCATAAGTGTTTATCCAAATCCTACTCAAGGGTATGTGCAATTAGAATTTGGAACTACATTAACCGCTGACATTGAAGTGTTTAATGCTGCTGGAATGAAAGTATCCGAAGGAAAAGTACAAAGCGGTAATGACTTCCAATTGGATCTTCAGCCTTTGCCTGCAGGAAGTTACGAGGTTCGAATTTCGACGGAGAACTATTTGTGGCGAAGACGCATACTGAAACTCTAAGTATTTCCTAGCGCAGTACCTTATATTTGCTTGAACGCTACAAGCGAACGTATCACACTATGAAACCTATTACCAAACTATTGGTCGCAAATCGCGGCGAAATCGCCTTGCGAGTTATGCGCAGTGCCCGAGAAATGGGCATTAAAACAGTAGCTGTTTATTCTGATGTAGATCGGAGAGCTCCACACGTACTTTTTGCCGATGAGGCAGTATGTCTAGGGCCCGCACCTTCCTCTGAGAGTTATTTAAAAGGAGATAAAATCATTGCTTTTGCAAAAGAACTAGGTGTTGATGCTGTTCATCCAGGCTACGGCTTTTTGAGTGAAAATGCGGCATTTGCTGCGGCAGTTGAAGCTGCAGGTATCACTTTTGTAGGCCCGCGAGAGCATGCTATTAAGGTGATGGGTGATAAACTTAGTGCGAAAGCGGCTGTAGAGGATTTTGATGTTCCGTTAGTGCCAGGTTCAGATGGGGAAGTTACTGATGTGGAAGCTGCAAAGAAATTGGCCACGGAAATTGGATTCCCAGTAATGATAAAGGCTAGCGCTGGCGGAGGAGGTAAAGGCATGCGTATTGTGCATGAGGTAGCCGATTTTGAAAATCAAATGCAACGGGCTGTTAGTGAAGCTACCAACAGCTTTGGTAACGGAGCCGTTTTCGTTGAGAAATACGTTCAAAACCCACGTCACATTGAAATTCAAGTGCTTGCAGATGAGCACGGAAACGTTGTGCACCTTTTTGAAAGAGAATGTTCGATCCAACGTAGACACCAAAAAGTGATTGAGGAAGCTCCTTCAGTCGTACTCTCGGCGGAATTGAGAAAAGCAATGGGTGAAGCGGCAGTAAATGTGGCGAAAGCCTGTGATTACAGGGGAGCAGGTACGGTTGAATTTATCTTCGAGCCGGGTGGTAAGTTCTATTTTCTAGAGATGAATACGCGTCTTCAAGTTGAGCACCCCGTTACCGAACAAATTACAGGAATAGATTTAGTCAAAGCACAGATTCAAATCGCCCAAGGAGAGGTACTGCCTTTTACACAAGAGGATTTAAAAATTCAAGGACATGCGATTGAGGTTCGTGTGTACGCGGAGGATGCTGCTGCGAATTTCATGCCCGGTACGGGAACCCTCCGAGAATACCGCAGGCCACAGGGGTTGGGAGTTCGTGTAGATGATGGCTTAGAACAAGGTATGGAGGTGAGTATATACTACGATCCTATGATTGCGAAGTTGATTACGTTCGGCGCCAACCGTTCCGAAGCCATTGCACGTATGAAACGCGCCATGAGTGAATACCGAATCAGTGGCGTTCAAACGACCATAGACTTTGCCCAATTCGTGATGGATCATGAAGCATTCGTCAGCGGTGAGTTTGATACGCATTTTGTTGCGAATTATTATACACCAGAGGCTTTAGACAAAAGCAATGCAGAATTGGAAGCTATAGGAGCTATGGCATTGAGTAATCTTCTTCAAACACAGATAGAAACGCAAAGTACGAGCACGTCAAATGGCCAAAGTCGTTGGAAACAAAATAGGAGTTAAAGTTCTTTTCGCTTTTTTGTGCTGCTTTACAGCAAATGCACAAAAAGTGGATACTTTGAGCACGTCGCCAAAGACCAATGGTCCTCTTTTGGGTCAATTGATTATCAATGGAGATACTGTTGCGTGGTCTCTTCTAGATGAGGTCCTATTCGTAGCTAAACCTACATTAAACGACGTTCAAGCACGACGGAATTATTACGCACTGATGAAAAAAGTGGGAAGGGTGTATCCTTATGTTAGAGAGGCGGCACTGCGAATGGATTCGGTAAATATGCAGCTGGAAGGAATTGATCGCAAAAGACAGCGAAGAAAATACACAAAATCGTATCAGAAGTACCTAGAAGAGCGCTTTGAACCTGAATTAAGGAAGCTTACGCGCAGTGAAGGGCAAATATTAAGCAAATTGGTCTTTAGGGAGACCAATACGAGTGTATACGAGATTATTAAGACCTATAGAAACGGCTTGTCCGCGCGTTTTTGGTCAATGACAGCGTGGTGGTATGATATTGATTTGAAACGGCCTTATGATCCCGAAAATGATGCCGAGGACCGATTGATAGAAAACATTCTTTTACGAAAATTCATCGCAGGAGAATTAGTTCCTGCAAGAGCAGAGGAACGTATTCTATACCAACGCTAAAATCTATGGAAGCGTTTTCTTAATTTAAGCCTTTATAAAACGTTCGCCTGCAGTGAAAATAGCGGAAGCATTACGCATATTAGAATTAGACACCTTGCCAAAGAGCGAGAAGGAAGTTTCTGTGGCATACAAGAGGTTAGCTAAGAAATGTCATCCTGATTCTGGCGGTTCTGAAGAAGCTTTTCAGGAGTTGGGTGCGGCGGTTGATTATGTTTTACGTGCTCTAGCCCTAGTTGATATTGCGGTTGAAAAGAACAAAAAGCGCTCGAAGGAATCCGATGCATTAGCAGAAAAACGCGCGAAAATGCGCGCAGAGATGCTTAAACGCAGGGCAGAAGAGGACCGCAAGCGTAACATTAAAGCAACATGGGCGATCAGTATTATTCTCGTGCTCATTGTACTTGTTGGTATAGGTACGCTAATAAGGCCGCGATATATACACTGGATGGTAGAGAAAGAACGTGTCGAGCGTATGGCTACGATAATTAGTACTGGTCCAGACCGCAGTTATACCATAGGATGGGAGTACCAAGGCCAATACTTTACTGAAGTCCTAAACGGCCGATTCATTGACGGTAAATGGCTCGTCGGACCGGCGGGTATGCCCATGATGAATGGTGGAAAATATATTGTTTCTTTCAACGGAAGGAATCCAAACTACTTTGAATTAAAGGATAAATACATCGATCCTGAAACGGCTGATCGCTACTTTTCGGTTGTAAAATATCCACTCGCAGCGGCGTTCGATCTGTCCGAAAATGACCCTGATGTGGTTTGCATTTACTGGTCCGTATTGGATGAGTTTGGTGTGGATGGTGTAGCGCATTTGTTTTTCGGCGGTTTGCCGATGCGCAAGAATTGGAAGCACAACGAACGCAGTTTCCAAGCATTAAAGGAATCGGACACGTTTCAAAAGCTGTACAGAAGTTGTTTGGGTATAGAGTAGGAGATCACCCATTAGCCAATATCTTTGTGGTCTAGATTAGCAATACGAGTTCTATGAAACCTTCATTAGCGAAAGGCACCAGAGATTTTTCAGCGGCAGAAGTGCAGAAGCGCCAATACATCATGAATGTATTGCGAGAGCAGTTTGAACTGCGCGGTTACGATCCCATTGAAACGCCTTCATTTGAAAATATTGAAACCCTCACAGGTAAATACGGTGAGGAAGGGGACCGATTGATTTTTAAAATTTTACGCTCTGGAGACTTTACTTCCAAAATAGACGAAGGAATGTGGGCCTCAAAAAACCCAAAGACACTTACTTCGAAAGTAGCTGATAAGGCATTGCGCTATGATTTGACCGTACCGTTTGCACGTTATGTGGTGCAGCACCAAAATGAATTAGCCTTTCCTTTTAAGCGTTATCAAATGCAGCCGGTTTGGCGTGCTGACCGCCCTCAGAAGGGCCGTTTTCGTGAATTTTACCAGTGCGATGCAGACGTTGTAGGCTCGGATAGTTTGTGGCAAGAGGTGGAACTGATTCAGTTGTATGACGCATCTTTTACACGACTAGGGCTTTCCACGACCATTAAATTAAATAACCGTAAAATCCTTGCTGGAATGGCGGAGGTACTGGGGATTAGTACTGATTTTATTGCCTTTACGGTAGCCATTGATAAGTTAGATAAAGTGGGGCCAGAGGGCGTTTTGAAAGAAATGCGCACACAGGCACTGCCGGAAAGTGCGGTTATCCGCTTCGGAGAGTGGTTAGAAGAAGGCCTAACCCTTGAGCGTTTGACAGGGCTATTGGCAGAAAGTTCCGAAGGTAAATTAGGCTTGGAAGAAATGAATTTCGTTTTGTCTCAAGCGACTGCAGGATTGACGTCATCTGAATTAGTATTCGACTTTACGCTTGCCCGAGGATTAAATTATTACACAGGAACCATTTTTGAAGTGGCTGCAAATGGTGTAGCAATGGGAAGTATAGGCGGCGGCGGCCGCTATGCAGATTTGACCAGTATATTCGGAATGAAGAATACCTCAGGCGTTGGGATCTCTTTTGGGCTGGACCGTATCTATTTGTGCCTAGAAGAATTGCGCTTATTCCCAGATACCACGGTAAATTCTGCTGCCGTTCTCTTCGCAAATTTCGGCACTGAAGAGAGTGTGGTTGCTTACCAATGGGTTTCAAAACTGGTGGCTTCAGGAATTCGGGCAGAGCTTTATCCTGATGCGTCAAAACTTAAAAAGCAATTTGATTTTGCCGATAAGAAAGGCATTGGATTTTTAGCATTAGTGGGCACCAATGAAATGGCATCAAACGCCATTCCTGTGAAGAACCTTGCTACAGGGGAACAGACTACTTTGGATTTTGAAGGAATCTTAGCGGCCGTCAAAGGACATTAGGCGCTGGTAATTCTATCCCAAAGTTTCGCATCGTTGTGTTCTGGCTTCATCAGCACACTACGCACTACAGTTAGACTTGGAATATCCCATTTGATTTGCCAAGGACAGTTTCGTTGCGGCAGGCTGAATAGCGCTAAATGGAGGTTTTCTTTTGCTTTTTGTTCAAAAAATGCTCGGTTAAGAGCGCTGATTTCTGAGGCTTTTACTCCAGGAAGACTGAATACACATATATCTAATTCCGGTTCCAGCACCCACCAATCCTTCGCAATCAATGAACGTTTTAATCCTTGCGCTGCTTCAAGACTCGCGTTTAGACGCTTTGCAAAAGCGCCAGAACGCACATAGGGGAATTTCTGTTGCGTCGCCCAAAGTGCCGCTGCCGCTGCTCCTGCACGCGAACACTCCAATGTAATTTCACCCAAGTGAAGCTGGTCGGAAGTGAAATAGGTGTATGGACTGTCGTGTTTGTAAAATCTACCTTCTTCTGGATTTTTAAACAGCACTGCACCGCATCCATATGGTTGGAGACCGTGTTTGTGTGGATCTATGACTATTGAATTCGCTGAAGACATAGCGTTGAAATGTCGGAACGTATTGAAAGGTAGATTTGCTAGTGTAAAGTAGCCGCCATATGCGGCATCTACGTGTATACGGGCATCATAAGTATGTGCTAATGGAACAATATCCTCAAGGGCATCTACGGCGCCCATGCCTGTCGTTCCTAATGTCGCCACAACTGTTGCATTCACTCCTTCGCTGCGAAGTTCCTTCAACATAGTCTCCAGCGCAATCAGATCCATTGATCCATTTTCGGTCGAAGCAACTGCCTGAAAAGGCATGCCCAGTACCTCACTCATTCTACTGTGGGTATAATGAGCATGTTCATTTGCCAAAACCACGGTTTTAGCATGGCACTGCCGTGCGACCCAAAGGGCTTCAAGATTAGCGGTTGTTCCGCCCGAAGTCAAATGCCCGAGGGGCTGAGAATAGCCCACCATGGTTCCAAGTGCCTGAATCGTTTCTAACTCTAAGGCAGATGTCGCGCGTCCACCGTCTAAAGCATGATTGTTCGGATTCACAAAACTGGTCATCCAATGGGCGGCCTGTGCAAGTGGTAATGGCGGTTTAATCATCTGACCGGCGTAATCCGGGCTGTGGTAAGGATAGTTGTCCTGAAGCTTATGGGCCAATTCTTTTAAAATGGCCTCATCCGCTGCATCCAAGGGCAGTTGAGGAAATTCTAGATTCAATAAATGCGTCCAATCCATGTTGGAAAAGTACATTAATTCAACCAAGTATTCACATAGCTGTGGTCCGGATCGTAGCGTTCTAGCTGCATTTTAGTATTGAACTTTCTAAAGGGTCGCGGATCGTTACCGCGGCCTGCGATGTATAACCAATTCCCGTAGTTCGATGCCGGATCGAAGTCAATCAATTGGCTTTCAAACCATGCGGCACCGCTACGCCAATCCAAACCCATATCATGAATGAGGTAGGAGGCAACGTTTTGACGGCCCCTGTTGCTCATGAACCCGGTAGCTTGTAACTCCTTCATGTTGGCATCTACCAAAGGATCGCCGGTTTCGCCATTTTTCCATTGCTCATATTTACGGGCATTAAAGTGCGGCTTCCATGGCTTTTCAGGTTGTAGTCCTGTGGGAATAAAAAGCTGTTTTCCAGCATTGTAAGCTGTCCATTGAAAAAATTCTCTCCAGAGTAATTCGATAAAAAGCCAATACGTACTGTCGTTGCTCGTGTGGCGTTCTTCGAATTGGTCCAATTCGTCCATGACTTGGGCCGCACTTATGCAACCCACAGCTAAGAAGGGTGAGAATTTTGAACTGAACGAGCGACCCAGCATGCCATTACGAGTTTCCTTGTATACTTGGACGGCTTGCTCGCCTTCCCAGAAATAGTCCTCTAGTGCACGCCATGCTTCACGAACACCTCCTCGATACGGGAAAGAAGTGCGTTCATCTGGTGCTGGCGCAGTGACTTCCCAATGTCCTTGCAACTGTGTAAAGTTGCTTAGATCTGCTGGCGAAATGACGGGTTCTTCCCAAGCTTTTCTTGGCGCCGAATATTTTTCTAATTTTCTTCTAAAAGGGGAGAAGACCTGTGGCATGTTTTCTAAACTAAATGGGAAGTCATCTGGTTCGTAAAGTGTGCGTTCTAGGAAGAATTGAACCTCGATGCCTTCACTTTTCCCCCACAAACTTAGCTGTAGTTGTTCGTGCACCTCGTATGCTGCTAATTCTTTTGGTGCGTAAATAGCATTTGTCTCGAATGTCGCCGCCAATTCTTTTAATGTTGAAACGGGATCGCCTTCTAGGACTAAAAGATCACTTCCTTGTTGGCGCAATTTTTCACGTACATCCATAGCTGCATCGTGCAGAAATTGCTCGCGCCACATGCCAATAGTGGGGTTGCCCCAAGAATCGGTTTGATCTGCAGAAGGAATAAAGTATACCGGAATTACCCTCTCAAACCTAGTATAGGCTTGATGTACAGGGGCATTGTCGCCTAGTCTGAGATTGTTTCTAAACCAAAGGATGCAAGTACTCATGTTATAATGTGTTGATGTTGTCTAATAGGGATTGCGCTTTCTCACGAATACCGGCTTTCACATCGGCGTTCATTTTATCATAGGTCCGGTAAACCATGCCAAGGCGGAAGTTAGATTGTAGTTTATCCCGCTGGGAATCGAAGAAATTCCAGTACAAAGCATTAAATGGACAACTATCGTCTTCCGTTTTAGTCTTTGGATTGTAGAAGCATTGGTCGCAATAATCACCCATTTTCTTCATGTAATTCGCAGAGGAAACATAAGGCTTGGTCGCGATCCAGCCGCCATCTGCATATTGACTCATCCCGCGGGTATTTGTGATTTCCACCCATTCAAATGCATCAATATAAATGCCGAGGTACCACAAATCCACTTCATCCGGGTCAATGCCGGCTAATAGGGCAAAATTTCCAGTAACCATGAGACGTTGAATGTGGTGTGCATAGCCGTGGTTGAGGCTTTGACCTATGGTATGGGATAGGCACTTCATTTTCGTTTCGCCGTTCCAAAACCATTGCGGTAGTTTGCGGTCAAATCCAAAGAAATTCTCGTCTGCAAATTCTGGCATACGATGCCAATAAACACAACGCATAAATTCACGCCAGCCTAAAATTTGTCGAATAAAACCTTCTACTGCATTTAATGGGATTTCAGGATTCGCACGGTAATGGGCTTCAACGCGCTGGCAAACGTCCAGCGGCTGTATCATTTTAGTGTTTAAAGCGAAGGAGATACGGCTGTGGTAAAGCGACCAACTTTTTGTTGTCAACGCGTCTTGATAGTCGCCGAAAGAAGGCAATCCGTATTGGAGCCAATGGTCAAAGATTTCCCATGCTTGAGTGGGTGTAGTAGGCCAATAAAAATGTTTGGGATTTTCAAGCTTACCTATGGTGGGCAGTTGTGCGGCTAGTGCATCTTTTAACTCCGTACTCACATCGGTGCTTGGGACGAATGGTGGAGGTGGAAGGTGGTTTTTAGGAAGTTTCTTCCTGTTTTGAGCGTCGTAGTTCCATTTACCCCCGGCCGGCTGACCCATATCCATAAGGATACCTGTTCTTCTGCGCAATGCGCGGTAGAAGGTCTCCATTAAAAAGGTTTTCTTTCCTTCGAAAAGCCCTTGGAATTCTTCGCGTGTGCTTATAAAGTGCTCGCTTGAGCACCACGTAATCTTGAATCCTTCGTCCTTTAGTTGTTCTAAATCTTCTCGCAAACGCCATTCGTCGGGCTCTTGCAATTCAATTCTTTCCGCGCCGTATTGATGCGCAATGGATGCTAAAACGGTGCGTAAGTTGGCTTCAGTGCTGTCTAGGATTTTATGGTAGTGTAGCTGATGCCCTTGCGATTTTAAGGAATGGGCGAATTGACGCATCGCAGAAAAAATACCTACTACCTTTTGAATGTGGTGGGGTGCATAACTGCCCTCTTCGCGCGATTCAATCATCACAAAGGTGTGCTCGTTATTCACCGTAGAAAACCAGGAGTGTTGTGCGTTGAGCTGATCGCCCAAAATAAGTCGGAGTGTCTTGCCCATTTTAAGGAATAACATGGGCTCCAGTAAAAAGTTTAGCACAAAAAAAGGAGCCAATTTCTTGGCTCCGTACCCCTAACCTAATTCAAAGTTGCCTTTGAATAATGTGAATATAGAATAACTAATTGGATTCCAATGCCCTAAGGCTTAAAATAAGGTAAAATACTTTTCAGCGTTGCTTTAGCTTAGGTATTAAGTCTTATCGATTAAAGATAGACTTTGAATGAGCGAACGACTTCTTCAAGGCATTTTTCGCGTTCTAAAGAAAAAGAATCTTTGGGACAAGGCATTTGCAACTCTAAGAGTAATCCATTGCTCAGCGTATCACGTAAAATTAATGTATGGCCAATGATGTAATCTTCTGGGTCCTGTTCGTAGCGTCCATAGGTGATGTACCATTGATTTAAAGTATCCTGTCGTTCAGTAACCCAGCTGTCTCTCTTCGCCTTTTGGACGTCCATCATTATTTGTGCGGTACGCTGTTCTGCAACTGAGATAAATGCGCCTTGCCTTTTGAACGGGTGTACTTTAAGTAACACGCTTCCCGTACTGTCATCGTTGTAACGCGCCACTTCGTAATAATTAAAGTTCTGCTTCCCAAACTCAGGCATACGGACAAGGTAGTCGTAGCTGAGGCTAAAGCTAAAATCTATAGGTGGAAGAGCATAGTACTGTGCTTGTTCGAAATTAAAGGTATAGCGTGCGTCAAGCTTACAGGTATTTTCTTTTGAAGAACTGCAGCCCAGCAGTATGGCTGCAATCAATATTGCAATTATCTTCGCTTTCATAATGTTATCTCCATTCACATATTCAGTGCTTCCACACGAGGAAACCGGTGTGCCCTCAAAAGTAATGAAGGACCTTGTAGCAGGAGGTACTTTTCTTGAATCAATTGCCAAAGCTCCATACTATTTGGAGTCCTTTACTGCCCAAGCCCAAGCGCAACAAAATTATTCGTCGGAAATCCGAGAGATTGTTGCGGAGGCATTGCACCGACAAAATACAAACCTTAGTTCTTCGGAAGAGGCTTCCCTAAATGCGTTTCGTAAAGGAGCACTAACCATTACGACGGGACATCAATTGATGGTTTGCGGGGGCACTGTGTTCTTTGAAGCGAAAGTTTTAGGTGCCATTGCACTGGCTGCCACTGCTTCAAAAGCATTAAATATTGACGTCGTTCCTGTTTTTTGGATGGCCAGCGAGGATCATGATTTTCAAGAGATCTCATCCTTCAGCATAGGGGAGCACCGATTCATTTGGGAGCTACCGGAGGCTAAAGGTCCTGTGGGGCGTTTACCGACGGATACTTTAGCGGACCAATTGGAAGCCTGGCTTCAGAACGTACCATTGAGTCATGCACAAAAAGCACTGGTCGAGCCTCGCCTTCAAGCCTATAAAGAATGTGAAAATCTCGCAGAAGCTACACGACAATGGGTTCGCCAATGGGCGGAAGGTTTGGGAGTACTAGTACTGGATGGCCATGATGTAGCTTGTAAGGCTGCGGCTGCTGCACTTTGGTCGGCAGAGATGGATGGTGTTTATTCCAAGCTGATTCGCAAACAATCTGAATCCTTAGTTGCCGCGGGCTATGAAGCACAAGTATTTCCGCGTGAAATCAATCTTTTTGACCTTCGCGACGGCGACCGTCAACGATTTGAGCAAGCCGACCACGATTGTCCGTATCATCATATCAGTCCGAATGCTTTAATGCGACCTCTGTATCAAGAATTCCTATTGCCGAATCTTGCCTATGTAGGTGGCGGTGGCGAACTCGCGTATTGGTTGCAACTTGGCGAAGCCTTTAAAAAATTGGACCGTCCAATGCCGGTACTTTATTTGCGCAATAGTCTGTTGATTCAAAGTACTAAACTAGAACGCGCACTCGAAAGGATTGGTGTACCGTTAAAGACTATTCTAAGCCATTCACCGGAGTTGTTAAAAAAGCAATTCATTTCACGAAATATTTCCCTGCAAGCAGAAGGTGAAGCTTTACAACTGCCTTTGGAATCGGCGATTCAACAATGGAATGCATCTTTATTATCAGTATACCCTGAGCTAAAGCAACATGCTGAAGCGCTGCAGGTTAAGATGTCAAAATTGGCCCAACGTACCGCTGAAACCCGGTATAGAGTGCAGAAGCGGCGTCATTCAGAAGTAATGACGGCCATAGATACAGCCTATGCTGCGGTTTTCCCATCGAATACGTTTTGGGAACGAAAGGCTTCGTATGCCGACCTAGTAGGTTTTTTGGGTTATGATCCTCGTGATGAAATCGTTGAAAACATGTCAACAATAAAGGCAGGAACTTGGGTGCTGAGCAGCAAAAAATAGTGGTATTTTTGCCGAATGCAAGAAACCATTTTGATCCTCGACTTCGGTTCACAATACACGCAACTCATTGCGCGTAGGGTTCGTGAACTCAATGTTTATTGTGAAATTCATCCCTTCAACAATCCGCCAGAAATCACTTCGGATGTGAAAGGTGTTATTCTGAGCGGCTCGCCCTACAGCACACTGCAAGAAGATGCGCCTCAGTTTGATTTAAGTGGCATCAAAGGGAATGTACCGCTCTTAGGAGTTTGTTACGGCGCACAGTATATGGCCCTAACCTCTGGCGGTAAAGTTGCCCCTAGTGAAATCCGCGAATATGGTCGCGCGAACCTAAGTACAGTGGTTGCATCTGACAGCTTGTTTACCGGTGTCGAAGAAGGGTCTCAAGTATGGATGAGTCACGGAGATACGATCATGGATCTTCCGGAAGGCTTTGACATTATTGCATCAACCCATGATGTGCGCGTTGCAGGGTATAAAGTGAATGGTGAAGCGACCTATGGTATTCAGTTTCACCCAGAGGTATATCACAGCACGGATGGAACCCAACTCCTGAAGAATTTCCTTTACGATATCGTTGGAGTGGTAGGGGATTGGACCCCAGCACATTTCGTTGATGAAACTGTCGCTTCTTTGAAAGAACAGCTTGGAAACGATAAAGTGGTTTTAGGTTTGAGTGGCGGCGTAGATAGCTCCGTGGCTGCCATGTTGTTGCATAGGGCCATTGGGAAGAATTTGTATTGCATTTTCGTGAATAATGGCTTGTTGCGCAAAAATGAATTCACGGATGTTTTAGAGCAATACGAAGGAATGGGGTTGAATGTGAAAGGTGTGGATGCATCTGACCAATTCCTTTCTGCACTTGCCGACATCGACGAACCGGAAGCGAAACGCAAGGCCATCGGTCGTGTGTTTATAGAAGTATTTGATCAAGAGGCGCATTTGATTGAAGATGTGACTTGGCTGGCTCAGGGAACTATTTATCCAGATATTATTGAAAGTATTAGTGTAAATGGACCGTCTGCAACCATCAAGAGTCACCACAATGTGGGCGGATTACCCGATTTCATGAAACTGAAAGTGGTTGAACCTTTGAAGACTCTATTTAAAGATGAGGTACGTCGTGTAGGCGCTTCGATGGGCATGGCTGCGGATCTTTTAGGTCGTCATCCTTTCCCAGGTCCTGGATTAGCCATTCGTATATTAGGGGACATCACGGCTGAAAAAGTAGCTATTTTGCAAGAAGTAGATCATATTTTTATTCAAGGACTAAAGGACGAGGGTCTTTACGATCGCGTTTGGCAAGCTGGTAGTATCTTACTTCCAGTGAATTCCGTGGGTGTGATGGGCGATGAGCGAACGTATGAGAAAGTGGTTGCCTTGCGCGCTGTAGAAAGTACGGATGGTATGACTGCGGATTGGGTGCACCTACCTTATGAGTTTCTTGCCAAAGTGAGCAATCAAATAATTAATAAGGTAAAGGGGGTGAACCGCGTTGTATATGATATCAGCTCGAAACCACCAGCCACTATCGAATGGGAATAAAACGTTTACTTCTTTTATGTTTTTTTGCAGTAACTACTACAGTTCTTAGTGCACAGTCGGTCACTGAGCATGCGGTAGTTAAAGGGAATACACTGTATTCGCTTTCAAGACAGTACGGAATAACAGTAGATGCGCTTCTTGAAGCGAACCCACAAATTGTAGGGACAACACTTTCATTAGGAGATATCCTCATCGTTCCAAAACCGACTCATACAGATACAACGTCTTTGACAACAGCCGTGCCAATATCGGATTCAATAGATACCGCACATGCTACCCCCGCGTTTGAAATGTACAAGGTACGTCGTGGCGACACTCCTGCCGGTTTAGCGAAGGAGTGGGGATTTCCCGATATGGCCTCCTTTTACCGGATTAATCCAGATGCACGTTCCGATTGGAAACGCGGTTTGCAATTAGTAAAGCCGATGAACGAAATGGCGGTATTGCAGGCAACCGCAGATACTCTCGTTGTAAAACCGGCTTCAACTGCAGATACTGCCGTTTTTTTGAAAGCAGATAGCACAAGATCAAGCCTCGAAGTTTTAGGGATTTTACCCTTTTTCCATATCGATTATATCAACGAAACGGCTTTAGCTAAGCGCAGTCCTGTGGCTATGAGTTTACGTATGGGTATGGAATTCGCTGCTCACCTACATAGCGATAGCTCCTTCGCTGTGAATATAGATTTTATCGACTCTCAGAATCACAGCGACTCGTTGAAGAAAGCGTTGGATTCATTGGACCTCGAGCAGTATGACCTTGTCTTGGGACCGCTCTATTCAAAGCGCGTTCAGCAGATGGCAGCGTATGGGGTGGCCAATAAATCGGTCAACTTGATGAGTAAAAGTGACGTCATCAATGATTTGGGAGTTTATAATACCGTTGTAGCGGAAGAGAATTTCTATCTATCGCTGCGTGATTTAGTCAATAACAGAGACTCACTCGCTGATAATAGCGTGCCACTCGTTGTTACCAAGAGCTTAACGCCGGCATGTTCAGCTTTTTTTGAAGGTTTCGATAATCCGAACAAGTGGTTGGTTACCAACGATGAAAAGTGGTCGTCAAACGAATCCTTGGCCCAATTGGATAGTACGCAACATTATGAGCTAATCATTTTTGACAGTGACCCTGCTTTTATACTAGATGTACTACGAAACCTAAGGTCTGGAAACGCATCTTATACTTTGTACGCCACAGAATATCAGTTATTTAATAATGGGATCACTAATGATAACTTCATGAGAGAAGCAGAAGTGATTTGTGCCATGTCGTCTTATTTGTCTTATCAAAATTCCAACACCTTATTGTTTGTTGAAGCCTTCAGAGCCCATTTTGGTATTGAGCCGAACAACTACGCAATAAGAGGATTTGATATTGCAGATTACCACATCATTCGTACACTATATGGAGAATGTCCAATGCGCGGAATTTACTTAGGGTTTGATCACACGCAAGGCAAAGAAAATAAGTGGGTCGAATTGCGTCGTTTTGAAAATTTTGAGTGGAATCTACTTCGGCATCCATAGCGAACAAAAGTGCATGCCTTTCGTTTTATACGTAACGAAAACACCCCAATGATACCGAAAAATCCAATCAAAGTAGGCGATGTATTGCCTGCATTTGCGCTTCTTGACCAGAACAATCAGCGCGTTCATAGCTCAGATTTCATAGGTCGGCCGCTTGTGATATTTTTTTACCCTAAAGACCATACTCCCGGTTGTACCGCACAAGCTTGTGATTTTAGAAATTACGAGAGTGATTTTCAAGCGGTAGGAGCTCAGGTCATAGGTATAAATGATGCTTCCGTTGAATCGCACAAGGGCTTTGCAGATAAATACAGTCTGAATTACCCTATACTTAGCGATCCTGGACACAAGGTGCGAAAGTCTTTTGGTGCTCCGGGTTTATTGTTCAACACGGTGGCGAACAGAATCACGTATGTGACCGACGAAAACCACCGTGTAGTTTATATCTTTAAGAGTCTAATGCGTGCGACGGATCATGTGGAGGAGAGTTTGTCCTATTTAAAATCATTAGTAAAATGACAACGCTTGAATTAACTGTAATGCTGCTAACCTTCTTTATTATGGAGGGTGTCGCTTGGGCTGCGCACAAATATCTTATGCACGGTTTCTTATGGTTCTTGCATGATGACCACCACACAAAAACTCCTGGTGCATTAGAAAAGAATGATACATTCTTTTTAATCTTTGCGATACCCTCATGGCTTTGTATTATGCTTGGTCTAATGTATGGTGCTGGCATTAGCGTCGCGGTAGGAGCGGGTATTGCGCTTTATGGTTTTGCCTATGCGATGGTCCATGAGTTATTCATTCATCAACGTATTCCAATATTCAAACAAACGAAATCAACGTATCTTGAGGCCATTCGACTTGCGCACAAAATGCACCATAGGCATTTGGGTAGAGAGGACGGAGAAAACTTTGGTATGCTTTGGGTACATCCCAAATACATTAAACAAGTGCGTTCGCTGCGTGCTAAATCGTAACTGCTCGTGTTTGAAACGAAATGGCTTTATCTTTTATTGAATCTCGCTACGTTAAGCGTTCCCTTGATTCGTAGCTTCGAGCCAAGGGTGGCCTATTACAAGTCCTTCGGTTCACTTGCAAAAGCCATGCTCATCGTTAGTGGTTTTTTTTTAGTTTGGGATATATGGTTTACTGAATTAGGTGTGTGGGGTTTTACCCCGGCATATTTAAGTGGAATATATCTTTTCGGGTTGCCCCTCGGTGAATACCTCTTTTTTATCACCGTTCCATTTGCGTGTATTTTCATTTACAAGTGTTTGGAGCTGTTTTTTCCAAAGGGGATAATCACTTCAAAATTGGCTGGTAAAATTTCTCAGTTACTCATTCCATTCTCATTGGCTGTAGGAATCATTTCCTACGATAAGATTTACACCGCGTCCGCTTTTATTTTGTTAGGAATTGCGTTAATCTACGTAAGCTGGATTGCAAAATGCAGTTGGTTGCCTCGCTTTTATGAAAGCTATGCATTATCGCTCCTTCCTTTTTTTCTAAAGAATGGGATTCTTACAGGTTCATTTTTAGAATCAGAGGTGGTATGGTACAATAATTCTGAGAATTTAGGAATTCGAATAGGTACTATTCCCTTTGAGGACATCTTCTATGGAATGTTACTCATATTGGGAACGTTATATTTCTATGAGAAATTTGAAGCCTCTCGCAAGAGCCGCCTTGCCGCTTCGAAGACCTACCTTTAGCTAAAATCTAATCGCAGCAAGCACTATGGAGGTTCTCTTAAGCCCAGAAGGATTATTGTCCTTACTTACCCTGACTTTTTTAGAAATTGTTTTAGGAATTGACAACATTATCTTCATTTCATTGATTTCGAATGATTTGGAGGCCGCTCAGCAACCACTAGCACGCCGACTAGGTTTGGGGCTCGCGCTAGGTTTTCGGGTATTAATGCTCCTTGGTATTACGTGGTTGATAGGATTGACTGAACCAATATTCCATTTAGGAGAGCACCCTGTATCCGGTAGAGATGCAATCCTATTTTTAGGTGGTGTGTTTTTATTGGCCAAATCCTCCTCAGAAATTGTGAAAAAGACAGAAGGGAAGGGTCATGGCGATCGCAGCAAGAAACACAAATCCTTGCTAGGTGTGATCATTCAAATAGGCTTGTTGGATATTGTCTTTAGTTTCGACAGTGTTTTAACCGCCATAGGAATGACGCACGAATTGGTCATTATGGTTGTAGCTGTAATTATTTCAATGGTAATAATGTTAGTGTTTGCGAGGCCGATTGCAGAGTTTATTGAGCGTCACATGAGCCTTCAAATCCTTGCTTTAGCCTTTCTTATCATGATTGGTACGGTGCTCATTGCTGAGAGCGCCCACATAGAGATTCCGAAGCCCTACATCTATTGTTCCGTAGGATTTGCGCTCATGGTTCAGCTGTTGAGTATTCGGGCTGCTGAGCGCAATAAATAATTATTGAAATCGGCCGACCAGTCTGAAATAGTCCTTGAGCACTTCAATATTTGCGTTTTCATTGCCTTGAGTACCATAAAGAAGTAACGAATCCTGACCTTCGATGATAAATGGGCGGTGGTAATCGAGGGCGTTTTGAAAGAGTAAGGCGGCCAATTGGTAGTGCTGTTCAAAATCCATTTTATCCAAATAGATCTTTACTTCAACAGCGTCCACACGAATGGTTACCGTATCTCTAAAAAACTTTCTTGCGCTTGGTTCTGCTACAATATAGGCTTGATCTGCCCGCCAATTATTGACTATCGAAAAATTCAAAAAGGGCATTGTCGTGTCCTTTAAGCATTTTAAAGAACGGTGCGTCTTAAACCCTTGTGAGGTAAGTTCAGCTCTTTCGTCGGTACGGTATTTATAGATACGTGTGTTGTTAAAGAAAATTTCGTCACTTTCTAAGACGGAATAATCCGCAGGTGCCTGCCAATCGATAAGTTTGTGCTCGTAAGGCCAAATGATGCTAAGCAATACGATGACGCCAATGAAGGCGAGGGCGTAGGTATAGAGTTTCTTTTCCACGGTAAGGCAACAATATCTGTCCCGGCTTGTTTACTTATTAGCTCAAAGAAAATAATTCATGTCTACATCTTCTAGTACTGTTGCAGTGGTTGGTGCGGGAATAGCTGGTCTCAGTGCCGCGATTCGCTTAAGAATTGCTGGAAAAGAGGTTATTGTATTTGAGCAAAACTCCTACACAGGTGGTAAGGTGACGGCTTTTGAAAAGGAGGGTTTTCGGTTCGATATGGGGCCATCTTTATTCACGCTACCACATTTAGTCGACGAATTGTTCGAGTTAGCCGGGAAAAATCCGCGTGAATATTTTAATTACCACACGCATGATGAGGTGTGCCGGTACTTTTGGGAGGATGGAACAAAGCTCACTTTATTCCCTTCCATTGAGAAAAATGTTGCTGCTGTGTCATCAGTATTTGGACCTTCTGAAGGGGGAAAGTTGTTCGATTATTTTGAAATGGCGCGTAGAAAGTATGACTTAACAGCGCCGTTCTTCTTAGAAAAAAGTTTGCATAGTGCGCGTACTTTCTTGACGCCGAAAGTTTTGAAGGTGTTAGCGGAAATTCCAAAACTCGGATTGTTTTCTACCTTGAATGAAGAAAATGAAAAGGTGTTTAGCGAGCCTAAATTGGTTCAATTATTTAATAGATACGCCACATACAACGGATCATCACCCTACCAAACGCCCGGGATCATGCAGATGATCACACATTTAGAGCATAGTCTGGGCACACATTTTCCGGTAGGGGGTATGCACGAAATATCCCAAAGTCTAACCCGTTTGGCGGTAGAATTGGGTGTTCGTTTTGAACTGGACACAAGAGTAGAGGAGTTTATTATCGAGAATCATGAGATTACGGGGTTGGTTGCTGGTGAAAAGATTTGGACCATTGACCAATTGGTCTGTAATTCTGATGTGAAGTACGCTTACAAACACCTCATGCCAAAACAGGTGAAAAGGCCTAAAAAGACCCTTGCGCAAGAACCTAGTTCTAGCGCGCTCATTTTTTATTGGGGACTTTCTGAGCAATTCCCTGAGATGGATTTACATAACATCATTTTCAGTGAAGATTACAGAGAGGAATTCGAGAATATTCGAACGAACGGCCCATTCTGGGAGGACCCGACGGTCTATATACATATCTCAAACCGATTAGAGCCTGGGGATGCTCCAGAAAATAAAGACTGTTGGTTTGTAATGGTGAATACACCTTACGATCAAGGCCAAGATTGGGAGGCTATCGTTCCGTTGGTACGCGAAAAAGTTTTGGAGCGTATCTCAAATGCATTGGGGACTGCTGTAGAACCACTGATTGAAGTCGAAGAGGTATTGCGTCCACAGGATATTGAAAAACGTACTTCAAGCGTTGGAGGCGCGTTATACGGAACCAGTTCAAACGAAAGAATGGCGGCATTTTTACGCCATTCTAATAAAAGCAACTCCATTAAAGGGTTGTACTTTTGTGGAGGATCAGCACACCCTGGTGGTGGCGTACCGCTATGTTTACTTAGTGGAAAAATTGCTGCTCAATGGTTGGTAAATGATGAGTAATATTTTGAAAATCAACGAAATCGTTAAAAATTACGCTGGATGGATTTTAGTGATCTTTCACGTCGTAGGATTATTTTTGCTGGGTGGCGAATGGCGTGATGAATTAGTATACCTCACCCCGTTTAATTTATTGCTGCTCGCGGGTTTGTTTCTTTTGACCACCGAACGTCCTTTGGTAAAATGGGCCTATTACCTTCCTATACTCTTGGGATTTTTGATCGAATTAATTGGGACTAATACGGGTTTTCCATTTGGCGTATATTCTTACGGTTCGGCATTAGGTCCAGGTTTTTTAGGCACCCCAATAATGATCGGCGTATTGTGGTGGGTGCTTATTCGTTCATTCTATGATTTAACAGGGTTCAGGTTTAACCATGTATGGATAAGGAGTATTCTTACCGGTTTAGCCATGCTTGCGATGGATATTTTGATCGAGCCCGTGGCAATAGAATTGACCTTTTGGCAATGGGAAGCGGTTGCAGTACCTTTTGAGAACTACCTCGCGTGGTTCGTTTTGAGTACACTTTTTGCCCGTTTAACGGCATCAGGAGATGCACGTAATCCTTTGAGTATCTGGGTTATTGTTGTGCTTTCGGTATTCTTTTTTGTTTTAGGCTCGTTGTACGCGATGCAGTAAAAAAGGAAACCCCCGCCAAAGGCGAGGGTTAACGTTCAGAATTAGGCCAGGGTACGAGCCTACCGGTCTTTCAGTTTTTTTAACTCTAGCTCCAGCGCTTCTAGTTTCTCTTCAATGGATTCCTCCATTTCTTCGAGGTTCTCTTCGATAGATTCCTCAAAGTCATGAGCATCGTAATATTCAATAGTCGCGCAGTCGGTGCAGGATAAACCCTCTGGCGTCATTTCCCATTGGTGTCCCAACATATCACCGTCGTACATATCTTGAACGTTGCGTATGTCGTACATGATGTTTTCAATGCTCTCATCTAAATAGACCGTCGCACCTACAGGTAAACGCAGCGTGACCTTCAAATCTTGTCCTCTGTACAAAGATTCTTTAGGCACTGTGAAGTATTCGCTTAATCGCAATGCTTCTCCTTCTTGTGCCGTAGGGTAGTCAAAGGACTGTGCTCGCGCTCGGGCTTCGGAATGGTTTCGACCACTAGCAGCATGTTTCAATTCAAGACTCGCAGTGGAAGATCGGCTCGCCTCTATATTGAACCGGACATTTTCAATATGTAGTAATTCGTCTTCTACGTCAAAGAAAAATCCTTGATCGTCTTCAAGAATGTCTGCGGTGATATCAAAACTCATGCCCGATAAAGTGATTTGATCGGTTTCTGTTGCACGTTCTCTAAAGTCTGTAAGAAGCGAACCTGCGCTGATGAAAATGAGTATCAATCCAACGATGAAACTGGCAATTCCAGAGAAGGAGAGGAGTTTCGAATTGGTCAATTCTCGTCCAAATATTTTAGCGAGGAAAACCACCAATGCAAACAAAGGCAGTAATAGAGTGAGCAAGGTACCCGCGCGTAATGCGAGTAAACGCCATCCGCTTCCGAATATTGCTTGAGCGCCGTCTAGACCGTAGATATACCCGTTAAAACTAAGAAAATTAAATCCTTCAAAATTCCACGTACTGCCGAAAATTCCGAGCAATGTAATGATGAGCACAAACGCGATTAAGGCACCAAAGATGGCCAGCAAGACCCCGATAAATTTAAAAACGAATGAAAAAACAGATCCGATTCCGTTCACTACAAAAGAAACAAAACTGTTGACTCCCGATTTGATTTTCTCAGAGGAAGTATAATCTTCAACTTTTGTGAAAAGCCTCTCAATATTATTTAGATTAACAGCTTCACCGCGCATTTGGAGTTTTTGAGCAGTCGTTTTGGCCTCTGGAATGGCGGCCCAAAGAATCACATAAGTGATGAACCCGATACCCGTGAAAAAGAGTAAGATTAAAAACAGTACTCGAATCCAAACTGGATCGATATCGAAATAGGCACCGATACCACTGCAAACACCGCCTATCACTTTTTCGTCCGGATTTCTGAAGAATCGACGGGTTTCCTTAGCGCTCTTCTGCGGTCCTTCGCCTTCAATTTCATCGACGAATGCTTCAGGCTGTCCCAATGTTTCGATAATAAACTCAACGTCAGGAAGCCCCACGACTTGGCGTCCGTTTTCTTTCATACGTAGGTGGAAGATTTCGGCGATGCGCGCTTCTATATCCGCAATGATTTCTTCACCACTTTCTTCTTTGCCTAAAGCGGTTTTAACATTGGATAGGTAGGTTTTGAATTTTTCATAGGCGACCTCATCGAGGTGGAAGATGATGCCTGCAAGGTTGATGTTTATTGTTTTATTCATGATGGGGTCGAAGTAAGTTGTTCAACGGCGCTATTTAGGTTTTCCCAGGTGCCTTTTAATTCTAATTGGAATGCACGTCCTTGCGCACTGAGACTGTAGTATTTACGAGGCGGTCCTGCGTTGCTCTCCTCCCAGCGATACTCCAAGAGCTCGGCATTTTTAAGTCTTGTTAACAAGGGGTAGAGGGTTCCTTCAACAACAATCAATTCGGCGCCTTTTAATCGCGCTATGATGTCAGATGCATAGGCGTCTCCCTTGCTTAGAATGCCTAGAATACAATACTCTAAAACACCTTTACGCATTTGTGCTATTGTATTCTCAATCTTCATCTAAGGTCTTTGTTAATGTGAAATCACCGTAAAAGGTGAGTAATATGGTGCTTGCATCTTCACGAATCAAAAAGTGAGCTTCATCGAATCGGGTTCTACTCCCGCGTATGAACAGGTAGTGGTCTAAACCATCGTCGTCTTCAATGGCCACTTTTTTGTAACGCGCTTTAACAAGGAATTGCTCCCATTCGCTGGTAACTTCTTTGAGGTAGCGTTCGTCAGAAATACGCAACCATTGTACGCGTTTAATCTCACCGTTAAGCGTGCGCTCGAAGTTGCCATTTGCAAAATCAATATCTAATGGGAGAGCGCTGAGCAATGATCCGCCAAAACTGAAGCCGGAAACATAGGGCTTGGGTTCATATTCTTCATAGAGTTCATCTGCTAAACCTTTGGATTGCCCAATTGCGGGGATAGTGCAAATAAAAAATGCTAGGAAAAAGAGGTGTTTTCTCATTGATGTAAATTATTTGAGACAAAGATATATGTTAAAGTAGGTACTATGCAATACAAAGTACTATAAATATATTTTAAAGTAGCAATTTGCCTCTATATTTCGCGAAAATGAGACAATGAGGTTTCCTGATTCCTGTATTCCTGCATTTTGGCCAGAAGTGTGCTGATTTTTGAGACTCTTTTGCTTCTATTGCCGCCCGTAATGGTTGTAAGTTTGTGTAAATTAAAATATAATGGAAATTCTACAATTGATTGTTGAAGTTGTGCTTTTGTATTTGTTATTGGACTTTTTAACCGGAATGGTGCATTGGTGGATGGACCGTTATGGTCGGGAAGATATGCCCATTGTTGGAAAGGCAATTATAGAAATCAATACTTGGCACCATGCTAATCCGCGCAAAATGATTACCAGAAGTTATTGGTATTTGTGTAAATCGGGTTGGGCAGGCGTTACCGTTATGCTATTGGCTGTTTTCCTTGTACAAGGAACGGTAGCTTGGCAATGGTGGTTCATTGCGCTCTTGGGGGCGAATGCTAATATTGTACATCAATGGACGCATAAATTTCCAGATGAGAAACCGAGACTCGTACATTGGTTACAACAAATCAAGGTGCTACAAAGACCGCAAGATCATGCACGTCATCATACTAAGCCGGAAACGCGCTCGTATTGCACGTATACACCGTGGCTCAATCCAATCTTAGATTATACGAGGTTCTGGTTCGCAGTGGAACGGGTGCTGTCATGGTTTAGAATTTATACCACTGATCGCGTGGACTAGCGGGTCCCTTTCCGTGCACGTATGGCATAGACTAAAGGGAAGAAGCCTTCTTTTCCTTTAATTTGGAATTGGCCCGGAGCCTTCTCTGTATGCTCAAAGAGTGCGTAAGGACTCCAATCGCTTTCACCGAAGAAGGTGAGTGAACGTTCTGGATGATCGACGATGGGAAGAATGAGGTCGCTGATACTGTGGTTCCAAGTATAGTTTACCATGGTATCGGCTTCTGGCGCTGCATAGCTGCCGGCGCTATTCTCAATAATGACTCCGGTATTAAAATAGGAGTATTTGATCTCCTTAAACTCTTCATCAAGAATCCATAATACCGGATGAAAATCTACCAATACCAAAGATCCGCCAGGTTTGAGGTAATGGAAGGCTGCGTCCATCCAAGCTTTCGCCGAAGGATGCCATCCGACAACGCCGTAAGACGCAAAGACAACGTCAAAGGTATTTTCTAAATGCGGCAACGTCTGCAAAACATCGGACTCAATAAAGGAAACTTGGGTGCCGCATGCTGCATTTAAAATAGTAGCCTGACGAATGGCTTCGGGGCTAAAATCAAGTCCTACAACGCGGGTTGCACCGAGGGTGGCTAGGCTGATCGTATCCTGCCCGAAGTGGCACTGAAGGTGCAAAACACTCTTGTCTTTTAAATTAGGCAATACATCCCGTTCAATGGAGTGGAGCGATTGCTGGTGCTCTATAAACGATGCGTTGTTATAAAAAGCGGATTGTGGATGCAGGCTTGCCCAGTGGTTCCAAAGTGCACGGTTCTGCTCGAGGTAGGTTAGGTGATCCATGTTTTAGCGTTTAAGCGACTCTTCGGTTTCTAATTGGACCTTTTCTCGCTCGTATTCTTCATAGCATAGGAGTAATGAAACGAGGAATTGATAGTCGTTGAATGTTCTGATCTGCGCCTCCGAATACTTACAATAGAACATGAATGCCTCCATTTCTTCCTTTGGAATGCCCGTTAAATCTTCCAATATGGTCCGATTATTCCCTTCTTCCAGTTTTCTGCGGTAGTAATCTTCCTGCTGCAACTTTCTTAATGCAGCCAATTGCTGCGGACGCTTACCAAAGCTGTAGTACAGAAAGTCCAATGGGTTTGCTAGCGTGGGGGCAACCGCTTGCGGTATCCGAATGTCAGCATTGGTGGGAACGCGCGGACTTCGTTGCGGCATGGTGCGTGGGTTGTTAGAAGTAATGGCGTAAATGCTCACCTCGTCTAGCAAATAATTTCGTGGGATGA